>Ga0181523_10000637_pt1 | contig 39844 bp, 36 predicted proteins | sample PEATcosm2014_Bin_43_FD_119752 | JGI IMG/M metagenome (GOLD analysis project Ga0181523, IMG submission 119752) | Peatland microbial communities from MTU Mesocosm Facility, Houghton, MI, USA - PEATcosm2014_Bin05_30_metaG | ecosystem: Environmental > Terrestrial > Soil > Wetlands > Peat | place... | reverse complement strand
CATCTGAAAAGGGAGCAAGGGCGGTGTCCGTTACGCCTGCATTCTTCAGCACGATAAACACATCCCTGATCAAAGCGAAGTCAGCCTGCCATGCGGCCACCCTTAGCATATTTTCCCATCCGATCGCTAGATGAATTCGTGTTGGACATGATACTGCTGCATTGCAAATATTAACGATATTAACGACAAGTGGGAAGGCATTGCTTGCGTTGTCGGTGGATATATAGGAATGTTGGTTGTACCTGAACAGCTCTCTATGCGCCTGGAGTGCGGACTCGCTGTCGCATATGACGACCTCGGTAAGATCTGAGATGTTTTCAGGCGAGACGTACATAATGAATTTTAGCATAAGCGATGGCGGGGAGGCTCGCAAATCGCCCGGCACATCTATTTATCCAGTATCCCCTGGAAGACCTCTTCTACTTTGTCCTGCAGCACTGAATGAATCACGGCATTACCAGCAACGATATTGCCGGTCGAAAGGAAATCGTCTCCTCCGCCGAAGTCGGTGATGACTCCACCCGCCTCCTTTATCAGTAAGCTTCCTGCCGCGCAATCCCACGGTCCAAGCCCGATCTCGAAGAACCCGTCAAACCTGCCGCAGGCGATATAAGCGAGGTCTAGGGCAGCGGAACCGGCCCTCCGTATGTCGCTCACTCCGAGGAAGATGTTCTTGAAGAGAGTGAGATAAAGCTCTGTCAAATTTTTTCTTTTGAAGGGAAAGCCGGTGGCTATCAAAGCATTCGGCATTTGGGACACAGTCGATGCTGTAATTCTCTTTCCATCCAGGAAAGCCCCACTTCCTTTGACCGCAGTAAAGAGTTCGTTTCCGAACGGATCGTATATAACGCCAATGATGATCTCCCTTTTATATTGCAGTGCGATCGAAACTGCTGAGAAGGGGAATCCGTGAATGTAGTTTGTCGTTCCGTCGAGGGGATCGACTATCCAACGGAAATCATCAGTCTCGACCTCGTGCAGCGATTCTTCGGCCAGGAATTTGTGGTTTGGGAAACGCTTTCCGATGGCACTGAGAATAAGTGCTTCAGATTCCGTATCGACTCGAGTGACGAAATCGAAGGCCTGCTTTACCGCGATATCGCCAAACGCAAGAGTTCCTCGGTTGTCCCGAATCAGTCTTCCTGCTCTTTGAGCAGATTCAACGGCAATTCCAAGAAACTCTTTAAGCTCGCTGGATTCAGGCATCAGACAGGCCTCCGACAGCTGAATTAACGCAGCCTCAGGACCGCAAGTGATTCAATATGGTAGGTCTGCGGGAAAAAGTCGATGACCCGCATAGATTCGATGTCGTACTGGCCAAGAAGTTTCTTTGTGTCGCGCGCAAGAGTCGAAGGGTTGCATGATATATAGGCGATCCGCTCAGGTTCCAGTATGAGAATTTTGTCGAGGGCACTGTTCGTAAGACCTGGCCGGGGGGGATCGACTACGAGGATGTCGACGGTGTCGCACACCTTGAGACGTTCTGCCGAGCACGCTATGAAGCGGCAATTCTTGATACCGTTGAGCGCCGCATTTCTCTTCCCGTCGATTATGGCTTCAAGGTTTTCCTCTATGGCATAAACATCAGCGCCGTTGAAAGCAAAGGGCAGCGAAAAATTGCCGGCGCCGGAGTACAGATCGATAACTCTTTTCTTGGTGATAGGCTGCATGCTCTTCAAAATAAATCTAACTAGTGTCTGGTTCAGCTGCCAGTTGCTCTGGAAAAAACTGAGCGGTGAAACCGTATATTTTAGCCCTTCAAGTTCAAGTGTCATGTGCTCGCTACCGAAGGTGACAACCTTGCCGTTTCCTGACGTTCCGCTAACCCCTCCAAACCCGGCCTCTAGAAGCAGCATTCCGATTTGGTTCCAGCGGGCCGTAGATATCTTCGTAGTGGATTTCAGGAAGGCCAGCCCCTCGTCGCCGCAGGAGATATGGAACTCCGATATGCCGTCGAAAAGAGTGCGTGACGATTTATATACTTCCCGCGCCTTCGAGAAAAGATGGTTAACCTCGTTGTTCATGATCGGGCAGTAGTCAAAGTCGATGACGTCTCTTGATTTTTCCCTGTAAAAGCCGAAGGAGCCCTTGCCGATCTTGAATTGCCCCCTGTGACGGTAGTTCCATGGGCTATTGCCGACTAATGGATCGGAGAGATCGACCTGTTTTTTGGCTATCCTGCGAAGACAATCGAGGAGTATCTCCTCCTTCATAGTGACTTGGCGGGGGTAAGAGACATATTGGAGCTGACAGCCGCCACATACGCCGAATACCGGGCACGGAGGCTCAATCCTGTCGGGCGAAGCCGCAAGGACCCTCACCACGGAAGCAAATGCGTGATCATTTTTTTGTTCGTCAATCCGTGCTTCTACAGTCTCTCCGGGTATTGCATTCCTGATTAGCAGGATACAGCCGTTTCCTCTTGCAAGCGCGAATCCGCCATAAGCCGGCAGGTCTGCCTTAACGGTGATTATGGAGTTATTTTTTTTCAATTATCTGCTTAATTGTCGCTTTTAGGGTTACCAGATCGGACGACTTCACCACATAAGCATCCGAGACCCAGACAGAAAAATCGTCTCGGTAATCGTATGCTGTGAGCATGATAACCGGTATCTGAGGTTTTTCCTGTTTCAGCTGTCTCAATACCTGGATGCCGTCGATGTCGGGCATCATGATATCGAGCGTTACAACATCAGGCTCCTCGGCCCGGAAGACTTCCAGTGCTTCTTTGCCGGAATTAGCTGTGACGACATTATACCCTTCATCCTCAAGCTCAGCCTTGTAAAGTTTCAGGATATTCTTTTCATCATCTACGACCAGTATCTTCATGCCGGTCCTCCTTTAAGGGGTAGATAAATTCTAAAAACAGTGCCGCCTCCCACTTTGCTTTCAACTTCTATCCTGCCCGCATGCTCTTCGATAATCCTCTTGGTTATCGAAAGTCCTAGGCCTGTGCCTGTCGGCCGTGTGGTGAAGAACGGGTCCCATATCCTGTTAAGGTCTTCTTCCCTGATACCATGTCCTGTGTCCTTTATTTCGATGACCGCCTCTTTTCCCTCTGCCCGGTGTCCCAGGAGGTCCGGTTCCGAAAAGACAGATTCGGAATAGACCTGGATGGTTATCAGGCCGTTCTCGGTGGCGTGGTTCGCGTTGCCGACGAGATTGAGGATAGCCTCCTTGAACCTGTCATAGTTGATCAGCAGCGTTACTGAATGGTCGACCTCTCTGCTCAAAACATTTCCGCGGTCATTCACAGTCGGTTCCAGCAGGGTGGATATATCATTGATGAGGTCGGCCGCCGCCACTTCCCTCCGCTCGGTAACGGAGCTCTTTACAAAGCTGAGGGTATTGTTTAGTATACCTTCGAGTCTCCTTACCTCGTCAACGATAATTTTAGCATGTTCCCTAAGATCACTGTCGAGCCTCTTCTCAAGCCTTCTGGCAAACCCGCCGATTGACAGCAGGGGATTTCTAATCTCATGGGCCACCTTAGCTGCCATTTCGCCGAGTGCCGCCATCCTCTCCACGGATGCCACCTTTTCCTTAAGCTTCTTTATCTCGGAGACGTCGCGCGCAATATGGACCGTGCCGGTGAGTTCGCCGTTCTTGTCAAACAGGGGTGAACTTGATATAAGGAATGTACCCCCTAGGTTGGGATCATCCACTTCGCCGACAAAAGGTTGATTTGTCGCGATGGTTTTATGATGAGGGCAGAGTTCCCATGGACTGTCCATCCCATGGAAGATTTCATAACACTTCCTACGGATAATTTCATCGGGCGATTTGCCAATTTTTTCAGCAACGGCTCGGTTTATCTTCTTGATCGAATAGTCCCTGCCGTTTATGTACATCAGGTCCGATATGGATTCAAAGATATTTTCGAGCTCCTGCTCAGCCTGCGTCACATGCTCGAACAGTCGCAGGTTCTCGATGGCCGATGCAATTTGGTCAGTGAAGCCCTTCAGGATGTTCATGTCGTGATCTGTGATCGGCTTTCGCGAATAGAGGTTGTCGACCCAGAGAACCCCTATTACCTTGTTTCTCGATATCAGCGGCAGCACGGCATATGCCATTGTGCCCAGTTGCTGGATAAGAACTGGGTCCGACAGAGGTTCCGTCCTCACGTCTGTCACGTTGAAAGGCTTTTTTTCCTTGACGGCCCGAGTAAGAACGGTATCGTCGTCGAGATTTACATCGATTCCGCAGCACAGCCGGTCGATGAGGGAATCCTTGCTAAGCGGACCCAGTTCGATCTCCTGCATGATAGTATTGATGTCCTTATTTTCCATCGAGAGCCTGGACCAGATCTCCCAGGCCTCATCGTGATTTGCTGGACCTACCCCCATCGCGCCCCTGATGACATTCCTGCCTTCGTCCACGAGAAGGAGCATCGATCTGTTGAAGCCGAGGCCGTCGCCCATCGTAACGGCTGTCAGGACCATCCTTAGCAGGCGGTCGAGTTCGAGTGTCCCCCGCATCGTCGAACTGATGAAGAGCAGGCGAGATAATTCATTATTCTTGCGCAGGAGGTCTTTTTCGATCCTTTTGCGCTCCGTTACATCCCTGCCTATCCTGCTGATGCCGATGATTTTGCCGGAGGAGTTCTTTATGGGGGCCATGTTGATGTTGACATCTATGATGTTGCCATCTTTAGTCTTCCTTACAGTTTCGAGGTCCTTCAAAGTCTCCCCTCGCTTGATTTGTTCGATATAGCTCTTCTCTGTGTCGATAAGGAAATGAGGGACGTTCGGTAGGAACTTGCCTATGGATTCATTACGAGAAAATCCGAACATCTTCTCAGATGCGTCATTCCATGAGGTCACGATGCCGTCGAGATCGGTGGTGACTATTGCATCCGGCGAATTCTCGATCAGCCCCTGGAGGTAGTCCTTAAGCTCCTCCACCTGTCTCTTTGCGCTCACCGCCTCACGCTCCTGTCTCAGCGCTTTCTCATAAAGCATCGATTTTTCGATGACGATTGCGGCGACCGAGGCAAAGCCTTCGAGCGTGATCCTGTCCTCTTCTCCAAAAGGTATGGTCTTGCCTTCTACCGTCATCTTGTCGTAAAGGCCGAAGGTGCCGATAAGCGTATCGCCTATCTTCAACGGCGTACAGATTCCCACTTCGATACTTTCTGTCGCAGGATGCACGTAGTCCGTTTCAGACCGATTATAAAAAATTGTTTTCCCCTCCAATGCAGCTTGGCCGCAAATGCCTTCTCCGATCTGAAGCTCGGCTTTAATATCGTCGCAAAGGCCCCAGCATGCCTCAACCTTCAGATTGCCCTCCTCAAGAAGCCGCAGAATGCTCCCTGAGGCGTTGAAGAACTTGACCGACTCCATCGATATGTTATTCAGCAGCTCATGGAAATCAGTTATTGAGAGAATAGAAGTAGTGATGGTGTGGAGAACTTTGAGCCTTCGAAGCTGCTCGGCATCTGTGCTGCGATGGGATACAGCATCCGAAGCATAAGCGCCAGCTTTCAATGCGGCGTCGTGATCGTGTCTTTGTTCTTGTTCATTCATGGGTTCAGTTGAGCGGTTTCCCGTATAATTCGAGATACATGACGGCGGACCTTTTCCAGGAGAAATCTTTTCCCATGGTGTTCGTAATTAATTTATGCCACGCCTCTTTGCGCCTGTAAATGAGCAAGGCTTTCCGTATTTCTTCAGCTAAGGAGGCTGGAGTGTGGTCGTCAAAGAGAAAGCCTGTTTTATCCGGCCCGTCGGCAGCTACAATAGTGTCGACTAGGCCTCCGGTTGAATATGCTACTGGTATGGTCCCATATCTCATGGCGATCATCTGCCCAAGCCCGCAGGGTTCATAGATGGACGGCATAAGAAAAATGTCGGAGCCGGCATAGGCGAGATGTGCCATAGCCTCGTCGAATCCAACACGGAAATATATCCTGCCCGGATACCCCCCGGCTTGTTCTGAAAGAAGTCGCTGAAAACGGTCGTCGCCTTTTCCGAGAATGAAGAGGTTCGTGCCGGCGCTTATCAATTCATCCATCGCCTCCACAAGAAGATCGATCCCCTTCTGAGAAGACAGCCTCCCGACAAAGCAGAGCAATGGAGTCTCCTGTGTCCCTGCAAGTGAACATCTCGACATCAATTCCTGCTTGGATCGCGCTTTGCCTTCAAGTTCGGTCTTCGAGTATTTGTGATGCAGAAAGCTGTCCGATGAAGGGTCCCATTCCGATGTGTCGATACCGTTAAGGATTCCGAAGAGCGCATCCGCCCTCTTTTTGAGGACACTGTCCAGGCCGAAACCCTTTTCCGGCAAAAGGATCTCTTTCGCATATGTCGGGCTTACTGTAGTGAGTATATCAGCAGAGATAAGGCCCGCCTTCAGGAAATTGACCTTGCCGTAAAACTCGATCCCCTCCGGATGAAAAAACTCAGGCCCAAGACCTGCAATCACAAGTGCCGAGGGCGGAAACAGGCCCTGGTATCCCATGTTGTGTATGGTCAAAACAGTGCGGGCATTCTTAAACACGGACTCATTTCGGTAAAGGGTCTTAAGATAGAGGGGAATGAGTCCGGTCTGCCAGTCATTGCAATGGAGAACGTCGAATTGCAGATCGAGTCTTATGCAAATCTCGAGAACGCTCCTGCAGAAAAAGGTGAAACGGGCGTCGTTGTCCGGATAATCACCCTCCGCAGGACCGTACAATTCAGGCCTGCCGAAATATTCTTCGTTAGCAACAAAATAGACAGCGCCTTTCCCTTTTGGTTCCCTTCCCAGCCCTTGGTCGGAAAAGACCCTGCATTTTTTTACTTCATTCCCTATAGGAATGTCGACTTCCAATTCCAGGTTAACCAGACGGTTGTGAAATAGTTTGATTGTCGAAGAGTAAAGAGGAACAAACAGAGATGCGTCGAGGCCCATCCCGATGTACTCCTTGAAGAGCGTTCCAGCAACGTCAGCTAGTCCCCCGGTCTTTGAGAACGGCACTGCCTCCGACGACATCAGGGCTATTCGCATCGGCCTATATCTTGGCTTCTCGCATGAATTTGGCGGCCTCTTCGGGCGGTGTGGGGTTGACATAAAAACCTGAACCCCACTCGAATCCAGCAGTCCTCGTCAGCTTCGGCATAATCTCGATATGCCAGTGATAATAGTCATTGATCTCATCCTTGAAGGCAGACGTATGGAGGATGAAATTATAAGGAGGCGTGTCGAGCACCTTGTCGAGCTGCTTCAATACCCGCTGCATAATATCTGCAAGTCCGGAGAAGCTTTTATCCGACGGGCCGAAATTCGACTCATGGAGCTTCGGCAAGATCCAGGTTTCAAAAGGCTCCCTAGGAGCAAAGGGGGCTACAGCGACATATTTATCGTTTTCATAAATGACTCTTTTCCCTGTTTCGATCTCCTGGTTTATTATATCGCAGAAGATGCAGCGCTCTTTGCTGTCGTAATATTGTTTGGCAGTGTCCATCTCCTCCTTGACAGTCTTCGGGATAATGGGGAGCGCTATAAGCTGGCTGTGGCTGTGTTCGAGTGATGAGCCGGCGACCTCGCCTTCGTTTTTGAATATGAGAACATATTTGAAGCGGAAGTCCTTCTTCAGGTCCACCAATCTAAAGTAATAGGCCCAGAGTACATCCTCCACCGCTCTTTGGGGCATGGTTGCCAGCGAGAGCTGGTGGTCGGGGGTCTCGATGATGACTTCATGCGCTCCGATGCCGTTCATCTTGTCGAAGACGCCCTCTCCCATTTTGTGCAGCTCGCCATGGATCTGGAGGGCCGGGAACTTGTTCGGGACTGCCCTGAGAGTCCACCCCGGCGAATTGGGAGGAGTGCTTGCAGGCCTGAAGGCTATGATTTCGGGCGTCGTCGTATGCTCGTTGCCGGGACAGAAAGGACAGAACCCCCCGGCCTTGCGTTTCTGCGATGGTGAAACAAAATCTGCCGGTCTTTTTCCGCGCTCGACCGAAATAATTACCCACCGCCCCGATATCGGGTCTTTTCTCAGTTCGGGCATATATCCTCCTGATGATAAGGACTAGGAAAGTTACTGATAAGCTAAATATATTTTAAGTTATAATTATAACACTATGAAGCCCGTTTTTCATGCCGGACAGATCAACGGACCTTTCGACGACCCCTGTGTTTACTCCAGAATATTAAGGGAGAGAAGGGCGGTCCTCTTCGACTGCGGCGATATCAGGGTCCTCGACACTGGCCACATCCTGAAGATCAGTGATATCTTTATCACTCATATGCATATCGACCATTTTATCGGCATCGATTCCGTCTTGCGAGCGATCTTAAGGCGTGACGAGCCTTTGCGTATCTACGGCCCGGAAGGCATCATCACATGTGTTGAAGGAAAGCTGCGAGGGTATACCTGGAACCTTATCACGAATTACCCTGTGGTGATCGAGGTTTTCGAGATCAAGAATGATTGTATTGAACATGCAACCTTCCAAGCGGCTAATGCTTTTGGCCGCGTCGACCAGCCCGCAAATGAGTATGATGGCATCGTCCTCGATGATCCGCTTTTCAAAGTGAAGGCCCTGCATCTTTCCCACAACATCCCTGTCCTCGCCTATTCGTTGGCGGAAGAATACCATATAAATATAGACAAGGCCATCCTGCAGAACATGAATTTACCGGTCGGTCCTTGGCTTTCGGCTCTTAAGAGGGCAATCCGGCAGGGCGCTCCGGCCGATACCGTCTTTGATTGTGACGGAAGAACGTTTACCAAGGAGGAAGTTCTGCCTGTAGCTACCATAACGCGCGGACAGAAGATATCGTACATCATGGATGTCTCTCCCGAGGAGGAGAATATCGCGAAAATCATCCCATTTGTCGCTGGCTCGGACACTCTGTTTTGCGAGGCCTACTTTCCCGGCCAGGAGATCGATAGGGCAAAGGAGCGGCACCATCTTACTGCGTCCCTTGCTGGCAGGATCGCTCGCGAGGCCGGCGTGAAGAATATCGAAATCATACATATTTCACCCAAATACCGGCATAGCGTCGATGAGATATACCGGGAAGTGGAGAGGGAGTTCAGAGGAGTGAAGGGATGATAAATCTGCAAATTTATTGGCTATCCGACAGCGTCATTTGGCTTGTCCCTGATGTGAAATTGCGTGCGGGAACGAGTGCGAACGTGTGTTATTACTGCAACTGACTTAACATGGTTAAACTTATTAGTTACGAGCGTTCGATAGAGTGATCTTTCTCCTTCGGCTAGTAATTTCCAAGCTATCGGGGCAACGATGTCCACATGGCAGCGGGAATAAGCCGGCAGGGAGCATAGGCAGCAGTAATGCCAAACTGTTTCCTCTCTTGATATAATCAATAAATGAAACCGCTTATCCTTGTGACAAACGATGACGGCGTCCATGCGCCGGGACTCACAGCGCTCTTTAAGGCAATGTCTGAGATCGGCGATGCATATGTCGTCGCGCCGGACCGCGAAAGGAGCGCCGTGAGCCATGCTCTCACACTGCACAGACCGTTGAAGGCCGAAGAATTGAGGGAGCATGTCTACAGTGTAAACGGAACTCCGACCGACTGTGTTGCCCTTGCTGTGCATAAACTCCTGCCGAGAAAACCGGACCTCGTTGCTTCAGGAATCAACAAAGGCGCCAATCTCGGCGATGACGTCACCTATTCAGGGACTGTCTCGGCGGCCATGGAAGGGACCATCCTCGGTGTGCCCTCGTTCGCAATATCACTGGCTGGAGACCATCCCTTTATTTACGACGCTGCAGTCCATTTTGCCATCGAAGTGGCCCGGTACATATTGAATAAACAGCTGCCTTATGACACCCTTCTCAACGTCAATGTACCGAACCTGCCGAAGGAATCATTGAAGGGCATCCGCATTACGAAACAGGGCAAGAGGATGTATGACAACGCAATTCAGGACATCTATTCACCCTGGGGAGAAAAGCATTACTGGATCGGCGGCGGCAAACCTTACTGGGAGCATGGAGAAGACCTGGATATGCAGTCGGTGATGGACGGATATGTTTCGGTAACCCCGGTACATCTTGATATGACGAACTACTCGGCATTAGAGGTCCTGAGAGAGGAATGGAAGAATACAAAAGACTGAGGGATTTGATGGTCTCCTCTCAGCTTGTCCCGAGAGGAATCATGGACGAGAAGGTTTTGGCCGCCATGAAAAAGGTGCCACGCCATCTGTTCATGCCTGAGCCGGTAAGATATACAGCATACGACGACATGGCCATGTCGATTGGTGAAGGGCAAACCATATCACAGCCATATATGGTGGCAGTTATGACAGAACTCCTGGAATTGACCGGTGCTGAGAAGGTCCTCGAAATAGGCACCGGGTCCGGATATCAGGCTGCAATCCTCAGCGAACTCGCCGCCGAGGTCTATACGGTAGAACGGATTGCGCTCCTCGCTGAGAGGGCACAGGCGAAACTGAATGAGCTCGGTTACGGGAGCGTCCATGTCGTTGTCGGAGACGGGACCATTGGTTTCGAAAGCGAAGCCCCATATGACAGGATCATAGTCACCGCCGCATCACCCGAAATCCCGGCGCCCCTAGTCCGTCAGGTCAAAGAGGGAGGCATAGTGGTTGCCCCGGTAGGCGAGCGCTACTCACAAATCCTGCTAAAAGGCAGGAAGGTAAATGGCCGTCTCGTCGAAGAATACAGTACCCCCTGCGCCTTCGTGCCGCTTATAGGTGAGCACGGCTGGAAGGAGTGACGGCGATTTTGACACAAATGCCATAAGCATTGCCTATGGCATTGCCACAAGCTTGATCATCTGGTATAATGGGACATCGTTCGACCTGGTGTCCGACACTGCTCTTGCGAGGCCGGCCGAGGGTCGAGGCGGCGAAGGGTCGTATGGCTAAGCTTAGGAAAGGGAGAGAGGGCGGCGGTCCTTTCCCAATGTGATAACCTGCTTTGAGAGAACAATTCACATGATCGAGAAGCTGAGTGACTTATCTGGAAATTTGAGTGCAGAATGCTTTTCTTTTTACCCTTTCAGGCCTTACGCTTTCAGTCCTTTCTCATGTTTGTCGAATCGTAGGTATCTTTCAACATCTTTTATTTCCATGGCCCGTCGCATCTGTCATCAGCAATTGCAAGGGACTGCGGGCAACTAAGCACTCTTGCAATTTTAATAATTTAATAATCAGCAAAATCTTATAATTGGAGAAACGAGTCATGCCGCTCACATTCAAAGGCGGGGTACACCCGCCGGACAAGAAGGAATTAGCAAAGGGCAGGGCGATCAAGGTCGCCCTAGCGCCGAAGCAGGTTGTCATTCCGTTGAGCCAGCATATAGGGGCCCCGTGTAAACCGGCTGTCGAAATCGGCCAGCAGGTAAAAAAAGGTGAAGTCGTAGGGAATCCGCAGGGGTTTGTTTCCGCGCCGGTGCATGCATCGGTATCGGGGAAGGTTGTCTCTATCGGCGACTTCCCGCTCGCTACTGGGAAAATGACGCTTTCGGTGGTCATCGAGAACGACTTCCAGGAGGAGTGGACATTGCTCAAGGACCACCCAGACTATATTTCCTTGCCTCCCGAGCAGCTGAAGGAGATGGTGAAAGATGCAGGACTCGTCGGCATGGGAGGGGCCGCTTTCCCGACCCATGTAAAGCTCTCGCCGCCCAAGGAAAAACCTATTGATGTCCTTGTGATCAACGGAGCCGAATGTGAGCCCTATCTTACTGCCGACTATCGCCTCATGATCGAGCGGCCTTTGGATATAATCGAGGGCACGAAGATTCTGATGAAGATTCTTGGGGTTAAGAAGGCGTTTATCGGGATCGAAGACAATAAACCCGATGCTATCGAGATCCTGAAGAAGGCGGCCTCGGGCATTGCCGAAATTACGGTCTGCGGCCTCGAAGTGAAATATCCGCAGGGCGCTGAAAAGATGCTCATCAAGGCGGCGGTGAACCGGGAGGTACCGCCCCGAGCTCTCCCAATGGATGTTGGCGTTGTAGTCCAGAATATCGGCACCACTATAGCAGCTTTCGAGGCGGCAAGGTATGGCAAGCCGCTCATCGAGAGGGTCGTCACCGTTTCGGGCGAAAGCATAAATGAACCGGCGAACCTGATGGTGAAAATAGGCACGCTCGTTTCCGAACTTATAAAGGAATGCGGCGGTTTCAAGACAGAGGCTGCAAAGGTCATCTCAGGCGGCCCTATGATGGGCTTTGCCATGTATGACCTGAACGTGCCGGTTACAAAAGGCACTTCCGGCATTCTAGCCCTTCCGGAGGAAGGCCTTGTCCATGTTGATGAATTCAACCCCTGCATACGTTGCGGAAGATGCATCGAAGCATGCGCTATGGGCTTGATGCCCTCCATGTTGAGTGTCCTTTCGGAACGAGGGTTCTATGAAGAAGCAAAGGAGTACGGTTTGTTCGACTGCTTCGAGTGCGGCTCATGTACTTATGTGTGTCCTTCAAAGAGGCCGATTGTTCAATTCGTGAGACTTGCAAAATCGATGGTGAAGCCATGAGCGAACAGAATAACTCAGAGACTAAAAAGGGGAGTACGATGGCCACAGAGGCAAAGGATGAAAGCAAACTCATAGTCTCGGTAAGCCCGCACCTGAGGAGTGAAGAGACTACGAGCCGCATCATGTGGAGCGTCAACGCGGCGCTTCTGCCGGCTACCGTGATGTCGGTCTATTTTTTCGGACCCAGGGCGGCCATTGTCATAGCCGTTACGATAATTTCAGCGATTTTTTCGGAGTACCTCTACACAAAAGCTTTAAAGAAGAAAATTACTATCAATGATGGAAGCGCCTTTCTCACCGGGCTGCTTTTGGGTCTCAACCTGCCTGCATCGGTGCCTCTTTATATCCCAGTTGTTGGTTCGGTTGTGGCTGTCGCGCTTACCAAGCAGCTTTTCGGAGGCCTCGGCTTCAATATATTCAATCCGGCCCTTGTTGGCAGGGCTTTTCTGCTCCTCTCATTCCCGAAGCTAATGACGATCTGGAGCGCACCTACAGCGGCGTTTATCGCCATGGATGCCAAGACCACGGCCACTCCCCTCGGAATCTTAAAAGAAGAGGGCATGCAGAAACTCCTCGAAGTTTTCGGCAACAAGCTCAATCTTTATATTGATCTCCTATTTGGAAACCGGGCAGGCTCCCTCGGCGAAACCTCGGCCTTCGCTCTCCTTATCGGCGCGGCATTTCTTCTTTACCGAGGATACATCACATGGCAGATACCCGTCTCGTTCCTGGGCACTGCGGCAATAATAGCCTGGGTCTTCGGGGGCAGTGGGACTCTCTTTGCAGGTGATCCCATCCTCCACCTTTTGAGCGGAGGCATCATTCTCGGTGCCTTTTTTATGGCAACCGATTATGTTACCTGCCCATCAATTAAGATGGGGCAGATAATTTTCGGGGTCGGCTGCGGCTTCCTGACGATGCTCATCAGGCTCAAGGGAGGATACCCCGAGGGGGTCATGTTCGCCATTCTTATCATGAACTGCTTCACGCCACTCATAGACAGGGGCTTCAAGTCGAAGACCTTCGGGGCTGTGAAGGTCAAGGAGGTCAAGCAATGACCGGAAAAGATATTATCAAGATTACCCTGAACCTGGTCGTCATTTATGTGATCGGGGGGCTTATCCTGGCGGTAGTACATGCGACGACCTCTCCTATCAGATACAAAAATAATGTGATAGCCGAACAAAAGGCATTAAAGCTGCTCATTCCCGAAGCCGACAAGATCGACAAGCTGGGAGATTGGGAAAGCCACGAGAGGCATGCCCAATACTGGGTTGCTAAAAAAGGGAATGACACGATCGGATACATAGTCCAATCCTTCGGGAAGGGTTATTCCAGCTATATCAAGACGCTCATAGCCGTCGACAAGGATTTCAAGGTGCAGAAGATAGAGGTCCTCGATGAGAAAGAGACGCCAGGGCTCGGCGACGAAGTTGAGACCCCGTCATTCAAGAGCCAGTTCAAGGGCAAGGACCTGGACCATTTGAAGGTGCTCAAGACGGATACTACAGAATATATTCAAGCCATTACCGGAGCGACCATATCGAGCCGGGCCGTAACTGAGGATGCCGTGAGAAACGGCGTCCAGTTTCTTAAGGACACAATACAGGGGGGAGGTGCGGCACATGTCGGCCACAACTGAAGAGATCAGCTATTGGGAGCTTATAAAAAATGGCATACTCAAGGAAAACACGATATTCAAGCTCGCACTGAGCCTTTGCCCCGCAATAGCGGTGACGAATAATCTGAAGAACGGCGTCTTCATGGGCGCCGCCGTTATCTTTGTCCAAGTTATGGTCAACGTGACCATTTCAGCCATGCGTAAATTCATACATCCGCGGATCAGACTACCTATCTTCATGCTCGTCATTTCAGGATGGGTGACAGTTGTCAATCTCGGCATGGATGCCCTTGTACCGGACGTCTACAGGTCGGTGGGACTCTACATACAGCTTATCGTTGCCTTTGCATCAATCCTGGCGCGCGCCGAGATGTTCGCTAGTAAGAACACTATCATGCCTTCGATGTTCGATGGTATTGGCATGGGTCTGGGCTTCCTGGTCGCGCTGGTGACGATTAGCTTCTTCCGCGAATTGATTGGAAAGGGCATGCTCTGGGGCGTTCCCATCATCAATGCAAAACCGCTCCTGATCCTAGTCCTGCCCGCAGGCGGATTCTTTGCTGTGGGTATCCTTATGGCGGCATTCAACTGGATGTACGCAAAGTATTTCACCAAGGGCAATTCCCACTAAGGCCCCTGGTATCATTGGAAAGGAGAGATTGAACGATGACGGAATTCGTGAAACTTTTTGAGCTGTTAATCTCAGCATCGCTGGTTAATAATTTTGTCTTTACCTGGTTTTTAGGGCTCTGCATATTTTTCGGCGTCTCCAAGAAAATGGAGACCGCACTCGGCATGAGCGTCACCTTCACTGCTGTTATGATGATCAGCACGGCGATAAGCTGGATCGTCTACAAGTTAATTATGGTGCCTCTGAATATCGAATTCCTGATGATTATTGTCTTTATCGGCATCGTTGCGGGTTTGGTTCAGGGATCAGATACGATTATGAGGAAGGTCGCCCCGGCGCTCTATTATAAGCTCGGTATTTACCTTGCTCTGATATCGACGAACTGCATAATCCTGGCAGTACCTCTCATGAGTGTCGGCAATAAATACAGCTTCATCGAAAGCATAGTGTTTGCCCTCGGATCCGGTCTTGGGTTCTCGCTTGCGCTTATTATCATGGCGAGCATACGCGAAAAGCTCGAACTCGCCGACGTGCCCAAATATTTCAAGGGACTGCCCATGGCCTTTGTCGTTACGGGCATGATAGCGCTGGCATTCACCGGGTTTGCTGGTCTGATCAAGCACTGACGGCAGGACTGTCCCAGAGGCTAAATGTTAAAATAATTCACAGGCGTTGAAACGGAGGTAGTATCGATGCATGAGGCACATAAGATAATAACGGACATCCTGGGACTGTTCCAGTTCGCCGATATATCACAGTATCTGCTGCCAAAGGTCGGCGTAGGCGCTGAGATCGAGGCCAAGGAGATCGTGTCGATAGCGCCGCTCCTTAAGTATACTTTGATCTTTCTTGCCGGCATGAGCACAGTATTCGGTTTCGTGCTCGCCTTTGCCGCAAAGAAGTTTGCAGTGAAGATCGATCCGAGAGTTGAGCAGGTAAACGACGTTTTGGCCCATGCCCACTGTGGAGCGTGCGGCTATGCGGGCTGCGAACAATATGCCGAGGCGGTGGTCAAGGATCCAAACGTCTCACCGAGCCTTTGTATCCCTGCCGGTGAAAAGGCGGCCCTGAAGGTCGCCGAAATTACGGGCAAAAAGGCGGAGATCAAAGAAAAGGAATCGGCCAGGGTAATATGTCAAGGCGGCTGGTCTAAATCACAGAAAAAATACGCATATGAGGGCGTCTTGGATTGCCGCGCGGCAGTGCTGGCCGGGGGGGGCGATAAATCCTGCACTTACGGATGCCTGGGCTACGGAACTTGTGAAAGAGTGTGTCCCTTTGATGCAATCAAGATGGGCAGTGACAATCTGCCTATTATCGATAAGGATAAATGCACCGCATGCAGGAAGTGCGAAGCTGCCTGCCCAAAGAAAGTGATCGAAGTGCTGCCTGCGGCGAAGGCCGTACTGGTTTCCTGCCACTCCCGGGACAAGGGAGCCGATGTCCGTAAAGTCTGCAAGGTCGGGTGCATAGCTTGCGGGATGTGTGTGAAGGTCTGCCCGTTTGACGCCCCTAAAATTGATAAAAATCTTGCAAGGATCGACATGGATAAATGCCGGGTTTGCGGGCTCTGCGTGGCTAAATGCCCGACTAATGCCATTGAGGACTTTATCGCACCGCGGACGAAGGCCTCGGTGCTCGATAACTGCATCGGATGCCAGATCTGCGCCAAAGCGTGTCCCGTAGAAGCTATTACTGGTGAGAACAAAAAGAAGCATGTGATCAACCAGGGAAAATGCATCGGCTGCGGCATCTGCGCAATCAAGTGCCCCGTGCAGGCCATCGGCGGCACCTTCAATGCCGAACAGATAAGGATTGCAAAACAGAAAGAGAAGGCAAAAAAAGCAGCAGCAGCATAACATTAAGGCGTCCCCTAATGGAGTTGAGAACGCTTTTTCATTAGGGGACTTTTTTATTTATAAGGAAGAGACTATAGAAAAAATGCGGCTTGCTTTTGTTAAAAAACGCTTTTCCCTTCACGGCGGGGCGGAGCAGTACCTTAGGACCCTTCTCGGCGAACTTATAAAAGAGGGACATGATCTGCATGTATTAGCCAATCATTGGACAAACGAACCAGGTTTCACGTTCCATAAAGTCGAAATCATTCCGGTAACGTCGTTTCTTTCGGTCCTTTCATTCAGTAAGAATTCAGCGAAGGTATTGATGAGCGAGAGGTTCGATTGCATAGTCAGCTTTGAACGTACGGAATACCAGGACATATACCGTGCCGGCGACGGCTGCCACAAGGCGTGGCTTGAAATAAGAAGTGAAATCGAACCCTCATATAAGCGGCTTTCATTCAGCATCAACCCTCTGCATCGCTATACCCTCTCGATTGAAAAATATATTTTTGAAAATACGCCCCTCATTGTAGTCAATTCGAGCATGGTGAAAGAACAGATAAGGAGATATTACGGCACTTCCGAAGACAAGATAACTGTGGCTTACAACGGCGTCGATCTGAATAGATATTCACCTGCCAATCGGGGAAGATGGCGTCCAGGAATGCGACAGGCCATAGGATTAGGAGAGCATGACAAGGTCATACTGTTTGTCGGATCGGGATTCAGGCGCAAGGGACTCGAAACGTTGATCCGTTCACTGCCGAATGTGAAGAAATCTCTCCATGGCGAAAGACTTATTACAGTTGTCATTGGTAAAGGCGACACCGATGTGTACCGGCAGACAGCGAAGCGCCTCGGTGTTGAAGGCGATATTATCTTCCTCGGGCCGCGGTCTGGCATCGAAAAGTTTTATGCCGCCGCCGATATTTTTGTTTTGCCAACTATTTATGACCCTTTCAGCAATGCCTGTCTTGAGGCTATGGCGTCCGGCCTTCCCGTTGTAACCACCCGGAACAACGGCGTTGCAGAAATTATCGAAGAAGGAAAGGAAGGCTTTGTAACGGCATCCATAACAGATTCGTCGGAGCTGGCAGGCGAGATTATCGCAGCCCTTGCAGATGCCCAAGTCATGGGGATGAGGGCGAGGGCAAAAGCGGAGCAATTATCAATAGCAAAATCGGCAGCTGCCTTCATTGGCATTATACGACGTGTATGCAAAAGGAAGCACGGTGACGGGCATGTTATTTAGACTATTCCGAAGTCTTATCCGAACGACTAAATTCCGCAAGGAAGACATAAAAAGCATTCTTGTTATCAGGATGAACAGGATAGGCGATATGATCTATACAATACCTCTCGTCAGGACGTTAAGAAATGAATTTCCCGAAGCGACAATTACGGTACTCGCTGAAAATACGAATGCAGAAGTGATTCAATGCCAACCATACATTGACAGGGTGCTAATTTATAAGAGAGGCTCCGGAATACTAAGAAACACGATTACCAACATAATGCGGACCTTCAAAGGTGCTGATTTTGATCTGGCAATAGGTGTGAAAGGCGGATTTTCAACCTTTCTTGCAACTGCCGCACTCCTTAGCGGCGCGAAATACAGAACAGGCTACAAGTCGCTTAAGGGATGCTTTAGGGATAGGTTTTATAATCTTCCTGTTCAACCGATAGAATTCTCGTCGCACCATCAGGCTGACGCGTGCCTGCATCTTCTGCATGCTGTCGGCGTGAAGAAGATAATTAAAGATATCAGCCTGATCATTCCGGACCAATTCATGGATGCAGCAGCCGACTTCCTTAGGGCGAAGGGCTTAAAGCAGAAAGAAAGGTTGGTTGTTTTCAATATCAGCAGCAACAGGGAAAAATCAACATGGAGATCGGATAATTTCGTGGCACTGGGTAAATATCTTATTCACAATTATCGGTGCAGCTGCATAATTACCGGGATCTCATCCGACAATGAGAAGGCATTGGTAATTTGCGGGGAAATAGGTGAGGGCGCGTATTACTATAAAACGTTAAGTGTAATGGATTTCGCCGCCGTAGCTTCGATCAGTAATCTGCTCGTCACCGGAGACGGCGGAGCAAGCCATATAGGTGCTGCAGCCAGGACATTGGTAATCTGTCTTTTCGGAGAGGCCAACCCGGTGGTTTGGCGACCCTGGGGAGCTGATCATATCGTATTGAGGATGCGAGATGGTGATGCGAAATCGATAACCGTGCAGGATGTTATTGCGGCCATGGAGGCGAATGAACAAATCATGAAAGCTTTGAGTTTGCAGTGAACGGGTTGATGGGATCCTCGAACCTTAGTATGAATTGACGATATGGATTTTTATTCGCCGCTTCAACTTATAACTTTCGTCCTTCCTTTGGGAAAAACCATATCTGATAAGTTAAAATAGTAAGTGTTAACCATACTGCATACTGAATCTTCGATGGGTTGGGGAGGGCAGGAGATAAGAATCGTTAATGAATCCGCCGGCATGGCACGGCGGGGGCATCGCATCGTAGTAGCAGCTCCGGTCAACAGCAATATATTTAAACGGGCCCAGACGGCAGGGCTGCAGGTCCTACCGTCCGAGTTTCGGAAAAAAAATCCCTTTTCAGTATTTAGCGCGGTATCGCTGATAGATGTAATTAAGCCTGATATCATAAATACTCACAGTTCATCAGACAGTTGGGTATCAAGTATGGCCGCTAAACTATCCAGGACCAGACCGAAAATAATAAGGACCAGGCATCTTTCCACCCCTATCAGCCGTTCCTTCCCAAGTCGCGTAATTTATGATCTGCTACCCGATGCTGTCATGACGACCGGTGAGGAGATCCGGCAGCGAATGATTCGCTTTAACGGCTTCAGGGATTCCAAGATATATGCGATCCCGACAGGAATAGATATTTGTAGATTTAATCCGGACAAAGTAAAGCCTGCGTTTAGGTCGGATAGGTTTGCTGTCGGTATGGTCGGTGTGCTGCGAAGCTGGAAGGGACATGTTTTTCTGCTGAGAGCCATTCCTGATATTGTAAAACATATTCCGAATGCACATTTTTATATCGTTGGTGAAGGGCCGCAGCGTGAGAATATTGAGGGGATTCTAAGGGATATGTTATTGCAGGATAGAGTCTCTTTGCTTGGACATAGAGAAGACATACCTGAAATAATGGCCTCACTCGATGTCATCGTTCATCCGTCTTATGCTGGAGAAGGAATACCCCAGTCCTTACTCCAGGCGCTCGCAATGAAGAGACCGGTTGTTGCGTCCGATGCTGGGGCAATCAAAGAGATTATTATGGACAACACAACCGGATACTTAATAGAATCTGAAAACCCCCGCCGGATAGCGGAAAAGGTGACTGCGCTTTATCAACGTCCTGAGTTAGGAGAAGTTTTTGGAGAAAACGGAAGAAGGCTTGTTGTAGAAAAACATTCTATTGAGCATATGCTCGACAAAATAGAAGCCCTCTATCGTGAGCTGTTTGATAATGAATGAATTCAAAGACATAAAAAATATCCTCGTGATAAAGCTTCGTCATATCGGCGATGTGCTCCTGACCATACCCGTCTTCAGGGCGCTGCGCGAGACGTTCCCAGGCGCACAAATCTCAGCCTTGGTCAATTCCGGGACTGAAGATGTGCTGGCAGGCAATCCGCTGATCGATGAAATCATCGTTTTCGACAGGAGTGTTAAATCAACATCACTACTAATAAAATGCATAAAGGAGCTTTCATTTTTGAGTATGGTCCGTTCAAGGAACTTTGATATGACAGTCGACCTTACCAGCGGAGATAGGGCCGCAATATTGAGCCTTGCGTCAGGTGCACGCTACCGAATTGCCTATAATCATGACGGCGGTTTTGCAGGGAAAAGATATTTATATACCCATCGTGCCGAGAAAGACGGCAGTCAGCATATGGTTATGCAAAATTATGATATGGTTAAGCAATTCGGCATGACCACGGAAGATCTCACTGTAGATTTTTCCCTGCCCAATGGTGCAAAAGAATTTGCGGATGATATTTTCAAAAAGCATTCGATAAATAAATCCGATCCCGTAGTCCTTATACACCCGACTTCCAGATGGCTGTTTAAATGCTGGAAAGATGAGTATATGGCACAAGTTGTAAACTGGCTAATAGAAAATAAGGCCTGGGTAATAGTGACTTCGTCCCCTTCCGGGCAGGAAATGGAAAAGGCTGCGAACATTCTTTCTCTTGTGAATGACAACTCAAAGTTAATAGATTTGTGCGGTAAAACGACCATAAAGCAACTGGCGGCTGTTGCGGCGAGGTCTGATCTGTTTATTGGGGTTGATTCCGCACCTATGCATATTGCCGCCGCGCTTAACACTCCTGTGATAGCTCTCTTCGGTCCAAGCGGCGAGGAGCAATGGAGACCGTGGGGCGAAGGGCATGCCACATTTATCAAGAAGCTGGGATGCAAAGTATGCCAACAATGCGAAAGAGACGGTGTTAAGGTGAGAAGATGTCTCGAGGCAATTGAGCCTGCAGAGGTCATCCAGCTGATTTCGAGGAAACTCAGCGAGAAAAGGGAGCGCAGGGATGATTCAAAATGAAATTGATAGGACGTCCTCCGGCTGCAATAAGCTGGGGAAATAATATATAAAGGATCCTGTTATAAGGATGAACATGCTGGGTTATATGATATGTGTAACAGTTCCCGGAAAGCTCAAGTTGATAAATATTATCATTTATATAGATCATCACCGAGCAGACGGTCCAAGTTTCTCTCGACTATCTCTAGAATGATGATGTCAGGCTTTTCCTGTTCAACTACCGCTCGATCGATTGAATGGGTCCATAAAAATACGCTTCGGGAGAAACACCAGGAGAGAGAGGGAATGAGCGCACTCCCGAATGAATCCTGGAGCATTAACAGTTTGGGGAGTTTGGAATTGTTCATAATGAAACCGGCTGACTCTTTCCCTTTCTCCGCAACGTACACTGGATTGAAGGGAAGTGGTGTGGGTATGTTTTTCCAGGACAAACTTACTTCTGTATCCTCCATCACTTGAGACATTGACAACATGGCAGCGATGTCCCCACCTTGTCTGATGGATTCCTGCATTTCTGGATCAGGTATCGCAAGCGGCTTCATTTGAGCGTGCCGTTGCATGAGAGAGCGCACTATTTCCAAAGAAGCGATATATCCTCCGTAAGCATTCCAATGAGAGTCAGTTTTTGAATAAATAGGGTGTTTAGCTGATTCCTTTGCCTTTAATAGCACGGATCGCAAATCAACTGCATGAAGTTCAGGCAGATGGGTGTGCAGGTGCTCCATTAACTGGTCAGCCTTTGTCTTCAGCCGGTACTTCTTTATCGAATCAGGCAAGTATTCCGGATAGATGGTCTGTTTGTTCGGTGCTATGACAAGCAAAAAGGTAATGCCCCTCTTGGTCAGTTCCATGTTGACGGCATTGAGGTTTGTCAAAATCTTATTAAGCTGGATTTCTTTATACCATGCCAACCCCATGTAGTCCTTGAAAGGCTTATCATTATTGCGGGCGTCATCGTAATAAAGCCATCCCTGCTTCCCGATGGCAATATTGGGGTTGGGCGAGGCGTTCAGATGCATGACCCTTAAATAATTATTCAAATAAATCAGCAAGCTCCGACAACCGAAGTTGTCAGAGAAATATTTCTCCAATTCTTTTTGAAACACAGGCTTATGTAGCGTAAATTTACGAATATCTGGTTTAGCAGCCAGGAATCTGTTCTCAGTAAGCTTGATTTCTGGAAGAAATGAGAATGCCATCTGCAGCAAGGGCAACCATAAGACAGAGAAAAAGAGCAAAATAACAGCATAGCTAAGAATTCGTCGATTTAGAGTTATTGTCTCTTTATTCATAATTAAAACCTGAAATAGATGAACGGATTATAGGAACCACCAGCCAGGCTGACCACTGACAGTAAAAATACTGCGGCGAGCATGATCCCGTGTGTTCCAGCAATAAGCACGTTTGCGCTATGCGTACTTGACTCTCTTGAGATGAGACCTTCGGCCAGTATCGGAAGTCTCTTTGCGATGGGGGCAGAACCGACAATGCCCACAATTGAGGCCAAAATCAGTTCCGTCGTATTTACGGCATATGCCGACAGGGGGATTGTACTTGCAACTGAAAGTCCTAAGAGGGCCTTAAGGTAATTCAGGGCATAATCGAGAGATTCAGCCCTGAAGAACACCCACCCTATCATAACGACCAATAGAACATAGAGATGGGAAAGAGGCCCTCCTATAAGCTTGATGAATGCTCTGTTTCTCAGTCTTTCGACAATAAGGAACAGGCCGTGCCATAGCCCCCATACGACAAATGTCCAGCTAGCCCCGTGCCAGAATCCGCACAAGAAAAAGACAAGGATCAGGTTGCTGTGAGTACGCACAGTTGAGTGCCTGCTTCCACCAAGAGGGATATAGAGATAATCTCTAAACCAGGTCGAGAGTGAAATATGCCACCGTCTCCAGAAATCATGGATCGATACAGCTGTATAGGGATAATTGAAGTTTTCTAGAAACTGGAAGCCAAACATCCTTCCCATGCCTATCGCCATGTCGGAATATCCCGAGAAGTCGAAGTATATCTGCAGGGTGTAACAGGCGAGCCCAAGCCAGGCGGTTCCGAAGGACAATTCACTAGGAGGCACCGAAAAAATAATATCTGCTGTGGCAGCAACCGTATTTGCGATGAGGACCTTTTTCCCAAGGCCGACAATGAACCGGTTAATCCCCGAGACAAAAAGCTCTGGTGTGACGCTACGCGATGTCATCTGTAACGCTATATCTCGATATCGCACGATCGGGCCCGCGAGCAGCTGCGGGAAAAAAGACTTGTACGCCGCGAAATTAATGAGACTGCGAGTTGCCTTCACATCTTTGCGATAGACATCGACAACATATGAAATGGCCTGAAAAGTAAAAAAGGAGATGCCGATAGGAAGGTGGATCTTAGCGAGGTGCAACGACTTTTCTGAAAATAAATGCAGACCAAGGTTTAACTGGTCAACAAAAAAATTCGCATATTTACAAATTATGAGCAGGACCAGGTTAAATGCAATGGCAACAGAGACAAATTTGCGTGATTTTGTTTGGGAGACAGCCCCGGCCTTTTCAATGAAGAGCGCAATGTAGTAATTGAAGATTATACATAGGAGGAGGATCGCAACATACGTACCTTCGCCCCACATATAAAACAAGACGCTCGAAATGAACAAAAAGGCATTGCGCCATTGCCTCTTCAGTAGAAAATAGACTGTAAGGATGAGGGGGAGAAACAGAAATAGAAACAGGAGCGAGCTGAAGACCATTATCTATTAGATTATTTCCTTTATTGCTGTTAACTACGGATAAGACCGTGTGAATGATCTCAACCATGGTTATTATAAAAGTCAAACGACTGCATTTTCAACCGTTCCTCGGACGAATGCGGATTTAAACGATACGAGGTATGGACAAACTAAGGCGCATCTTTGTAACATTTAAGTCATACCTAATGATCCAGCTATGTTTACAATCTATATATACACTGCGCAAGCAATTAGGCTGCGATATTTGTACTAGGCAATAAAAAGATAATGGCAGAAAAGACCAACAAGATTAAGGTCAGGTTAATAAGAACGCTGATAACAACATGCGGCAGGCTGCGCAAAAGGCCGGTTGCTGCGGTGGCCTCCGGCAGGTTTCTGGTGGTGAGTACGACGGGCATCGGTGATACATTATGGGGAACGCCTGCCATTTCGGCATTAAGAAAAAAATATCCCGAAGGGTATATCGGAGTTTTAACGAATCCAGCCGGAGCCGAGATCCTGAAGGATAATCCGGCAATCAGCGAGATATTTACATTCCGACGCGGTATGGGCGGCTTTTTCAGGTTGCCGTTGCTTGTCGAATCATTGATAAAGAAGCGTCTTGATAAGGTCTTTATCTTCCATGCTTCAGACCGCATCATATGGCCTATTTGCTTTCTGACGGGTGCACCTGAAATCACAGGCTTTAAAGGACAGAGCAAAGATATGGATTTTATTTTGACAAATACAGTTGAGGCTGACCCAGCAGTGCACTGCATAGAAAATAGATTCCGCATGCTTGCAGAGGCTGGCGTGGTTCAAGAAGATGAATCGCTTGAGCTGTTTCTGGATAGAGAGGAAGACAAAGAAGTTCGTCACTTTTTGAAAGCAAATAACATCGGAGATGGGGAATTGATAGTAGGTCTCCATCCTGGGGCACAGAAACCATTTAAATGCTGGCCTGCAAAAAACTTTATTAAAGCGGGCAATATGCTACACAGTAAATTAGGATGCAGGATAGTCATCACTGGCGATGCCAGCGAGCGTCAAATCGCTGGACAGGTTGCCTCAGGGATTGATGGAGCAATATCTTCCGCAGGAAGTCTTTCACTGAGAGGAACCGCGGCTCTAATCAAAAGGATGTCGCTTTTTATAACCAATGATACGGGTCCCATGCACATTGCTTTTGCATTGAAGACACCAGTTATTGCCCTGTTCAGTCCTACTGACCCGGCGTTGTGCGGGCCGTACCGGGCTGATAAGGCTGTAGTTATAGCAAAGAAGTCAACCTGCGTTCCATGTGTAGGGAAAAAATGCTATAATCCCAAATGTCTTGAGCTGATTACACCGCAGGAAGTCATCGCTGCAGCCGAAGGCCTTTTAAAACAAACAATAAATTGATGAACATAATCCTGAATTATAGACATAAAAACGAACGACTTGAAGAGTCTTTGCAGGCTATAGGATGTTCGATTGTTTATAACGTCTGGGACATCGACCAAATAAATGAAATTGGAGCATATGCCGTTATATTCGAATTTAAGCAGATCCTTAAGGAAGAGCTTAGATTTTTAAGGCTGTCATACAAGCTCAAAAGAGCCACCATCCCTATCGTTACGTGGTGCCTGGATCTTCCCAATATAGGGGCGAGGCAATGGAAGCTATCACTGCTGTTGAAGACAAGACTGATAGATATTTTTGCGACCCATTCACTTCAGGGTCTGCAAACTGTGCACGGAATAAAAAGCACATTATTGTACCTGCCTAATGCAGCATGGACAAGCAGATATAATCTCGGTAATGTTTCTATGGAGGATCTCAGGGACACGGGCAGATATAATGTTGATGTCTCCTTTCTCGGTAACATCGATTCCAAGAAACATCCGGAGCATCGCCATCGGGCTGAATTCCTGAATGCATTGAGCGCATCGCTTCAAAAAAAAAATATAATCCATCGATTTGAGGACAGCAGATATCTTGATTTTAAATCCCAGATAGAATTGATTCAGAAAAGCAGGATTAATATCAACTTCGGATGTGCTGCGGACCGTCCGGAAAACAGCAGTTGGGGATTGCCCGAAAGGTGCTATGGGATCCCTGCTTGCGGAGGGTTCCTGCTTTCAGACGAACGGGTGCACGCAAGGGACGATTTTGCAGAGGGGGATGAGATTGTAATGTTCGGGGACCTGCATGACTGCCTGCAGAAAATCATTTACTATCGAGAACGGCATGACGAAAGACGGAGAATTGCGGAAAACGCCTTCAACAGGATCAATAAAGAACACACATATGTGCATCGAGCAAAGAAACTGCTTGAGGCAATTAATGAATTCCATGGCGCTAAATCATGATTCTATTTTGGTAAAGTAATTCATGAAACAACCTAAGGTAAGCATAATAATACTGAATTGGAATAAACTCGACTATTCAAGAAACTGCATGGCCTCTATAGAGGGAAACACTTCGTATCCGAATTATGAGATTATTCTCTTTGACAACGGATCTGCGGAGCTGGGAACTGAAGAGTTTCTGTCGGGGGTAAAACATAAGGTCATCAGGAGTCCTCAAAATCTGGGATTTGCAAAAGGCAATAACAGGGCTGCCGCTGCGTCTGATGGAGACTTGCTCTTGTTTCTGAATAACGACACCGTAGTCCATAATAATTGGCTTGAAACGATGATTAGTATGCTTCATGCAGATCCTAAGTGTGGAATCGTCGGCAGCAGACTCCTCTACCCTGACAACACCATTCAGCACATAAGAGTGGCTTTTGATCACAGGGGAAACTGTGTGCATCCGTTCAAGAGATACCCCGCCGACATCCCGGAGGCGTTGCGCCCGGCTGAATGTGAAGCTGTAACCGGAGCGTGCATGCTTATGCGCAGGGAGACTTTTTCCAGAGTTGGTGGATTTGATGAAGGATATCTGCATGGCTCCGAAGATATTGATTTGTGTCTGAAAGTGAGAAAGCAGGGATTAAAGGTGATGTACTGCCCTGATAGTGTTATTACTCATTACGAACAGGTCTCCTTAAAGGAAAAAGGGCTGCACTTCAAGAAGAAAACTACAAGAGCCAATAGAAAGTTGTTTATAAGGAGATGGGGCGGAAATTTGGATGAATTCAGATTGCCCAATGATTTCTCCGGGCTTAAACCATACCATGGGTACGACCTTGCGAGGATTGAGATCGTCAGGCTTGTGCCTGTCGCGGCTAAATTCATCTTGCATGTAGGCTGCCGAGGCGGCGTGCTTGGCAGGGCATTGAAGGACGAGGTGCCTGACCGTATAGTGTGGGGGATGGAAAGTAACAGGGAAATGGCAAAGGATGCCCGGAGAAATTTGGACAGGGTAATTGGCGACGATATCGAAAACGCTGCTACCTTGTTAAGCGTGGATGCACTTTTCGATTGTATCATTTGTGCCGACGTGTTAGAGAATCTGAAAGACCCGTGGACTTTACTCAACAAACTATTGGACCATCTCGCTCCTGACGGCAGATTGGTATGCAGCACTCATAATATCCAATATTATAAGGTGATAAAAGATATTATCAGAGACCGCTGGCTTTACCGGGCAGGGGGGTGTATGGACAGGGACCACCTTAGATTCTTCTCGTTGGCAACAATCAGGAACCTCTTTGCCACCTCCGGATATAGAATTCTCACCATCGAGAATAAAAAGCTGGCTGGTAAGCTTGTAGAGATAATCAACAGGTTGCTCTCGAATAAGCTGGACAAGTTTCTGACACACCAATACCTTGTTGTATGCGCGAGGCGCAAAGATGTTTAGCTTTCTCAATTCACTCAGGGGCAACGAGCTCGACCGCCTTTTGAAAAAAGCGTCGAGTGAAAGAAAACAAAAATTCCTTATTGTTTGGAACCGTGGGCTCGGGGATATCGCTCTTGGGCTCTATGCCTTGGTGCACAGGATCAAAAGCATGATGCCAGCCGCACATATTGCCTTTCTGACTAGAAAAGAGCTGGAGGACGGCTTCAGGCTCCTCGGCGGAGTTGATGTCGTAAGTGTCCCATGGTGGAAAAGGGGCGTGCCGATTGATCTTGAAGATTCATTGAAAAGATTGAACATATCCAAGTCTGACGTCGATGTAATTCTGGAGAAGGTTAATCCCACAAAATGGCTCTCGTGGCAGATTGGAAAACTTGTTCCTAAACTTGTTTGGAATGAAGAATACGATGAGTATTGCAAACGCTTTGCTCTTCCTGATGGGAGGCATTGCATAGGTGTTCATCTCAATTCCGAAACCGGACAATTTTACAATTATCAGAAAGATTGGCCAGCGGAGAATTGGAAGATGCTATTTGAAAAGCTCTGCAAAAATAGTGATGCGAAGATAGTACTCTTCGGAAACGGCAAAATCGGTGATTTCGATATGCCTGCAATCATAGATTTGCGAGGTGAGACAGGGTTGCTTGAGCTACTTTCCATCATTAAAAACAGATGCCACACTTTAATTGCGCCCGATGGCGGTGTTTTGTCTCTTACATATTACATCGACGCTTGTTATCCAATTAAGGTCATTTCTTTATGGGGAGATGCCGGGCAAGGCGTATTAAAACAGCGAGTTCCTTCTCCGAATAAGGGGTTGATTCATGTTCCGCTATGCGGCGCTAATGCAAACATTTCAAATATAAGTATCGATGAAGTAGTATCAAACATCTCATGCAGTAGTAGATAATCCGGAGATTCCAAATACATGACAGACTGCAGTGCAAAAGAGTTTCCATATCATAAGATTTTTTTGCTGATAGGCCTTGTCTTTGGTTTCGCCTGGCTTTTTCTGATTCCCCCTTTTCAGGGGCCTGACGAGTTTATGCACTTTCATCGTGCATACCTATTATCTGAGGGAAAACTTGGTTTGGTCGTTGATCCGGCGTCCGGCCGGATGGGCAATTATCTGCCGGCCAGTATCCAGGAGTTGGAAGAAACCTTGCAATCCCACAAAATAGCTGGGCGTGGAGATGTAAAGCAAAGCCTCGATGCGATGGCAAAGGCTGCTAGGATTGAAATAAAACCCGAATCTTCTCTGTTTTATGATTCCATAGATTATCCGCCCTTTGCCTATGCTCCGCACGTGGCTGCCATAGCAATTACAAGAATGCTTGAGTTGCCGATTCTTTACGTTTACTATGCCGCGCGTCTCGGCGGTTTTATTTTCTTCGTTGTTATCATGTATTTTTTGATCAAAAATGTGCGTGTTCTAAAACTGCCGCTTTTGACGATAGCGCTTATGCCGATAAGTATACAACAGGGTATGATCGTAAGCGCCGACTGCGTTACTATCATTCTGATTCTTATGCTGGTATGTTATGTGATCAATATGATTTTTCATGATGGAGATAAAGTTATTGGTGCAAAAGAGATGGCTGTTTTTTATTTATTATGTGGTCTTATCGCAATTACAAAAGGGCCGTATGTAATTTTAGCATTGTTGTATTTCATCATTCCAAGGAAAAGATTCAGTTCCGGTGTGGCATACTGGGCAGGCGGAATTGGAATGATTCTGGCGGGATTGGTATTAATTGGTGCATGGAAGTTTTTTCAGACTGATTTGTCGGCGACCACGTCGACAGTCAGCACGGTAGTAAATATATCTCATGGAAAAAATACAGATCCTTTTCACATTCTGTACAGGGTTTTTTTTAATACCATGTTTTCGGTTTATCTGGCTAAGTCGGCCTTTTGGCTAGGATGGACAGATGTCAGGTTGCCGGTAGTATTTCTAGCGTCATACTCTTTCCTCATGTTATGGCCGCTCTTAATCGTCGATACGGCCATCGATGAAAGATATGGAGACTTGAGAAAGACCGGATTTGTGATTGTTGCATTCATATTTTGCGTCTGGACTGCTTATCATGTCAGCATGTATCTCGCTTGGCCCCAAAGGCCTGAGGGCAAAATAGTGGGCATGCAGGGCCGATATTTTGTCCGACTGTTATTCCCGCTCCTGGTCGGCATCTATTGTATCATTCCGATTAAATGGCGGCTGACGTGCTCAAGATTGCCATGGCGCCTAGAGGTGCTTATAAAAATACATTGTGTGCTATTGGTACTTTTTCTTGCCGTGGCGACGGGATATATTTTTGTCCGATATTACGGATAGTTCGCTGCCGAAAATGCTGGAGGGGATAAATGAGGATAGCAGTTTTCTTTGATAAGTTTAATCAAAATCATGAGACAAAAGACCCGGGTCAGATCGTGATGGGATTAATAGATCTTGGTATGCAAAGCGAGATGATTACAATCGATAAGCCTGCATTGAGAGTGGGCAATACGTCGATTCCCGTCAGGTTACTATCAAAGGAGCAGGCAGCAGATGTCGAGTACTGGCGCAGTGTGCCGTATGATGTGATTATTGCATATACAAGGTTATATTCGGAAATTGCCTCCACACTGAAAGAAGCAGGGAAAACGGTTTTGGTGAAAGCAGATACTGATGGCAGACGTATCTTTCCGGTTTATCCCAGAGATATGACCTACTACACATATAAGAAAGCAACGGAAAAAGTTAAAATATTCTATAAAAGACTTAAGCGACGGTTAGAGGGGCAGAGACGTGCGAAACAGCTTGCAGAGCATATAAGACTCGCGGATGGCGTCGTTGTGGAGTCTCCTCAGGCATGCGCTAACCTAAGCTATATCCTGTCATATTGGGAGATGCCTGAATTGATCAAAAAGATATTTGTTATCCCAAATCCTGTTTCTAATTCTTTTGCTTCAATATCATTGCCCGTTAAGAACAAACTGATAGTGGCAGTCGGGGAATGGGATGGACGGGTCGGCACTTCTTATATAAAGAATACAGACACAATGGTAAATGTACTATGCCGGTTTTTAATACTGAGGCCGGATTATGAAGCAGTAGTAATCGGAAGAGGAGAAGCTATTGTCCGAAAATTTGCAGAGAGATGGACATCGCACCATAAAATAAATCTTCATATCACAGGATTTATACCAAACAGCGAGGTTGCACAGTATCTGGAAAAGGCTCAGGTCTTATTCATGCCGTCACTCTATGAATCCTTCGGCATTGCAGCGGCGGAAGGTCTTTGCAAGGGCTGTTCATTGGTAGGCAGTCCCATAGAGAGTTTTTATTTTCTCGCAAAAGGTGGTTCAACGGGAACGTTAGCGACGAATTTTACGGAAGAAGCATATCTGGGCGCACTTTCGGCTGATATCTGCAAGTGGGAAAGAGGCCGTTACTCGCCGGAGGAAATAAGTTCCTTATGGTATTCAACATGTAATCGCAAGGCAATTGCAGAAGACTTTCTGAGGGTAATAGATGAACTTCGGATGGCGACATAATTAAAGAGGATGAAGCGGACTGGTATATAATAAAGGTCCGTACTTTGGAAGAAAGGATAATCAATGTCTCTGGAAAACATATTTAAGGGTGCAAAACGCGGGACATGGAAGGATGATCTTTCGATCTTCTGGCTCCTGTCGAAACCGTATCTGCCCAGACTTCTTGCCGCAATGTTGTGCAGTCTCGTTCTTTCCGGAATAAACGGAACTATAGCTTGGGGTACCAAGATCGCTGTTGATGACATCTTGATCACAAAAAATATTGTTTATCTGTATTTTCTGACCTTCGGTGTGGTAGTGCTTTTTATTTTTAAGGGTATTTTCGCGTTCTGCAACAACTACTTGATGTCGTCAATCGGCGCCAAGATAGTAAGGTCCATCAGACAGGAGGTTTACGGCAAGGTTATTTCCCTGCCGCTTTCATTCCATTCTCATACCTCTAGCGGTGTTGTTGTTTCCAAGATGCTCAATGATGTCGGCATACTTCAGGGAACGGTCGGGTTTACTATTAAGGACTTCATAGTCGAAATTGCTACCGTTATCGTGCTGGCAGGGGTAGCTGTTTACCGCAAATGGGACCTCGCCCTGTTATCGTTTATTGTCGTGCCACTTATGGTATACAGCATAGCCAGACTGGGCAAGCGCATGAAAAAGACCGGGATGCTGACAAGGGAGCTTATAGCCAGAATCACAACCATATTCAATGAAACAGTCCAGGGGGTGAAGATAATCAAGGCTTTCACCATGGAAGGGGCGATGATGGGACGGAGTGAAAAAGCGCAGGCTGACTATTATCGCAATTCTATGAGAGAGATCAGAATCAATGAAGGATCTTCGCTGATCGGAGAAGTGCTAGCCGGTGTCGGTATTGCAATGATCATGTTTTATGGCTTCAATCTTGTAGTTTCAGGCCAGATGACGGCAGGCGATTTTGTCTCATTCATTGTTGCAGTGGGGTTGATGTATACGCCGCTTAAGCGATTGAGCCGCGTGCATAACAATTTCCAGTCAGGGCGCAATGTTCTTGATAGGATCGGCGAGATAATGGCCACCGAGTCTGAAAAGATGATAGGCAATGAACTGGACGTCAAAGGTGACATTGGATTCGACAATGTATCATTCAAATATCCGACAGCATCCGGCAATGCGCTCCAGAATGTGAATCTTTCGGTTCAGCACGGGAATATAGTTGCGCTTGTCGGATACAGTGGCGCAGGTAAAAGTACGCTTGTTGATCTTGTTGCCGGCTTCTGGTATCCCACGGAGGGAACGATCTATATAGACGGCAAAGACATCAGGACACTTTCACTGCATTCGCTTAGAAGCCATATCGGCACTGTTACCCAAGACATCATGCTCTTCGACGATACTGCAAAGGAAAACATACGCTTCGGTCGTCCGGATGCAACAGATGAAGAGGTGATCGAGGCTGCCAAGGCTGCATTTGCGCATGATTTCATCATGGATATGCCACATGGATATGACACCATGATAGGCGAGCGTGGCGTAAGAATTTCCGGGGGGCAAAAACAGAGGATAACAATTGCCCGCGCCATCATCAGAAATCCGTCCATCCTTATCCTTGATGAGGCTACATCCTCTCTCGACACCGAATCTGAACACCAGGTTCAAAAGGCGCTGGAACAGCTCATGAAGAACAGGACTACCATCGTAATCGCTCATCGCCTCTCGACTATCCAAAATGCCTCACGCATTATTGTCATGAGCGGCGGGCGTGTCATCCAGGAGGGCACGCATGATGAACTCCTTACCCAAGGCGGCCTGTACCAGGAGCTGTATAATATGCAGTTCATGAGTCCTGAATCGAAAGAGGAATCCAAGGTATGAAATATGGCGAAAAAGCAGTTTCGGAAGTGAAGCTCGAAATCTGGCCCAATCCTAGCCCTGAGCGCGATTATGAGATAAATATCTCCTTTCCTGAATTTACCTGTCTTTGTCCGAGGTCGGGGTATCCCGATTTTGCAGTAATAAAAATAACGTATATCCCGGCAAAAAAGATCGTGGAATTGAAGGCGCTGAAGCTCTATCTGAATTCATTTCGCGACAAACACATTTCCCACGAGCAGGTTGCGAACCTGATCTTTGGCGAACTGCAAAAGGTACTGAAACCGAGATCTCTCGAAGTAATCGGTGATTTTAATCCCAGGGGCAATGTGAAGACAGTAGTCACAGTCTCTTCGAAAAAGAAGCGATAGCAACCCCGAAGGAGGACGTCGCCCATGTTCCACTGGCTTCGCGACCATCGCCGCACCGAGGCGCAAAAGCGTGTGTTTCCGCCTGAATGGGAGGATTTCGTGCGCGTGAACGTGGCCCACTACTGCACGCTCGATGCGGTCGAGCGTGCAGAGCTGCGCGCGATGATGCAAGTCTTCTTGGAGGAGAAGCATTGGGAGGGGTGTGGTGGCCTCGACCTCACCGACGAGATCCGTGTCACCATTGCGGCACAGGCGTGTCTACTTCAACTGGGACTCCCCCATGACTACTATCGCAACGTTGAATCGATCCTAATATACCCATCCACCGTGGTGCCTCCCGAGCACCACCCCCGTGTGTTCGAGCGCGTGGACGCGCCAGTAGCCTCTTCTGCCCCACTCTTAGGTCAGGCCTTCGCCCGGGGACCGGTGATTCTTGTGTGGGACGCCGTTCTCCACGGTGCGCGCCACCCCGATCAGGGACACAACGTGGTATACCACGAGTTCGCCCACAAGCTCGACATGCTCGACGGGGCTGCCGACGGTACCCCGCTCCTCGCCAACCGCGACCAGTTGGCCGAATGGGTGGCCGTGTGCTCCCACGAATTTCTGCGGCTGCGCCGCCTCGCCGAGAAGGGCCACAAAACATTCCTTGACGCCTACGGCGCGAAAGACGAGGCCGAGTTCTTCGCCGTGGCAACCGAAGAGTTCTTCGATCGTCCGCTTGCGCTCCAGAAACACGCCCCCGAACTCTACCGTGTCCTCAGCGCCTACTACCGCCAGGATCCGGCAGGGCGCGTAAACCGCACCTGCCCCGTAAAAGAGTGAGCACGTGCTTTCTATTACCTTCTAACCACCGGATGTGGGACTATGCCTGTTGAGCATGGCCTAGTCATAGCAAAAGGGCCATTTAGCGCTAAACGGCGGCCTTCTTGGCCCTCTCGATAAACTCCCTTACCTTTTTTAGATCTTTCTTCCCCTTTTCGGCTTCGACGCCGCTGCTCACATCGACTGCATAGGGCTTAACCCAGCTGACCGCTTTTTCGATGTTCTCCGGCGTTAAACCTCCCGAAAGAATAATATTACCGAACTTCTTCGCCTCGACGGCGATGTCCCAATTGAATATCTGGCCTGTGCCGCCGTATGATGACGGCGCATATGAGTCTATAAGATATGCAGCTACGCCTTTATATAGTTCAAGCGGTTTGAGGTCGACAAAATCCTTGACCCGAAACGCCTTAACCACCGGCTTCCAGGTAGAGCACGCCTGAGGTGTCTCATCGCCATGGAGCTGAAGGACCCGAAGTCGCGCTGATGCCATGATCTCTTTTATCTTCGCTGGGTCTTCATTCACAAATACGCCGACTGTAGTAATGAAGGGGGGCAGTTGGGCCATAATCTCAGCCGCTTTTTCAGGGATTACATAGCGCGGGCTATTTGGATAAAAGACGAATCCTAGTGCATCCGCTCCGTATTCGATCGACGCAAGAGCGTCTTCCAGATTGGTGATACCGCAAATTTTGATTTTCATGGCAACCTCATTAAAATAAACTCTCTTGTGTTTTTTTTGAGTGCCTACTTTATCACCGGCAGCTTCGCCAGGGATTCCTTTATAGACTCATCCGGATACTCGAAATCGACAAGCTTGCCGTTCAGGTAATCGTCGTAGGCAGCTAGGTCGAGATATCCATGTCCGCTCAGGTTGAAGAGGATGCACTTCTCCTTGCCTTCTTCCTTGCAAAGGAGAGCCTCATCAATAGCGGCCCTGATGGCATGGGAACTCTCAGGTGCCGGTATGATAGCCTCGGTCTTGGCGAACGCCATGGCTGCCTCGAAGACCGTCAATTGCCGATAAGCCCTGGCTTCAATGATGCCGTCCTTGTAAAGTTGCGATACGAGCGGCGAATCGCCGTGATAACGAAGACCTCCAGCATGTATGCCAGGAGGCATAAAATCGTGGCCAAGTGTGTACATCATAAGAAAAGGTGTCAACCCGGCAGTGTCGCCGAAGTCGTACCTGAAATCTCCCTTGGTCAGTGTTGGGCAGGAGCTCGGTTCAACAGCGATGGCGCGCAACTCTTTGCCGTTGATCTTATCGGCTAGAAATGGGAAGGCGATGCCGCCAAAGTTCGATCCACCGCCACAACAGCCGATAACTATGTCCGGATATTCACCAGCTACGGCAAGCTGTTTCTTGGCCTCCAGTCCAATGACCGACTGGTGGTAGACGACATGGTTCAATACCGAGCCAAGCGCGTAGTTCGTGTCAGGGTGAGTGGCCGCGTCTTCAACAGCTTCGGATATTGCCAGTCCCAGGCTTCCAGGGTTATTGGGATCAAGTTCGAGGGCTTTTCTCCCTGAATTAGTCACAGTGGAAGGACTCGCATGTACAGTTGCGCCCCACGTCTCCATCGCGATCCTCCGATATGGCTTCTGGCTGTAGCTGACTTTGACCATGTATACTGTCACATCGAGTCCGAACATGGTTCCGGCAAGCGCCATCGAAGAACCCCACTGGCCTGCGCCCGTCTCGGTCGCTATCCGTTTAATCCCGGCTTTTTTGTTATAGTAGGCCTGCGGTATAGCGGTGTTCGGCTTGTGGCTGCCCGCCGGGCTTACCCCTTCATACTTATAGTATATCCTGGCCGGGGTCTTGAGAAAGGCTTCTAGCCGTTTTGCCCGAAAGAGCGGCGAAGGTCTCCAGAGAGTATAGATATCGAGCACCTCTTCGGGGATATCGATCCAGCGCTGGGTCGACACTTCTTGCTCTATGAGGGCCATAGGGAATATGGCCCTCAGGTCATCGGGGCCGACCGGTTGCTGGGTGGCTGGATGCAATGGAGGCTTCGGAGGGTTCGGCATGTCAGGAGTTATATTGTACCACTGCCTAGGGATCTCTTTTTCTGAAAGGATGATCTTGGTCTCCTGCATAAATCCTCCCGTTGGATTGGTTAGTAAAAACTATTTTAGCACAAATAGGCGCGGTAACAGCATTCTTAAACCGAGATAAGCATACTGAATAACAAGGAAATATGATATAATAACTGACTTTACGATCGGGGATGAGACCATAAAAAAATTACCTGACAACAAAGGCTATTTCGGACCATACGGCGGAAGGTTTGCGCCTGAAACGCTCATGCCCGCGCTCCTGGAACTCGAAGCTGAATACGGAAAGGCGAAAGAGGACAGGGCGTTTAAGGACGAACTCGAACTCCTTCAGCGTACTTACATCGGCAGGCCGACTTCTCTATATTTCGCGAAGCGGCTGACAGATCATCTCGGAGGAGCGAAGATATATCTTAAGAGAGAGGACCTCGCCCATACGGGTGCGCACAAGATCAACAACGCCATCGGCCAGGCCCTGCTCGCAAAGAAGATGGGCAAGAAACGAGTCATTGCAGAAACGGGCGCTGGACAGCACGGCGTCGCGACGGCTACTGGTGCAGCACTTTGCGGACTTGAATGCGAGATATACATGGGCTCCATAGACATTAAGCGACAGGCCCTGAATGTCTTCAGGATGAAGCTTCTCGGGGCAAAGGTGAATGAGGTTTCGATAGGCTCGCAGACGCTCAAGGATGCGATCAACGAATCAATGAGGGACTGGACAACGAACGTCAGGACCACCCATTACGTACTCGGTACTGTATTCGGGCCGCACCCTTTCCCTTCGATCGTGCGGGATTTCCAGGCTGTAATCGGGAAAGAGGCGAAAAGGCAGATACTTATGGCCGAGGGCAGGCTTCCCGATTACCTGATTGCCTGCATCGGCGGCGGCAGCAACGCCATGGGCCTGTTCAACGAATTTCTTTCCGATGATATAAAGATGATAGGTGTCGAGGCTGGAGGCAAAGGCATCGAAGGCGGCGAGCACGCAGCGCGCTTTGCTGGAGGATCAATCGGAGTATTCCAGGGATGCAAGACTTACCTGCTGCAGGACGACGACGGCAATGTACTCGAAACGCATTCGGTGTCCGCGGGCCTCGATTATGCTTCCGTCGGTCCGCAACACGCCTTTCTTAAGGATTCGGGCCGCATTGAATATACCTATGCAGTCGATGACGAGGCGCTTGCAGCCTTCGAGCTCCTGTCGAGGACCGAAGGCATTATTCCGGCCCTCGAATCAGCACATGCAATTGCAGAGGTCGCGAAGCTAGCCCCCCGTTTGCCGAAAGACAAGATTATCATCGTCAATCTTTCGGGGCGCGGCGATAAGGACGTGCAGCAGGTGGCGAAGATCAAGGGAATAGAGATCTGCTGATATGAACAGGATAGATAAAACATTCAGGAGCCTTAAAGAGACGGGCAAGAAGGCCTTTATCCCTTATATCATGGCCGGAGATCCCGACATCGACAAGACCATGGAACGTGTACTCATGCTTGAGGAGTGCGGCGCGGATATCGTCGAACTCGGGGTGCCGTTCTCCGATCCAGTCGCCGATGGGCCTACTATCCAGCGGGCCGCTGAAAGGGCGCTCGCAGCTGGAGTCTCTTTGAGGAAAATGCTGGCTTTCATGGCAGATTTGAGGAAACGTTCGCAAGTTCCAATCATATTTATGACATATTACAATCCCATCTATAAGTACGGAGAAGAAGTCTTTGTTACTGATGCGGCTAACGTAGGGGTCGATGGCTTTATAATACCGGACCTCCCGCCGGAAGAGGCAGGGAGTCTGATAAAGAGCTGCCGATCAAAAGGGCTTGATACGATATTCCTGGTTGCGCCGACCTCTACGGAGGAGCGGATGAAACGTATAGTATCGGCATCCAAGGGATTTGTCTACTACGTTTCGATGACCGGCATTACCGGCACGAAGCTTTCTCTTGAAGATCATTTCAGGAATCATATCGGCCGCCTGAAAGACCTGTCCGGCAAGCCGATAGCGATAGGGTTCGGCATATCGACTCCCGATGACGCGCGCAGCATGGCGGCGGTCGCCGACGGTGTAATCGTAGGAAGCGCAATAGTGAAAAAATTCCACGAGGACCCCGGCAATGCACGGGAATTCATTAAGAAATTAAGAGAGGCGGTTTGATTGAGGATTGTGCATTGATGATTGCCGTTGTGAAATCATTGATCATCAATCTCAAATCTCGAATCTTAAATCACTATGGCCTGGTTTAAAAAAAGCAAAGAGATAAAGACCGAGAAAAAGGTAAAGATTCCCGAGGGTCTCTGGATCAAATGCGACAGTTGCAAAGAGATCATTTACAAGAAGGAGATCGAGAAGAATCTCCAGGTCTGCCCGAAGTGCAACTACCACTTCAGGATCAGCGCGAGGGAGCGCATTGACTTAATTGCGGATGAGGGGAGCTTTGTAGAACTCGACAATGATCTCACACCCTCGGACCCGCTTAATTTCAAGGACAAGGCATCTTATTCTGAAAGGCTTAATGAGTACCGGCTGAAGAGCGAAATGCCTGAGGCGGCCATTTACGGAGATGCCGTCATAAACACGAGACCGGTGGTGCTCGCAATCATGGATTTTTCTTTCTGGGGTGGAAGCATGGGCTCTGTCGTGGGAGAAAAGATCACGCGGGCCGCAGAGCGCTCGCTCGAAAAGAAAATCCCCTTTTTAACTGTTTCCGCATCAGGCGGCGCGAGGATGCAGGAAGGCATGTTTTCCCTTATGCAGATGGCTAAGGTCTCGGCTGCTGTCTCCAGGCTCAAGGATTCCGATGTCCTCTACCTTTCTATTCTTGCCGATCCGACATTCGGCGGCGTAACTGCAAGCTTCGCCATGCTCGGAGATGTGATCATTGCCGAACCGAAATCGCTTATCGGTTTCGCCGGGCAAAGGGTGATCGAGCAGACGATCAAGCAGCAGCTGCCCGAGAATTTCCAGCGTGCCGAATTCCTCCTCGATCACGGAATGATCGATCTTGTCGTTGAGAGGCGGGAACTGAAGAGCACAGTCTACAAGCTTATCGAACACTTCATGCCACTGGCCCAGGACGTCACTCGGCCATGAGCTACCGTGCTGCGATCGACTATCTGTATAGTCTCCAGAAGCACGGCATTAAACTTGGACTCGACAAAACAGGAAAGATACTTTCCCTGACCGGCAACCCGCATACACAGTTCCAATGCATCCATATAGCCGGCACTAACGGCAAGGGATCGGTCTCGGCCATGATTGCATCGATCCTGAGGGCCGCAGGTTTCCGGGTCGGACTGTTCACATCTCCCCATCTTGTGAGTTTCACCGAGAGGATCAGGGTGAACGCTGCTGATATCACAGAGAACGAGGTGGCAGAATTAACGGACGAGGTGAGAGCAAAGATCAATGCCTGCGAAGAAAACCTGACCCCTACCTTTTTCGAATTTGTGACTGCCGTTGCATTCACCTATTTTGCACGGCAAGAGGTCGAGTGGGCTGTGATTGAGACAGGCATGGGAGGCAGGCTCGACGCCACCAAT
>Ga0181523_10000633_pt1 | contig 39925 bp, 40 predicted proteins | sample PEATcosm2014_Bin_43_FD_119752 | JGI IMG/M metagenome (GOLD analysis project Ga0181523, IMG submission 119752) | Peatland microbial communities from MTU Mesocosm Facility, Houghton, MI, USA - PEATcosm2014_Bin05_30_metaG | ecosystem: Environmental > Terrestrial > Soil > Wetlands > Peat | place... | reverse complement strand
GCGTGATTGAGCGGCGTGGTATGACCGTGATGACTGCGGGCACGGGACGGGAAGCGATCGCCAAGCTCGAATCGACTCCAGAGATTGCGATCGTATTGATGGACATCATGATGCCCGAGATGGACGGCTATGAAACCATGCAGGTCATCCGGCAGAATCCTTCGTTCCGGCGATTGCCGATCATTGCCCTGACCGCAAAAGCGATGAAAGGGGACCGCGAGAAATGCTTGGAGGCCGGAGCGTCCGAGTACCTGGCCAAACCGGTTAACACCGAGCAACTGCTGTCGTCGTTGCGCATGTGGCTTCACAGATAGCTTAGCCGAGCCTGTCGTACCGGACCGGAGCGGAGAGGAACCGAGCAGGATTCATGAGCAAAAACGAGAAAGTCAATATCCTCATGGTGGATGATCAGCCGGCCAAGCTGCTCAGCTATGAAGTCATGCTCGACGGACTAGGCGAGAACCTGATCAAGGCGACCTCAGCGAAACAGGCGCTTGAAGTTTTGCTGAACAATGACATAGCTGTCGTGCTGATGGACGTAAGCATGCCGGAGCTCGACGGCTTTCAATTGGCTGCGATGATTCGGCAGCATCCGCGTTTTCAGAGGACCGCAATCATCTTCGTCTCGGCAGTGCACTTGACGGATCTCGACCAGCTCCGAGGGTATGAGCACGGCGCAGTCGATTACATCTCGGTTCCGGTGGTTCCAGAACTCCTGCGCGCCAAAGTAAGAGTATTCGCGGAACTGCACCGCAAAACGCGGCAGCTCGAAACCCTGAATCGCGAACTGGAGCAGCGCGTGCTCGACCGCACCGAAGAGTTAGCCAGCAAAGCGGAATTGCTGCTGCAGCTCAACATGGAGCTGGTAGGTAAGAATCAGGAACTTGATGCCATTATCCACACCGCGCCGGACATCATCTTCAGTCGTAGGGCTGACGGCTCACGCGATTACATCAGCGACCGATTTTATGAATTTACCGGGGCTGCCCTAGGATCGGCGAATGGTTTCGGGTGGTTGGATTATGTGCACCCCGAGGACAAGCAAAAGGCGATGGCGGACTGGTTGCTCTGCGTTGAATCGGGGGCAAACTACGAAGCGGAGTATCGCATACGGGCCAAGGACGGCAGTTATCGCTGGTTCCGGGCTCGCGCGGTCCCGATTCGAAGCGACGGAAAGATTGTCAAATGGTACGGAACCTGCTCTGACATACACGATAGCAAGCAGCTGGAGCAATCGATTCGCGACAACGCCGCAGAGCTGGAAAAAATGGTCGATCGGAGGACGGACGAATTGCGGCGTCTGTCCATCCGCCTCATGACCATGCAGGATCAAGAACGCCGCCGGATCGCACGTGATCTGCACGACGGGCTCGGGCAAGAACTTGCTGTGGCCAAGATGACCCTGGACAAAACGCTGCTGCAACAGCCTGTCGAGTTTCCCAAGGAAGCATGGATCCAGGCCCGCAACATTGTGGATAGCGCAATTCAGCAAGTCCGCACCATGTCCCACCTCTTGCATCCTCCCTTGCTCGATGAAGTTGGTTTACTGTCGGCGCTCTCCTGGTATGTGGAAGGACTGACTAAACGCAGCGGCATCGAAACGGCTCTCGACGTTCAGCCTCGCGATTTTCCGAGGCTGGCCCCCGAGGTAGAGACCGCAGTCTTCCGAATCGTACAAGAGGCGCTGACCAACGTTTTCCGGCATTCCGAAGCAAGCAAGGTTTGGATTACATTGACTCAGAGAGACGGGACAATCGTGGTGGCGGTGCGCGACGATGGCAAGGGAATCGGCCAGAGAATTGCTGAACTGCAACCGGATAGCGTTGGGGTGGGCATCGGAGGTATGAAGCAACGTGTCCGCGAATTTGGTGGAGAATTGCGGCTGACCAATACGCATCCCGGAACCCTTGTCGAACTCGTGATTCCCTATGGTTCAGTGCTGCAACAGCCGAGTGCGGTCCCGGATGGAAGTCACCGGAAGTTTGTTAATGCGGCGATACGGTAAGGACTACATGGAAAACGCCCACACTTCCGAACTCGATCAGGCCGAAGAAAGGTTGCGCATGCTGTCTGCACGGCTGTTGCAGATGCAGGATGACGAACGGCGCCGGATCGCCCGAGAACTGCACGACACCGCTGGTCAGATATTGGTGGCTTTGAACCTGAACCTGGTTCCGGTGGAGGAGGAACTTCGCAAGACGAACTCCGGGCTCGTCGCGCAACTTACGGAAAGCCTGCGTCTTGTCGAAGAGTTGTCACGAGATTTGCGGACCATGTCTCATCTACTACACCCACCACTGCTCGACGAGGCCGGCCTAAGGTCGGCTGTGCGCTGGTATGTCGAGGGGTTTGCCGAGCGCAGCAAAATCGAGGTGGACCTCCAGTTGGACTCCGGACTTGGGCGGCTCCCGGCGGAACTTGAAACCGCAATGTTCCGCATCGTGCAGGAATGCCTCACGAACATCCACCGGCACTCCGGCAGCAGCTCCGCCAGCATCGTCATCACCTGTGACGCGGACAATGTAACGGTCGAGATCCGAGATCGGGGCAAGGGGATGTCGATGCCAGTTCGTGCAGGTGTGGGTATTCAAGGTATGGGGGAGAGAGTGCGACAGTTGGGAGGACAGCTGGAAATTGACTCCGGAAGCGGCGGCACGCGAGTGACTGCGACCTTTCCCACAAGAGTTGCTTGGTCAGAAGTCTCCGCAGAAATGGTGAAAGTTGCTTCCTGACGATCAGCTTGAAACATTCCTCGTGCTGAGTCCGCTAGCGCAAGAGCGCTGACGATTAACACAACTCTAGCCGGTCGGTTGGTCTCATCTAAGGAGTTTCCCCGATTGGTTTAAGCGGTCGCTTGCAGGAGCTCCGCTGACCGGAAGACTGCTGCCTGAACTTAAGCCGCTGTTTACAAGATGCACGCTCAAGGGCCTTCCGCATTCGAACGCCCTAAGCGTTGTCCATTCCGCTTCGCTCTCGTGCTGTCCATACTGGCGGCACTGTAGTTCGCCGAAGTTGTCCACCTCCCGGGCGCTGTAGATCTTCGAAGAATCCCCCTACTCCTCTGGCGTGCGCTGGGTAGGGGTTACAGCGTGAACTGGATGGAACAGCGAACACGGAAACGCTAGCGTTGACTCTGCAAGAGAATTCAAACCGCTGCTCATTCCGAGCACAGAAGAGGTTCCTCATGACAAGAATTAGCGCTGCATTGCCAAGATGTCTCCTGGTGCTCGGTGCTGGTGTTCTGCTCCTCACCAGCATGGGCTGGTCCGCGGATGACGACAAAGACCGATCGGACATCGACAAACGCATGGATGCGTCGGCCAAAGTTCTGAACGAAATTATGGCCACTCCCGACAAAGCAATTCCTGACAAAGTGATGAGCGATGCGAAGTGCGTCGCGGTGATTCCTTCGATGGTGAAGATTGCAGTTGGATTCGGAGGCAGCCATGGCAAGGGGGTTGCCACGTGCCGGACGGAAAACGGCGACTGGAGCGCGCCGGCGCCGATCACCATCACGGGTGGAAGCTGGGGATTACAGCTCGGCGGACAGGCCGTCGACCTGGTGATGGTGGTGACGAATGAAGATGGCATGCAGCATCTGTTATCGAGCAAGTTCAAACTGGGCGCGGACGCTTCAGCAGCAGCAGGACCTGTGGGACGTGACGCTGCCGCCGACACGGACGTAAAGATGAGGGCAGAAGTGCTGACCTACTCGCGAGCGCGCGGCATCTTTGCAGGAATCGACCTGAACGGATCGGCCATCACGCAAGACAAAGACGAGACTCGAATTCTTTACGGAACCTTCGTGCCGTTCAACGATATTTTGAGCGGAAAAGTCCCCGCGAGAGAGGCAAGTGAACCGTTCCTGGCTGCGATCCGAAGATATTCGGGGCAAGCCAGAGAACATGGTGAACTGAAGCCGGCGGCGGGGATCTCAAACACCGCGAGCCGGTAACCCGAAGCAGCTGTAACAGCACTCAGTGAGGCCCGGCTTGGTTGACAAGCCGGGCCAACATTTCAACGAAGGACCAAACGATGTTGGGAGGTTTTCATGTCGACGATTCTACTGATCGTGCTTGTGCTGTTGTTGCTCGGGGCTCTGCCGACTTGGCCGTACAGCAGATCGTGGGGCTATTACCCCAGCGGCGGACTCGGCTTGGTGGTCGTGGTCTTACTTGTGCTGCTGCTGGCCGGACGACTCTAAAAAAGTCCGGCGACTTCGAACGGTTTTCTCGAAGCCGGTGCCTTTGTGATTTGGTGAATGGCAGGAGCATCCGGTCCTGCCATTCTTACTCCTGATCGACGCTTGCGCTTGCGCGGTATCGGGAAGCTGTACTGAGGAGCGTCAATGCCGAACCATGAGAGTCTACGCCAGGCCTCTTACGCGCCATACCCCGTTTCTTCATCGGTAACGCTCGACACTCTTTACCGAGGCCGTGAGCTAGCGGCGTGGCCGGCGAGGGCTGGTTCGCAACTGCGAGAAAAGAGCGCGCTCGCCCCCGAAGCCATCTGGGGTCAGTTCAATAACTATCGGTCCAACGGCCTTATCGGATCCGTCGCGGTACACGTCGTATTGCTGAGCTTGATCCTGAGCGGTGCCATCTACGGGCCGCAAGTGGTGCAGCAAGTGCGGCAGCACGAAACGGTAATCTTGATTGCGCCTTCGCCGGATTCTTACGCGCTGCCGGTTGCGAAGAAACTCGTGGCTGGCGGCGGCGGTGGTGGCGATCATGACCGGTTGCCTGCGACAAAAGGAAGACTGCCGAAACTCGCCATGCAGCAGATCACGCCGCCGGCGATTATTGTCCGGAACGAACGTCCCAAGCTCGCCGTTGAGCCGACGGTGGTTGTGCCTCCAACGGTGCACCTGGCAGAGAATCACATGCCGAACTTGGGCAATCCGACGGCAGCGCCGCTACCGACGGCTCCTCCCTCGAATGGAATTGGGTCGGGAGGCGGCATCGGTGCTGGATCGGGTGGCGGCGTCGGCGTCGGTCATGGTCCGGGTGTGGGCTCAGGCAGCGGCGGTGGAATTGGTGGAGGTGTGTTCAAAGTTGAGGGAGGCATCGCAGCTCCTCAGGCCATTTCGACGCCGGATCCCGTCTATACCGAAGAAGCCCGTAGCGCGAAGACACAGGGAACCTGCGTGCTTTGGCTGATCGTCGATGACCAGGGGCATCCACGCGATATTCGTGTAATTCATGGCTTGGGATATGGGCTGGACGCCAAAGCCATTGAAGCTGTGAAGCAGTGGCGCTTTCAACCGGCTACGAAAGACGGCCGCCCAGTCAATGTGCAGATCAGCGTGGAAGTTGGATTTCGGCTCTACTGAAGTGTGAAGTTGTTCAGCACGTTGGCAGGCCGGACACCGGAGGACTCCGGTATTCTCCGCCTGCCTTATAGCGTCTGCCACGCGTGACCAGGCGCATCTACAAAACGATTGACACCGTTGTCATCGTGCCCAACAAACTTGGACGAACGGAAGTCTCGCCGTGCCGCCACAAATAAACCTCATCTCAATGTTTAACTCCACCGAGTTGTACAGCAAGTCTGCCAATCAATTACAGGAGCATCCTGATGGGCCGAGCGGCGTGTTGTCGCTAGTCTCAATCTTGGAAGTTGAATGCTCCAGGAGTCATCGAGAGCACAGACGCACCCTAGTTTGAACGAAGGAGACTACCGTGGCGACTTGCGTGATTTCCGCGACAGCACCCAATGTGATTCCAGCCAGTGACGAAAGCAACCGAACTGAATCCGAACGCAGCCTGGTTCAACGCGCGCGGAGTGGCGATGAGCAGGCCTTTGCCGCGCTCTTCCAGAGCCACAAAAAGCGCGTGTATTCCGTTTGCCTGCTGATGACGAAAGATATCGCTGAAGCGGAAGATCTTACGCAGGAAGCTTTCTTACAGGTGTTTCGAACCGTCGGGTCGTTCCGCGGAGAGTCCGCCTTTTCCACCTGGCTGTACCGGGTAGCTGTGAACACTGTGCTAATGAAACTGCGTCGGCGTAAATCCCCGCCGATAGTTTCTCTCGACGAGCCGGTGTCGTCAGAGTTGCCTTCACTCCGGCGCGATGTTGGGAAAGCGGACCTGCAGCTCAACGGAGCGGTCGACCGCATCACGTTGCGCCGCGCCATGCAGGAACTCCCCGAGGGGTGCCGGCAGATTTTCGCGCTGCACGAGGTTGAAGGATACCAGCATCATGAAATTGCCAAGATGCTGGACTGCTCCATCGGCAATTCAAAATCGCAGCTACACAAAGCGAAGATGAAAATGCGCGACTTGTTATTTTCGAAGCGGAGAGTCCAGCGGCGGCCCGCAGCCAATCATGCGTCCGATGCCTCGCCCTTGGACAAGGCAAAGAGAACTCCCCAGCCCCAACTTTCACTCGCGTATGAGGCGATCAGCAAGTAGGACTGCGTGAGGGGCCGCCGAGATCTGTAACCCGTTCGCATCTAGGTGCACGACGCCGGTGGCCCCGAACCGCACCTGTCGCTAGAGCTCGGACAGGAATTTGCTTGATGAAAGACTGAACTTCGTCGCGCACGGCGCTACCGCTCACCGCTAACGCCACTCATCGTCCGTTCGACACCACCGATAGCGTCGCGCACTTCCGTCAAAAAGAACTCCCTCCTCTGAAAAGCACACAGCTCGCCATCTTCCGTGGGGTTAGGTATTAGAACCTTTTCCAGCAGCCTTCTATATCTTTTGGCGATTTCCAAACATGTTGATGCGGTCAGCCATCCGCCAGAGCGAAGATAGCCCAGCATTTGTGGCCCCTTCCTGCCCTACATTTTCTTTCCCGTAAACTTCCGTAATCTATCCGATTGACATTTCACAGAAATATATTCTAGGGAGGTCGTCCCAACCGATTTCAAAGGATCCGCTTCATGAAACGCTCCCTGGCTTGTTTCTTGCGTTCATCGTGTCTCACGGCTGTAACAGCCAAGGCGAATACGACAAGTGAGATGAGGCTCCGCAGATATGCTTTTCTCTTTGCGCTGCTGGCGGTGGCAGCTTGCTTACCTCTGGCACCGGTTGCCTCCGGCCAGGTCCAGTCAACGATCAGTTGCCCGTCGGGGCGGGGCTATTGGGACGTCTTGAGCGTAATGATGATGGACCCAGGGCTGGCCTCCGGTTACCACATGGAAGGGATCACCGACAACCTGCCGTCGTCCTACATCTATACCATTTGGGATCAAAGCGAGTCGAAGGTGTATTACGTGAAGAATCCGCAAGGCAATCCTTGGGACATCAATCTTTACGACTCAAATTACATCTACCAGTGGGTCACGGAACTCGCTGACTGGAACGGCGTCAACCACTGGAACGATCCCACCAGCTGCAAAAAATTCAACAACGCGGCTCAGATCAGCACGTCGGACCTCTCCATGCGCTGGGCCGCCCGGTGCGCGGCTCCTGGCGGAGCGAACAGCACGTTCTGGAATTCGCCGCCTCCCGTCCAGTCGAACAATACGAACTACTACACCTACGTAGAAAAGGTCCTGCAGAGTCCGGCCCAGAATCTCGGCTATTCCCGTCTGGAAGTGCTACGTACCGGCACCATGACGATCACCGACCACCGGGCCGATCCAGCAAAGTCGTTTTCGGTCGCAACTTTCCCGCTGCAGTACACGTACAGCTGCAGCGCCTCTCACAAGATCAACTCATGTAAGTTTCGTGAGATCTTTGACTACGGTGTAGATGCTGACGTCAATCCAGTGGACCACGTCAAGCACAGTTATGGATGGATAAGCTGGCGCTACTACGTCAACTCGACCGGGGGAAATCCAGACCTCCCGCCAGCTTGGGTTCTGACGAATACATCAACCTCCGACCAGTTGATGCCGGGACAAGTCAGCATCAACTTCCAATGTTTCTGAGCCGCCGGTCTTAGTCTGGATTCATTTCGATCTGCCGGGGAGGTAAGGCCGGTAGATCGGGATGCTGCGGATCTCGCCATATCACCTTGAAACACTCGCCCTCGCTTTGAGCGTGCCAGCTGCTTCCATCGTCGAACTTCACCGCATCCGGGAAGAAGACCCAGCCCAGGACAGACTGCGCGCTGGCGGCGCGGATTCCTGGCCGTTCCAGAGTCTGCTCCTGGCCGGGCAAAATTGGTTTGGCCGATGACCACTCGGCATTGAACGGTCGCCGCAAGTCCTGGGGCGCCAGGAACGTCTCGGAAGTGAGCGCAAGGCCTGTAATTGGTTTGGCGCTGATGTTCTTGACCGTCAGCGAAAAGTTTTCCGGATGCTTCCAGAAGTCTCCGCTAACGATGGCAAGCGGGCAGGCACGCGCGGGCGGGACGTAGACCGTATACACCGCCATCATTCCAGCTTCCATGTGATCCTCCACATGGCAGTGGAACATCCAGGTTCCGGGATTGTCGGCGAGCATGTCAACCGTCTGCATGCTTCCGGGAAGAAGTTCAATCACATCGGTGTTGCGTCTTCCGTCAGTCACGGTTTCGCCGTGCCAATGCGGAGTGTGCAGGTCGATCTCATTTCCCATGCCGAGCAAATACCAGCGCACCTTGTCTCCCTGCTTCATGGTTAAGCCGGGAAGATTGCCGAAGATGAAACCGTTGATCGTGTAAAACAGGCCGGCAGCTTGGCTTCCCATTTCGTTGAAGATCATGAACGAGGCAACAAATTCGCGGTCAACGTCTCTAGGCGATCCGTCGAGTTTCGCTTTGCCTTTTGCCGGAACGATAATCGGGCCCAACAAGCCCGCGTTGATCTCAATGCTGGGGTCAACATGGGAGTGATACCACCACACGATGGAGTTGGGCTGGCCCGGCCCGGGGCCGCTCGCCTGATTCGCGAACCAGTGATAGATATAGCGGGCGCCGGGAGCGACGAAAGCGCCTTTGGCAACGGGCAGGTAGAGAGAGCCTTCGTTGTTTTTGTCGTAGCCTAAGCCGTGGGGATGCAGATCGTGGCCGCGGTGTCCGCGATTCAGAAAGTTGACGACGATTTCGTCTCCCACTTCGGCGCGAATCACCGGGCCGAGAATTCCCAGCCACTCGGGTTGCGGCTTCTGAACAGTAAAGATGTCATCCGTGTATTCGATGAAACGGCTCTTCGCCCACTCCACTTTTTGGGACCACGGCTGCGGAATGGGATTGCCATTGAGCAGATTGTGGCCGCTGGGCGCATAGTTCCATGTGACGTCTTCGGCTGCAATGTAGTAATGCCGGGTTGCGGCTAAGCAGGAGGACGCGGCGAACAGGAATACCCACAGGCCCACTCTCACCGATCGCTGGATTCTCACAGGATCATTATCCCATTGCGGGGATTGTTCTGGAATCATCCTGGCCTTCGAAACTTCGAAACGACGGCCTCGGAACGATGCGTTCAGCGGCCGTTTGCGAGTGCGTTTTCATTAAGTAGTCGGAACGGCCAGAGTGCATTGGCCCGACGTGATCTGAGCGGGCGCCGTCGGAGGCGTAGCCCAAGGCACGTTTACAAAATCAAAGAAATCGGTACTCATGTCGGCCTGGGCAGCATCGCGATTAGTCAGTGCGGGCACATTGAAGCGTTTCTCGATGAGCGCCAGGATGGCCGTGGAATCGTACTCCGTATGCGAAACGAAATTCTTCCTGGCGAAAGGCGAAATCACGATCATGGGCACACGATAGCCGGTATACGCGAAATTACAAGTCCCGGTTCCGAGTTGTCCGGGTGCGTCACAGACGTCTCCCGCTTGCAGATCGATCGGCAGATACGTGGGTGAATTTGGGCTATCCGGAGGAGTCGCAGGCTGCGGCGAGACGTGGTCGTGATAACCTCCGGGCTCGTCGTAGGTGAAGATCATGGTCGAATCTTTCCAGCTAGAACTGGCCATCAGAGCATTGATCAGGCTGGATGCGTAGTTGGCGCCAGCTTGAATGTTGATCGGGGCGGAGGTATCGATGTCGTTTGGATGTTCATCCAACCCCGCGCTGGAGGCTGGCTCGATCAGCGCAACCTGCGGCAGAGTGCCATTCTGCAAATCGGTTGTGAATTGCGAAGTCGGAACTGTATTTTGTAGCAAGGTCGGGCTGGCGAGTATGGTCTGTTCGTACGCGAACATGTTGATGTAGGAAAAGCCCGCGAGGCATGCGGAGTCAGTGGCTGCGCAGTTCGTGCCCTGGGGATTGACATAGATTTTCCAGCTGATGCCGGCCTTCTGCAGTTCCTCAAAAATCGTGGTATTCGTGAGCGCACTGTACGGCGGAGCCAAAGGATATGCGTGTCCGCCGGAGGTCGCGGCCAAGAGGTACATGCGGTTGAGCTGGGTACGATCCATGATGGGGGCAAACCAGCGGTCGGAAGTGGCGAAGCTGGAAGCCATGAAGTAGTAGTAATTCAGGTCGCCGCCGTTAAAGTACCCATCGCGCGCAAACCGTTTATGTCATTCAAGGGCGGAGTTGACTGACGGGCATCGTTCGCGGCTGCGACCACAAACCCGTTCAGAGCGGCCGGACTGGTTCCGATATTGTCGTTCAAATCCCAATCGACGTGAGCTTCATCCCAGAAGGGGCTCTGCTCCTCGTTACACATGGACGTCATATGAAAGGAAGTAACCAGGTCGGCCGTGTCGGCGCTACCGGCGACACAGTTGGTGCCGGTCGAGAGCGCGGGATCGCAGCCCGGGATCGCAGGAGCAGGCGCTTGCAGGGGAGCGATTCCGCTGGCGGGGTTGAACTGCGGCAAGCCGTCGAAGGACTGATCTGCAATGCCGTTCTGCGCCCAGTACTGACGCATCGCGCCAAAATAGTGATCCAACGAACGATTCTCCTGGGCAAAGATAATGATGTGGTTCAGGCTTTGCAGGTTTCCAGTGGAGGTCGTGGACGGGCCAGATCGCAAACCTACGCATCCGGCCAGGCTCAGGCCAGACAACAGCGCTGACCCAAAACTATATCGAGGCTTCATTGGCAAGCTATTCCTGTGCAGAGTCCGACGTTCGATGATGGTTAATGCGAGATGGTTGGTTGTCATTGCATGAGGTTTGATCCAGCAACCCGATCAGAGCCGATCAAAGGTTGACGCACATTTTTGCGGGCGTACGCTCCCGCGTGCAAATCTCCGCAACCGCGTCCAGCTTTTCTTGCATCTGAGCGTCCACGGAAGGGCAAGTGTGTGCCCTTACGCGGCCATGGGGATAATCAGCCAGGAGGTTGGGGAGAAAGAATGGTGCTCGCAACGTTCAGGGTATCTGTGCGGCTCGCAATCCTGATGGTGGCTACCGTCAGCGCTGCCCAGACCTTTGACGTGAACGGACAAACCTCCTCCACTTCCTCCGCGCCCTCGAAAAAGCCAGGCACGCAGCCCTCAAGTAATGACACAGGGATGGGTTGGGGTGCGAGCATCGAGGTGGCGCGCGAGGCCCGAGCCGCGCAGACGGCACTGCAACACGGAGACGCGGCGGGCGCAACTGCACACGCCCAGCGCGCGGTGAACGCGGCCCCACAGAATCCTGATCTCTGGTTCACTCTGGCCTACGCAGCTCGATTAAGCGGACAGTATTCTCTGTCGGTCGATGCCTACCGTCGGGGTCTCGCTCTGAAGCCATCTTCGGTGGAGGGACTTTCCGGTCTGGCGCAAACCTACGCGCGAATGGGGCGCAGCGCGGAGGCGCAGCAAGCGCTGGACCAGGTTCTGGCAGCGAATCCTAGCAGTGCGGCGGATCTTCAACTCGCGGGCGAACTGCTGCTGCCCACCGACGCGAATCGAGCGATTGACTATCTACAACGCTCGGAAGCTGCAAAGAAGTCTCCGCGAACTGAACTACTGCTGGCCCGTGCCTACGAACTTACAGGGGATGGCGAATCCGCACATAAGATGTTGGAGACCGCCCGGCGCTCGGCTCCCAACAATCCCGAAGTGCTGCGAGCGGTTGCATCTTACTACCGCGACACCGGCCACTACGACCAGGCGATCCAAGTCCTTGAAGGTTTGCACACCAAGGACGAGCACGTGCTCGCGGAGCTGGGATATTCCTACACGCTGGCCGGCAACGGCCGCGCGGCGGCGGAAAATTATAGCGCAGCGGCCAGCCGCGCACCGCGGGACATTGAGATCCAACTCAATGCCGCGCAGGCCATGCTCAATGCAGGCGAGGCCGACAAAGCTACGGCGCTTCTGAAGCACGCAGCAGATCTGAATCCCGAGCACTATCGCGTGTATGCCTTACGGGGCCGGCTCGACGCGGCCCGGCACCGGAGCGGGGACGCAATCCGCGAATATGAGGCGGCCCTGCAGCATTTGCCCGAAGGTGTGCCCGAGGGCGTTCTTTACCCGATTGCACTCCGGGTAGATCTTGCCGAGGTTTACCGCGATGCCGGAGACACCGCGAATGCAGAGCGGGTCACAAAAGAAGCGGCGAATGCGATTAGCGTCCTCGATGTGTCGGCTGCTGCTCGGCCCGAATTCTTGCGCCTGCGAGCGGTGATCGAAATGTCGGGAGGCAAGGTTGATTCTGCCGAGAAAGATTTGAAAGAAGCACTCCAGCTCGAGCCTCGCAATAATGTGTTGCTGCTCACCTACGCCAATCTACTGTGGAAGACGGAGCGCAAGCAGGAAGCTCGCAAGACTTACCAGCGAGGCGCTAGCGATTGATTCATCGAATGCGGGCGCATTAGGGGCGCTGGGTTTCCTATCGCGCGAGATGGGCGATTCCGAGGGCGCTCGCGGTTACTTCCTGGAATTTGCCAAGAAGCATCCCGACGACTATGTGCCCTACCTGGCGCTGGGTGATTTGTATAGCGCGGACCGCCAATTTCCAGCGGCGCAGGAAAGTTATGAGCGAGCCCTCCAGCGGTCGCCCAGCAATCCACTGATTGTTTCCGGCGCCATGAATGCGGCCCTGGAGGCCCACCAGACTGCCCAAGCCAGGCGGTGGCTCGCGCGCGCGTCAGAGGCAGTGCTCCACAATCCGCAGGTCATGCGGGAGCACGAGCGGTACTTGACGATGACCGGAGAGTACACGGAGTCGGCAGAATTCGGGTATCAGGTGATCCAGAAGTTGCCGAAGGATCGCGAGGCGGTTGACTATCTCGCTTACGACCTTCTGTATCTCAATCGTCTCGACGAAGCAATGAAGATCGTAGACCAGTTTCAACCCGTTCTTCCAGATGATCGCGATCTCCCCTTGATTGCGGGGCACGTGAGCGCTGACCGCAGGGAATACCAAGCCGCCGTTCAGGAGTTCACGCGCGCTCTGGAGATCGATCCTAAGATGGCCGTCGGTTATATGAATCGGGGCTATGTGTACAACGACCTGCGCCTGGCCACGAAGGCGGAGCAGGATTTCCGTAAGGCATTGGAGCTGAATCCAAAATACGGCGAAGCGCACCTCGGGCTTGCCTATGCCTTGCTCCAGTTGCGGCGTTCAACGGCAGCACTGAAGGAAGCTGAAGTAGCAAGCCGTCTGCTTCCCGAGTCGGAGAGTCTGCATCTGGTGAAAGCTGAGGGTTATCGGCAGCGAATCATGCTGACCGCCGCAGAAGGCGAGTACAGGCACGCCTTGAAGCTGAATCCGAACGCATTGAGTACCTACCTCGCACTGGCCGACGTGCAGTACCGGGCGCATAAATATGCGGCATCGGCTGACACATTGCGGAGTGCGCTGGCGGTCGCCCCCAACAACGCGATGATTTCGGCGCAACTGGGAAGGTCCTACGCGAAGCTGGGCCAGTCGTCCGACGCCCTGCAGGCGATTGATTCCGCGGAACGCGCGGGCGGAAAGGATTACAAAGTTCTGCTCGTGACTGCGGACGCCCTACGCATTCTGGGGCGCCGCGGCCAGGCTATGACCTCGTATTCGCGGGCCCTAGAGAGTTCCGACGAAGATCGTCTAGAAGTCCGGCTTGCCTTGGGCAGGCTGTTTGCGGAAGAAGGGAAAACCTCAGACGCACAACAACAAGTGGCGCTGGGCTTTGCCGAGGCCAGGGTTGCGCCTACCGATGTGACCTCCGCAGAAGATTATTTGAATGCGGCGGACATCCTGATGAGTATCCACGAGTATCCGCTAGCGCAGAGGATGTATGGGCGTGCGCAGGCACTCGGCGCCGATGACGCAGCGATCGCCGTGGGTATGGCCAATGCGTCGCTGGCGTTGGGCAACACACGCAATGCGGAATTGCAGTTTGCCAGCCTGCCCGACGATCCGGATCGCAAGAACAACTTTGAATTTCTGGTAGCTCAGGGCAACGTCTACCGGCAACTCGGCGAGAATGATCGCGCCCTGGCGAACTTCGCTCTCGCCAGCCAACTGGATCCGCAGGATCAAGGAACCCGCACCGCGGAAATCGAACTGGCGGAAGAAGAAGGCCGCCCCATTACCGACCACCTTGGCCTTGGTTCCGACGTCCGCGTCAACGCAGTATTTGAAGATGAAACCATCTATCAAGAGGACGCTCGTCTACTCGGCGTGCAAAGCACGGGATCTCTACTGCCTCCTCCACGGCGTTCGATCGAGACCTTCGCCGATTCGCGCTTTCAATTTCGGCCAAACACATTTCTTCCGATTCAAGGTTTTATCGCTGAGCGTAATGCTCAGGGAACCGTATCATTTCCGAGCCAGCTTCTGATTCAGCAGCGCAATACGTTCGACACTATCTTCAATGTTTCTGTGGCGCCCATGGTGCAACTGGGCAGCGTGAAGCTCACCGTGATGCCCGGACTGCAGTACACGATTCGGCGGGACACACTTGCGCCGCTGTTCATGAATCAGAATCTGTTTCGCCAGTTTCTTTATGTGTCCAGCAGTCCGATCGGCAATTGGCTCTCGTTATCCGGCAATGTGATTCGAGAAGCAGGTCCATTCGAGCAGCAGAATCTGCACTCGCGGGACTTTTCCGGAGCTCTCGATTTTCGCGTGGGCCGGCCCTGGGGTAGGACCGCTCTGCTGACTGGGTACAACGGGCGCGATCTGCTCTTCGGACCAGCAGTATATGAGTACTACCAGACGGTAACGTATGCGGGGCTGCAGCATGGGTTCGGTTCCCACGTCCGCGTATCAGGGGTGGCGGAGTTTCTGCGCTCGTGGCGCGTCGAGGGCAGTCAGTATGCCATTGCGCAAACGCTTCGTCCGCGTTTTGGGCTGGATGCCGATCTCAATCAGCGCTGGAGCCTGTCGGCCTCAGGAGCCTGGTCGTCAGGACGCGGTTTTCATGCGTACGACAATGTGGCGTCGAGTGTCATGCTGTCCTACACCCGCGAAAGCTCGCCGAGATTGAGACGTCCTGAAGGCGTGGCGCAAACGCCCGACGGAGAGAGGCACTGAGGAGCTTTACCATCGGTCCTTGGATGCTGAGTTTGGCAGGCACCGGCATCGGGTGTTTGCTGTAGTCAACCAGAGCTCAGGTCAAAGCCAAAGTCCAGATCAGAACACACCCCAAATCAAAAGTAGATTAGCGGACGATCACGGCTTGCGTTGCGGCTGGCATTGCAAATGAGCAGCGTGAAGTATGCGAGGCTAGGCGCTGGGACGGGTGATCTCGTCTTCGTCCTGCCATCTTTGAATTTTGTCGCCCACGGTACGGGCAAGCTCTTCCGACCTTCGGAACTGGCCGGTGCGACGCAAGCTTGCCACCGATTGCAGGATCTTGACGCGCTCTTGCTGGCGGAAAGACCGGATGTATTCACGCACCACTTCGGGCATGCTCATGGCCACTCCGGCGGCATAGTTCCGCAAAGCCATCTCTTTCAGAACATCGGGGGAGTTCAAGGCGAGGAGCAGTTGCTCGACCAGGCTGTCGGCATCGCCTGGCGTGAAGAACCGGATAGCGATCCCCTCATGCTCTGCCAGTTCCCGAAAGTCCTGAATACCAGAGGCGATTACCGGGACGCCATACTGCGTCGCGAGATGCGCCACACCGCTCGATCCAGCGGACGACGTGTATGGCATCACCGCAAGGCTTGCCTCGCGAAACAGGTCGGCAATCGACTCCTCGGGTACATAGCCCAGAAATCGGATTCGATCGCACGCGTGGCGCTGCGCCATCGAGTGCACATAGCCCGGAGTTTTCGGATGATCGCCACCACCGATCACCAGTTGCACATTGGGGAATCTGGTCACTAGCCGATTGAACGCGGTGATCAATAATTCGAGACGTTTGTAGGTTCCCCACTTTCCAAATGCAAGAATGCGATGGATCGGATTACCGCGCCGTGTAAAGTCTGGAGGATCGGGCTTGCCTGCAAAGATGCCATGGGAGCGCACACTGACTTGGCCGCGCCGGTACTTCTCATCCAAAGTCCGGCGATAACCGGGCATAAGTACGGAGAGCGAGTTGGCGCTCAGGAGAAGATGCGTAGCCAGCCAGCCTCCCGCCCGGTAGAGCAGAGGTGAGCTAACCGCGGCATCCTCCAGATCGACCGTCTCGAATAACTGGTGCAGTGTGACATGCGTGTGCACTCCGTTCAGTCGCGCCGCGGCTGGCGTCAGCAGGCCCAGCACAGCAGAAAGCGGGCGGTCGCCAAAACTGGCGAACCCCAGATTGAACCAGGCCACGTCCGCTTTCACGCTCCGGACCGCGCGCAGCAGACTGGCCAGGTTGCCAGCCTTTCCGAAACCCCAACAGCGCACGACTTTAAAGCCGGGCAGTTCATCGGCTGGGGTGGAAAGATAATCTCCCAACACGGTCAGATCAACGCCGGGCTCTTGCCGAAGTTGGGCGGCAACGTGAAACCCATACTCGTTGAGCGCATGGCGACTGGGTGGAAACGAAGTGACGAACGCAATCTTCATGGCTCGTTCGAACGCAACACCAGATCTCGCGAGAGCAGGCCTAGAAGTTGCAAATAATCAAAAGCCACGGCCGCACTGGCCTTGCTTCTGCCTGCCCGGCGAAGACCGAAATGATAAGGGATCTCCTGCACAACCTGGATATGCCCGCGGACCAGGATTTCGAGCAGCAGTTTGAAGCCGGTGGTCTGGAAGGCGAGCCCCGCGATGCAGCGGCGACGGACTACAAAAAAGCCCGACATTGGATCGGTGACCCGAAGGTTCTTCTTGCTAATCAGAGGCGATGCCACGAAGGTGCTGAGCCGCGAAACGGCGGCGCGCAGCGGATTCCAACCTTTGGTTCCGTGATTCCGAGCGTAGCGGCTGGCGATGGCGATATCGGCTCGTTCGACCGCTTTCAACAGTTCCGGCAACAACTCAGGGGGATGTTGCAGGTCAGCGTCAATCACGCCAAGCAGGTTCGCTCGGGATTGACTCCAACCACACAACACCGCCCCTGCTAAACCCCGTTCTCCCGCGCGCGAAATAAGGCGAATGCGGGGATCTCGTTGGGTCCAGCCGCGAACCCGGTCGACCGTTCCGTCAGTGCTTCCATCATCCACAACCACAATCTCGTATTCATAGTGCGTCTCGCTCAGCGCATCGACCAGTGCAGTAAGCAAGGGGTCAATATTTCCCGCTTCATTGAGCGAGGGTACAACCAGGGAAAAACGATTCTCAGAAACTTCGGTTTCCATTCAGGGCCTCGCTTTTCGGTAACGCGCAAGCCTTGGATGGCGCTTTGATATCTGCTGTTGGGTGGTTTCGTGCGCTACAGCAACTCTGCGGCTGGGCTACTGCGTTGGCCCCCGCAAACTTCAGTATTTCCCTCAATCGAGTTGCGTACTTCGAGCCGCGAGTGGCGAATGTGAAAACAGATTTCACTTCTCACATCCTCTGGGGGTGCATCCGGGATGATGATCAGCTCCGGAACCAGCTCTCGCAGGCGCAGAAAGCTTCGACGATTCTGAAACATGAATTCCAGAGGGTACTCCGGCTTCCTCGCAAAAGCCGCGGCGGGCGATGCGTCCAGGAAAAAAGCCAGGTCGGGGGCCGGCGTTCTCTTCAAAAGAATCTTGCTGTAGATGCGAGCCGCAAATGACCGGGAATAGATATTCGCAATCTGATCGTAGATATAGCGGTCAAAGATGATGACGTCAGCGGTTCTTGCATCTGGACTGGCCAGCAGGCGCCGCAGTCGCGCAGCATCAAGCATGTAGAAACCCGCCCGCGCCACAGTCAAATACCACTTCCGAATGTGTTTATTATTCTTGGGGATGAATGAACCTTTGGCGATCTGACCCGCATCACTGGAGCCCGCTGCTCGGTCGCCGACACCGGTGCGCATTTTCGACCAGGCCGCAACGTGGTCCCAGAAACTGAGACGTAACACGCGAAGTCCCCGCTCTTGCAGGTACGACGAGAGCTCCTCGATCTGCGTAGTCTTGCCCGCTCCGTCGATGCCTGAGAAAGCAATCAGGAACGGGCGCGTAGCAAGGGCCTGCGATTTGGTGTTGTGAGGAGCCATTGGTTCGAGAACTCGGTGGTTTTGATGAAGATTCATCGCTGAGTTGCTGGAGACGCACCCGGTGGCCGCGATGGACTTCTCTCAGAGAGGGCGACAGCTGCGCCCACGGCTATTCCGGCTCCCGCCACCAACCCGATCTTGATCAGGAGTGAGCGATGACCGTGCTGCCGGGGAGGAGCCACTGCCGCGCCCGCCGGCTGCGCCACGGGAGCTCCTTTCACATTGGCCGCTTTTGCTCCGGCAGCCCCTGAGGGAACAGGTGCGGGCTGCTGCTGGTTCGATGGCGCGGGTGCAGTCTGAGATTGCGGCGCATCTGGCAGGGAATTGTCCGGGCTATGGCTGGCCGTGTTGGACTGACTCGATTGTTGAGGACTTGCCAAAAGAGGCATCTCACTTGAGATCAGAAATGTACCTGCCAACAAGGCAATGGAGAGGCATGGTGAATATCTTCGTGAGTATGTTCGTGAGTATCTTCGGCTCGCCCGATTCCGGTTCATTTACGCACTCCAACATTGTTGAGATTCGTTCACAGTTTGAGCTTTGGTGTCGTTCAGTGCCGACATCTGCGGATAGGCAAGCGCTTCTGTTACAGAATTGAAGACCGGCGCGACCGAAGCAATGCGTGTAACCTCGAGAAGCACTCGGATGGCGAGAGAGCCCGCGACGAAAAGCACCTGCGTATCACGGCCCGCCGCTTGCGCCACGCAGTCCAACAGCAAGTCAATGTCTTGTTGATTCAGGGAACAACAACCAGGGACACTCACAATCACCGGAGACGAGGAAGCGCGCAAAGCCACTAGCAGGTCCTTGCTCAGAGTGCGGCGGCGGCCAGAGTTCGATGCGCACGGAAACGGCAGGATGGTGCGTTCGGTATTCATAGCCATACCTGATTTCTAGCCCCACCTGTCATAGCCGATCCTGTCATAGCCGAACCCGGAGCCACGGCTGCGATGCGCTGGAGGATGCAGCAAAGTCCCACACGACGGAACCATCTGCGCCCGAGAAAGCATTGGGCACGGTCTCTCGGAGCGCTGGTATTAGATTTGGTCTGCGCGATTCACGCCGCTGAATCGTGCTTCCCAAGCCTGCCGGCTGCAGATCTGCCACGGTCCCCCAGGTCAGATCTTCCAACTGGCCACCATCCACCAGCCCGTGCCGAATGAGCAGCCCCGGCGCCAGGTAGGTATGCGGCAGAACCGTGGATGGCTCCACCGTCGTTCCGCAATCCACCACGCAATCGGACTCCACCGACGTAAAGGGACCGATGGTGGCGCCAGCCCGGACGATGGTGCGTGCGCCGATGTAGGTTGGTCCGACAAGCCGCACAGAATCCGAGAGACTCACACCTTCCACAACCCACACCTGCTCGCGAATCTGAGTTCCTGCGGGTCGCATCGCGCAGCCCCCGGTCAGGGCATCTCCAACCAACTCCTGCCTTTCGCTCGCGGATTGAATGCGCTTGGCGTATCCGCTGAATTGATACGGGATTCGCCCACAGTCGACGGCGGAAGATTCACGCTTCTCTCCGCTGGCGTGCAGAGCGCGATGATCGAGCAGGCAAACTCCCAACTGGCCGCGGGAATCCTGGGCCTCGGTTACCGGGTTGCGGCGCTCGCAATGAAAGCGAAGTAGATCGGTAAGGTCCATTTCCGCATACGACTTGAGCTTAATCACGAGCAGTCGCTCGACTCCCTGACCCGCCAGTTCACCCAGCGCAGAACCGGCCAAGCCCCCACTGCGAGCATCGGAAGTGAGCCACAGGCTTTGCACCCCCAACTTGCGGACGCGCTCGATCCAGGACTGCAAGATGTTATTTCCCAGTACCGGCATCCGCGTGGAATAAGTGAAATAAAACGATCGCGGATTTTCGAAAACGCCTGCGGCATAAGGTCGAGCCTCATGGATGCCCATGAAGTCCTCCTTGGCCGGAACTACTACGACTGAACCCAATTCCACGCTTGCTCCTTTCCGATCGCCGCTCGGAATCACGGCATCTTGCCCGAACCCCCCTCATCGCGACTGTTTGATCAGCGCAATTCCACAGGCATGTTTGAGATGTGGAGGATGCGATCGGAAGATGTCTCAAAAAACGAAGGTGCAGTATCGCGGCACAATATATCGGGGAAACCCTTTAGGCAGTAGCGAAAATTGGGGTCTGGGTCTTAGTACTTCCGATTATCTTTCCCGGGCGGTGTTTGCTTGAGCAGAATGTGCGAGCTCAGTAGAATTCTGGATAATCCAACCTAAAACCCTGTAGGGACAACCGCTTTTGTACCTTACGACCGGAGCATTTTTATGAAGAAGTTTGCCCTTCTGCTGGCAGTGTATTCGGGAGCTCTGGCCTCGGCCAGCGTCTCGGTTTCCGCGCCAGCCAATGGAAGCACGGTGAGTCCGATGGTGCAGTATGTGGCATCGGCCAGTTCTTCCTGCCCGAGCGGTGTCTCCGCGATGGGAATCTACACCGCGCCCAATCAGCTTGTCTACACAGTGCAAGGGCCCAAGCTCAATACGCTGCTAACCCTGAACCCTGGCGTGTACCACACGGTGGTGGAGGAATGGGATAACTGCGGCGGAGCTTCGGTGACTCCAGTCACGATCACTGTAGGAAGTGGTGGAAACGTGAGCGTAACCGCGCCGAAGACCAACAGTGCGGTGAGTTCGACGGTGCAATATGTAGCTTCGGCGAGTTCTTCTTGCGCGAAGGGCGTCTCTGCCATGGGAATTTACACGGCGCCCGGTCAGCTTGCGTACAAAACGCAGGGCGCACAGCTCAATGCACTGCTCACCCTGAACCCTGGCGTGTACGACACGGTAGTCCAGGAATGGGATAACTGTGGCGGATCTGCGGTGGCTCCAGTCACGATCACGGTGGGAGGCAGTTCGACTTCGGGCGTGTTCACCAATCTTCATCAACAGCCAGGATGGACGGGATACGGCCTGCTACCCTCGCTATACAATATCTGCAATTCCTGCAGTCCGTCGGGCCCGCAGGTCACTTGGGCGATGACCCAAAATATATCGTCGCCATCGCTGAGCGGAAACTCGACCCGCATGGATATTGGCGGAGAGACGGTCAACTCCGATGTCCTCTGGAACAACCATCCGATCGGGGACTTCTCCTCGCAGGGCATGCCCGACTACAACCACAGCATCGTCCCCAACCTCCACAATTTCACTTACGATGTGTATTTTTACGTGGAAGATCCCGGCGTTTCGCAGGCAGTAGAGTTCGACATCAACCAGTTTGTTGGCGGCTACTCCTACATTTGGGGGCATGAATGCCGCATCGCCGGCGGCAACGAGTGGGACATCTGGGATAATCCCGGTCAGAAGTGGCACCCGACGGGAGTTGCCTGCAATCCGTTGCCAAATGCCTGGAACCATCTCGTTCTGCAGGTGCAGCGCACGTCGGACAATCAACTCCTATTCCAATCGATCACGCTCAACGGAGTGAGTTCAACTCTTAACTACTACGAAAATCCCACGACGACTACGTGGTATGGCGTGACCATCAACTATCAGCAGGATGGGAACTACGAACAGACATCGTACTCGGTCTGGCTCGACAAACTGAACTTTACCTACTGGTAAGAACCGCAGCTCTTCCCCAGGCGCGGCCCTCTCATCGAATGGGGCCGCGCTTTTCTTTTCTCTGACTCCATGGTCTAGGGTCCAGGGTTGCCGCTTTTCAGGTCCGACCAACTCTTTAGCTCGAAATTCATCTAGTCTCCGCGAAATCTGAAAAGGGGACACACCGCGGTATTTACAAAACCTGGAGCAGCGGAGATGGTTGCAGGTCGAGGCGGCGCGGTCCTCAGAGGGATGTCGCGGCTCTTAGTGTGCTTACTAATTCTTGCCAGCGCGAGTTGGGCGCCAACCCCAAGCCCTTCGAACAGAACGGCCGGCGAGACGACGACAATCGGCAATCCCTGCGCACGCTCTCCGAGCAAACGGGAGGCACAGCGGTTTTTCCGTCCAGTCTCGACGAGGTGCAGTCGATCGCGAGTACGATTTCGCGAGATATCCGAAGTCAGTACGTGATCGGCTACCGCTTGTCGAATCCACATACGCGTGTCAGCTACCACTCGATTCAGGTTCGGGCGGTCGACGGGTCGGCTCGACTGCGCGTCGCAACCCGCACTGGCTAATATTCGGGAAACACGGGAAGCCCTGAATCACACTAAAAGAACCAACACGTCATCAATCGGGCGTGCAATGTCGAATGCTCAGGCGTTTAGGGTATTGTGAGCACGCGCCCGGGAATCCTATGGTGGGCAAGACGGAAAAAATGTCGTGAAGGATAAAAGAGGAGCCGATGCCAGGGAAAAAACATCTTCGCGGGGTGAGCGCAAAAGAGCAAAGGGAGTACCAACACATCAAGGAGAGTGCGCAGCGTTCCGGGCGTTATGGGGACCGGGCCAAGGAAGTGGCTGCGCGAACCGTGCTGAAGCAGCACAAAGCTGCGGGCCACAGCAAGGGACACTGAACGCTCGGAATGCTGGCTAAACCTTGGCGGGTAGGTTGGCGCTGACAAGACCGAAACCGTATCTCCGGGTTCAATTGAAACTGTACTTTAAAGTCTGGACCCAGGAAGTGCCGATTGGTTCGAATTCTAGTGGTAGACGACAACCCGGCGGTCCGGCACTATCTTCGTGCTCTGCTCGAGCAGCAAAGCAGTTGGCAAGTTTGCGCAGAGGCGCGGACCGGAAAAGAAGCGCTCCAGCGGGTGGAAAACAATCCACCTGACATGATTTTGTTGGATTTTCAAATGCCGGACCTGAACGGACTTGACGTTGCCCGGCAGATCTCGAGACTATTTCCCGAAATCCCCATTCTGATGGTCACGATTCATCTGTCCAGACAACTGGCCGAGGAGGCGCGGAGGGTGGGGATTCGCGGAGCTTGTGCGAAGTCAGATGTGGGTTCGATCGTGGAAGCCGTTAACGCACTCTTGCTTAAGGGAACCTATTTCCCAGCAATGAGTTCCGTCGACAAACTATAGCGTCCGTTTGGAAACAACCCAGCCGTGGAAAATACAGGATTCCCTGTATTCGGATGGGAGTAGTACGATGCTACATTCGGAGCGATCTTTTTAGGAGTTGCCCTTCTGCTTAGTGCGAGTGAGCTCCTGCGCCGGGAACGAAGGAAGCATGAAAACAGAGCCAGCCGGGAATCGGTAGCGACGGATTTCCATCAGACTGCCTCAGAGAGCCGGAACCCTATGGCAGTCCGCATACTGCTAGTGGATGATCATCCTATCGTGAGGCAAGGCCTACGCACTCTGTTGGAAGGACGGGCTGGGTGGGAAGTCGTCGGTGAAGCTTCGGATGGGGTCGAGGCTTTGGACAAAGTCGAAAGTTTGCAACCCGACGTCGTGGTGCTTGATATCACCATGCCTCGAATGAATGGCCTGGAAGCCTGCCGGTTGATTCAGCAGAAGCCGAAAGCCTCCAGTCTAGAGGTTTTGGTGGTTACGCAACACGACTCTCCGCAGATGATGCGCGAGGCCCTGGATGCGGGAGCCAGAGGGTATGTGGTGAAGTCCAATGCCGCTCGTGATCTGTTGGAGGCTGTGGAGGCGGTGAGCCAGCATCGCTTGTTTACAGCCATGGCACGCCCTCCGCAGGCTTCGTGTTGAATTTCCGGGCCCGTAGCAAAGTCCGAGTCTATCTCTCAGGCAGTACGTGGAGGATGCTATGAAACTGCGAATTTTATTGGCCGACGATCACGAAATTGTACGTCGTGGCTTATGTGCGCTTCTGCAGAAACATGAGGGGTGGGAAGTGTGCGGGGAGGCGTCCGACGGCCGCGAAGCGGTCGAAATGGCCAAGCAGCTGAAGCCCGATGTTGTGATCGTGGACATCGGCATGCCGCATCTCAACGGCCTCGACACCACACGTCAACTGCTGCAGCATGACCCCAACTTCAAAGTCATCGTCCTGACCATCACCGATTCCGATCAGATCATCCGCGAAGCGCTTGATGCCGGGGCCCGCGGCTTCGTGCTAAAGTCCGATGCAGCCCGCGATCTAGTGTCGGCAGTTGAAGCCTTGCAGAGCAAACGGATGTTCTTTACGCCACGGGTGAACGATCTGGTGTTGGCCGGCTTCCTGGAAAAGGGCCACGCCATATCCCGCAATGAGCCTCCGAACTTGCCGACACTGACTGCCAGGGAACGCGAGGTCACTCAACTTCTGGCCGAAGGAAAGAGTTCCAAAGAGGTGGCCACAGTCCTGAATTTGAGCACCAAGACCGTGGAAACTCATCGCAGCAACATCATGCGAAAACTCAGCCTGCACTCCATCCGCGATCTGGTTGTGTACGCCATCAAGAACAACATTATCCAGATCCAGATGCCGCCTCAGATCCAACGCCCTACAGAGACTACGGTGGCCTGAGCGTCATTCATCCCCGTCTCGGTTGAAAATCTGGTCAGCAGACTGGATCCTTCCGCGAACGGTCCTGCCTTTGTCCTGCGACCGAGTGTCTTCAGCTGCACCCGGCGGGTATTCCCCGGTTTGACATTTCTGGTCTGAACATTCGCTTGTGCTGGATCTGACGATCTGACCAGTGAGCGAACAGGAATACTCCTGTGGGAAAAACTTACATCGGATTGCGTTTGCAGGCTCTCACTAAAGCATTGCAATTCAAAGAATTCCAGATTTGGCAACTTCCGTGCATGTTGAATCACGTTCGCCTGCAAAGTGAGCGCGTTCAGCTTGCACGGGTTCGTTGTCGACCTGCGCCTGTCGTGAGCGCAACTATCCTGAGGCACAACGTTTTGCCACCGATGACAATCACATCGGCGATGTGAGTTGGCCTGTTCTGGGAGGTGACGCTTGAGCAACCTTCGAATCTTTATTGCAGATGATCACGAAGTGGCAAGGAAAGGAATTCGCTCCTTGCTCGAAAATCACGCGGGATGGGAGGTTTGTGGTGAGGCCAGAGACGGACGGGAAGCCGTGGTCTGTGCCGGCAAGTTGAAACCAGATGTTCTCTTGTTGGATATCGGTATGCCGAACCTGAACGGGTTGGATGCGGCACGACAAATCCTCACCATCATGCCTGAAGCTCGCATTCTGATCATCACCGTACACGATTCGGAACAGGTGGTACGCGAAGTACTGGCCGCTGGAGCCCGCGGCTTCTTGCTAAAGTCCGACACGGGCCGGGATCTGGTGGCCGCTGTGGAAGCTTTGCAATACCGGCGCACGTTCTTCACTCCGAAAGTGGCGCAGATGATGCTCGAAGGCTATCTGCGTCCACATAACGAGAGGGAAACTTACAGCCAGTGCGTTCTGACGCCGCGGGAAAGAGAAGTGATCCAGCTCGTCGCCGAAGGAAAGAGCACCAAGGAGGTCGCCACAGCTCTTAGTCTCAGCGTCAAAACGGCGGAAACTCACCGCACAAACCTCATGCGCAAACTAGACCTGCATTCGATTGCGGATCTAACGCTCTACGCCGTGCGAAACGGAATCGTCCAGGTTTATTGAGCAGGCTTGTTGAGAATGCTCTATTGAGGAGAGGACCGGCCCTTCTCGATTACGGAATCCGTCCAAGTAAAGCGAGATTGCGTCCTGGCTAGGGCCTTTGCTGGATACCTGCCGCAACCTCGCGTGCGTACACTTTGTGGAGTCGCTGGATAGAAAGACACGCGAACTTACACGAAAGGAGTGCCGATGCTCTGGACTATAGCCGTTTTGCTGCTGATTCTCTGGTTGTTGGGGATGGTCAGTTCGTACACATTGGGTGGATTCATTCACATTCTGCTGCTCTTGGCGGTGGTCGCGGTTTTGATCCGCCTGATCCAGGGGCGAAGCGTCGCCTAACTTCACTGCTGGGCAGGTGATGGGGCAAGTTGAGCACAGAGTTGCTTTTCTGAAGTTCAAGAGAAATCCAGGAGGAGCTTAGTCATGAATAAGGATCAGGTGAAAGGTAAGGTCAAGGATGTTGCAGGCCGCATCGAGCGCCAGGCGGGTGAATGGACGGGAGACAAAGAGAAACAGGTCCACGGAGCCTTAAAGCAAGTCGAGGGGAAAGTGCAGAATGCCTGGGGCAACGCGAAAGACGCCGGAAAGAAAGCGGTCGACAAGCGGAGCAGCGCGAAGAAGGATCCGGTCAATGATTCGAGTGACAATGATTCGACTGAGACCGCAGAGATCGATGTGCGCTCGCGGCGCAAAATCGGCTAGTCATTCCTTTCACGCGTACCCGCATACTCTCAAATCACCGGTGATCTCCTGATCCACCGGTGATTTTCTTTTTGCTTCAGCTATAGCAGGCGGGAGTCCGTTAAACCCTACCATCACCGCTCACACTCTCCACAACTGAGCTAGAGCTCGTGCTGCGTCCTTCAGAGCGCGCTCTTCTGCGTCTGCTTGGGAAATACCCCGCTGAACGATGGGCGTGCGATACCGCAATTGCTTCTGGTCAGCGACATCATGAAGTTTGGACATTGCTGTCTCGAATACGCGTTTCAGATCATCTGGCGAGAGCGACGGAGACGGTTCTATACAGCTTGGTGCAAATTTGGGTGCCATTGGGGAAGGACTCAACTTTCTACACGCCTTCGACTGTAGAACGACTTCTCCTGTCAGCGAATACTGTTGAGTCCTTGGTGACCAGCGATAGTTTCCCTATTTGTCAAAGGGACTCGATGTAAGTTTCCACGCGGCGAAGGCAGTGCCCGTCCTTGGAATGCTGGGGGCGCCAAAAAATGTGTTTGGAGGTCGAGTGGCGCGATCAGGCTGGCTCAGGAATGAGGATAGACCGGAAGCTGAGTTATTGTACGGCGCATACGGCGAATCCCGTACTTAAGCAGATTGGAGAATAGAAGGGCCGTCTGCTCGAGAGCCCTTCCATCTTTTGGCTCCACTTTCTATTCCTATGCGGCGTCCTTGGATTTTGAGCTACTGCTAGCTTCGCGAGAAAATGTTGAAGTGCCGGCTTCAGTTCGCGCCGCTTTCCGATTGATTTCCAGCGAAAGATCCGTCAGTTTCTTGTCGGCCTGTTGTTCTTCCTCCAGCGTCTGGTTCAACAAAGCAACATGGTCGTTTTCGCCCAGCAGTTCGGCAAACGCCCGGGCGGGTCCGTAGGCGGCTATCTCATAATGCTCAACCCTGTGCTGCGCCAATGATCGCGGCGTCCATCACGTCTCCGGCGTAGTCTTCCGACATCGTTCCCGTCCCTTCTTTGACCAGGCCTATCATGGCAGGACACTTCTTACCCGACGGTTTTGTTGCCAATTGCTCGAAGATCTGCTCCAGGCGCGACACATGTTCCGCGGTCTGGCGCAAGTGTTCTTCGAACGCATGGCGCAGTTGGGCACTGGTGGCCCCCTTGGCCATCTTCGGCAGAGCTCTCCCCAGTTGCATTTCCGCATTGTAGAGGTCCTGAAGTTCACCGATGTACAGCTGTCGCAGTGATTCCTTTTGCATTTGTTTTTCCTCCCTGAATACTGTCGCCTGGCAAACGGGATTGCGCGTTACGTCAAGACAAAACGAAGTCCCGGCCGGGCCGGGACTTCCAATGGATCATTGCATGGAACACAGACTAGGAAGCACGACGTTGACGATCGCGATTCTGATCGTCTTCTTCGTTCTCAGTCTGGCCCTGGCCAGGCTTCTTCGGCTGGTTTTGGCTGGACTGGTCGTTGCGTTGGCCCTGCCCATGCTGGCCGGACTGACCGCCCTGCTGGCCCTGTCCAAATTGGCCGCCCTGTTGACCCTTCTTCTCCATATCGTCTCCCATAAAGCCTTCCTCCTAAAAAAGCGCGAGACTCCCCGCGCCTTTGGATTTGTCGCTAACGAAAATTAGTTGCTGCAAGCGGTTGCAGAGGTTGGAGGGATTGTCGAGCGCTTGACCACCCTCAATCCCGGCGAACTCGATCCCGCGCAAGACTTTCGGGGAGCGGTGTACGCACAGAGGGAACGGGTGCCGATTCTCCCAGTGAACCAGCACCCGCTCGGGGGGCGTGTGTCGAGTGGAGCCACAGACTAAAGAAAAGGGACGGTGCTGCCCATACTGTAAAACTTGTATGTTTGCTGGAAAGAAGTGACTGCCTAATTTCTTCCGAGCGGACGGTCGTTCGCGCGAGGAGGACGCAAGCTCCGCTTACAGGAAATGATGTATGGCCTCGCAACGCAACTCTGGGTAGAAGAGAACAAAGGGGATGGAGCTTTTCACCCCGGTGTCTTTGCGGTGCCGCGCGCGGTGGTGCAGGCGATGGGCTGTGATGGAACGCCAATTGCAGTCTGTATGCCAGGCCCGCTTCGTCTTTCGGAGGTGTATTGTGAAACGAGAGACTAGCTCTATAGCCACGTTGGTTTTCCTATTGGTGAGCCTGCCGCTTATGCTCGCGCAGGATCCGCAGACCCAGCCGAGTCCTGCGCTTCCATCGAGCATTCTGGGTCCGCAACTCATCGCCTGGTCGCAACTTCAGAAACCGCAGCCGGCGCCTCAGCCGCTCCCGCCCCCTGATCGGCCCATACCACAGCCCGACCAGCAACCGCCGAACCCGCCCGCTCAGCCGCCGCCGCCCGCAGCGCTGACTTTGATGGGCACGATCGTAAAGGACGGCACTCGGTACGTGTTGAAGGTCTCCAGTAATAGCGCATATCAACTTGACGACCAGGACAAAGTCAAGGGGTACGAGGGTAAGCAGGTAAGAATCGCCGGCAGCCTGGATGCCGATGGCAAGGTTCTCCACATCACCCGCATCGAACTGGTTTCCTAAGATGCCGACGAAAGGACCAGCGGGAGGATCGGTGGAGGTAATCTTTGCGCCTCGATCGCTTCTCTGGATAAGAGCGCTCTTCTGGGTCCGGACAATTGCGTTGGTGAGCGCGATCGCCTGCGTCTTGGCGTTCGCGATTGCAATTCTGGGAACTCTCGCGGGCGCGGCCGCGGGAGAAACGGAATCAGGTCAATCGCGGCCTTTATCCGCTGCCCAGACCTATGAGGGCATGATTACCGACACGCGCTGCGGCGCCCGACATTCTCCCGCAATCGGCAGAGCGGCTGCCAACTGTACGCGAATTTGCGTGCGCGACGGTGAGCAGTTTGTTCTTGTCGATGGCGATACAACCTATGTACTCGAGGGGGACGCGGTTGCTCTAAAGCGGGTAGCAGGGCAGCGCGTTCGGATTGTCGGCACGCTGAACGGAAAAACGATCTCAGTCACATCCATCGTTAGTGCTTAGAACGCGAACCACGCCTTCCGGCGCAACTCTCTTACAGAATGAAGTGGAAGAACTGGGCAAAGATCCGGGGTGCGAGACCAACAAAAAGCCCGCTGTGGGCAGTCACAGCGGGCGTTACAACAAAGGCGGCAGAAACGATTGCTGGCGGCGAAACGCTACCTGCTCTCCGACGGCGTGATGTTAACGATGTGGAGAGTATTGGTGCTGGAGTCCATGGTGGCAACGACCTTCACCTTCTGCCCTTCGTACTGCTTGGCCTTGTCCTGGTCATCCAACTGATAGGCAGCCTGGGTGGAAGCATCCTGCAGCACCAGCTTGTCGCCCGACTTCGTGATTTTGCCTTCGAAGTTTTGCGCCTGGCTCTGGGTGTCAACCTGCTGTTGCGCAGTGCCAGTCTGGCTTTGCGGCGACGATGTCTGCTGAGCTGAGAGATTGAGTGCGAAGCTGGCCAATCCCAGCGTTGCAATAGCTGTCAGAATTCGTTTCACTTTTCCTACCTCCGAATGTGAGTTTTGTAGTTCGAGGTTTGTGCGACCAAACCGTGTCTGTGGACTTGCAAACGCGATGCCAAACTCTGGTCGACAACTAACGGCATGCTCTCTCTGTCTCATCGTTTCCATTCGAGAGTTCGCCGAGGTGCAACTCGTGCAGAAACTTCCAAGCGATGCGAAATTTGTGGTCACGTGGATTTTTCGGAAAACTACAGTGACTCCCCGATATTCGCCGAATCGCGCAATGCGGAGAAGCCTGCACCGCGCAGGGCATACGAAACTCCACCTCGGCTTCTACGAGATGGATCGGTTGTTCTGCGGCCGCGCGACGACTCGCGGCTCGGGGCATGGCTTTCCGGCGATAGTGCACCGGCGAGCGCGAGTTCGGGAAATGCTGTCCTCAGGGGGGGAGAGAAGGTGCAAGATCGATGTTTCAGATCTGCACCGGATCTTCGGGGTCGGGCTCGCGTACCGGCGCGTCCGGATTCTCCAACGGGTTCGGCGGCTCTTTGATAGGTGCGGGATAAGGTTCCGGGGGAGTGCTGAAGTGGTGATCCATATCTGAGGGCACCTCCAATCGCGGTTCAACTAGCATGACTTTCTGATGCCAGAATCACTGGAATGGAAGCCGGAAATAATATGGAATCCAGCCGGCATCTGCAAGGCTACCGGCTGAACTCAACGGTCTCCATCTTTTAGAAGCGCAGCTGCGGTCCGAAGCTTACCCGCAGATTGTTGTGGGCGCCGTGATCGAAGAAAATGTCGTCGCCAATCTCCGCGCGAACACCAATAGGCCCGGCAAACGCCTCAAATCCTCCGCCAGGATACACCGCGAAATCGGTCGTTCCGTTGGTGAGGCCGACAGTGTTGGTGAAGCCGGCTGTCGCATTCTGGTTGTTGATGCTGAAATTGTCGAATCCGACTTTGCCCGTGATGAAAACGCGGAAGGGGCCGGATCCGGTCTGAAATTTCGGCCCAAAGAAACCATGTAGAGTACGGAATTGCGTATTCACCAGCTCCGTGCTGACTCCATTGCTAAAGGTGTTGGTGTAATTGCGTTTGAAGTCATATGCCATTTCGGCCTCCAACTGCACGTTGGGGTGAACGTTGAAGGCAGCCCTTCCTCCAAGACCGACAAAGTTTCGAGTTGGCGACGCATCACTAAGTCGAAAGTAGTCCGCAAAAGCACCGACCTCAATGTGATCGGAATGATCTTGCGCCATCAAGATCGGCGCAGCGGCAAGAAATAGTGAACCGATGAATAACCAAAGACGACACTTCTTCATGTTGTTTCTTCTCCGTCAATAGAAAGTTTGCTGGCGCGCACCTCTCCCCACGGATCCGGCGGAAAGAAGAGGGGGCACAGCGGCAGAAGTGAGATTTCGATGCCACACTTCCAAGCAGGGGTTGGTTGAGGGACATCTAAACAGGCAAGCATGGTGCAACTAGGGGTGTGTGCCCTCGACAGATGTTCAATCGGAAGGAGTTCGCGTTTAGCGAAGGGTGGTCAGGAAGGGGGTGTACTCCCCCCAAGTTCGGCCACAGAAATCGGCTTTGTAGTCCGTTTAGAGGAGTTCGGAAACCAATGCAATCCTCTCCGGAGATCTCGATCGGGGCATCTTCCTAGTGCGTTAGTTCGGCAATTTGCACGTGATACGGCCCCAGCAACTCGCCGGTCGCATGATCGAGGCCGGCCACGGCGAGTTGGTAGTTGACCTGGGCCTGCAGCAGACTTAGTTCAGCGCTTGCCAGCTCGGTTTGCGCTTCGAGCACGAAGAAGATCGTCTCTGAACCCAAGTCATACTTGCGCTGCTCGGCGGCCATGGTTTTCTTGGCTAGGTCCAACGCCTCCTTGCCGGCGGCAATGCTGAGCTTAGCTTGCTCGAGTTGGTGGACGGCGTTGCTGACGTCGAGCTGGACCTGTTCGCGGAGTTGCCGTTCGTTGTACAAGTCGCTGCGCCGCGACACCAGGGCGTTGCCGAGTTCGGCTTGCGCGGCCCGGTTCCGGATAGGCAGAGTCAAGGACAATTGCGCACCATAAGTTGGATAACTGAAGTTACCCAGCTGACTCAGCGATGAAGTCGAGAGGGTCTGCCCGGGGCCTGTGAGCTGAGTGCCTCCCAGGCCGTTGCTGGCGTAGATGCCGGTCAAATCGAGTTCAGGCAAGAGGTGATTGTGCGCGAGACGGATGCTGGTTGCGTCGTTGGCGAGGGCGGCGCGGTTGGCATCAAGCTCCGGTCGCTTGGTGAGCGCCTGTTGCAACGCGGTGGCTGAGTCGATGGTGCGTAACTCACCTTCTGGATCGGGCTTCTCTGTGAGTACCAGATCGAGGGCTTGAATATTCGGATCTTGATCGGCGCCGATGGTCATGCGGAGCGCGTCCTGGGCTTGCTTGAGCGCGTATTCGCTTTGAATGACCTGCACCCGCCGGGATGCGACTTGCGACTCCGACCGGTAGATGTCGAGCGGCGGCAACGCGCCCAATTCCAGCGCGCGCTTGTCACGCTTGTAGGTGGCCTCGGCCGCGTCCATGGAACTGCGCGCGACCTCCAGGTTCCCTTGTGCTTCGACGACCGACCAGTACTGGCCCACGGCTTGCAAGATATTGTTACTCACTTCAGCGGCGAAATTGGCGCGCGATTGCTGCAGATTGCGCCGCGCGATCACCAGAGGCGCCTGGTTGGCGAATAGGCCGCCGTTCCGCAGGAGAGGCTGCGTGAACTGAAAATTGAGAGTGGAATTGACCGAAGGATCGAAAATGCCAGTGGAAGTGAGCCCGGGGTTGTTGAAGGAGTAATGGCTGCTGCTCAGTCCTGCCTGGACGTTGGTGCCGGTCTCGAAAGTCTGCGAGTAGGTGAGCTGAGTCGACCTGGTGATGCTCTTCGTCGCCAGCTCGACGCCCGTTCCGCCCAGAGTGGTTTGTGGGGGGAAAGTCGAATTATTCGTGATGTAAGATCCAGTGACAGACGGATCGAACGGCGAGTGCGCGCCCAGAAGGGCGAATTTCGAAAACTCCACCTGCGTTTCTTGAACCCTGACAAAGCTGTTGTTTTCGAGCGTGAGGACAACCGCGTCGCGCAGGCTGAGGGTCAGCTTTCCATCCACTACATAAGTTCGGAGGTGCTCCGGCGCCCCGAGTTTGTCGGCGCGGACCTGCGGCGTGGCCATATCGCCGTATCCCTCGCCTTTTTGTGCCCAGCCCGGCAGAGTGAATAGCGACGTGAGCAGCATGAAGAGCAGCAGCGGACGAGAGAAGGGCCTCAGCAGAGGGTCTTTCATTTCCCAATTCCTCCAAAAGGTGTATTGACTGGTGCGGGTGAGGACGCTGGCCGCCGCCTACTCCCAACGAATGGCTTCGACCGGATCCAGACGCGCGGCTTTGACTGCAGGATAAATTCCAAAAACCAGGCCAACCGTAATCGAGACGATGAACGCCAGCAGGATGGAACTCAGCGTCACAATCGTCGACCATCCGGCCAGCCAGGCGATGAGGCGCGACATCACAAAGCCAAACATGATGCCGAAACTTCCGCCCACAAAGGAAATCAGGGTGGCTTCGACCACGAACTGGCGAATGATGTCGGACTGTCGAGCGCCCACAGCGCGGCGCACGCCAATTTCGCGGGTGCGTTCCAGAATGCTGGCCAGCATGATGTTCATGATGCCGATGCCGCCCACCAGCAGGGAAATGGAAGCGATCGCGACCATGACGGTGTTGAACAATCGTTCCGTCCGTTTCTGTTCGGCGAGCAATTCGGCGGGGACAATCACGCTGAAATCGCCGGCCGAATGATGCGACGAATCCAGAATCGCCCGCACCAGTTGCGCCACCGACGCCATATCCGCGCTGTCGCGAATGTTCAGATAGATGCCGTCAATCTCGTCGCGTACTTCGCTGTAGTTATCCTCGAGGCGCAGAATCGCCGAGTTCAGCGGAACGTACATAATGTTGTTGAGATCCTGGGTGGGCACGCCCGCCACTTCCGTCTGGGAACTGAGTTGCGGCGAAGCCACGCCGATGACGCGGAACCAGGTTTCATTGGCCTTCACGTACTGGCCAATCGGGTCGGCGGACCCGAACAGGCTCGAGCGCGCAGCCGCGCCCAGCACGACAACAGGCGCCGCGCGGGTTTCCTCATCTTCGGTGAAGAACCGGCCTTGCAGCACGTGCAGGCCCGCAATCTTCAGGTAATCGGGATTGACTCCGTAGACCGTTGGCGGATCCTGCTGCGATTTCGGAATCGTCTTCGAGGGAGTCAGCCGCTTTCGCGGCGTGCCGGCGGCGATGTCGCCCACATCGTCGCGAATCACGCGATAATCCTGAAACGTAAGTCCCGGGGAAAGTTTGCGAACCTTCTGATGGGCCTGCCACTCGGTTGTTTCTTTCGCCTCGACGATCAGGTTGTGGACGCCCATCTGCTCAATCAGCGCCATTACTTTTTGCCGCGCACCGGCGCCGATCGACAGCATCGAGACCACGGCGGCGACGCCAAAGATCATCCCCAGCATGGTCAGCAGCGAGCGCAGCCGGTGCAGCAGCAGATTCTGCAACCCCAGTTGCAGGTCGGGAAGCCACTGCTGATAGCCATGCAGCAGTCGTGTGGGAGCGGTGGCAGCGGCAGTCGCCATTAGAGCGTGCCTCCGCCGCCCGGCGAGGACGCGCCGGAATTAGTTGTCTTCCGCGGCGCGGTCGGATCGACGAGCGCGACCTCAGTGCCGACGCCGACGCCATCAATGGCGGCTCGGCTTTCGTTCTCGGCCTGAATCTTCACCTCGTGCGCCTCGAAGTTGTTTCCATTGCGCACGTAAACCAGGCGCTTGTTCTCTTTCAAGAACAACGCCTGACGAGGCACATAGAGCACATCTTTTCGCGGATCGCTATTGATGAAAAGATGAGCCGTCAGTCCCGGGCGCATGCGCGGGTCCGTGGTGGCGAGCGTGATGGTGACCTCGAACTTGGTGGTGTTATCGTCCTCCCAGAACATGTGAGTGTTATTGCCGCCGACGGTTTTGACGGTGCCACGAAACTTAGATTCCGGAAACGCATCGATCTGGAAGTCGACCAACTGTCCAACCTTAATATTGTTACCTTCGAGTTCTCCAACCTTGGCCGACAGCTCAAGCCCTTTGGGATCGATCACCTGCCCTACGGTTCTTCCGGGTTCAACCTGGTCGCCTTCGCGATACTCCGGGAACGTCTGGCCGGGGAAGCAGCAAAATCCGCCCATCGCGCCCTGGTTCTTGTCCAGCGCAACCAGGCCATCCATGGGAGACGTCACCCGCATTTTGTCGATGTTGCCCTGGGCCTGGTCCATGGCGAGCTTGGCCTTGTTCCGTTTTTCTTCGGCCAGCGAAATGGTGGCTTGATTCGATGCGCTGCGCGACTTGACGTCTTGCTCGAGTTCAGCGAGCACGCGTTTAGCCTGGTCGAGGGCGAGATCGTTTTTGCGCGCGTCGATGGAGCTGACCAGTTCGTTTTTCTGCACATCCAACTCGGCGCGTCGGACGTCGAAGCGTGCCTTGAGCAGCGCGACTTTGTCTTGAGCCGTCACCACGGCCGCGTCGGCCTTCGCCTTGGTAATCTCCTGTTCGGCTTGCAGCAATTCCGAGCGATTCTGATCGAGCTTGAAATGTTGCTCGCTGGGATCGAATTCCATTACCAGATCGCCCTTCTTGACGGCCGCTCCGGTGTGCAACAAATGCGTGAGTTGCAGGGCGCCGCCGCCAATCGGCGGTGCAATCATGATCTCGGAATGGCTGGCGCGAAGTTCGCCGGTGACGAAGACCTTCATGTCGAGATCGCCGTGCTTCACCAACCCGGTTGGGACCTTGTCGCCCGCGGCAGCCGGCGAGGCTCGGCGCACAGCGGCCACCACGCCCACCGTGGCGCAAAGCACCACCGCTACTACTGCCCACGTGATCGCACGACGGCTTCTCATTTGATTGCGTCTACTCCTTCACCGAAGGATCTCTCAACGCCACCTGGTCTCCGGCGCTGACGCCACTGGCAACCATGATTCTGTCGCCGCTTTTCCTTCCGACCTCGATGTTGCGTTCCTCGAACTCGGTTCCTCGCCAGACGTAAGCCACGTTCTGTCCCGATTTTTGAAACATTGCTTGCGCAGGGATGGTGATCGCGCTGGCCACACGGTCGACGATGACGGTGACCTGCCCTGAGATGCCGGGCTTGAAACGCGAGTCGGTCTGATCGAGAACGATCTCGAGAGTAAAGTTGCGAGTAATCGGCCAGCCGCTGGTGAAATCCATGCTGGCGATTGCGCCGATCTGGGAAATATGTCCGGTGAATTGGCGGTCGGGGATGGAGTTCAACTGGACCGTAACCGGCTGATTAGGAGCGAGCCGGCCGCGCTCGGTCTCATCCACGCGCGAGGAAATGTGCAGCGTCGTGGCGTCGGGCAATATGGCAATCGGCGCTCCAGGCCAAGTTCGGTCTCCCGGCCGCCACGGAGCGTCGCTGGAGCCAGTCCAGTGCTGCAGAAGGCTGATGGTTCCTGCCGAGGGCGCGCGCAGGGTCATCAGGGTCAGAGAGCGTTCGGCTTTCGCCACGTCAAACGCGGCTTTCTTGCTGGCCTGCTCGGTGCTTTCGATGGTGGCTTTGTTGAGCGTCTGGTCCGACTTCTGTTTGGTCTCGGCCTCGCGAAGTTTTTGCTCGGCGTCGGCGAGTTTCAGGTTGGCTTCTTCGCCTTCAATCTTGGAGACGATTTCCTGCTTGCTGGCTTCCAGCTTGGCCGCTTCCACGTCGTAACGCGCTTTCAGCACCGCGGTCTTGTCTTCTTCTTCGGTGAGGCGCGCTTGCGCGCGGGCTTGGTCGATTCCCGCCTCCGCCGACTTGAGCGTCGATTTGTACTGCGCCAGATCCTGCTCTGTCTTCGTCTTGTCGAACTCGACTACCTCGTCACCCGGTTTCACGGCCGTGCCTTCGGGCGAAACCTTGATGATCTGCAAGTCGCCCGCCTCCGCCGGTGCGCTGATGGTCACCGATTTCAGGGCTTTGATTTCGCCGCGAAATTGCAGCGAGTCGAGAAACTCTCCGCGCTTCACTTCATAGATGGGAACCGTGGGCGTACGCTTGCCCAGTCGCACCGCGCCCAGGACGACTCCGCTTCCGGCCAGCACCAGGATCACGATGGCCAACACCTTGCCCCGCATCGAAAGCTGGCGGAAACGTCGAATCATTAGGAGCCACTCCCGGGTTTCTGTTCGTTATTTTGCGGAGCGCTGTTTTGCGGAGCGCTCTTTTCGGAGCCCGATTGGGCGCTCTGCTTGGCGACATCCACGTCGACCGCGGCAGAGAGATCGGGCATCAGCTTGGGGTCATTGCCCTCGATCGCCACCACCACTACAAACGATCGCAGCCTGCTGGAAAAATCTCCTCCTTCGCCCACGGGACCCATTTGATCCAGCTTGGCCGGAAACACCAGATCCGGGTACGCATCCAGCCGGACCTTGGCGGTCTGCCCCACCTGCAGGCTGGGAAAGTCCTGCTGGTTGGCCATCACGCGCACCTGCATGGCCGAGGGATTCACCACCTGCATAAACGGCTCACCCGGACGCACCTGGTCGCCTTCCTGCACCTCGCCCATGGTGCCCTGCTTCCAGATTGTGTTCAGCACGACCACGCCGTCGAGGGGCGAACGGATCTGCATCAGGTCGGCATTGGCTTGGGCGTGCATCATGGTCTGCTGGGTGCGATCGCGCTGAATTTCCAGGATGCGGATTGCGGCCTGGGCAGCCTTGCGCTTCAAGTCAAAGGTTTCGCGCAGCTGGTCATAGGTGGCTTTGGCTTCGTCGAGGTTCTCCTGATTTTTTTCCGCGTCGATGCGCGAAACGATCTCCGCTTTCTGGATTTCCAGTTCCGCTTTGCGGAGATTATCCTCGGCCGCTTTCAACTCGGTCTCGTCTTTGGCTCGAGCGGCATTCTCCTTCGCCTGTTCCTCTGCCACCTGATCCACCAGTTTGGCGTAGTCGGCCTGCTTGTCGACGAAATCCCGCATCTGGGCCTGGCGGTCAAACTCCACCAGCGGATCGCCTTTCTTTACGCGCGTTCCTGAAGGCGTCAGGTGAATAATCGTGAGGGTCGGAACCGACTGGCCCGCCAGCAGGGGGGCAAGAATCTCACGCGACTGCACCGCCTCGGTGGTTCCCTTGAGGCGCAGAACTTGACTTGAAGGAATGGAGGCTGACTGCGCCGAAGTTGCGGCCGCGGGAGTTTTGCCCCGCATGGCCACAAAGAAAATGGCGACCAGCACGGCGGCAGCCGCGAGCACGACCATCGAAACTATCCAACCGCGCAGCCATCCCGGACGCGGGCCGTCGTTCCCGGCTGGGCCCGATGGAAGTTGCGCGGGTGGGTGTTCCGGTCGAGTTCCCGGCTGGTCTGGTTGAGACTCAGAGTCGGGAGTCACTGTCGCAGGGGCCGAGTGCATGGATGTAATACTCCCGCCGTAGGAATCTGGTTGCACGGCAAAAGTTGCCCGCCGCTTCTGGCGCTACTACGTTATCTGAGTGAGCGCCGGTTTCCAAGCCTCTTTTAGATCGCGGAAGGTGGGGTGTTCTTGCGAATCCATTCCATTTTTTCTGCCAGGGCAATAACAATCACAATCGGCAGGAGATCAGGAAGGGAACCACGGTACACCGCGGCGCGAGATGGCATATCCGGCTGCGCGCCTGCGGAATGCGCAAACACGCACGACCACGACACGGCGTCGCAGCCGCCCTTTGACCCTACGGGAACGCCCGGATGGCGCCATTCCTCAGCAATGACGCTATTGCACTTCGTTCAGTTTCTGGTAGATCACCATCGCTACCAGCACCAGCAGAAAGACCCCGGACCCGATGCTGAATACCCACATCGGAACCGTCAGCCGGTTCACTTTGACTAACAATTCTGTCTGCTCTTCCTGCATGTGCGAATTGTTGTCATCAAGAAACAGTTGGTCATCCTCGTGCATGGTGAGAGTGCTCTTATAAATCAGGAGGACGATCAGACCAACGGCGAACAATCCGAATACTCCTCCAACGATCTCAATTGGCGTCATAAGCCACCTCGGCAGATTCCAAACCCAAGCGCAGCGGCATTCCACTTCATGGTGGGGGCATGCAGAACCCCAGCACCCAGTTCCGGGGAAGGCCCTAACGCCCCGATTATAGCCCCGTTGGCAAGCCTTGGGCAGGGAATAAATCCCTTTGTTCCGAGTCTGTTACAGAAGGGGGAAGAATGCGACTTCCGGGCAAAGCTCGCATCCAACCATATTAAAGATGGAAAGTCCGCCAGAGGGCCGAGATCAACCCTTGTGACGGAAGCAACATTTGTTATAATCGAACAGCTTTAAAGCCAAGGAGATACCAATGGCCACCACCACCGTCCCTGGAGTGTCGACCCCGGAAGTAACCAAGAAAGCCGCGCCCGTCACTCTCACCGCCAACGCTGTCACCAAGGTGAAAGAGATCATGGGCCAGCAAAACCCAGTTCCCGCCGGCTTGCGCATTGGAGTTGTGGGCGGCGGATGCTCCGGTTTCTCCTATTCCATGCAGTTTGAAAATGGCGCTGGAATGATGGACAAGACTTTCGAGATGGATGGACTGAAGGTGTTCGTCGATGCGACTTCGGTCATGTATCTGAATGGCTGCATTGTCGACTACGTCGAGACGCTCGAAGGCGCAGGCTTCAAGTTCGAAAATCCGAACGTGAAAAGCACTTGCGGCTGCGGATCGTCGTTCAGCGTGTAAGTTGTCGCGAAAAATTTCTGGAAAGTGAAGCGGCCTCATCGTTCGCGATGAGGCCCGTTTTTTTATGACTGGGTGCCCCGTCCTTGTCCCCGCGTTTTTTTGCGGGGACAGAGCCTGCCCTGAGCGAAGTCGAAGGGGCGGGGACTTTGATCGCCGGCCGACGTTATCTTCTAGCAG
>Ga0181523_10000630_pt1 | contig 40032 bp, 41 predicted proteins | sample PEATcosm2014_Bin_43_FD_119752 | JGI IMG/M metagenome (GOLD analysis project Ga0181523, IMG submission 119752) | Peatland microbial communities from MTU Mesocosm Facility, Houghton, MI, USA - PEATcosm2014_Bin05_30_metaG | ecosystem: Environmental > Terrestrial > Soil > Wetlands > Peat | place... | reverse complement strand
GGCTATCGCGATCTCGACTACTTGCTGCTGAAGGCGCAGCGTTTGGCCGCTACCAAGACCGAATTCGTCGCGTTTCAGAAAGCCGCTTAAAATGCGCACTTTGTCAGATTCTTGTGCAGAGCCAAAATTCTTGAGTGCTTTTGAAGCGAGTAAATCTCGACATCGAACATGCTGTCATACGTATATCCATCGGCTGCCACTTTCTTAACTTTTCTCAGTTTGTAGTGGCTGAAGGCGAGTCGCGTGCCGGTATTGCTTATTGCGGCATGGAATCCTCCTATGTGCTCCCGGTTGTCCAAATAGAACGTACACACTGGCGGTGAGAACACCCCAGAGGATAAGAGGTAGCGGTACGACAAGGTTCTCGGGTTAAAGGTTCCTTCGAGCAGGTGATTGCCATTGGTTGACACGTAGACAGGTCCTCGGTAACGCCAGGGCTCATAACGACTAGGTTCTAAGACATCGCCTCCGATGTTAGCCATCAGTCCAGAACCAAACAGGATCGTTCCCTGCTCTGTCACCAGCAAAGGTGATGAGTCTTGATTGAACATCGTCTGAGATTTGAACAATAGCTGTAAATTTCTATCGTAAACTAGATAGATCCCCGAACTGTTTGCCGAATCTTTCCCATGAATCACACTTACGACAGCATAAGAGCCTTGCGATGATACGGCGGTGTCGATAGCTGTAGTTCGCCAAATCTTTATATCCTCCGGAAGTGGTGGTCCTATAATGGAACGGCCGGTTTGCCAATCTAGCAGCGTAGGTCTCGTTGACTTATCGAGGAAAAATAACAAGTCACCGTTAGCAGAAAAAGACACTGGCTTACTCCAGGGATGCGGAGTTACTACGCAGCGCTTTTGTACAATGCCCGTTTCAAGACTTAATGTGCAATACGCAACTTCGTCGGCCAACTGCGAGTCCCAGGGCGACATGGTGCACTCCTTGAGTGAGCCGGTCTGCTCGCGAGAACGACAGTCGTGGATCTGTGGAATACGATCTTGCGAGGATGCAATTCTAGCGTGTTGACAGCCAACTCGTAAATCGACAATCGCATGGAGAGGATTCGCGAAACCTCGAGTCGCGATTCGACGCCTAAGAATCGCCCAAGGCGCTCGACCTTGGCTTGGACTGCAGGTGCGGAGCGAGACGCTGCCCTACATTTATCGACCCTGTTCCCCGGTGATCCACCAGCCGATGGGCACGAAAGATCTAGTAGCTACTGACATTTGCTAAAACTCGGGCGACCGGCGCGGAGGAGAATGCCAGATGAAGTTGAAAGTCGGACAGCTAATCTGAATCACGAGCTGCGTCTAGAATCCCTGTTACTGTATCGCAGCCGAGCCTGGTCGGTATGCGTACGGTCACCATTCCTGACGCATCATTGACAGATCCTGATCCAAACTCCACTGGTACTCTGGCGCATCGCGAATTTGTGTAGGGCTTCACTGCAGCCGCTAAGGATACTTCAGGGTGAGTCGCGAGAATGTTAGCAAGATATCCGCTGAATGCCCCAGCCGCAATGGACGTTCCGGATGCGACTCCCTGGAGCTTACGTTCCACTTCAATCCGTCTCATTACATATCCCTCTACGCCCTTATTTATCCTAGCTTGGTCTGGTAGGCGACCATATCTCATGCTCACGATCTCCCTGCACGTTTCGCTCTCAAGCTCCCGCATGAGCCCGTCGAACACCTCCCTCTCGATCTTCCTTTCGATTTCTTTCTCTCCTTCATCCGATCGGTCTGTCGCGCAGACTCTTAAGCCATCACCGCGATTAGTGTAAGGCATGAAGATTCCGTAGCGATCAATCGAGCCCACACCTATTACAGACGCATATCCGGCAGGATACGGAATTGTATTCTTTTTTTCATTGCCAACCGCCGCCACGAACGCAATCCCAGCTCTGGAAAGTCGCTCAAACACGTACCGGTGAACCACATTAGAGTCGTCATAAGTCCAACTCATATTGACAATAAAATCATGCCTTGGAGCAGCCAACTTCTCTTTAAGTACCTCCGCAAGATTCTGAATCAAGGAACGGCTCTTTGGCAATACCCCGATATCGACGTTCTTTATCCGAGAATCAATCTGTGAGGCGACTGCATTCTTGACTGCATCAGCATGGGGTCCCTCATCGATCAACACTACATGTACGCCGTAGCGAAACGCTGCCGACTTAGCATTACCAAACTGCGAAGTAGTCTCTATAGCCCTAAATGCTTCAAGGTCTTTTAGTTCCTCGGTTAGTGTCGCAGCCTCTGACGAATGCGCACCAGATGGAAAAGAAGTCAGGTACTCCGAATAAGCCGAGCTAGTATTCTTGGATTTCGCTGCTCGAAATGCTGCATCATCAGCGTTGGTCTGAGCTTGGCGAGAATGCAAGCCGTCAGGAAAAGCGCGCACGTAGGCAAAGTAAGCAGCGCTCGTTCCTTTTGTGGAAGCCTGATGAAATGCAGTATCGTCTTGCTTGTTGAGCGATATCAACTGCTTGCTAGCCCAGTTGCCTGATTCCCCCTGACATTCGTTCGCTAGTGTTCCCAGGCAAGCTCGACGCACCGCAGCTTTGCAGACCTCGTAGAGAGCAGCGCACCGATGCAAAGAATTAGGATAACCCTGAAGGAAGCTCTCGAAGCTATCCTTCTGACCATTTGTTACAACTTGACTCCAAACAAGATCCTCTAGCTTTATACTAGCCTCTTTGGAGTGCTTCCCAGTTGGGAAGCGGCTCAAGTAGTCCTGATACAAATACTGGAGTTGGTTGGTACCTCGTCCGGTGTTGATCCAAAGTAAATCGTCAAGCGCGCCTGCAACTTCCGCTGCATGCTCACTGGAGGGGTGGTCACGCAAGAAAGCCTCATATGCGTCGACATTGGGTTGTTTTGGCAAAGAGAACCAGCTTAACTGGTTCTTAACATTCGTCCAGAAAAGCGCAACAATCACAACTGTCAAGCAGATTGAGATGCAGCCTAACAGTAAGAAAAGGCGGCCGCTCCCGGGGTGGTGGCGATCTAAGCAATTGCCCGAGTCGTCGTGAAGAGTAAGAGTTCCGCATTTGGGACACGACCTAAAATGCGACAAATCAAACCTCCAAACGTGGGCTTTTGCAAGGTCCGCCGCGGCCTCAACAAGGAAGTATTTTTAGTTACCTTCCAGCAGCTGCCTGAATGTGCGATCGTGGCGAATACGAGTTTCCAAGCTCATCGTCGTGAGCTCTCCCATTCCATCGGCGACAGTCATAACGCTCTTGCACTCTTCGGGGTTGCTCAGGATATCTTCGAGTACGGCTTTCAACTCAGAGGGAGTTAGCTGATACTTCTCGATTAGGACCTTCGCGCCTATGAAATTCTTGCGAGAAGCTGATGTCGAAGTGATCCTGCAGCGAGCCAAGGAGAAGTACCCGGAAGCGAAGCCGCGAATCATCTCCGACAATGGCCCGCAGTTCATTGCTCGCGACTTCAAGGAGTTCATTCGCATCTCGGGCATGACGCACGTCCGAACCTCCCCCTACTATCCGCAGTCGAACGGCAAGATTGAGCGCTGGCACAAATCGCTGAAGAGCGAGTGTATCCGGCCCGGAACGCCGCTGTCGCTAGAAGATGCGCGTCGTCTGGTCGAGGGCTACGTCGAGCATTACAACAACGTTCGCCTGAACAGTGCCATCGGCTACATCGCGCCGAACGACGTGTTGGCAGGGCGTCAGCAGGAGATCCACGCAGAACGCGACCGCAAGCGGGAAGCCGCCAGAAAGCAACGCCAGAGTCGCCGCAAGCAAGCCGCGTGAAGAGCGAAGCGGCGATGCGATGAACTCAACTTCAGGTATTGCTGCGGGCCTTTCTATTTTGGGCCGATTGTGGCAACATTCGAGACCACTGCACCTGTCCAAAAGGGCATGAGAGTCACCCCTTTGAGATCGAGGTTGGCCTCAGCTTGGCTGACGCCTTTTCCCGTGAACTGAGCTTGAAGTGTATATTGCTTGGTCGGATCAGGCTTGAAATCCTCGACTTGCCCGGAGGCGTACCAAGGCCGACTCCCAAAAACGTCTAGTGGAAGCATGAAGGATGCGCCGCTCGGCAAGGGGACGATAAGGGTGTCGATCCGGCCGCCAATCACTCCCACCGGTTCGGCTAATCTAGCTCGGTGCTCTACGCCGTGTGCGTCCTTTAACAACAAGGTGATAGCCGTTGGGTACTGCCGCATACCGTTCGCCTCCATCGTCCCTAGGTTAAGGACCACATTCTTCACGGCAATATTCCTCACTTCGAGCGTCCCGCGACCCGGTGAAAGGCAAAGTGCAATTCCAGTCATGGGAGCGCCGCATTCGCCGGCGTCCTTGAGAGTATCTCCCACTACGCCTCCAAACCATGCAACCTTCTTGACGAAGCTGTTGTAGATCTTGGCGAAGAGCTGTTGATTGTGTTCACCCCACAATTCTGGTTCGGGGGTGAGGTCCAGGATGACGAGAGGTTCCATAACCCTCCGAAAACTCTCATAGGCATTGAATAGATCGACAGCCTCAGGAGTGGAGAGCCGACGATAGTGTGTGATCTCCGCTTTGGCTTTTTGAACGCGAGTTCCCAAATCCTCGAGCCCTATCTTGCAAGTATCACGTAACGCTGCCGTCGTCGCGTCTTCGCAGCGGATGCCGGGTGCAAGTTGCTGATAGTGGTCGAGCGCCTCGCTGGCTGCATTCAGCAGAGAATCGATGTCTGGCCGCGGCTGAACCTGACCATAGATGGGGATGGCAAATGCGAATAGCAACAATGCGGGGAACGGCCGGTGTAGTTTCATATTCCTCGCTCCTAAGCGCTTACACCATTATGCGCGAATCATGGCCGACTCGGGATCAATCCCACGGCTGTGCAGCCGAATAGTTCGAGGGCCGTGAATAACTGTTGCAAGCAGCGATTACACCCACGGTTCGGGTCTGCCCCGATCTCGGGTTTTTGGCGGAATAAAGGGGCACACCCCGATGTTGAGAACAGCATGGAACGGCGGGGCTACAATGAACCTGCCGGGCGAAACGGAAGCGGGCACTGCGGGGACGCAACCATGCCGAGGGATAACCCGGAGGGCTCATCGGGGCCGATGCTCAGCAGCGCGGGAGGCGTTCTCTCGCGCTGCACGATAAACAAAAGAAGTCATCGGATGATAGACCCCCATGCCTTGAAAATCCCCGCCCCGCAGGGGCGGAATCTACACTAACGGAGAACGTCGCCTCTCCATTTCAGGCTGAACCAAGACAGTCCCAGAGCCCTCAGCATGTCGGCTAGATTGATCTGGGCGGTTGCCCAGTCACCCGGAGCGCGATCGCGCCTGTACTCCTCCAATGCCGCGCGACAAGCCACGACTGCCTCTTTCAGTCTTTGCGTCCCAGTCTCCTGCAGTCCCAAGCTCTTCAGAGACATTCCGAGGGCAACTTGCGTCATTGCCCAATCAAGTGGCACGCGTTCTCGTGTCCTTATAGTGAGCGCCTCGCGAAGGACCGCAATAGACTCTTCTAGTTGAACGGTTCCGTTCTCCTGCTCTCCCAAAGTTCTCAAAACGAGCCCTGTATTGTGCTGGACTTTTGCGTAATCAAGCGGCCTAAAATTAGGGCTGAATACTCTTAAAGACTCACGAAATGCAGAAAGGGCTTCGAGCAGTCGCGGTGTTCCGTTCTCGCGTTTTGCCCAACTGGACAGTGCCGCTCCGAGGTTAAAAATAGTCGAGGCCCACTCTACGGGAGCGTTTTCGATCGTCAATTCCTTCAGCGCCTCGTTGTACTCTGCTACCGCCTCTCGCAAGTGGGCGATTCCGCTCTCCCGCTCGCCGAGCCTAAACAGACATTCCGCGAGATTAACCTTCGTTGATGCCCATTGTGCTGGTTCTCTTTTCCGACTTGTTACCTTCAGCGCCTCGCGAAATGCCTTCACTGACTCCAGCAGTCGTCCTGTTTCGCTCTCGTGCACTCCCAATTCGCCGAGGGCAATTCCAAGATTGTTTTGAACATAGCTCCAATCGAAAGGAATACGTTCGCGCGTCCCCTCTTGTAACGCTTGCCGGTAAGCCGTAACAGCATCTTCAATCCGAGCAGTCTCGCCAGACTGGATACCAATGGCGTATTGCAGCAGCCCAAATGAGTGAGACAATTGTGCCCGATCACTTGGACGTACGGTAGAGTTAACACTGCTCCTGAGCAATGACAGCCGATTGGTCAGTGGTATGAGCATCGGTACCACGTAATCGCCGGCGCTATTCACGGCCATGATTGCCTGCACGCCGGCGACAGCCGCTACTGCAGCAGCTACCTCAGGAGCAAAGCCTGCCTCCAATGTCATCTTGTCGGCCAAGCGAAAGTATTGGCGTTCTGACCCGTCCTGGCTTGCCGTAACAAATCGAAGCTCCAAAAGCGTCTTCTCATCACTCTCGACCATCTGTCCGAGTATTAACAAAGTAGCGTGATGCTCCTCAAGAAACGAACGGCCCACTTGTATCACTTTGCTCTTGACACTGTTCTGAGCGGAATCCGCCTGGAGGCTAACTTCTTTTGGCGCAGGGAGCACGTCAACGAGTTGAGGACTGAACTCTCGGAGAATTGAATCCATTAAGTTCTTACGCACAACCTCGCTCTGCTTGTGCTCTCCAAAGGGAGCGACGTAAATCGAAAGTCTGGCTAGTTCAGGAGCCCGTGATATCACTGGCGAAGATGGAAACAAGCCGAGAACTAGTTGTTTGACATGCGTCAAGAGTGACATTTGCACCCACCTGTTCTGCGACGCCCCTATATCACCTTAGGTTGACGCGCACCGGCCGACAATTGCCACGCCTTCTTTGGCGCCTACCGTAGCACGTCCAAAGAGTATGGCACGGTAGAACGGATCTTCAGGAAGAATGTGCCGCCTTTCGGAAATATAATCGCGTCGCTCTCCTGGTCGTTAGCGAGCATTGGCAACGTTGAAAACTGCTTCTCGATTATCCTAGCGCCGTGCTCGCCTTGCTTATTCGAGGCGTCGAATAACTCGACAACGAAGTAGCTCTCCTTTGGCGCGGGATTCGCGGGACCGGCCACAAAGCGGATCTTCCAATTTTGTCCCACACTAAACACCTTGCTGACAACTGTCCGTTTGCTGCGGGATTCACTCTTAGAATAAAAGACCGAACGAGGGTCCTGTTCGTTCGGTGCCAAACCCGGAACCGAAGCGACCCCTTCCCTACCAATCTGATCTGTGATCTTATCGACATCTTCTGATTGCGGCGATCTCTCATTCGGTCGGGATATATCAGTTGCGGTTCGTTCCGCTGCCGATGAAGGAGGGACGCCTTCCGCAGAGCTTCCATTCTTATGCGAACACCCCGCGATTAAGAGAACAGCTGTTACGAGCATGACGATATACAAGCCGGCTGCGGGAACGCGAGACATGCGGGAAGCACTTGGAGCTGAATTGTCGCTGGATTGAGCAAGTGAATTTCTTGAGCACGAAGAGTGAGAAGCCGATTGCTTCAACGCCATGTGCGCCTCCGCTAAGCCGGTCGCGTGTTGCGTATGGTCGGAGCACAGAATATACATTTCGCGCGTGCGGCCGTCTGTGTGGCAAATCACTCGGCGTCGTGACTCTGGGACAAAGCCCGCTTCCGTTTTGACGGTTAGGTTGCTGCGGAGTCCATGGAGATTCGCGTTTCCAACCCTATGCAGGCTCACCAAACTGGTCGCCGCTACCTCACACGCCTCTGCCCAGGTTTGGACTTTCAGAGCCGTCCCTACATACAAATACAGTCAACTAGAAGTCCTGAAACACAGCGCTTAAGTTCCGGCGGATCACAACTCCGGTCCCGAACCAGGTGCTCGTCTCTGTCTCCGAATGCCGCTCCAGCGGGGCTAATGCGCGTTCCGAACGAAGTGACTGCACTTGACAGGTTGAACAGGCATCTCTTAAAAGCGAGCCCGCCGAAACGCCCCAGAAGTCTTGTTCGGCGACACCTGCCTCCGACAGTCACTGAGATTTCTCCCGAACGCCGGTCAAACGGGAATGTATGGTTCGCCGCTCCATCGCCAGCAGTGCAAGAGTTCCTAAGAGCACGTCCATCACTCGAGCGTCGCCACAATGCCATGACTTCCGCTGCAACTAGGACACGGCCGTAGGTTGGAAGCTCGCCCATCTCGTGCACATTCTCATCGCAGCCGGAATCGAGAGCCGCGTGCATTTGACGCGCATCCATACGCCGCACTGTACACATGGCGGTGCCGGACCGACCACACAGTCTGACTCTCAAACCAGTTTCACCATGCCACTCGTCTTGCACCCGTCCATGCGCACAGTTCGGCAACAGCCAGCGCTTACGTAACAACGACTGGTAGGGCTGTGCCCATCGATGCTGATAGAGCAGTCCACAACACAGCGCCGCGCCGATCGAGCGACAGCCGCGTAGACTCATCACACAACCGAACCACTGCAAGTGCGCACAACCCGTGCGTGCCGGCGCACTCACTTGCGCAACTTTCGGGCGCATAGCTGTGGGTGGACCCATAAGATGAAGATGGGGACAACGCGGAATCAAGGACTTAGTCTACGTTGGACCGCATAACATGAAACTCACAGACCCCAAGAGATGAAAATAACGCCGACAATTTACGCATAAGCTGAAAATCTCGCCAATCCGCTCGTTTCTGGACAACTTGCGAACAGCCGACGATCCGGGAGTCGACGGGTTCGCGAACACAAGCTCGTTTGGAGGGAGCTTCAGGCGGCCTGTCAATTCTCACCATAGCCGACTATACGACCGAGTGGATTCCGGGACCCATGGGCGTTTATAGGAGCAATCTGGAGTCATTACTTCCGGATTGCCCGTGTCCCGCCCGCGATCAAGAGTAGCCGTTACGCAACCATTGAGGCGCGCTGGCGGGCAGAGGTTCCCCTACTCAAAGCCTTTCCACTCCGGGATAAAACAGTTTTGCTTCCGGGGGCTCTGTGGTCGCTGGCGCTATTCCAGAGGTACATCGCTGCGTAAGCTCGCCAGGGCCGCCAGGCTTCGGAGCGGCGTTCAAGCTCGCGAACATCCCCTAGATTCAGCGCGCGCAGAAGACCGAGATCGCTGGATGGAAATGCATCGGGTTCCCCCAGTGCACGCATGGCCACATACTGCGCGGTCCATTGGCCAATGCCCGGGATTTCGCATAGCCGGCTGAGGAAGGCGTCGGATTCTGCAATACCCTCGAAGCTGATACGCTTATCGCAAACCGCGCGCGCCAGTGCCCTAATCGTCTCGGCGCGCGCGGTAGTCAACCCGACAGTCGTAAGCCGAGCGTCGGCAAGCACCTCGGGGCAGGGAAAAAGATGAGTAAGGCTGCCGGTTACGGAAAGCGGTCGCCCGAAAGTCCGTGCAATCCGGCCTGCGAAGGCTGTCGCGCCCTTAACGCTGATCTGCTGGCCAAGGATTGCCCTTGTGGCGAGTTCGAAACCATCCCAGCAGCCCGGTACGCGTAGGCCTGGAAGGGACTCAATCCGTGCAGCCAGCGCCGGGTCGGTTCTTAGTCTGGCTGCGATGACTTGCCAATCCGCACTTAAATCAAACATCCGTCGTATCCGCTCGACGATCAGGAAGAGAGCCCGCGAATCGGCAAATTGAATATGCACCGAAAGCGCCTCACGACTTTCGTCGAGCGAGACCTCGAAATAGCCATCGCTGTTGTTCAAAGAAATGGATCGGCGGTAACTCCCCAATTCCACTACTTCGACGCCGGGTGTAGCGCGAGCTGCCAAAAACGCCAACATACTCTCCCATTGGTAAGGCGGTCGAAAGCGAAGACGGAACAGGTACTGATTCTCCGGAAATGTCGTCTTTTGGTGCGCGAGACGGCGAATCTGGGTTGGCGTTCGATGATAAATCTTGCGGATGGCGGCGTTGAACCGGCGCACGCAACCGAACCCCGAAGCCTGGGCCACGTGGCTCATCGGCAAACTGGTTTCGTCGATGAGTTTTTTGGCAAAGTGCAGGCGGCGCGTGTGCGCTACAGCGATGGGCGTCGCCCCCAGGTGCTGGAGGAACAGTCGGCGAAGATGGCGCGAGCCAACCCCCAAACGTTCCGCTAGAACCTCCACTCCGCCATCTTCCAAACCGCTTTCACCGATCAGCCGCAAAGCTCGCGAGACGGTATTGGAAGTTCCCAGCCAGGCCGGGGTTCCCGGTGAACATTCCGGCCGGCAACGAAGACACGGACGAAAACCCGCCTCTGCCGCCGCGGCCGCGCTGGGGAAGTAACGGCAATTTTTTTCTTTGGCGGTAGGCGCCGGACAAATCGGACGGCAGTAGACTCGACTGCCCAGCACCCCAATGAAGAACTTGCCATCGAAGCGCGCATCGCGCGACAGTCGGGCTCGCGAACATACCTGCCAATTCAGATTCATATCCTTCACGAACTCAGAGTAATCGATTCTGAGTCGCGAAGTAGACGTTTTCGGACTTTTCCCCCAGCTCCAGAAGCCAGGGCATACACGAGCGAGCGTCCATCTGAGATCGACGTCCGCAAACGTCCAACCAAGGTGAGAGCCACGTCCGCTAGTGTCCAATTTTGCCCGGCCAATCGACCTATGGTGGTTTCAACGGGTGCCGCATTTCAGCATGCGCGTTTTCCTTCTTGGCCGTGAAAACGTCGCGGCCACCAAACAGGGGCGCAACAGATGGGGCGAAATCAGGGCAAGGCCGGCAATCGGTCTCGCCACTTCAGAGACAAACCAAAAGGGAGATGAGATGAAATCCAGAACATTGACATGCATGACCACCATGGCTTTATTGGTTGCGCTGACGGCTTCGCTTCGACTGGCGGCGCAAGACCTGGCCGAACACCACCCACAGACTCATTACCGCGTAGTGAATCTCGGCGTGCCTCTCGGCGGATCCGCCAGCGGTGCCGCTGCCATCAACAATCTCGGCTGGGTAGCCGGCGATTCCAATCTGGCGGGAGACGCGAGCCAGCACGCCGAACTCTGGGTGTACGGATACCCGATAGATATGGGCACACTGGGAGGTCCCAATAGCGCCGTGCTTTGGCCGGGGCTGAACATTTGGGGCGAGGCCGTAGGCATATCCGACACGTCGGTTACCGATCCTCTGGGTGAGAGCTGGAGTTGCGGAGCTTTTTTCCCTGCCTCCCATAGCGGACATACCTGCGTCGGTTTCAAGTGGCAATGGGGCGTGGGAATGACCCCGCTGCCGACGTTAGGGGGCAATAACGGTTTTGCCACGAGTGTCAATAATTTTGGACAGGCGGTGGGCTGGGCGGAGAACAGCGTTCATGACCCAACCTGCGTGCCTCCCCAGGTCCTGCAATTTGAGGCGGTCATCTGGGGACCAGGGCCGGGCCAGATCCAACAACTCCCGCCTTACTCTCGAGACCCGGATGGATCTGCGACCGGGATCAATGACAAGGGACAGGTCATCGGTATCTCGGGCATTTGTCAGAATGCGGTCGGGAACCAGAGCGCCTTACATGCCCTGCTCTGGCAACACGGCACGGTGACCAACCTTGGCAACCTCGGAGGCTTCGCGTGGCACACCCCCATGGCCCTCAACAACCGCGGCCAGATTGTTGGCTTTTCCGACCTGCCCGGCGACGACAATGGCGCAAATCCAAACTTCCACGCGTTCCTCTGGACCCAAGCCCACGGCATGCAGGACCTCGGCACGCTTCCGGGAGATGCAATCAGCGAAGCCCTGGGTATTAACAACCAAGGCCAGATAGTGGGCGTGTCGTACGGTGCAGGGTTCACCAATCCCCGAGCTTTTCTCTGGCAAAACGGTGTAATGACGGACCTCAACACCCTCATTCCGCCTGGCTCATCGCTTTCTCTGCAGGCGGCTCAGGAAATCAACGATCTCGGCGAAATCGTGGGCCAGGCAAGCGACCAGAGTAGCGGCAAAAGTCCAGCGTTCTTGCTAACCCCGAGATAATCGGTCAACCAACGCTGTCTAACGAGGGTAGGAAAAATCCCCTGCCCTCCTCTCCTCAAGCAGGCAAAAGGCCGGTGGTTACGACGGAGAGAGGTCCGAATGAAACTGATTGCTCGATGCTTCAAAGCAAGCATTGTCTGCATGCTTGTCGTCCTGTTCGCGAGAACAGAAGACAGGGCCGCTGATCTTGATCCTTACGCGCAGCCGTCGAAAGCCGCGCAGCCCTCGAACGCAACGACGCCCTGCGCCGCTTCTGAAAACCACCAGTTTGATTTCTGGGTCGGCGATTGGGACGCCTTTGATTTCGACAATCCGATGACTAAGGTCGCGCGCACCAGGGTTGATCGCATCCTCAATGGCTGCGTTCTACGCGAAGACTACGAAGGCGCAGACGGACATGAAGGTCAAAGTTTCAGCATCTACGACCAATCTAGGAAAGTCTGGCACCAGAGTTGGGTGACCAATCGAGGCGAGCTGCTGATTATCGAAGGTAAATTCCAAGAGAATGCAATGGTCCTTACTGGCGTGGATCACGCAAAGGGTGGGCGACTTGTTCGCGGCACGTGGAAGCCTGAGAACGGCGGCGTTCGCGAGACCGCGGTAACTTCGACCGATGGCGGAAGAACATGGAAACCGTGGTTTGACCTCGTGTTCCGTCGAACGGCCATAGGAGTGAATAACGCAGACGCTTCTGCTGCCGACGATAGAAAGATCGTCGCCGCGCTCGACACCCAGTACCAAGCTGCCGTCAAAGAGAATGACACCGCCACGATGGGCCGCATTCTGCCCGATGATTTCGCCCTTGTGACCGGCTCGGGCAAGATTTATTCGAAAGGCCGACTTGCTCGCGGAGGCCCGCAGCGGCCGCGTGCACTACGAACATCAGGACGATACAGATCAGAGCGTGCGCGTTTGGGGTGATACCGCTGTGGTCACTGCCTTGTTGTCGGAAAAAGGGACGGACGATGGAAAACCATCCGACGAGGCGATTTGGTCCAGTGACACCTACGTCCGCACTCCGACAGGCTGGCTATATGTTTTCGGCCAAGCCTCACTGTCTTTATCCAGAGCTCCCCAGTGAACAGGCAACTGTGCAGATTTACCGAAACCCAGGATCGTCGCAGCGAAATAGCCTTTCGGCACCGTCGTGGGTTGGTTTGTCGGCCACACGGAAGTAATCTGGATGCCGGCTTACCGCCATTATTAATGGGAAGTCGGCATGGCGGCGGGAATCCAGGAGCCGGTCCCGGGTGAGGATCCCTCGATGCTGGGTGGCACTATACCCTTGATCCTTCCTGTTGTATAAAGCTCGGTGCATCCTTTGCGATCCCCGGTTGTTCAAATGAGCGTTTACCGACGACCGGCTCTCCCGGATCGTGACACACCTATGTGACCGGAATTGAAAACAGAATGACCGTATCAACGCCTAGCTCGAACCTCGGCCGCCATGCGTTTGGAGTGGCGGCTTTGGCCTTTGGCCTCATCACGCTGGCCTGGCACGACTACAACGGCTGGCATCTACCGCGTTATATTGTTTACGCCGCCGCCGCTGCCCAGATCTTCGGCGGCGCTGCGATTCAGTTCCGTCGGACCGCGAAAACGGGCGCAATCGTCCTTGGTGCGGTTTATCTTGCCTTTGCCTTACTGTGCTTGCCACAAATCGTCGCCAAACCGCAGATCTACAATAGCTGGGGCAACTTCTTCGAGCAGTTCTCTCTCGTGACCGGAGCGGCGATCCTTTCTGCGCGCTTGTCATCAGCATGGTCAGGGGAAACGCTTAATCTGATCGGCCGCATTCTTTTGGGCATCTGTGCCGCTTCCTTTACCCTCGAACAGGCGATTTATCTTGACGCTACCGCCCAGCTTGTTCCGAAGTGGCTTCCGCCAAGTCAGATGTTTTGGGCGGTAACGACGACTGTTTTGTTCGCACTCGCGGCGGTGGCTCTTCTTGCGAATCGAATAGCACTTCTCGCGGCTCGCCTGCTGACAATGATGATCGTGATCTTTGGGTTGCTCGTGTGGGTACCGTTGCTTCTTTCGGATCCCCACAATCATGCGAATTGGAGCGAAACCGCTGAGACCTTCGCGATTGCCGGAACAGCATGGATTCTTGCTGATCTCCTCGGCGAGTATCGGCTTAATGACCATCGCCCGCTATGACGTGAGGTGTGCCGGGCTCACGTGCGGTATTCCGTTCAAGCCTATATCCGCCGGATTGATCGCTCATTGACGCGTCATCGAACCTTCCAAAATCTCAACTCCTGGTAAGTCGGCCAGCGTCCGGCAACCGCATTGGCACCGCCACTTGGACGTAAAACGCCCGACCCGGTGAAGTGACGCGAGGCGGCCCGATGTCAGCTTCGGGGAAGTGTGGAACATCCTCGCCTCCCTAGTGGAAATAGAAGGCCGCGGAGGAGTCATCCTTCTGGGTTCTGCAGGATTCTGGCAATTGCGGTCATCGTGTTCCAATTACGTGTCGTTGCTCGGGCCCCGAAGATCTTGTCGAGCTGGCCAAGGTAGCGAATCGTTTTCATTTCGCGCCGGTACAGACCAAAGATGAACCGGTCTTTCGTGGCAAGGATCTTCAAGGACCATTCGCCGCCGGAAGGAAGACTGAGGGGTGTCGAAAGAAAAGGCTGCCCGCGTTTCGCCAAAATGCTCACAAACCGAACGATCTTTGGTCCCGTGGGCTGACCCGCAAACGGGTTTCCGGACGCCAGATCGAGCACATCGTCACCCTTGCAGATCACCACCTCGGCTTTGAACGGCAACTGCCGAAGTATCTCCGCACGCAGTTTGGCTTGGCTGACCTGCTTCCGCACTACGAAAGTTCCGGCGGCGCCAACGTTCACAATGTCGAGGTCTTTCAGTTCATTTGCCACGAGGCTGGGCCGAAAAGTTCTATGGCCCCCGACATTGACTCCCCTCAGAAAGACGACGAGCGCCATGATGCCCTTATTCTCGACCAGCAGAGCGCGATTAGCGATATCTAACTTCGCTATAGGCGGCGCTCTTTGAGCGCCGACAATCATGTTCAATGCTGATCGTTGTTGGTATCAGCCCAAGTCGTGAACAATCCTGAACGGGATGCTCAGCTTGGGTGGCGAACGACATGGCGTTTCACGCCAGTAATCGCGAGTCGTTCGACAACAAGATTCCCAGACTTCGCGGTCTTTCGTCCTCGGGAGACTCGCAGGCGCAATCAGTCGGAAGCAAGTGGGATAGGATGGTCTTCCCTTTCTCTTTGTACGCTTGGGTCTGAACTATTACACTCGAACAGAGAGAGCCGTGAGTAAGAGCCTTCCGTTGTTGCTTCGCCACGCGATGTACAACCTGCGTGGCGGCTTCTTAATTCGTCCCCTCACAATCGCGCTAGTGCTGGGTTCTGCGGGTGCAGTTCTGTCGTGGCTCGAAGAAGAAGTTCCGGCCGCCAGTGCCTGGGTACCGGCCGTTCTATTCCCCTCGCACGCCGACCCCCAAGTCGCCCAGGTCATTTTGGGCGGCATCGCTGCCTCCATCATGACGGTGGTGTCGATCGTATTTGCCATCCTGCTCATGACGCTCACCCTCGCATCGATGCAGTTCTCCCCGCGCATCATCGTCAGTTTTTCCCGGGACCGGGTAACGCAATGGACGCTCGGAATCTTCCTGGGCACGTTCTCGTACTGCATGGCAGCACTGCCTGCGGCGCACTCGTTCCCTCGCCCTTTCGCCCCAGTGGCCACCGTCCTGGGCGCCATGGTGCTGGCGCTGACCTGCGTCGGCTTGCTGCTCTTCTTCATTCACCACATCTCCGAGGCCATCAGTGCCAGTCACATCATCGATCGAATTGCGGAAGAGACGGAGGCCATGATCGATGAACTGATGCCCCGGCCGCACCACCCGGACCGGCTCCATCGTGCTGCGCCGCTCAGACCTGATGCCAGTGATGTGGCCGTCTTGAGCACTGAGTCGGGCTACATCCGCTACATCGACAAGAAACGCGTGATTGCCTCGGCCAAGCACTATCACGTGAGCATCCGCGTCTTGCGGCGCGTCGGCCAATTCGTTCCGGCAGGAATTCCGCTGGCGATGGTCTCGAAAGGCAACCGCTTGCCACCGGCAGGGGCTGCCGAACTCCTCGCCGCTTTCGACATCGGTCCGACCAGAACGTTGCAGCAGGACGTGGAGTTTGGCGTTCTGCAGATTGTCGATATCGCTTTGCGAGCGATTTCGCCTGCAGTTAACGACCCTACCACCGCCATCAACTGCGTCGATCAGTTGAGCCGCATTCTGATCCGCTTCGCCTCCCGAGAGCCGCCGGATGATCTGATCTACGATCCGCCCGGCATCGTTCGCGCCAGCATTGAATGGATGCACTTTGACCGCCTGCTCATTTCAGCCTTTGAGCAGATCCGCATGTATTCCAGATCGGACGTAGCCGTCAGCTTGCGGTTGCTGCGAGCCTTCAATGACATCGCCGCTTGTACGCCCGATCCGGAGTACCGCCGCCTACTCGTCGAGCACGGAATGCGGACTGTGGCCGGCTGCGCCGAAAGCCTCGACGAAGAGAACATGAGAGAATTGCGCGCTCGCCAAGCCGCACTGGAGAGCCTCGCCGCGATCCCGCAGGCTGTAGATTAAGACAGCAGGGCGGGCGGGTGCGGCTATGACGTGGTGGGATGACGATTTTGCGACAGCTATACGGGCAGACGATCATTTTCTGCGGTCTTGTCCTGGGCGCCCAGAGAATCGAGATTCCCGTAATAAACCTGCTGTTCCGGCTTATACTGATTGCCACGGGGGCCCCAAATCCACATCCCGAAGAGCGGGTTGAAAGGAGAGAGAGCCATGGCTGTCCGGCAGGCTTTGGGAAGAGCTTGCTGTCGTAAAGGCCAGAGGATCCGCTCATCCCCCATGAGCGCCATGGAAAGAATGCAGCGGCAGCAGGTAAGGCCAGTGCGTTGGCGACAAATCTGCGGCGCGAAATCAACATGTGACATTTCCCAAAGGTAGAGTCGTTAGTTCCGGCTAGTGTATCGGAAGACGTTTGGAGAAGTGGCGATCGTCTGCAGATTGTGCCAGGGCATTCTATGTCACCAACTTCGACGGTACTCTCGAGTTGGCCGACCAAGCACTTTTTGCATGATCTTCATATGATGAGCCGGACTCCGCCAAGTTCGGAGATGCGATAAGGAAAGCGGCCCGAAGGGGAGCCAATGAACATGTAGTTCTTGGGGATACCCCAATCACGGCTAAGCCGTTCGATCATTTCAGGGCCAAACGTGCCCCGCACCGTGATGAACTCAATCTTGATTTCCGGATACACCTCGTCCAGGAAAGCGAGATCGTAAGACAACTGCGGTGGAACGTCGCCCTCTTTGTCGTAAACATGAACCACTCGGAGTCGTTTAGTCTGCTCGTTGTTGCGGACGTAGAGCATGGCATCGTTGAGTGATTTCAGGCTGTCTCCGCTGGTGAAAAAGACAATTCCAAGGCTATTGATTTCATCGATTCTACGGATGATAGCCCGGCTGGCTCTGCGGTTATACGCCCTCATTGTGTTGAACGTCGCGCGGAGCGTAAAGAGCAACATTTTCAGGATGCTAGTCCTCCACAACATGATGGTGACGACTCCGGCAGTTGGCAGGAAGTAAGCAAGGAAAACCCATAAGTAGCGTGGGTTCAAAGCCATGTTGCCAATCAAGCCGACAACGGTGGCCGCGAGTGCGACCAAGACCGTGAGCCAGCCAGCACGGTAGTGTCGTGGCAGTTCGCTGCGCTTGATCTTGAGCAGGATGTTTCCGATGGCGAAGAGCGCCATCACGCCCAGGAAGGAGATTGTGTAAACCCCCGCCAGGGTCTGGACATGACCCTGAGTAATCCAGAGAATGGAGGCGCATAGCAGGAAGAATGCAATGATGATGCGATGGCTGGTGTGACGCCATCGATTCTCTTTGAGCAGGGCCTGAGGCAAGCAGCGGTCAAGCGCCAGCCGCTTTACCAGCCCCGTTGTCCCCACATAGGCAGTCAGTAAAGCTCCGGACAGGACAATTGCAGCATCAATGGAGACCATTCTCCCGAACCAAGTTCCCGCCATTCGGGCGCCAGAAAACGCGAGCAAATCCTCGCCGTGCTCTTGCATGGAAGCGAGCGGCAGAACGCCCAGCACCAGCAGGCAAATGAGCGGATTGAAGATGCTGACCGCCACCCACATGTTGCGCAGGGTCTTTGGGAAAACTCCTTCCTTTTGTTCCTCAATGAAATTAGACGAGCTCTCAAAACCGCTGATGCCCAGAAGTGCCGCCGCGAAGCCAAAGAAGAGTGCGACGCCGATATGACGTTCCGAGGGCGCCCTCCAATTGGCGATCAGCATCGAGGGCTCGCGGATGATGAAGAAGCCGCCGGCGAGGCAGAAACACGTCAGGGTAAAGATGTGAAGGACAAAGATTGCCACAGCGACAACGGCGGACTCGGTAATGCCCACGATGCTCAATACCGCGAAGACGGCAAGCAAAGCGACGGTAACCTGGAGGGTAGGTAATCCCGGGACAGATTCCCGCCATAGTGCACGGCTTCGGTGGCTGAGATTACGGCCGTGGCCATGTAGGACAGGATGGTCATGCAGGCCGCCATAGAAGCCCGAAACTTACTGGTGGTGTTCAGCAGGCAGTTATAGGCGCCGCCATTCAGCGGAAGGGCATCGCCGACCTCAGCGTAGATCCACCGGTACAGATAGAGGACGCCCCCTACCAACAGCAGGCACAAAGGCGCGTATTTTCCAGCATAAACGGCGCTGAGGGCCGCGACATAAAGGCACGAGGAGGTTATGTCATTGCCGCAGATGGCGGTTGCCGCCCACACTCCAAGCCGGTGCAGGGGCGCGGAATCCAAGGGCTCAAGCGCAACCGGTTCGCGCATATCAACCGCGATGTCTTCCTTGGGGAAAGACTGGGGAGTTGCCGTTCGGCCCCTACCATATGCTACTTCGGACATGAAACCGTACCTGTACCACCATTGCAGCGATAATACGCCAGTGACTCGCGCTGCGTGACAACGGGTTGAAGTAAGACATCATAGCACTCAATCATGTTGAGGCGAACCAACATCGTATTGGTCATCGTCATCGCAGTCTTGGTCGCGACTTGGGCCTGATACCGACAGGAACGGCAGATCTCCAAGCACGAGTGGATGAAGTTTATGGAAGCGGAGTTCGAAAGACTGGATATGAGCAAAAGCGGAGAGCTAGACGTCAAGTAACTAACGCAATCGAAAGTGTGTGCAAGCTATTTCACAAGTGTGGGGAAGTAGCGCCGGTCCTGCTACCTCTATGAGAGAACCGGAAGACATCACTTGCGAGGGAGCACCTGAAATCGGAATGAGTAGCCGACCCCTATGAAATGATCCACTGCAGCCGACGATAAGCCCACGCCGTAGTGGAAGTCTAGTTGTTGCGGTTGGCGCTTTCCGATCCTTAGCTCGGTTGCGAAGTGGAGCAACTGGCGCGTCCCACCGCGTTCCGGAAAGTCACCAACGTATTCGACAATCACATCCCAAGGTGGTGCCAATAGCCGATCCAAGAGGATCGTGGACTCGCCGGTCACATCGCGCCGGTGGTCCTGAGTGGGCGCGTACAACGAGAGCATTCCGGCCGCCGTCCATTTGGAAGACAACCCGTGCGACCAGGCCACCTGCAGCCCCGGATCGTACCCGCCGCTAGATACGGCATCGGCGCCGGTCGGAAAACTGAGGAATAGGGTTGCGGAAACATCGAATCCACCTCGCGTTGGACCAAGCTGTTGTTTTACTCCGATGGCCAGGTCGCCGAATCCCGAGCCGCCGCTGCCATTCAGGTCGTAATAGTAATCCGGCGCGGTGAAACGCAACTCTGTCTTCTTAGCAACGCCGAATCGAATCAAGGTCTCCGGTCCGTCAGCGATGTTTTGTCCCTGCCTGTCGGTTTCAAGGAAGCCGTTCTCCGCCTGAAGGCTGCCCGACGGAACGACAATGCTGGAGTTGGTAACCGTCGGCCGATCCGTTACGATCGGTGCCGGGGCGTTATCGCTTGCAGACTGATTTTGGCCATGTAATGGCGCCAGTCCCGCCAAAATGAAGGCTAGTAGTGCAGTGACAATATGCGTTTGCATTGGACGACGCGTAAGCGGAGGCGGCTCCTCTTGGATTGTGCCACGTCGGTTGGATAATCGTGTGGGCCTTGCTTGTTGCTGAGGCCTTTTCGGTTGCGTTCTAGGCGGACACAGCGGAAGCGACACTCTCTTCAGCACCTACCCTTAGCAGCCGGTAGTTGTCCTGGAGAATCGATTCGTGTAGCCGCCGCACCACTTCCGGCACATCCTTCTCCGAGGTCACCAAACTTAAGCTTCGCCGCGAGGCGCTGCTCGATGCCAGCCAGATCTCGATACCGTCCAGCGCCAGGAAGACTTGCGCCGGCAGTCCCACGATTCGGTGGATGTCTTCAGCGACTAAGGAGATCAATGCTTTGCTGTTTTCCGCCTTGATATTCACGCGTTTCTCGAACTGCTCACGCAGGCAAGCAACCGCTTCTTTCTTGTCGACGGTCACGGTCACGCTGGTGTGGCCGATCGAGGCAATATCTGGAAAATAGCCGTTTGTTTCCAGCAGGGAAAACATCTCGCTAGCCAAGCCGGTGGGGCGGAAAGAACGAGCGGTGCTCGCTTGCACCAGGGTTATGCCGTGTTTGACAGCAATCGCCTTCACTCCTGCAGGGCCGAAAGATTCGCTTCGCACGCACGTGCCAGGATGCAGCGAATTACGAGAGTTCAGCACGTAAACCGGAATGTTCTTCTCCATCGCTGGAATCAAGGTCGCTGGGTGCAACACTTTCGCTCCCAACTGCGCCAGTTCTGCGGCCTCCTGAAAACTGATGCTCTCGATGTGTCGCGTATGCCGATACAGCCGAGGATCGGTGCTACGAATTCCATCGACGTCGGTCCAGATCTCCACCCGTTCAGCATCGAGCGCTCCGCCCACCAGCGCGGCGGTCAAGTCGGAACCGCCGCGACCGAGTGTGGTCGTTTCTCCCTGAGCGGTCGCAGCGATGAATCCCGCAAGTACGGGTACTCGTTTCTCCTCCAGCAGCGGCATCAACCTGGTGCGCAGTCGCTCATTGCTTGCGTCCATGAGCGGGGCCGCGCCGGTAAAGTGATCATCGGTGACGATACATTCCCGGGCATCGATCAGCGAGGCGTCGATACCCGATTCTCGCAATGCAGCACTGACCAATACTGTCGACAGGCACTCTCCGAAGGAAGCGACACGGTCGCTCAGCTGGGGCGTCACCTCACGCAGCGCGCAAATAGCGCTGACCAAAGGGCGCAACTCGGCAAACAGTCCGGAAATGTCAGCCTCGGTCTGATTGAAATCACGAAGAAGCTGATGCGCCGTCGTAATGTGCCGCGACTCCAGACCCTCCAGCAGTTTCAGAGTGGCCGGCTCGTTGCCGCCAGCCGCTGTGGAGGCGGTCTGCAGCAGTGTGTCTGTCACTCCAGCCATCGCACTCGAGACAACCACGGACTGTTGCCGAAGTCGTCCGCGAACGATATTCGCCAGGCGTCTGATGGCTTGCGCATCTTCTACCGACGTTCCGCCAAACTTCATCACGATCATAGCTGCGATTAAGCCCTTTTCTTCTGTTGCATTGATCCGCTACACGCGGCTTGGCGCCCGGGCCTCGCGATCCTCGGGCCCCGAGTGGTTCGCCTGCTATAGGCATTCCTGGTTGTGCTTATGGATTGGGATTGCTGGTCACTTGGTGAATTGGATTCAATCTGGCGAAGGCGACGATCAAGCTCTGCGGACTTCTCGCGCATCCATTGCCAGGCGGCCGGATATGCGTCTCCTTCTCGGCAGGATTGCTGACGGGAGATTCGCTGGTCGTGTTCCAGTGAGGCGATGCTCTGCTCGATGCTGTGCAGCTCTTCCGCCAGTGCCAGGAAGTGGGCTTGATCACTAGCCTGTTTCGCGGTCATCAATCGTGCTTCCGCCAGTGCGGCCCGAAAGCAATATTGAATGGGGTTACCGGAACTCTCCGGTTTGCTTGCAAGCATCGCTAACCTCGCGCCTTATCTCTAGAAACTGCGCTCCGTGCGTGTAGGCCAGTGCCAATAAGTCTCCGGGAGCGACCTCTTAACAGCCCCATTCGGCTTCGCCGGGGGTGGCGAAGTAGCGGCGCGAGTCATCCTCCATGCGAGCGTTGGTTTCCAGCTCGAGGATCGCCAGCCGTGCGGCCGCAACCAGGCGATGGCGTTCGTCGGGGGGAACCGAGTCCCACGTTGCATTTCCCTGTTCTGCTTCCGGTGACAAAGCCTCGCGGTAATGATGGAACAGTCTCGCAAACTGCTGAACGAAAACTTCCTGGGTTGACATACCTTCTTGGGCGCCTTCCTGCGCTCAGTGATTGGACATCGAAGCTTGTAAAAGTTGAATAAATCGTGCGTAAAGAATTTGTAAGTCCTCCCGCAAGCCGTTTTGCCGTTGAAAGGCCGAGATCTACTGCCCTGATCCCATCCAGAAATACATCATCGCTCACCATTCTCCGTTCTCGTCTTTACGAAAAACTTACGAACTCTTTAGCCGATCCTCACGCGCGGGGTGTTTCAATTAAAGTTGCATGGGTACGCACGCGTAGTCCCGCGCGGTAGAAGATTATGAATGTTATCTTTCTTGTAATTTGTACCTTGAGCATTCTGTTCTTTGTCGTGTTCCTAGTCGAGTGCTCAAGGCCGCTACGGAGGTCGAAGAAAGGGCCAGTCGCCTGCAAATTGACGGAAGCGTCTGTGATCGAATCGGCGACGGGACGGCGGTTTCTCGTGCACCTCGAACAGCAGATGGCGGATTTCCTCTCCCACCATGGTCGGACTACCGCGGTGTAGCTGATCGCATTGGCGCTCACGCCAGTGATGCATCGTGCTGAAAACGGCCAGTTAGCGACTGGACAGGCCGACGACCTGGGCCCTGCAAGCTCCGCCTGGAGCTTGTGGTCGAAGGTTAGCACGGACGGAGGAAATAACCGGGAAGTCCTCGAGTGCAAGCTCGTGAGTTGGAACGAGGCGGACCGCGGCAGATGGCTTGTGGCAAGCTGTCGACTTCTTTGATCGATTGCTCCCTCAACGCACGCTTAACAGCATATCGCCAGGCCCATTAAGGGTACTTTGTGCTGTTCGATACAGTGAGCGCATTAAGCACGTTCGGCAGAAGAAAGAGAACGCTTTGGCTCGTGATCGGAGCCGTCGCGGGACCTGCGGCAGCGCTGCTTCTAAGCTATTGTGCATTCCGATTGCACTTCAATCTTTCCACCGCAGGCTTTATCGATCTGCTGGTTGTCGTATTCACAGCCCTGAGATTTGGATTCTGGGAAGCTACCAGTTCCTCCCTGATAGCCATCGGATGCTTGGATTATTTCTTTGTTACGCCGATCCTCACTTTTCATGTTGCCGATCCGCAGAACTGGGTCACCCTGGCATCATTTGAATTCACTGCGTTGATTGTGGGTCGCCTTTCCGTCCAGGCACAGAGCAACCTGCGACAAGCAGTTCTACAGCGTTGTAACGCGGAGAAACTCTACCAGCTCAGCCGTAGCATCCTGTTGCTCAATCGGCAAGAGCCGCCGGGGCCCCAGATCGCGAATCTGATCAAGAAAATCATTGACGTCGATGCCGTTGTGATTTTCGATTCCGCTCTTGTGCGGTTGGATACCGCTGGAACGTGTACTAGCGAAGATGAAGAATTGGCTCGAAATACCTATCTCCGCAACACGAATCATGACGACTTGGAATTGTACAAGTGGCAACGTGTTCTCAGGTTAGGGTCGACACCGATTGGCGCGATAGTGCTGTGTGGAATCGATTTGACTTCGCTCCTCGCTGACGCCATCGCGTCGCTCGCAGGCGCCGCTCTCGAGCGAGCCCGTTCGTTCGACAAAGAAAGTCGCGCGGAGGCCGCGCGTCAGACTGAGCAACTTCGGACTACCGTCCTCGATGGGCTGGCGCATGCCTTCAAGACTCCTCTCACTGTTATTCTTACTTGCACCTCGGGGCTCCTTGAAATGAAAACTCTCAGCCCAGCACAGGCAGAGTTAGTCGAGCTGATAGATGAACATTCAACCCAGCTTGATGCGGCAGCGACCCACCTCCTTCGAATGGCGCAGCTCGAGTCGGCAGAAATACGGTTACGGCGCGAGCAGGTGGCAATTCCCCAGTTGATCGGTGAAATACTTGGGAAGTGCTCTGCTCAACTCTGGGGCCACTCTGTTCAAGTGCGCTGTGCGAATCAAGGTCTGGCGGTTTCCGGCGATCGCGAGTTGCTCGCTATGACTATTACAGAACTCATTGTCAATGCCGCAAAGTACTCCAGTGCCGATTTTCCTATAATTGTCTCTGCCGAAGAGCGGGACAACCACGTTGTGATTTCTGTTCATAACGAGGGTCCCGTAATTGCCTTTGAAGACCGCGAGCTGATTTTTGAACGTTTCTACCGAGGCCCTGCCACAAAATATGGCGCTTCGGGCAGCGGAATAGGTTTGTCGTTTGCAAGGAAAACTGCGGAAGCGCACCAAGGGCATATCTGGGTAAGCAGTGCGACAGAGACAGGTACCACATTCGTCCTCTCTCTCCCGGCGACTCGCAAGGAGCAAACGTGAGCCCACTGCAAAGTAGAGTTCTGCTTGTTGATGATGAGCCTTCGGTGCGTCGAGCACTTCACGCTACACTGAGCACACTCGGCTTCGATATTGAGGAAGCGTCAGGAGGGGAACAGGCGTTGTCGTTTGTTCGCACAGAGCGGTACGATGCGGTTCTCCTGGATATTAATATGCCGGGGATGGGCGGCATCGAAGCGTGTCGCGCAATCCGCAGACTGTTCCCTCGGCTTCCTATTGTGATGCTGACGGTCCGCGACAATGAGGATGACAAGATTGAGGCGTTGGACGCCGGAGCGGATGACTATGTCACCAAACCTTTTCACGTCGGCGAGTTGATGGCCCGCGTTCGAGCCGCGGTTCGACGTTCCCAGGCGACACAAGATGACTACTACGCCGTGATCACCATCGGCGACGTCGAGCTCGACCCCGATCGTCGGCTGGTGCGAAAATCCGGCAACATTATCCATCTGACGCCGAAGGAATTTGATCTTCTGCGATTCCTTATGTGGCACGCTGGCAAGCCTCTGACGCACGCAAACCTACTCAATTCCGTGTGGGGCAGCGAATATGGAGAAGAGCTCGAATACCTTCGCACATTCGTACACCAGCTACGCAAGAAGCTAGAGGACAACCCTTCAAGCCCTGAGTATATCGTCACGGATTCACACATCGGGTACCGTTTCATGGACGCTACCACAAAGGGTCTTGGGAGTTGAGAGCCGACGCACGCCGTGTTAGAGCGACCGTTCTCCACCACGGCTGGCCGATTACCGCGTGCTAACGCACCGACATTCGTCGGGTCATCCTGCCATCTGCTCGCCTACAGCCAGCCACGCTGCATAAAGTCTTCTGAAAGAGACCCCTTAAGACCTTTACGAAAATTTTATGGAGCCCTCATGCCTGCCTCACGCAGCGTCAAATAAAGTCTCTCCTAGCGAGAGGTTCGTGTGTGAAGAGCCAAGAGCGGGTCTCTGTGGAGGAGAAAGATGCGTGGGAGGTTTGCAGGCGTTGCAATCCAAGCCGTCTCCGTCTCGATGCGAGGGACAGTTCTGAGCCCCGCTCGGATTCTTGTTCCGACTCTGTCTTTCATTCTGTATTGAAGAAGGCCGAGGCAAAGAGAGGTGCGAAATGAATCTCGCGATTTGGCTGCCGGCAATGTTTTTTCTAGGAATTATAGCAATGGTGTTGTGTTTCCTGTTCCTGGACGGCTGCGAAAAAATATAAGGATTATTACGGTGCGAGGACGACGCATCACAGATGACGCGGATGCAACAAGCTGTCGGGAGGAATTCACACTGATCGCGGCGCCTCAGATTTATAGACGCGCCTCAGTGATTGTCACCGCGTCTTGAAGGTGGCCAGAAAGGAACAGCATGAAAATCCTGCTAGCAATTGACGACTCCAAATTTTCAGAAACTGCCACACAGGCGATCGTCCAACAGATGCGACCAGACAACACGGAAGTGTGCGTCTTGCATGCTGTGCAACTGACCTTACCCAATGAGAGTCTGCGGCAAGGGAGAGAGCTGGTCGGCCGCACTGAACAGGTGTTGAGCAAGGCAGGATTCAAGGCAAGTACAGCTGTTGTTGAGGGGGATCCTAGAGTGGCCGTCATCGACTACGCTGCGCACTGGAACGCTGACCTGATCGTGGTCGGCTCCCATGGCCGGACAGGTATGGAGCGATTCCTAATGGGGAGCGTTGCGGAATCCATTGCCCGTCATACTCATTGTTCAATTGAAATCGTTCGGCCTTCAGCGCGCGGATCTCAAGGGTAGCGCCCTCCCATGGAGCAGGACGCATCACGGCGATGGCGCGGATGCAACAAGCCGCTGTCGGAACGCTGACAGAAGCGTTCCGACCAACCGTGAGGTGTTTATGCAAACAAAAGGCACGTTACATATTCTCTGGATGAATTCAGCGGCACACAACGTATCACGTGGAATTTGCCGACTATCAAAGCGGCGCCGTGCAGAAAATGAGAACGATTAGCGGTAACGAACAGCTCAGGTCTTTTCTAGGTCGGGAAATTGAGGTCCACTTCCAAATCATAGAATCAGCTGTTGCGGGTTTGAAAGAAGAAAGGATTGCGAACATTCTCAATGTTGAGCTACCCGATGACAAACTGGCGAGACTCGGACTGCGATGACTCTTATTCGCTGTTCGCGCCGGTCATTATCGGCCCCACAGTGGCTTGAGTAAACAGAGTAGGGCTACAAGAAGTGAGGCAACAACCATGATCTACGTCACCGCGACTATCGCGTTGTTTTTGTTCGTTTATCTGTTCACGGCCCTGATACGGCCGGAACGGTTCTGAGCGGGCTTTGTACCTGACACCGAGGAGGGTAAGGATATGTGGTTCCTGCCACTTTCCATAATCATTTTCACGATTATCATCGCGTTTCCACTAAGCAAGTACATGATGTGGATCATGGAGGGAAAGTACCACGCGCCTCGAATTTTCCGCTGGGTCGAGAAGCGGCTGGACACGGGGGAACAAGACTGGAAGCAGTATACAGTCGCTTTGCTCGTCTTTAACACGGCACTATTCGTCTATGGCTATCTCGTTTTGTCGATTCAGCCGTGGACGCCGCTGAATCCCCGGCATCTGGGAATCTTGTCGCCGACAGCGATATTCAACAGCACCATCTCATTCATGACCAATACGAATCTCCAGCACTATTCGGGAGATCAGCACCTTTCCAATTTCAGCCAGATGTTCTTTTGCATACCGAATTTGTTCTTGTCGGCGGCAGTGGGGTTGTGTGCCCTCACCGCGATAATTCGGCTATTTCGCGGGGAAAAGAAGATCGGCAACTTCTTCGTTGATATGTGGCGCGTCGTGATCTACATCTTTCTGCCGATGGCCTTTATTGTTTCCTTGGTGTTCGTGCAACAAGGCATGCCGATGACCTACCGCAGCTTAAATCAGGTTTCGACATTAGAACCTGGGGCGATGGGAACAATGGACAACGGCCAACCGAAACAGCAGACGATCGTCGTCGGTCCGGTGGCCGCCTTCATACCACAGAAGATGCTGGGAACCAACGGCGGCGGCTTCTATGGAATGAACTCCGCCCATCCGTTGGAGAACCCTACGGCGCTGACCAATTTCATCACGACCTACTCCATGATGATTTTTCCTTTCTGCCTCGTGCTGATGTACGGCCGCATGCTTGGGAGATTTCTGCATTCGCTCGTGATCTTTTCGGTCATGTTGGTGATGTTTGCTGGCGGAATTGCCTGGGCGATCTGCTACGACACGTTAAAGCCGAATCCTGGCCTCATCGCTCACCCTGCTGCCCGAAGCTACGAGATTGCCAACGCAAGTGCACCCGGTGGGAAGCTGCCGGTCAATTTGCCGGCGGTGGCCGGACTGCCCGTGGATCAGCACCTCGGCAATCTTGAGGGCAAGGAAATGCGTTTCGGGACATCTGCAGGTGCCACGTTCGCAACCGTGACCGTTGACGTCACCTGCGGGGCGGTCAACGCTGAACATGATAGTTTGAACCCGATGGCCTCCCTGGCTCCGATGGTTGGTATGTGGTTGAACTGCATCTTCGGAGGCAAGGGCGTCGGAATGATCAACTTGTTGCTCTTCCTGTTCATTGGGGTCTTTATAGCCGGGCAGATGGTGGGACGAACGCCTGAGTATCTTGGCAAGAAGATCGGCGGCCGCGAGATGAAGCTGGCGATGATTGCCCTTCTGGTGCATCCCATCATGATTCTGATGCCCACAGGCATCTTTGCCGCTACGAACTGGGGGCTGAAGGCCACAAGCAATCCTGGTCCGCATGGATTTTCCCAGATGGTGTACCAGTTTTCATCGTCCTCGGCGAATAACGGTTCGGCCTTCGATGGACTCGGCGTGACCTATGGCTTTTACAACAATCCAAACCCTGCACCGGAAGCCATCCCATGGGACATCGCCGCTGGACTTGTCATGCTGTTCAGCCGGTACCTTCCAATCGTTGCTCCCATCGCACTGGCGGCGGGGCTCGGCGCGAAGAAGTCCTCTCCTTTCGGGCCCGGAACATTGCGTGACGATTCGCTGACGTTTGGGTTCTTGCTATTTGGAACCATCGTCATCATCGGGGCATTGCTGTTTTTACCGGTGGCCGCACTCGGGCCGATTGCAGAGCACTTGGGGCCATTCCCGTTCGGAGGCTGACGGCAGGAGTAGAAGTTTGCTGTCGAGGGTTCAAAACTCAGGCAAGCTCTAGCAAGGAGTAAGAGCCATGGAAGTGTTGAGGGTTGCAGAATTACCAGAAAGGCCAGCCTCCCCTGCTGCAAAGCAGAAGAGACAGAAGCCGCAAGGCTTGTTTGCAGCGGGGACAACTGGACCGGCATTCAAACAGGCATTTGGGATGCTTCGGCCAGACATACAGTGGAAGAACCCGGTCATGTTTGTAGTCGAGATCGGCGCCTTTCTAACTCTACTGTTTGTAATACGGGCGGCATTGGGTCATTCGGACAGCCTGGTTCCGGTTACTTATTTTGTCGCACTTGATGCATGGCTCTGGCTCACGGTTCTTTTTGCGAATTTTGCCACGGCCCTTGCCGAATCGCGCGGAAAAGCTCAAGCCCAATCGCTGCGGCGGACTCGACACGAAACTGTCGCTCGGCGCTTGATTGGTACAGGTACTGTGGAGGAAGTCGCTTCTACGGAGCTGAGGCCCGGCGATACGGTGGTCGTGAAGGCGGGAGAGCTTATCCCGGGCGACGGAGAAATCACTAAGGGGATTGCTTCGGTCGACGAATCTGCAATAACCGGCGAATCCGCTCCGGTGATTCGCGAAGCGGGTGGCGACCGTTCTGGCGTAACTGGAGGCACGAGGGTGCTTTCCGACGAGATTGTTGTTCGCATCACGGCCGGGGCTGGTGAATCCTTCTTGGACCGCATGATTGCACTGGTCGAAGGAGCCATCCGCCAAAGAACCCCCAACGAGATCGCGCTCACCCTGGTACTGACAGCTTTCACTCTGATTTTCTTGATTGTCGTCGTACCCCTCTGGGCGATGGCCTGGAACGCCGAACAGTACATGATGGGGTATTTGGGGCTGCAACAGCCTCTGCATAGCTTGGGCACGGACGTTCCCACGCTCGTAGCTCTGCTGGTTTGCCTGATTCCGACCACGATCGGCGCCTTGCTGGCAGCGATTGGAATTGCGGGCATGGACAGGGCTCTGCAGGCGAACATCATTGCAAAAAGCGGCAAGGCCGTCGAGACAGCGGGTGACATCGACGTCGTGCTCCTGGACAAAACTGGAACGATTACCGAAGGTAACCGGCGCGCGACGGAATTCCTGCCAGTCCAGGGCTATTCTGCCGCCCAGGTCCGGGAGTTGGCTGCTCTGGCGTCCGCTGCTGATGAAACGCCTGAGGGTAAGAGCATTGTCAGCATTTACGAGTCCCAAACTCGAAATCCGTTCAGCGTGCCGCAAAATGCGGAATTCATCACGTTTTCTGCTTCTACCCGTATGAGCGGCATTAATCTTTCGGACGGTCGGCGTATTCGGAAAGGAGCAGCAGATGCCGTGGCGAAGTTCGTTCAGGAGCAGGGTGGCAGCGTACCAATGGATGTCTCGCCATTGGTGGACGGCGTCGCTTCGCTGGGAGCCACTCCGCTTGTAGTCGCAGATGGCCCCAAAGTAGTCGGTGTGGTGGTTCTTGAGGACATTCTAAAGCCGGCGATGAAAGAGCGCTTTGACCGTTTGCGCAAAATGGGACTGCGCACGGTCATGATCACCGGAGACAATCCGCTCACAGCGGCAACCATTGCCAAACAGGCTGGGGTGGACGAATTCCTTGCTCAGGCCACGCCTGAAAACAAACTGGAATACATTCGAAAGCAGCAGGAGGAAGGGAAGCTTGTCGCGATGATGGGCGACGGCACGAATGACGCTCCAGCTCTGGCGCAGGCGGACGTCGCCGTGGCGATGAATGCCGGGACCCAGGCAGCTAAAGAAGCTGGCAATATGGTGGATCTCGACAGTGATCCCACTAAGCTCATAGAGGTCGTTGAAATTGGTAAACAGTTGTTGATGACGAGGGGAGCTTTGACCACCTTCTCCATTGCAAACGACGTGGCGAAATACTTCGCCATCATCCCTGCGCTTTTCGCAGGAACCTTGCCATGGCTGAAGACGATGGACATCATGCACCTGCATTCGGCGACTTCAGCCATCCTCTCGGCTGTAATTTTCAACGCGATTATCATCCCTTTGTTGATTCCAGTCGCACTCAAAGGAGTCAAGTACGAGCCCCTTGGGGCCGACGCTTTGCTGCGCCGAAATCTGCTGATCTGGGGACTTGGGGGCGTAGTCGTACCGTTCATTGGTATCAAATTGATTGATGTTGTCATGGTCGGTCTGCATCTGGCTTCCTGAGTCGGGAGGTTTATCATGTCACGATATATTGCCAAGAGCGTTTTTCTGCTATTGATCACGGTCGTGATCGTCTGCGGTATCTATCCGGGCGCGGTATGGGTCATCGGACACGTTTTCTTTCCCTTTAAGGCGGAAGGTAGCTTGTTGACGGGCCCCGATGGGCAGGTGGTCGGCTCCAAACTGATCGCGCAACCGTTCACGAAGGACGAATATTTCCAGCCCCGGCCTTCGGCAGCGTCATACGACGCATCTGCATCCGCGTCTTCGACTCTCGCTCCCTCGAACTACCTGCTGCGTGATCGGGTTGCCCGCACGATCGGCCCCATTGTCAGGTATCAAAGCGGACCCAAGTCTGGACAGCTCGTAGCCCCAGATATTGAGGCTTGGTTCCAGCAAGACCGATACCAAGGAAATTCGCGAATTGTTGCCCAATGGGCCGATCTCCACAACGGCCTGGCGACTGCCTGGGTGGGGGCGGATCCTACCCATGGCGCATATGTGGACTCCTGGGCCAAGGCGCATCCGGCCGTCGTCGCCGACTGGGTGAAAGCCAACCCGAGCACGCCGCAACCCAAGGCTGCCGACCTGGCGGTGGTTTTCTTTGAAAACTTCTCTAAGGAAAACCCTGGCAGGTTCCCTTCTGCGGCCACGCGCACAGGTGCCGACGGTAAGGCTACAACTGCGATTGAACCGGTCAAGGATGGTTCGGATATTCAGTCGATGTTCTTCGACATGTGGCGGCAGGACCATCCTGACGCTGATCTGCAGAACGTCCCTGGTGATTTGGTAACGACTTCTGGTTCTGGCCTCGATCCCGACATCACCCTGCAGAACGCGGAATACCAGCTGGATCGAGTCGCTTCCAAATGGGCTGCTGACATTAAGCGTGATCCCCCAGCCATCCGTAGAGAAATCGAACAGATACTTCAGGCCAACGCCAAAGCTCCGTTTGGCGGACTAGCTGGGGAAAAGATGGTAAACGTGTTGGAGGTCAATCTAGAACTTCGCAAACGCTACGGAGCGCCTCAGTAAGTTCACCGGGCTTCATTTCGCTGCAAGTATCAGCTTAGGAGGAACCAGCGGTTGCGGTTGCGCGGCACTAGTCGGCGCTCGGTGCGGGCGTTTTCGCCGTGCTCTTCGGCAGCGGTGGTTGCTTGATAGCTTGATATAGCTCAGCGGAACTTCGCCCGTGAGCGACTCAATCCAGTACACAGGTACCGCATGATCATCGAGGGCGCGAACTCTCAGCTGATCGCGACTTCAAGCTTCTGCCCGATCGCAAGCAGAGCAGTTCTTGCCGCTGCTCCACGCGAATGAACGCCTGGCTCCTCTTCTTGCCCGGCTGGCTTGCGACCAGCATCGGGAGATTGCGTCTCTTGCAGATGTTCCGTAGCGCCCACGAGGCACTGTTAGTCATTCTTGCGATTGATAGAAGAGAGACATACCGCTTCTTGAATGCGGCGATCGACTCCTCCGTTACCCGGAAGGCTTTCGGAGTCGGTCTGGCTCTGAGCCATTCCAATTCAACCAATCTCCGGACTGACCTGGTATTACACTCCAGGTCCCGAGCGGCCTCGGCTATGGTCCTGGTACCTCCGTTCGCACGCGCCCGTTCGTTGTGCGCTAAACGCTGGAATCCCTCATACGACACCGGCAACCCTCCAACCGTTCCGTCGACGTTACCAACGATGGGCAACTCTCTCGACAACACGGCGTGCACGATGTTTGCCTTGGCCTCGACGGAACCGTACCATCCGCGCGCAACGATTGCGAACGGGACGTACTTAGGCGAGGACGGATCCGCGAGGTTCATCGGAGGTGCGAGCCTCTTCAATTTCTGAACGAAGGCTTCAATGTCCAACTCATGGAACCCCGGTTTCGTTCTGAGCTGGTGGTGAACTTGGAAATCGCCACTGGCTTTCAGGTGTTTCAGCAAGCCGCTGGAGATCCCGATCATTGCAGCGGCCTGTCGCACCCTATAGATCCTGCCCGGGACTGTGGGGGAGGGCCTTGCTGCCACGATGTCAATTAACTTGCGTTCCGACTTCCCCCATCGATACGTCTTGGACGGCACTCCCTGGTCTTCCACAAAACGAGCCGCGGTTCGCGTGTCGATGCCGTACCGTCGAGCAAACGCGGCCCTGGATATGAACCGCTCGGACTGGCCTGTTCTCAAGCGCTTCATCAGTTTCTGGTCTATGAAATCAGGCCTCCACTGGTTCCTGATGAAATCAAGGAACGCAATTCTCAGAAAGTCGCCGTGCGCTGTCGGCAAGATCCCTCTGAGGCTACACAGTGACCGATAGATTCCACCAAGCCTCCCTCGCGCCACACCCGTCGAGGAATCCGAGTCCGCCGACAAGCCTTCGGTGATTCCACGAAGCAGCCGGAAGAAGTTAGTCGGCCAGTCACCTAGGACGCTAGCGGCTGCGAAAACGATACGTTGCGAGTTTCTTCGGTCGGAATCTTTGTCGACTACCATGCGGCGCCTTCCCAGCATCCCGACCAATGACAGCAATGGCTGGAGACTCATGACTTCGAGATAGCAACCAGGGAGTCCCGAAGCATAGTCCCGGCCGGCGGCCAGGCCGAGCGTTTTTCGTCGCATGATGTCTAGCAGATCGGCTTCGACTCCGGAGATCGCTGGCAAATCGGCGTTTCGTAGACTCGCGCCACAGTGGCATTCGAGCAACCCTGGCCGGAACCAGCGCAATGGATTCATGCACCCGGGGCAGTGGGAAAGCAGTGACCTCCTGTGTACAGGGCATCCAGTCATGAGCGCCAGGTCAAAGTGAGCTTCAATGAATCCCTTCTCCGCGACGCATTCCGGACACAGTCTCGGCCGAGTTACAACCAACTCCCATGGGGTCAGCAGATGCCCGAGCAAACGACAGGACCTCGGGTGATCGCCCGGCCATCGGTAGGAAATGGACTGCAGTTCGTTCTGGGGCCGGTTGCATACTCGTGCGAGTTTCGCCGCCTTCATGCCGGTGGACCGTGCCTCGTGCTGTCTGATCTGTGCAAGCAGAAGCAAGCTCCATGGCGTCGTATAGCCATTCTCTTCGCTCAGTCGCAAGATGTAGCCCAACAGGCTTTCCGTTCGAAAGGGAGCGGGGTGGCGCACCGAGAGCGGTGTGGTCATCGCGCCACCAGCCATGCAGCCGCCGACTCGCCTCCAGGCTTGCGGCGGTCGGATCTCGCAGGCTTCGCTGGAGGAATGTCGGACTCGTCCGCAGGTACGTGGACGGTTCCAATGAGGCTGACCTCTCTCAACAGGTCAACCGTCAGTATGAGTTTGAAGTTGCGTGCGAAGGGTCTCGGAAGACGTTGCGGAACCTGTCCGCACCAAACGGCCTTCTCATGCGCATCGCATAGGTCTTCGAGTGTGATCTCCTTTCTCTCCGACGCAACCGCGTGCCACACCGATCGCCGCAAGATCTTCGTCAAGTATCCGATTAGCCCTCCCGTAGCGCAGTAGAACCTGAACGCCATAGCCTCCTGCTGGAACTCGGGCGCTTGAAAGTGCTGGCTCAGCACCTGGTGGAAGGCCTGCAAAATCCCGATAAACTCTTCCCGTTGTTCCACGTCCTGCCACGAAAATCGCGGCATCAGGATGGGTGCGTGAAACCGTCCCGCCAATTGCTCGTTGGAATCGATGACGGTCTGGCAGGATGGAAGCCCGGCGACCACCAGCGCGCACTGGGTTTCATCCACCAGAATCTTGAGCCAGTCGGCGACGTGGTGCATGATCAGTTTCGTGCCCTTGTCGAAGAAATGCTGAAACTCATCGATCATCAGCATTCGGGTTTCCGTGTTGCGCATCAGGTACTTCACGCGCCGGGTTCTTTCGTTCTCGGTGCCGCGGGTTGCGTCCACAGCTCCCATTCCCTCCAGCAAGACTTCGGCAAGACCTTTCACGGTCGGCTTCGACGGGGTGGTCACGCGCAGGATGGGAACGTACATGCCGTCATCACGACGGACCTTGGGATGTTGCCGTTCGCAAATGTCCAGCACCCGTGACTTTCCCGTGCGCGAAGGTCCGATTAGCGCAACGCATATCGGTTCCGAGGCTTCCAAGGCAAACTCAAAGCATGTTTCAATCTCCCGAACCGCCGCTTGAAAAGGCGCGTGGGAAACCAGGGTGCGGTCGACCAGGCTGGCGAGACTGTTCATACATCACCTATCCTGGATCGTGACCGGGAGGACTTTCACCTTCGAGGCACGTTCTTCGAAGGCTTCCCTTGGACACTCAGTGCCGGCCTCGACAAAGGGCGGCACGGTCTGGCTTGGAACTGAACTGGCGTTCCACTCTGTCTGACCGCCAGCTAACTTGGAATCTCCCCAACGGGCGACCCGCTTGTTGGAGCGCTTCCGCTTAAGCCGCGTTTCACTCTCGATAATCTCGACGATCTCTTCTTTGGCCTGCAACCAGCCGTTGGGACCTGGTTCCAGGCTTGCGTGTCGTTTCTGGTAGCGGCGAATCACCCGGTGCTGGAATAGGCCAATCCCGGTCGCATAGTCGCGTCTCAGGGCGGGTACGGTAAAGACTCCCTTCTCCTTCGGTGACAGGACGAAAATCTGCCCCAAGTCGCTCTCGATATTTCGATGTGAGCTCTTCTGCGCACAATTCCTCCAATGCCGTTCACGAATCTGAGCTTGCGATCGGCATACATTTTGAGCAGTTGCTCCTGCTCCACCTCGGAGATGCGTGCCGTTTTGCTGTGCTCAAGTTGCCAGCAGGTGTTCGACACTTTTCGTAGCATGCGGTATTTCTGACCATCGATTTCGACGACGGCGTCTCGCTCGAAAGCAGCGGTTCCCATATCAGTGGTTCCTCCCTTCAAGGAACTGTGTACTCGGGCCTAAAGGTGAATCCATATCGAAGCTCAGTACCCCCTCGAGCACGAGACGGCAAACGATCTCCCGGCTGTGAGTGCCCAAGTCGCCCTCGCAAACCTCGGACCAACTGAGGTGACCCTTACTCTTCAAAGCCAAGCGCACGTATTCACGTTCGTTATCACTTGCCATACGTCGGCCGTAACGCAGAAGGGTCTTCGCGTTTTCGAGTCTGGGCTGCTTAGCCAGTTCGTGGTCCAGCACGACTCGATAGGTGAAGCCGTACCGTCGTAGGCCGCTTGTCAACAGCTCGGTCCGGGTCGAGACTTCACTCTGCGAAGCCTCGCACTCTGCTTTCACCTCCCAGAGCTCCTGGTTTCTGTCTACTTCGACGTAAATGTCTGGATAGTGGCGTCTGGTCTCGGTCCCATCGACATAAACGATCTCACAGGGTTGCTCAGTAAAAGCCGTGACCCTCGGATCACAATCCAGCAGGCGGAATGCACGGAGCTCATTCATCGATTCCCACTGCAGCATGCGCTCCATCTTCCAGCTGGGGTATTTTCCGGTCGGGCGAAAGCGCGAGCGGGTCACGACTCGTCGCGAGCGAACTTGCTCTGCGGACGAGAAAACGATTCGCAGAATCCGGCAATCGGACGAAACGGCGGCCAGATCCTGGATAGACATAACCTGGCCGTACAAGTGTCTAAGCGCATTCATGCCTTTTGCCATCCGTACAAAGACTTGAGATCATGCTGGTTTGGGGGCTCGCTTGTGTCGAGCAGGTGAAACACTGCCAGACGCAGCTAGGGCCATCCAATGCAGTCACAGCGATTCTGCTCAGCAGTTGGGGGTCCGGGGCGTACCGGTGCGGCAGTACTTTCAATGATTGGTCAACCTGGGGTTGAAAGCGACGCGCGACGAAAACAACCAGCATGACAGCACATCTACTAATTAGACTGGCCGGGGCTTACCAAGGGGATCGGTCCTGCCTCAGGAGGGCTGTCGCCACAACGGGTGGTAAACTTCCGGGGCGCTCAGATGAGCGCCTGGTTCGAGTTCTATTCCGAGCGTCGTCTGACTGGGTTCTTTGTAGACGGCAATCACGGACTTCAATTCTTTCGCACCTTTCCAAACTGTTTTGAAGCTACGCTTTCACACTGCGTTCAGAACGGGATACTCAACGAACCATAGCTTGGATCCCATTTTCATCCTGTGGGGTCCCATTCTCGCCTTATGGGGTCCTATTCTCATCTCATGGGGTTCTCATTCTCGCCTTATGGGGTCCCATTCTCATCTCATGGGTTCACCCACAGAAGGTGTGGGCTTACGCATAACGTGAGAGCGGCGGGGCTGGAAGAATAGCACCTTAGATTGACCGTGTCCCCAACAGGTGAGAATCTGGGATCCCGTGAGATGAAAATATCGCCACAAATTGACGCATAAGATGAAAACGCGGACACTTCTCAGGAGCCGGTTTCCCGGGCCAATGTGACAAGCGAATACTGATCGGCAATGAAGGCGTGCGCTATTGTTGCTGACGCTTCTTGCCGCGTCAGTGAATGCGACGGCGAATCACCAAGCTCCTTCGCTACGGCTTGGTCACCGGTTCCGGTTTGAGCTGTCGTGGTGTAAGCCGATCTCCGTCAACCATGAATATGCTGCGACAACCCCATATTCATCCCACCGATTCGCCCGGAAGAACTCGTAGTCACCCAAGGAGATAGCGCGTGGCAACAACTCTCCCTAAGCGAGGAGGATCGAATAGCTCATCCTGGCCCAAGTGGCCGAAGAGATGTTTGGTGGGCGACACCGAACGGATGAAGTGCAAGCAAATCGAGCAACACGAATGGACACGAAAGCAAGAACCCAAAGAAGTGCGAAGAACAGAGGACGGAATGCGCCGATAGTTTACACAAGTCTTAGCATACAAGAATCGATTTCATCTGGTTACAGCATTGCGATCTCTCCGTCTAGTCAAACTTTGCCAGTGCATTTCCTGCGAATCGTGCGGCAGCGGCCACCAGGGGATGTAGCGACCTACCGCAGCGACGCAGTTTGGCCGCCGTTAGCCAGGATGAACGTGTCTACCCGCAGGCCCATGGGCAATTGTGCTCCGGGATCCAGTTCCACCAGCGCTTCCAGAAATTTTCGGTCTACGCGTTCGGTAGGCTCATCGGTGCGGATGGTCTTGGGACCGAGCAGTTCGCCGATGCGCACAACGTGCCCACTAAACTTCTGTTTGCCGAAGGCATCCGCTGTGACATAGGCCTTCTGGCCTACGCGGACTTTGTTCACGTCAGACTCATCGACGTCCATCCGCACGCGGAGCACTACGGTGTCGCCGATCGTCAGGACCGGGTCAGGCGTGGTGGCAGAGTTGGAGACGCTTTCCCCGTTGCGGTGGTGCTTGCGGAGAACGATCCCGTTTATTGGAGACTTGATAAAGGTCTTGTCGTATCTGGCCTGGGCCGAGGCCATGTGCGCTTGCGCCAGTTGCAGATCTGCTTGGGCGAAGGCAACATCTTCTTCGCGCGTGGCCGCGTTCACCAGCGAATTGTGGTCAGACTTCTCCTGGTACTCCTCCTTCGCGACGCTGTACTCGCGGATGTAGTGGTCTAACTCCTCACGCGAGATGACTCCGCCCTGATACAGTTCCTGGCGGCGCTGCAACTCAGCTTGGGCATTCTTCAGTACCGCCTCGGCGGCACGGACGCCCGCCGAGGCCGCCGACCGTTCCTGACCTCGCGCTCCATTCACCACCTTGCGCAGGGTCGCCTCTTTGGCTTGCACCTCCGCCGCGCAGGAAGCCAATTCCGCGCGGTAGTCGTCGTTTTCGACTACCGCCAGCACCTGGCCTATGCGGATCGAGTCGCCTTCCTCCACGTTCACCGACTTCAGTTTACCGCTCAGCTCCGAGCCCAACTTGATGTCCTCGGATACGGGCTCGACCCTTCCCGGCCCGGCAACCACATCGGACAACAAATCGGAGGACTGCGCGGCCGGATTGGGGTTGTTGGCGCTATGGCGCGCCGACGAAGACAACCTCATTGATATCGTCAAGACCGTGACGGCGACCGCACAAAGAATTCCCAATTTCTTGATCACAGTAACCTCCATTCAAAGTTGCTCAGTATCGAAACGCTCGCGGTCTCCCGCTCACTGCGATACCGCCAATCAGAACTACGGCGAACACGATCCCAGTCAAAGTCACGGTCAGCCGTACCTTGTCGTGAAGCAGGTTCCGCTGCGCTAGAGAAATCATAAGCAGGCAATCTCCAGCAGCGAGCTGCGGCGCACCGGGACGTTCAATGCGAAACCAGCTGGGCTCTTTCTGTGTGTCATGGAAGCATCATGCGGGACTTGACGCCGAGAGCGCATCACGAGATATAGCGTTTTTTCGATACCACGGTCTGGTACCCACCGGTATACCCCTTTTCAGGAGTATCTCTACTACCACAACCGGGTGAGGGATAATTTCCTCACGGTCGGTCAGTAAAGCTGATCGAATGGAAAATCAAAGATGACGGAATGGTCAGCCGCACAGATTATGGCTTAGGCGCAGCGGGCGACCGAGGGATGATGACTTTGCGCAGGCCAAAGAGGCGGGCATCCAGCGAAAAAGCCCCGGGACCCAGGAGAGCAGACGCAACAGCCACGATGATCGCAACCATACTCAATGGGTTGCAGTTGAAGACATTCCAATTCGCTGTAGGAAGCCATGAGAACATGATGCCCAGCCCGCCAAAGGCGGCTAGGCTACTCGCAACTGGAGTCAGAAACCCAACCAGAAGCGCCGCACCACTTACGGCCGCCAGCAGGCACACCGACCAGATCTCAAACCTCAGATCCCGAAGTTGAGTCAAATAGGCTGAACCCTGCAAGATCAGCGTCCCGCCGATCGCCACTCGCAACAGCAGCAAACCTGCGCCATGCCATCCGCCGGGAAATGTGGAATACAGCTTTCGCAAACCCAACTCCCGGGGATCCATAGTGTCAATGAATCCCACGTAAGCAAGACTAGCGGCTGCCATCGCGAAGCGAATCCCTAGAGCTCGGAATTTTGTCCTACCACTATCGGGGGACACCTCAGCCGAGCGGGATGCCTCTTCTTAGAGGTGGATGATTCCGCGCCGCACGGCTATCGCGACGGCTTGTGTGCGATCACTGGCTCCCAGCTTGTCCATAATGTGCTTGATGTGAACCTTGACCGTTTCTTCG
>Ga0181523_10000627_pt1 | contig 40056 bp, 29 predicted proteins | sample PEATcosm2014_Bin_43_FD_119752 | JGI IMG/M metagenome (GOLD analysis project Ga0181523, IMG submission 119752) | Peatland microbial communities from MTU Mesocosm Facility, Houghton, MI, USA - PEATcosm2014_Bin05_30_metaG | ecosystem: Environmental > Terrestrial > Soil > Wetlands > Peat | place... | reverse complement strand
GATGCAGGGGACGATTGTGGTGAACAATCCATTCTGGTGGACGGCGGACGACAAGTTTTTCAATTACGCGCTGGCCCACAAGATGGGCGTGGCCATTCCGCCGACCGTGATTCTGCCGCAGAACCAGCATCCCGAGGGAACGACCGACCAGTCGATGCGGAATCTGATTTTTCCGCTGAACTGGCAGGAATTGTTTGACTACGTGGGCTTCCCGGCGTTTTTGAAACCTTATTCCGGCGGCGGATGGAAGCATGTGTATCACGTGCATAATCCGGAGGAATTTTTTCATCACTATAACCAGACGGGGCGGCTGTGCATGACGCTGCAGCATGGCGTGGAGTTTGACGAGTATTACCGGTGCTACGTGGTGGGGCAGGAAAAAGTGCACATCATGAAGTACGACCCGCGGGCGCCCCATCATGAGCGCTATGTGAAGGGGAATCCGCCGCCGTCGACCGAGGCTTTAAGGGCTCGAATAGAAAAAGACGCGTTGTCGTTGTGCCGGGCGCTGGGGTATGACCTGAACACCGTCGAGTTTGCGGTGGAGGGTGGAGTGCCGTATGCGATTGACTTTCTGAATCCGGCGCCGGATGCGGAGATTACCTCGGTGGGGCAGGAGAATTTTGACTGGATCGTGAATGCAGTGGCAGAGATGGCGGTGAAGATGGCGCTGAGCGAGGCGAATCCGGTGAAGGAGTTGCGGTGGGCGGGATTTCTGGCGGGGGCTGTGAAGCCTGAGCGCAAGGGGGAACCGGAGTGGGTGGCAGCGCGAAAGCGGAAGCCGGGGACGAAGTAGTGGTTCATGCAGGTTTCGATTATGTTTGATCCGGTGAGAAATGCCGTGCGTTGGTACTTCGGAGAATTAATGCATGAAGATCTGCCGTCGATTTGCATCGAGGCACTCGAACATGATCATGACGGCCCGACGCTGCGCCGCCTCGCTGGATTTGTAAAGCCTACGCCCCGCGATATCACCGAGATGCAGATCGAACGTGCCTTTAAGGAAATGGGCGTCGCCGCACCTATTTCAGAGAGGGACTGCCAGCTTTTTCTCGCTACGGAGGCAGCTCAGGCAGCGGTCGCGGGCACGCAAAATCCGTTCGATGCGGCGACACACATTCAAATCGGTATCTGCAAGTTCAGGACGGAGCCGGCTGAGTTGGGGGAGATCGTTCGTCTCTCGGAGGAATCGGAACATGCTCCACGTTGGGACTGGGGACGGCTTGAGCACAGGGTCAGGCGCGAGCTGGAAACTCTCGCCAACGGTGAGCTTAAACCAAAGCTGAATCTTCCGTGCAGAGCGGGAGTGGGCGGCGCGGAAGAGGAAGGCGGGAAGCATGTTCGGTGAGAGAACTCCTTAAGGCAGGGCGGGCGTTGCAGTGCGGGTAGGGATCCTTCGACTGCGTTAGTGCTTCACTTCGTGAAGCACTGGCTTCGCTCGGGATGACAAACGCGTGGGGTCGTTATGCGAAAAGGGAAAGTTGCAAAGACGGTGGAGGAATATCTGACGGGGATTCCAGAGCCTGCCCGTACGACGCTGAAGCATATTCGCGCGGTGATTCGATCGGTGGTTCCGGCGGAGACTAGGGAGGTCATCAGTTACGGGATGCCGATGTTTAAGTTCCACGGGATGCTGGTGGGGTATGCGGCGTTCAAGAATCATTGCAGCTTGTTTCCGACAGGGTCGGGAGTGCTCGATCGATTCGAGAAAGAGTTGAAGGGATATCGGACTTCGAAGGGGACGATTCAGTTTCCTTCCGATAGACCCCTGCGAGACGCGCTGGTGAGGAAAATTGTGAGGGCTCGGGTCAAGGAAAATAAGGAATGGGACTAAGGTAACCGCGGGCCGAAATCGGCTTTCGGGCATTGTTATACTAGTAGCACGTTCAGCGTTGGGGCGCTGCCGGCAAAACAGCAGATTCCTCGACTTCGTTCGGAATGACAAACCTGAAATGGGGCAAAGAAGTAATGCAGCCAACTTTTACCATCGGAATTGAAGAGGAATATCAGACAGTGGATCCGGAGACGCGGGATCTGCGGTCGCATATTCAGGCCGAACTCCTGGAGAAGGGGCGGATGGTTCTACAGGAGCGGGTGAAGGCCGAGATGCACCAGTCGGTGGTGGAAGTGGGCACGTCGATCTGCAAGAACATTAAGGAAGCCAAGGCCGAGGTCAAGAAGCTGCGCAGCAACATGGTGCGGCTGGCGCGGGAGAACGGGCTGCGGCTGGCCTCGGCGGCGACGCATCCTTTTTCGGACTGGCGGACGCAGGAGATTCATCCTGACCAGCGCTACAAGAATATTGTTGAAGATTTGCAGCTGGTGGCGCGGGCCAATCTGATTTTCGGGCTGCACGTGCACATCGGGATTGAGGATCGCGAGACGGCGATCCACATGATGAATCACGCACGGTATTTTCTGCCGCACATCCTTGCACTGTCGACAAATTCGCCGTTCTGGCTGGGGATGAATACTGGGCTGAAATCGTATCGCTGCAAGGTGTTTGACAAGTTTCCGCGGACGAATATTCCGGATTATTTTCCGAGTTGGGGCGAGTACGAGAATTTCATCAAGCTGCTGATCAAGACCAACTGCATCGATAACGCGAAGAAGATCTGGTGGGACATTCGGCCACATCCGTTTTTCAACACGATTGAGTTCCGGGTGTGCGACATTCCGATGCGTGCCGATGAGACGATCGCGCTGGCGGCGCTGATTCAGGCGACCGTGGCCAAGCTGTACAAGCTGTACACAGCGAATCAGGGATTCCGGCTGTATCGGCGCGCGTTGATCATGGAAAACAAATGGCGGGCGTCGCGCTACGGGCTGGACGGGAAGATGATCGATTTCGGGAAGCAGACGGAAGTTCCGGCGCGCGACCTGGTGTACGAATACCTGGAGTTCATCGATGACGTGGTGGATGAACTGGATTCGCGCGAGGAGTTGAATTACATCCACAAGATTCTGGAGCATGGCAGCGGCGCCGACCGGCAGTTGCGGGTGTTCGAGCAGACTGGAGATTTGAAGAAAGTTGTCGATTACATCATCGAGGAGACGGAAGCGGGGCTGGAAGAAGAGCCGGCTGACGTACGAAAAGTAGGGTAATGAGCAATTCTGTAGAGCGTGTGAATTCTGGAGATCAAGTCAAAATCCCCACCCTGTCGCAAAAGACGCGACAAGGGTGGGGCACCCTCAACATCCCTTTTGATCCTGAGTATGCTCAGGGGGCTTTCAACGCGGTTCGCGTTTGTTTGCGCGTGCAGCCTGAGGAGCAGGTTTGCGTGATCACCGACGAGGCCACGATTGAGATCGCGGCGGCTGTGGTGCAGGCGCTGGAGAAGCTGGGCGCGCCGTATCATGCCTGGGTACTGGAAGAATTGGCAGAGCGTCCGCTAAAGGATTTGCCGCGCGAGATTCTGGACGATCTGGACACGAGCCAGGTTTCGATTTTCGCGGTGCAGGCGCAGACCAACGAACTGCGGTCGCGGATTCAGATGACGGAAGTGGTGAACCGGCGCAAGATTCGTCACGCCCACATGGTGAACATTAACCGGCAGATCATGCTGGAGGGGATGCGGGCGGACTTCCAGAAAGTGGACCGGCTGAGCGCCAAGGTGATTGCCATGGTGCGCAAGGCGTCGAAGATCCGGGCGAAGACGGCGGCGGGAACGGACCTGACGGCGGACTTGAATCCGAATTACAAGTGGCTGAAGACCAGCGGGATTATCACGCCGGAAAAGTGGGGCAACCTCCCGGGCGGAGAGATTTTTACGACGCCGGGCGAAGTGAATGGAACGTTTGTGATTGATGGGGTGGTGGGCGATTATTTGTGCGCGAAGTTCGGGAACCTGCAGGAACATCCTTTGACCGTGCGCATGAAGGAGAACCGGCTGACCGAGGCGCATTCGGAGAATCGCGAACTGGAAAGTGATTTCTGGAAATATACGCACACCGACGAGAACAGCGATCGCGTGGGCGAGTTCGCGATCGGGACCAATATCGATTTGAAGGAAGTGATTGGGCAGATTCTGCAGGACGAGAAATATCCCGGAGTGCACATTGCGTTTGGCAATCCATATGGCGCGCACACGGGCGCGCAGTGGGACTCGACCACGCATATTGATGTGGTGGGGCGGAAATTTAATATTTGGGTGGATGACGAGCAGATTATGCGCGAGGGGAAGTTTTTGGTGGAGGCATAGGGCGAGCACCATGCGAATACTTTGCCTGCTCTTCGCATTAGTCGCGTTGGCATCAACTAGCGGATGCAGGACTGGGCGAGTACTGAACATCGCCGATGAAGAAAACGCAATCCGCGACACCGACGCCAGGTGGCTGAAAGCCGTCCAGGCACAAGACTACGAAGGCGCACTGGCATTCTGGACTGACGACGCCATGGTCCTGCCTCCAAACTCTTCGGCGGTCGTCGGCAAAGACGCCATTCGAAAATATGTCATGGGCGCCTCGGCGATTCCCGGCTTCTCGATCACCTGGACCACCGGCCAGATTTGGGTCTCCGGATCGGGCGATCTGGCTTACGAGTCCGCCGCTAGCGCAATCACAGCAACAGGCCCGGACGGCAAGCTTGCCACCGAAAAGAACAAGGGGATCGTAGTATGGAAGAGGCAGCCTGACGGTTCCTGGAAATGTGCAGTGGACATGTGGAACGCGGAAGCACCGGCCGCAACGAAGTAATGCTGACCGGGACGTCTGCAATCATTCGTGATCATGATTGTCTCCCTACGCCAGCAATTCAACGCGAGCTTCACTCCCGAAAACTACCAGACTTTTTTGCGGCGGATCGACGACGCGTGCGGGACGCATGTGCAGTTCCGGCTGTCGGAGACGCCATGTTTCTTCCCAAAGGAATTGATTAACCGGATGGCCCGCGACGGAAAGGAACTGATTCGGCAGTTGGTCGATGATCCCGCGTATCGGGCCAAGTCGGAGGAGGCTGTGCCGGCAGAGTTCAAAGTTCCGAATGAACCGGATCATCCCATGTTTGTGCAGGTGGATTTTGGGTTGGTGCGGGATGTTGCTGGCGAGTTGCAGCCGAAGCTGGTGGAGTTGCAGGCGTTTCCTTCGCTGTACGCGTATCAGGGGCCGCTGGCGGAGGCTTACATCGATGTGTATGGCCTGGACGGGCGGTTGAAATATTTCCTGAGCGGACTCGACACCAATTCTTATCGCGAACTTTTGCGGCGGGCGATTGTGGGGACGCATGATCCAGAGAATGTGATTTTGATGGAGATCGATCCGGCGCATCAGAAGACGCTGCCGGATTTTCTGTTGACTGAAAAAATGCTGGGGGTGCGCACGGTCGACATTGTCGACATCCGGAAAGAAGGGGCGCGGCTGTATTACGAGCGCGGCGGGAAACGCATTCCGATTCGTCGAATTTATAACCGGGCCATCGTCGATGAACTCGAGCGCAAGCAGGTGAAGGTCGCGTTCGATTGGCGCGACGATTTGGAGGTGGAGTGGGCGGGGCATCCCAACTGGTATTTCCGGATCAGCAAATTCTCGATTCCCTATTTGCAGCATGCCTCGGTGCCGAAGACCTGGTTTCTGGACCGGCTGCCAGAGATTCCTCGGGATCTGGAGAATTACGCGCTGAAGCCGCTGTATTCGTTTGCCGGGCTGGGAGTGGTGATTGCTCCGAAGAAGGAAGATATTGCAGCCATCCCCGCGGAGAAGCGTCCTTATTACATTTTGCAGGAGCGGATGCATTTCGAGCCGGTGATTGCGACTCCGTTTGGCGGGACCAAGGCGGAGGTGCGGGTGATGTACATATGGCTGGAGGAGTTGACGCCGGTGCTGACGATCATCCGGATGGGGCGGGGGTTGATGATGGGCGTGGATCACAACAAGAACATGGAGTGGGTGGGGGCGTCGGCGGGGCTGTATTGGGAGGATCAGTGAGTATCCTGCGAGAATGGCCGTGTGTTATCGCGATGGCGACTTTGACAGGTGCGTTCGCCACCGCACAGCAGGTAGCAAGCGGTCAACCGAGCGAATTAAGGTTCGACACCGCGACGGTCACCAGCGGCACTTACACGAATGAATGTCTCGGTTTTTCTCTCGCTATACCCACGGGATGGGAGATCAATACCCAAGGCGGCGGAACGGACGGGACCAGCCGGGCGCCTCATCTGCCGGGCGGGGGGCTGGGACTTCTTGTACTTGACCGGCACACGGATCCTCCACACCTAGATCGAATCGCGCTCTTGGCACGGGATGCCGGCAGCACCACGATTCCCGCCAAAGATTACGTGACGATGTCGGTGCAGGGTCAGATCGGCGACGACCGCGGGAATCGGGAATTGCTTCGCGACGCGTTTATGGTGCAGTACGGAGGCAAAGAGTTCTACCGTTCGGACTACAAGCAGAATCTGCACAATGGAAACGCTATGTATCTCGGCTTTGTATACACGAAGTTCCGTAACTACTTCCTGGGCGAGACACTGATGACCGGGTCGCAGACGGAACTCAACGAAGCGGCGGACTCCCTGTCGCGAATTTCATTTCGAGAGGACCAGGTTAATCCTAAGTGCATCATGGGAGAAGCTGCGGGCGCACGCAGCGGGATCATCGGTGGGGTGATCGGTTCAGTCCAGCGCGGCAGCGACGGGAAGCCGACGCGTGTGCGAGTGTCGGAGACGGTTTCGCGAGGTTTGCTGATTAATATAGCGCAGCCTAAATATCCCCAGGACGCCGGACGGGCTCGCATTCAAGGCTTGGTGATAGTCAAGGTGGTCGTCGACACGAGCGGGAATGTTGAGGATGTCACGCCGGTGTACGGGGATCCGATGCTTACGCCGGCAGCGATTGCAGCGGTCAAGAACTGGAAATACAAGCCGTATAAGCTGGACGGTCAACCGGTTAAGGTCGAGACGCAAGCTACGCTCGACTTCCAATTGCCAGTGGTGCCGTGAGAAGTGCTAGTGACGGGATCGCCGTCTGCAGGGCAGAATCCCCACTTCTCGCGCACAGAGCGCGCGAGAAATGGGTCACACGGTGCGCGGTGATTCTCTATTTCAGCTTCACGAAGAGCAGGACGAAGATTGCCCAGATTCCAACTGTGATGGGGAACTGGACTACGGCGGCGTCGCGCATCGGACCTCCGCGGGGTAAAGCAAAAGTCAGCAGCATCATGGCAAGGGCGGTGAGCACTCCGACGGCAAATCTGCTTTTCGCATTCATTCTCGTTTTCCCCCTCTTCCCTGCTTCGGGCTCGCTGCTTCGGGCGTCGCCAGAGACGTAGCCAGCTACGTCTCTACGAATCCAGCCGAAAGCCCTTGCGGGCAGGCAGAGATTGTACACCCATCTGCTTCTACGCGGAGGCCGTTTCTAAGCGGCGGCTGAGCAGGAGTCCGCCAGCGATCAATGCAATCATTAGCGCTGCAAACAGCAACATCCATCCCCAATATTGCATGGGATGGCGGAGTGCACGGATGAAGTGACGGCCGTAGTGATCGGCTACAAAAGCGATGGCGGAATAGCGGACGGCGCGGCCAACGGTGACGATGACGAGAAACTTTCCCAGGGGATAGTCGGAGGCGCCGGCGGCGGCGAAAAACATGCTGGTCGGGGTGGGGATGGGGATTGCGGTAGAAGCGGCCAGAGTTCCCGAGCCCCAGCGCTTGAACAGCTTAAGGAACTTGGCCACCTTGGTCTTTTTGAATTTCTTGTCGAGATAAGCCGAGCCGGCATGGCGCGCCACGCGGAAGGTGAAGTAGGCGCCGAGAACCGATCCAGCGGTAGCCATGGCGGCGTACTCGTACCAAGGATCGCGATGACTGGCGGATAAGACGGCCGTGAGAATGTCAGGACCACCGAAGGTTGGAAGCGGAGAACTGTCGAGGATGGCGAGAAAGAAAAGGCCGAGTGCTCCGAGGTGGCGGAGAGTCGCGGCGAAGGTTCGCGGAACCGGCCGCTTGGCGGCCGGAGCGAGGAAGTTCAGCATCTTGGCAATATATCAAGTGGCAGGGGTGTGACGCGTCGGGCTTGAACCTTCAACCACAAAGGACACGAAGGATCACGAAGGGTGGATCACTTCAGAATTGAGCGGGTGCGGCGAGCTCAGCTGATTTTTTTGACGATGGTGGTTTCGAGGATTTTGCCGTTGGGGCGCTTGAGGTACATTCGGTCGCCGCGGAAGCGAACCGGCACCGAGACGGCGGGGCCGAATTCACCGGGCAGGTAGCCGTCGCAATATGCGGGATCGTACTCGCCGACATAGGCGGCGCCGTTGACTTTGACGACGATGGCGGTGCGGCGAGGCTGGGGCTCGGCGGACTCGCGCAGAATTTCCTGTTCGGCCTGGGCCCAGTTCTGGAGGTCGCGGCCGGGAATTTTTCCGTTGCGAATATAGATTTCTTCGGCGCGGAGCCGAATGGCCTCTTGCCAGTCGGGCGCGACGGCGGGGCGGGGCGGGAGTGGTTTCGGAACGGCGTTCACGGGTCATGCCTCCTCGTCTGGGCGAATCACATGCCGGCGAGATGCGCCCTGTTTCATGATATTTGTGTAAACCGCGGTTGAGTGGGAGGGCATCTAACAGAAGGACGTAGGGGAGGGCAAGAATGGGAATGGGTGAGGGCGAGGCCCGGAAGGGGACAGCGGCCGTCATTGTGGTTGGATTCCCTCAGGGCTAAAGCCCTTGAGCTAAAACAAGGGCCTTGATCGCAGCGCTAAAAGCGCTGCGCCACCCAAAGGCGATTTGACCCCGGCGCTGGAAGCGCTGTGGCACCCAAAGGCGATTTGACCCCGGCGCCGAAGAGTGCCCTGCCACGCGGGAACGGTACTCTGCGAGGTTTTGAGGCGCGCGGGCCCCGCGCATCTGGCCTGTAGGCCTTGGGAAATAAGGGAGTTGACCGGATTCGGCTGGGGGCCTAACATTACCGCCAAGTAGGGTCGCGCCTCTCATGATCGGCCAGCAGGTCTCCCATTACCGCATCCTTGGCAAGCTGGGCGGCGGTGGCATGGGCGTGGTCTACGAGGCCGAGGACCTGAAGCTGGGGCGGCACGTGGCCCTGAAGTTCATTCCAGAAAATCTGACCGGCGACCCCAAATCGCTGGAGCGATTCACGCGCGAGGCGCGGGCGGCCTCGCAACTCAACCATCCGAATATCTGCACCATCCACGGCATTGAAGATAACAACGGGCATCCCTTCATCGTGATGGAGAAGCTCGAAGGCGAGAGCCTGAAGGCGCACATCGCGGGGCAGGCGATGGCCGTCGAGGAAGTGCTGGACGTGGGAGTGCAGGTAGCAGACGCGCTGGTGGCATCGCACGCCAAGGGGATCGTGCATCGCGACATCAAGCCGGCCAATATTTTTCTGACTCCGAGCCATCAGGTGAAGGTGCTCGATTTCGGACTGGCGAAGCTGGTCAACCACCTGGGAACGGAAGACGATGCTGGGGCGGACAATTCGCTGACCGCGGTGGGCGTGATTCCGGGGACGGCGGTGTATATGTCGCCGGAACAGGCACGCTGCGAAACCATCGACGCGCGCAGCGACCTGTTTTCGTTTGGCGTGGTGATGTATGAAATGTCTACAGGAAAGAAGCCGTTCAGCGGAAATAACTCGCTGGTCACGCTGGACGCGGTGCTGCATTCCAAACCGATGCCGCCGCGGGATTTGAATCCGAAGATTCCCATCGAGCTGGAAGGGATCATCGGCAAGGCGATGGAAAAGGACCGCAACCGGCGCTACCAGAGCGCGGCGGAGATGCGGTCGGATCTTTCGCTGCTGAAGCGCGAGACCGAATCAGGGACGATCAAGAGTGGCAGCGCGACCATGCTGCGGGCGGCGTCGCGAACCTTTGGCCACAGTTCGCGGCTGCTGACCTGGCTGGTGGTGGGGATGGCAGGTCTGCTGCTGGCCGTGCTGGCGTCGGTGGGAGCGTGGTGGTACAAGCACCGGGAAGTGGCCAACGAAGAGCAGCGCAATGCGATTGCGGTGCTGCCGCTGCAGAACATGAACGGGGATTTCAACATCGACTACTTGCGCTTCGCGCTGGCCGACGAACTATCGAGCGTGTTGACCTATTCGCGCTCGCTCGAGGTGCGGCCCTCGTCGGTTACGCGCAAGTATGTGTCGCTGGATATCGATCCGAAAAAAGTGGGCCAGGAACTGCGGGTGGGGCGGTTGCTGCAGGGGCACTTCATGAAACAGGGCGATCAGCTGAGCGTGACGCTGGAAGCGATCGACGTGCCCACTGAACGCCTGCTATGGCAGTCCACGGTTACGGCGAAGGCGGAGGATCTGATCGGACTGCAGGAGCAACTGACGGCGCAGGTGCAGCACGGGCTGCTGCCGATTCTGGGAGCCGGGGGCGGAATGGAGTCGGCGGCGTCGCGGCCGAAGAATCAGGAAGCGTATGACCTCTATTTGCGCAGCGTGGCCGTGCCGCACGATCCGGTCCCGAACAAGGAAGCCATCAAGATGCTGGAGTGGGCCGTGGGCATCGACAAGGACTACGCGCCGGCGTGGGAAGCGCTGGGGCAGCGATACTACTGGGACTCAACTTACGGCGGCGGCGGCGAGGCCGTATTCCAGAGGTCGAATTCGGCGTATGAGCGGGCTTTGAGCCTGGACCCGAATCGGATGATGGCGGCGGGCAACCTGATCACGGCGCGGGTGGAACGCGGCGACCTGGGACGAGCCTACGATGCGGCCACGGACCTGGTGCGGCGGCGTCCGCAGAGCGCGGACGCGCACTTCGCTTTAAGCTATGTGTTGCGCTACGCGGGAATGCTGGAACAGTCGGCCCAGGAGTGCAATGCGGCGCGGCAACTCGATCCCGGAAATTTCGCGTTCCGTTCGTGCGCCTGGTCGTTCCTGGAGATGGGCAAGACCGACCGGGCCATGGATTTTGTGCATCTGGATGCGGGGTCGGAATGGGCGGCATGGGTAACTCCTTATGTATATCTGGCGGAGGGAAATGTAACGGACGCGCGCGGCGCCGCCAGGAATATGGGGAAGACTCCAACCTACCACCGCGACTTGATGGAGGCGTGCACGGCGGCGCAGCCTCCGGCGGACATGGCGGGGATTGTGCGGGAGAACGAAGCGTCGGTGATGATGGAACCGGACCCCGAGGCGTGGTATCACGTAGCGGCACTGATGGCGGCGTGCGGACAGGGTCAGCCGGCACTGCGACTGCTGAAGGCGGCGGTGCAGCAGAATTATTGCGCGCACTCGGCGTTGCTGGATGATCCGCTGCTGAAGGACTTGCGCAAAGATACAGCGTTCAACGAGGTGTTGACGGCTGCGAGTAACTGCCAGGCGGTGCTGAAGGAAGGACGGCAGTAGCAGTTCCCAGTACTTAGCTCTCAGAAAAACCTTTTACGGCCATGCGGAAGCTTACGCGGCGGGCGTTGCTGAAATCGTCGGTTTTGGGCGCGGCGGCCATGGGAGCTCCGTCACTGGGAGCGAGTGTGGATACCGGTGCTGCTGAGGTCGCGCGCAAGGGACGCGTTCATCAGTCGGTGTGCCAGTGGTGTTATCCCCAGATTCCTGTCGATCAGCTGGCGGAATATGCGGCGAAAATCGGGCTGCGGGGAGTCGACTTGCTGCAGCCGGAAGAATACGAAGTTCCGCGCCGCTACGGGTTGGTGTGCACCATGGGATACGCGGGCGGGGGTGAGATCGGAAAGGCTCTGAACCGCGTGGAGAACCATGCCGCGATCGAGCAGGCGTTTCGCACGAATATTCCGCGCGCGGCCAAGGCGGGGGTGCCGAACGTGATCACGTTTTCCGGGAACCGCGACGGCATGGCGGATGAGGAGGGCGCGCGCAACACCGTCGCTGGATTGAATCGCGTCAAGAAGATTGCCGAAGATCACGGTGTGACCATCTGCATGGAACTGCTCAACAGCAAGCGCGATCACCACGATTACATGTGCGACCACACGGCGTGGGGAGTGCGCGTAGTCGAGGAAGTGAACTCGCCACAGGTAAAGCTGCTGTACGACATCTACCACATGCAGATTATGGAAGGCGATGTGATCGAGACGATTCGAAAGAATATTCAATGGATTGGGCATTTTCACACCGGTGGAGTTCCGGGCCGGCATGAACTCGATGGGACGCAGGAAGTGCAGTGGGACGGCGTGATGCGCGCGATCGCGGATGCGGGGTTTAAGGGTTATGTGGCGCATGAGTTTCTGCCGACGAGGGATGCGCGGGAGTCGCTGCGAAAGGCGGCGGAGTTGTGCGACGTTTAGGACGGCTTCCGCGATCTTCCTTGCTCGACTGCGCGGGCGTGGCGCCCTCGCGACAGCCGGCGGGACGCCGGCGCTACAGGAAAGAATTTGCGTCAAAGTGGGGCTAGGCCCCATCCTTGTAGCGTGAGATATTCGGGAACCTCCAGCCTGCCGCGGGCCGTTCGGCGCCGCGCTCCTTCTATACTTCAGCGCATACGATTTTTCGGCGCGAAGTCGTTTTTCTTCGTGGTGATTCTTGCTCTCGTGACACCCGCCCTCGCGCAAAATGCGCGCAAGGATGGGGCACCCGCTGCGAAATCAGCTTCTGCTAAGTCGGCTTCTGCGAGTTCTCCTTCTGCGAGTCCCGCTGCGCAAACATCTTTCGATGTCGATCCGCCGGGACTTTTGTATCAGGGGACGCCGGCTCCGATTCCGCAGGATGAGGGGATGGCCGGATTGCGGCTTGAACTATTGCGGTTGGGGACGACGGCGCGGCTGATGCAGGTGGTGGCGCATCCGGATGACGAAGATGGCGGGATGCTGACGCTGGAGGCGCGCGGGCGTGGGGTGAGCACGCTGCTGATGACGCTGAATCGCGGCGAGGGTGGGCAGAACAAAATCGGCAGCAATTTATCGGATGTGCTGGGTGTGCTGCGCGCGGAAGAACTGCTGGCGTCGGATCAATATTACGGAGTGCAGGAAAGGTTTTCGCGGGTGGCCGATTTTGGATTCTCGAAATCGCCCGAGGAAACTTTTCAGAAGTGGGGCGGGCACGACACGGCGCTGGCCGACATGGTGCGGGTGATTCGAACGTTTCGTCCGGATGTGCTGGTGGCGCGGTTTTCGGGGACGGATCGGGATGGGCATGGCCATCACCAGGCGTCGAGCATTCTGGCGAAAGAGGCGTTCCGGGCGGCGGCCGATCCGAAGCGGTTTCCGGAGCAGATTGCCGCCGGGCTGGAGCCGTGGCAGGCGAAGAAGTTTTACATCGGCAATGTTTGTGGATTCGGCGTCCAGAAGTGTGACGACGACAAATGGACGTTGAAACTGAACACGGGCGAGCGCAGCGCGGACCTGGGCACGGGGTACCTGCAGTTCGCGATGCAGGGACTGCGGCATCAGCTGTCGCAGGGGGCGGCGAATTGGACGATTGATCCTGGGGACTGGTTCACGTTTTACAAGCTGGTGGATTCGGTGGTGCCGTCGGCCGCGGGCAAGGACGGGCACGAGAAGAGTTTCTTTGACGGGATTGATACGACGTGGGCGGGGCTGGCACCGAGCGACATGTCTGAATTGCGACAGCAGTTAGGAGAGATCGCGAAGCGAGTTTCGGACGCTTCGGAGGGTGCGAAGGGGAAAGACGCCTCGGGCGCGGTTGCACCACTCCTGAAAATCGTGGCAGGTCTGGACCGCATCGACGCAAAAATGCGGGAGTGGCGATGGCGCGGAACACAGGGGTCCGATTTCTTTACGCGGATCGCGGAGAAGCGGCAACAGGCGGAGACCGCGCTGAATCTGGCGCTGGGCGTGCATCTCACAGCGGATGTGTCGTCGGACGGAAAGAGCAGCGACGGTGGGCACGAAGTTCACGTGCTCAGGGAAGCGGACGCGCTGACTACGGTTTCGCCGGGGCAGGAATTTCTGGTGGCGGTAACGTTTCACAATGGATCGAAGCTGCCGCTGCTGATTGATCACATCAAGCTGGAAGTGCCGGAAGGATGGAACACGATCAGCGGGAAGACGCGGCCGGAGACGGTGAAGCCGGGGGAGGATTTGCACGCGGACTTCCGACTGCATGTGCCGAAAGACGCGGCGTATACGCGGCCGTACTGGCATCGGGATAATCCGGATGTTGAGGCGGTGAATCACATTGATGATGAGAAATATGCGACGCTTCCCTTCCCGCCTCCAGCGCTGCGGGCGCGGGTGGAATATTCGACGGGTGGAACCGGCGCAGCGGCGACGAGGAACGGAATAACGACGGCGGTGGTCACGCCGTTTCTGGACGATGACGGAAAGCGGCGGGAACGTCCGCTGGCGATTGTGCCGGCGTTTTCGGTGATGCTGGAGCCGGGGACGCAGGTGATCTCGACGCATAACGGGTCGACGTCCAGCGTGGTTGTCGGCATCACCGGAAACGTGACGGGCAACGGAATCAAGCGCATCGGTTCGTTACATCTGGAACTGCCGGCGGGGTGGCGATCGGAGCCGGAGCAGTTCGGTATGGAGTTCACGCGGCGGGGCGAAAAACAGGAACGCACGTTCAAAATTATTCCGGCGGGTTTGCAGGAGGGGCGTGCGACCATTCGCGCCGTTCTGACCTGGGGCGGCCAGGACTACAGCGAAGGTTATACGCTGGTGACGCGCGAGGATCTGGGAAGTTTTTTTTATTACCAACCAGCGCAGCAGCGGGTGAGTATTGTCGACGTGCAAGCGCCGCATGATTTGAAAGTCGGCTACATCATGGGTGCGGGCGATGACATTCCTACGGTGCTGAAGCAGGTGGGGATGGACGTCACGTTGATTCCAGCGGAGAAAATTGCGACAGAGGATCTAAGCCGCTACGGAACCATCGTGCTGGGAATTCGCGCGTATGACACACAGAAAGATGTCGTGGCCAATAATAAGAGGCTGCTCGATTTTGTTTCGGCGGGGGGAACGCTGGTGGTGCAATACAACACCGGAACCGACGACTTCAACTCCCACAAGTTCACTCCTTATCCTGCCGAACTGAGCCGGAAGCGGGTTTCGGTGGAGGAGGTTCCGGTTGAAATTCTGAAGCCGGAGGATTCTGTGTTTCATTATCCGAATGCGATTTCGGCGCGTGACTTCGATGGGTGGGTGCAGGAGCGCGGGTTGTATTTCATGGACAAATGGGACGATCATTTCACGGCGCTGTTGTCGTGCCATGATCCGGGAGAAGATGCGCAGAACGGCGGGCTGCTGCGGGCGCAGTATGGCAAGGGCACTTATATCTATGCGGCCTATGCATTCTTCCGGCAGTTGCCGGCAGGTGTGCCGGGGGCGGTGCGGCTGTATGTGAATCTGTTGAACGCGGGTCATGAGAAGCAGTAGCCCTCAGGGGCTAAAGCCCTGACAGAAAAGAACGCTTCACCGCAGCGCTGAAAGCGCTGCGCCACCCAAAAGCCTTTAGCCCAAGTTCGCCGTCACGTAGAACGTCAGGTTCGCCGTCAGGTATTCGCCGTAGAGACGTAGGTGGCTACGTCTTTCTTCTTCGTGGTGAGAAGACGTTGCACGCGACGTCTCTACGAAATGTCATCTTCCTCTCACGACAATCCGGGATCTCCGAGTCTCATCCGCGGGATGGGGCTGGGGTCGGCGACTGCGCTGAACATGATCGACATGATCGGCGTGGGGCCGTTCATCACCATGCCGCTGGTGGTGAGCGCGATGGGCGGGCCGCAGGCGCTACTGGGATGGATTGTGGGCGCGCTGCTGGCGGTCTGTGACGGGTTGGTTTCGGCGGAGTTGGGCGCGGCCCTGCCGGCGTCGGGCGGGTCGTACCGCTATTTGCGCGAGATGTATGGGCCGCAGAAATGGGGACGGCTGATTTCGTTTCTGTTTATCTGGCAGGTTTCGTTTTCTGCGCCGCTCTCCATCGCGACGGGATGCATCGGGCTGGCGGGATACGCGGCATATTACTGGCCAGAACTGGATGTGGTGTACGCGCACCATGAAGCGGCGGCGCATGTTCCGGGGCTGGGAACGCTTCAGGCCAGTTGGATCGTGACGCCGGGAACGGCGGTCGCGGTCTTGATTTGTTTCTTCACCGTGCTGCTGCTCTACCGGAACATCACGGCCATCGGACGGCTGTCGAAAATATTGTGGTTTGGCGTGATGGGAACGATTGGCTGGATCATCTTCGCCGGGCTGACGCATTTCAATGCCGCGCGGGCCTTCGATTTTCCTCCGGGGGCGTTCACGATTTCGCACAAATTCCTGACCGGCCTGGGCGGAGCGATGCTGATCGCGACCTACGATTACTGGGGATATTACAACGTGAGTTTTCTCGGGGACGAGATCAAAGATCCGGAAAAGAATATCCCGCGGGCTCTGCTGCTTTCCATTCTGTTGGTGGCGTGTCTATATCTGATGATGAACGTATGCGTGCTCGCCGTGGTGCCGTGGCGGGAGATGATGCAGGCGGGACAGAACAACAGCGGCCTGTATATTGTGTCGTTGTTCATGCAGCGGGTATATGGGGCATGGGCGGCGCGGCTGGTGACGGGGTTGGTGATCGTGACGGCATTTGCATCGGTGTTTTCGCTGATGCTGGGGTATTCGCGGGTGCCTTATGCGGCTGCGAAAGATGGGAATTATTTCAAGGCCTTTGCCAGAGTGCATCCGGTGCACCGCTTCCCGCATATTTCGCTGCTGGCGCTGGGAGTGGTGGCGGCGGCATTTTGTTTCCTGCGGTTGAAGGATGCGATCGCCGCGCTGGTGGTGATCCGGCTGATTCTGCAGTTTCTGGTGCAGGCGGTGGGAGTGATTTGGCTGCGGATCTGGCGGCCGGAAATGCGGCGGCCGTTTCGGATGTGGCTGTATCCGCTGCCGGCACTGCTGGCTTGCGCGGGGTTTCTTTTCATCTTGTTCAAGCGGGACAACTGGCAGAAGGAGATGCGGTATGCGGCGGTGATTCTGCTGACGGGTTTGATCATTTACATGATTCGGGCTTGGAAAGATTCGCAGTGGCCGTTCGGGACAGTAAAAACTTAACCACAGAGGACGCTGAGGACACAGAGGTACTTGCAGTAAGATGGGTCGGGCGGTTATGCAGGATCAACCAACTTAGGGGGAATCATGAGGAAACGACTGGGGATGGCGGCGTGCAATTTGCTCGTGCTGACGGTTGCGGCCGCGGCGCAGGCGGGCATGGCGAAGGAAGAACATCGCACGGTGGCCCAGGTGCTCGACGGCACGGTCAGCAATCTGGAGCACGAATTCGTTCCGGCGGCGGAGGCCATGCCGGAAGATAAGTATGGATTCGCTCCGAGCAACGGTGAGTTTAAAGGGGTGCGGACTTATGCGCAGCAGATCAAGCACGTAGCGGCGGTGAACTATATTTTTGGGGCGGCGATTTTGGAACAGAAGCCGCCGGTGAATACTGGCGACGAAGATGGGCCGGCGTCGATCACTTCCAAAGCTGACATCGTGAAATTTCTGAAAGAGTCGTTCGAGTACGTGCATAAGGCGATCGCGACCATCAATGAGAAGAATTTTGTGGGAACCGTCAAGAGTCCGTTCGGAGAAGGTTCGGTGACGCGCCTGGGACTGGCCACCAGCGTATCGGCGCACGGCTTCGACCACTACGGTCAGATGGTGGAGTATCTGCGCATGAACGGGATTGTGCCGCCCGCCAGCCGGTAACGGCGAGAGAAGAACTTAGGCGCGGCGACGGGATTCGGCCTTGCCGGTGCGGGCGAGGGCGCTGCAGTGTTCCTCGAAACTGAGGCCGGGATTTCTGGCGAAGCGTTCGGGATAAGAATGGAGAGCACGCAGGAAGGACGCCATTTCTTTGCGCACATCCTCATTCCCGGACGGCCGCTTGTCTGCTGATTCACGCATCTTCGGTTTCATTTCCTGCGCACCTGCTCGGCCCACCCCGGCCTTCCCGCCCAACGCTGCCAGGAGGCAAGAAAAACCGAGGGCACAGAATTTTGCAGCTACGGGATATTTAAGCTACCGCGAGTCGGAGCGAGGCGTATATGGCACCTTAGTGCTACAGGGTTTGCTGTATGCGCCGCTGGTCAGGATCGGTTCATCGAAGAGCGTGCTCCACGCAAAGTGATCGAGGTAGGAATCAGTTCGGCGCGGAGATGATTTTGCGCGAGGTGATCGGCGACCAGGCGAAGCGTTTTCTGTAGCGCGACCAGGGGATCGTGCTTGGGATTGCTCCGGCGGGCATCTTTCCGCGGGACACCGGTCCGCGCATCATCGTTCCGTCGGGCATCGTTCCGTGGATCAAGGAACATCAGCACCGAAGGGCCCGCGCCGCTCAGCACTACTCCAAGAATGCCATGCTTCCCTTTTAGTTCCTGCAGGCAAGGCAGCAAGGGACAGAGCGCGGCACGATACGGCTGGTGAAGGCGATCTTCGAGTGCCGAGGCAAGCAGGTCGGGGCGTCCCTGGGTGAAGGCCGCGAGCAGCAGCATGGAATTCTGTACGTTGATGACGGCGTCGGCGCGCGAATATTGCGCGGGCAGGACCAGCCGAGCCTCTTTGGTGGAGAGGCTCTCATCGGGCACGGCCAGCAGGAGCGGCCACTTGCGTTTAGGGTGGACGCAGGCTACCTGGGCTGCGGTGATATCGTCCTTCTCTCCGGACATGCGCGCGATGGTGAGGCCGCCCATCCAGCAGGCGGAAGCGTTGTCTGGGTGGTGCTCGCGGCGGGAAGCTTCGCCCACGATCTGCGCGTCGGTCCAGCGCAGGCGGCCGAAGTGCACGGCAAGAGCGATGCCCGCCAGACGCGCGGCGGCAGAAGAGCCGCAGCCTTTGCCGATAGGAATGTCGTTGTCGATGCGGACGGAAAGAGGGTTTACTTTGCGTCCGGAGGCCTGCAGGACTTCGCGGTAAGTGTTGAGGATGAGGTGGTCTTCGAGCTTTCCGCAGATTTCGCGATCACGGCCGTGGGCGATGATGGAGAATTCTTTCGCGGCGCGGGCTTCGAGCTTGATGTAGAAATCCATGGCGAGCGCGGCCGCGTCAAAGGCCGGGCCGAGATTAGCGGAGGTCGCGGGCAGGGCCAGACGGAGGCGGGAGCGCTTCGGATTTCTGGTTTTGGTTGGCATGGTAAATGTTTATTCAGTTCTGCTTCTGATCGCTCCGGGGCTAAAGCCCTATTCCCTCCATCGGCTTGACCGCAGCGCTGGAAGCGCTGCGCCACCCAAAACCCGTTCTTGATTCACGTCGAACCTTTCGTGCCTAGCATTTTCTTACGCCCCTTCGGGGCTTGTTCCGACTTCTGCTTGCGACCCACGGCTTGCGCCGTGGGCTTTATTCTTTCGCCGCTTTGCGGCTGGAGGATCAATCGTGGAACTATTTCTCTTCCTGCTCCTTTTCGGCTTGCTCCAGGGTGCGAATCACTGCATCCAGCGTGGCGTCGAGGACAATGGGCGGATGGCGCAACGGCTTTAACGCGGCACTCGCGCTTTCATCGACGCCGTCTTTGAACAAATCGCCGCGATGGAATTCCATGGTGAAGTCGGGATCCTTCAGCAAGCTTCCAGTTAAAAAGAGGACGACGCTTTCTTCGGGCTCCACGAAGCCGCGCTTCACCAGCTTTTTCAGGCCAGCGAGTGTGACGGCGGACGCGGGTTCGCAGCCAATACCTTCGGCGCCGATTTCGGCTTTCGCCTGGGCGATTTCGACTTCCGTGACTTGTTCGCAGACGCCGCCAGTGGCTTCGAGAACGTGGACCGCCTTTTTCCACGAGGCGGGATTGCCAATGCGAATGGCGGTGGCGCGAGTTTCGGCCTGCACGGCGATCAGTCGCTTACCGCCGGCCTCGCGAAGAGTGCGGACCAGGGCGTTGGCACCCTCGGCCTGAATCACCGACAACTTCGGCAGGCGCGGAATCAGGCCCAGTTCGTGCATTTCGAGCAGAGCTTTGCCGATGGCGGAACTGTTTCCCAGATTGCCGCCGGGGACGATGATGTGGTCGGGCGGCTGCCAGTCGAGTTGTTCGAGCAGTTCGAACGCGAGAGTTTTCTGGCCCTCGAGACGAAAAGGATTCAACGAGTTCAACTGGTACACGGGTGCACGGCGAACCAGTTCCTGCAGCAGGCGCAGGCATCCGTCGAAATCGGTGCGCAACTGGCAGGTGACCGCGCCGTAGTCGAGCGCCTGTGAGAGTTTGCTCCAGGATATTTTTCCCTCGGGAACGAGTACAAGGCTGCGCATACCTCCGCGCGCGGCGTAGGCGGCCATGGACGCGGAAGTGTTGCCGGTGGAAGCACAGGCGACCCAGCGGAATCCGGCGAGGCGGGCGAAGGTCGCGGCGACGGTCATGCCCGTGTCTTTGAACGAGCCGGTGGGATTCAGTCCCTGATGCTTGGCGAACAGGCGCGGCACGCCGGTGATGCGGGCGCATTGCGGCAGTTCATACAGCGGCGTGTTGCCCTCGCGGAGAGTGATGGCTTGTTCTGCGCTCTCGAGTTCGGGCAGCAGATCGCGGAAGCGCCAGACTCCGCTAAGATCGATGGCCGCCTGCGAAAGCCGCCGCTGGCGCCAGATTGATTTCAGGTGGGCCGCGTCGGGCACGGATCCTTTCCAACGCGGGTAGGTGATTTCGAGCAGGTCGCCACAGTGCGAGCAGCGGAAGTCCTGACTGGCGCGGTCGCTGAGATCTCCGCAGGCGATGCAGCGGAAACGAAATTCGGCTGGACGCATGCCCGGCGCTGAACTGGTGGAAGGAGGCATGGACCGGATTATTTCTTTCCCCGGAGATATCGGTCGGTCTTGTTGATCCAATCGGCGCGGGGAGGATTGAAGACGTCGATGTCGACGGTGTCTTCGAGCGCCTCGGCTTTGTGCGGCATGTTCGAAGGGATGCAGAGAGTCTCGCCGGCGTTCACCACGATTTCCCGGCCGTCGATCCAGAACCTGAGGGCACCTTCGAGGATGTAGGTGAGTTGCTCGTTGTGGTGGCTGTGCTCGGGGACGATGCATCCTTTCTTCAGCAGCACGCGCGCCAGCATGATTTCCTGGCCGACCACGAATTGACGCTGCAGCAGCGGGTTGAGGTCTTCGAGCGGGACGGTGCGCCAAGGGATGTATTGCAGCGGGGCCGGTTTGGCGGCGGCGCGTGGGGCGCGGGATTTTGTAACGGAACGCGACGAGGATTTCGATTTAGTTTTCAGTCTCGCTTTAGCCATGTCGATTGCCTGTTGGGATTATTTTCTTTCGCCCCTGCGGGGCTTGGTCAAGCATCCATCAGCTTCCCACGGCTCACGCCGTGGGCTGTATTCTTTCGCCGCTTCGCGGCTGGTGCGCTTCGCAAACTACGTCCTCAATGCACTCGTCCTTCGTACAACTTCACGGCCGTGTCATGCAGGTAGGCGTGGGCTAATTCCAGCGCCCGGGCTTCGGTGATTTCGTTTTCCGAAACCATCTCCGCCAGAGCCGCGGCCAGCGCAGTGCGCGACGACTGCACGCCCAGCCAGTAGCTCTCTTCCGCCCCCAGCACTTGATTGTAAGGGAAACAGTCGGTGCCGAAAGTGATCTTGTCGGGAAAAGTTTCCAGCCACATTTTGAGCGTGTCTTTGAAAGCGGAAGGATATTGGGCGAGTTCGCCGAACGAAGAATCCAGGTAAACCTTTTTCATGGCAGCGAGCCAGATGGCTTGGCGCTCCAGCGGATATCCGCCGTGGATCATCACGAAAATCGTGGAGGCGTAGCGCGGATCGCGCAACACCGTTTCCAGATTCATGATGTTGCTCTGCGACAGGTTGAAATAATCGCCGATGCCGATCGCGGTATGGATGTGAACCGGCAGGTGCAGGCGTCCGCCTTCGGTGACGAGGTAACGGAAGATGAAGTCCTGGAAGGTGCGGTAGTCCTTTTCACTGGGGATTCCGCCAGTGACGTAGCGCTGGTAGATGTCTTCGGCCTGCCCGCGCGTGGGATCGCTGAAGGTCGTCGGGCGAAAATAGGCGACCTCAAACTTCATGGCTATGCCGCCCCGTTTGGAATTGTCTTCGAGCACCTGGCTGATGAACTTCAGATAGTCGGCAAAGCTGGCGGGAAGTTTGCCGGCATTTTCCTGCTGCATCCAGCGATGCAGCATTTTTTCCTGCAGCGGAATGAAGACGCCCTCGTCGGGATTGCGCGCGGTCTCGCGCTCGTTGTTGAAAGGCCACATGAAAGAATCGGCGAAGAAGACCCAAGGAAAACGCTTGGGATCGAGATAGTCGGGCATCATGGCGCGGTTGGCCACGGAACTCTCGATGTTGAGTTTGTCGAGAATCGAGTTGAAGTAGGCGGTGCCGGGAAGTTGTTTCTTGAGCTCTGTTTTTTTGTCGAGCAACCATTTTGCATGCTCGGGCGAGAAGTCGGTATAGGGATAGCCGAACAGGGCCTTGGCAGCGGCGGAGAGTTCAGGATTATCGTCGCGCGTGCGCAGCGCTTCGCTGGCATTGGGTGGCGCGGCCATGGCGTCGACGTCAGGATCGTCGGCGAAGCCGGGGTGCGCATGGTGGTCGAAGGCAGGAATTTTTTCGATCTGGGGCAGCAGGCGTTGATAGATCTGCTGGATGTCGGGGCCCGGGAAAGGACGGGCCTGGGCAGCGGAGAAAACAGAGAGGCCGATCGCGGCAGAGAGAAATAGTCCACGAATCGCGAATCGCATGCGGATTCCTCAGGGGCTAAAGCCCACCATCAAGAATAGCTGTTATCGCAGCGCTGAAAGCGCTGCGCCACCCAAAAGCTGGGTAGTGTCTGAATTGAGAATTCAGCCACTACCAAAAGCTGCGCCACACAAGAACTGATCCACACCAGAACTGCGCCACGCAAAAGCTGATCCGCCAAAAGCAGATCCATCAAAAGCGAACGTGTAGCACGTGACTTCTGTTGCTTGCCTGCGTCTTATGGCCCTGTTTTCCTGCTTGCGGCTTACGGCCTTTTTTCCCTGCTTTGCGGGTGACGGCCCGGCTGAAGGGCCCTTCACAAGCCAGTCCTGCTCAGCGAACGTCGGCAGTTCTTCGTGGAGCGGTGCGTCGAGGCAGCGCTTCTACAATCCCTTATACATGCCGCCGTCGACCAGGACGGTCTGGCCGGTCACGTAGGAGGCGCGCTCCGACGCCAGCCAGACAACGGTTTCAGCGAGTTCGCGCGGTTCGCCCAGACGCCGGAGTGGAGCGTCGGCGGCCCAGGCATCGAGAATCTCCTGCTCATTTTTTCCCGTAGCGGACGACCGCGCTTTGGCCAATTCCTTTAGACGATCGGTTGCGGTAAAGCCGGGGCCAACGTTGTTGACCAGGATTCCGTCTTTGCCGAACTCGTTGGCCAGACTCTTTACTAATCCGACGACGGCCGCTCGGACTGCGTTGGAGAGCACCAGGTCGGCCACGGGTTGCTTGGTGGTGATCGAGGTGATGGTGATGATGCGTCCCCAGTGTTTGCGCTGCATGTGGGGGATGACTTCGCGCGCGAAGTAAACGGTGCTAAGGAAGTTTAGTGCGACGGCGCGCTGCCAGTCGTCGAGCGTGGTGGCGAGAAATCCTTTGGCGGGAGGGCCGCCGGCGTTGGTGACGCAAATGTCGACGCTGCCGAATTTGGCGGCCACGGCGGCGACGAAACGGACAACGGCTTCGGAGTCGGCAACGTCGAAGGCCTCGGCGAAAACGTCGACATTGTGCTGCTTTCTGATTTTCACGGCGGCGGCTTCGAGGGTCTGGGAATTGCGCGCGCACATGGCGACGCGGCAGCCTTCGGCGGCGAAAGCTTCGGCGGTGGCGAGGCCGAGTCCCTGACTGGACGCGGCCACCAGCGCGACGCGATTTTTCAGGCCTAAATCCATGACAATGCAATATCCGTTGCAGTGCGATTGAGAACTGCGGATCGAATTCGCGATTATAAATGGTTGTGGCGCTCGGGTTCATTCGCGTGACTGGATTCGCAGAAACCCCCACTTCTCGCAAAGGACGCGAGAAATGGGGCACCCGGCACCCGTAAGAATCCCCACCCTAACGTCGCAAAATGCGCGACGTTAGGATGGGGCACCCGGTCGACCACGGACAGCACGAAGGTTCACGAAGGAAAACGCTTTTCCTTGCCCGAGTCGAATCGGCGCAATTACTCTTAGGAGCGAGGCTGTCAATGAAACGGAAGAGATATCACCCTGAAACTGCTGCTGTGCATGGAGCGGCCGATCTCGAAAAGAAGAACGGTCCGGTGGGCACGCCGATCTATCAGACCTCGACGTTTGAGGTCACGGACAACGACGAGCAGCAGCGCGTGACCACGACCGACCGCTACTACACGCGGTGGGGGAATCCGACCAACACGGTCGCGGAGCAGGCCGTGGCCGCGATCGAGGGCGTGGAGGCGGCGCGTACGTTCGCATCCGGCATGGGCGCGATCACTACGACGATTCTGGCCTTGCTGAGGGCGGGCGATCACATTGTGGCGCAGCGGGACATTTATGGCGGGGTGACGAAATTTTTCTCCGAGTGGCTGCCGCGGATGGGCATTGAAACGACGTTCGTCGATACCAACGACTATGAGCAGCACGAGCGGGCGATCGGGCCGAATACGCGGCTACTGTATCTGGAGTCGCCGACCAACCCGTCGCTGCGCGTGGTCGACCTGAAGAAGGTGGCGGCGCTGGCCCGGCACCACAAGCTGATCAGCATGATCGACAGCACATTCGCCACGCCGATCAATCAGCGCCCCGCGGAGTACGGCATCGACCTAGTGATGCACTCCGGCACAAAGTATTTGAGCGGGCACGCGGATTTAACTTGCGGCGTGGTGGCAGGGCCGCACGAGTTGATGGGAATGATTCACGAGACGCGGACGACGCTGGGAAACTGCATGGACCCGCATGCCGCGTGGATGCTGATCCGTGGGCTGAAGACGCTGGCGGTGCGGGTGGCGCGGCAGAATGAGAATGCGCTGCGCGTGGCGGGGTTTCTGGAACAGCACGCGAAAGTGCGGCGGGTGCATTATCCGTTTCTGAAGAGCCATCCGCAACACGCCATTGCGCGCGCGCAGATGAGCGGCGGCGGCGGCATGGTGACGTTTGAGGTGGAGGGAACGGGCGAAGACGCTCGACGCGTGAGCGAGGCGATGCATCTGTTCACGCTGGCCACGAGCCTGGGTAGCGTGGAGTCGCTGGTATCGATTCCGGTGCTGACGTCGCATGCCATGATCTCCGCAGAGCAGCGCAAGCAAATGGGCGTGACCGAGCAGATGGTGCGGCTGTCGGTGGGGATTGAAAGTGCGGACGATCTGATTGAGGATTTGGAACGGGCGTTGGAGGCGGTGGGCGGGCGGGAGGCGGTGGGGAGCAGGGGGTAGTTCTGGTTTCTAGCCTATAGCTTTCGGCTTTAGTGGCGCTTTGCCGCTTGGCTTCGCCATCGCGGGACGGACGAGGCGTCCGTCACCACATGGACGGATTTTGCTACTAACGAAAAGAAAACCGGCCTCGGGTGAGGCCGGTTCTTGATTTCCGCTCAATTGCTCTAGAACGTAAAGCGCGCGCCGAACTGGAACTGCCGCGGAGTATTGACGTTGTTGCTGATCACCCCGAACGATTGGCCTTCGGTAGCCACTCCCTCAACGCTGTTCACGCTTGGGTATCCATACTGCGCGTAGTTGGTCATGTTGTAGCCCGAGATATCGAAGCGTAGCGCCTTGGTTTCGGTGAACTTGAACGTCTTATAGACGGAGAGATCCAGATTGCGGGCTCCCCGGGTACGAACATTACCGAGATAGGTAGGGGCGTTTCCCGGAATGTATGGATTGGCATTGTTCAAGTTCCCGTCATCCGCGCCAGGCGCGGCGAAGCAATTGATGTTGAACCAGTCAGTAACTTGGTGCGGGGCTCCCTGGGCGGGATTACAGACCATGTCGGAGCGCTGATTGAAAGGCGTTAGCGGATTTCCCGAGCCGGGGGAGTGGATGGGGACTCCGGTGCTGAAATAGAGAATACCGTTTGTGGTCCAGTCGCCCGCAATAGCGTTCGCCAGGCCATGAAGATTGACTGCCCGGCCCTTGCCAATGGGCAGGTCGTAAGACACCTGCCCGGTGAATGAATACTTGAGGTCCTGCGGGCTGATGGAGTGTTCATAGCCCAGATCTCTCCAGTCTTGTACCGATCCATTGTGGCTGCCCACGAAACCCAGGGGAGGATTGCCGTCGTCAGTAATCAGCTTAGCCCAGGTAAAAGTAGCCAGCGTAGTGAAATGGCCGGTCAGGCGCTTTTGCACTTTCGTCTGCAGGGAGCTGTATTCAGAGTCTCCCGCAGGATACCCGGAGGTGGAGACGCCGCTGGCGAAGCCGCCGCCGCCGAACTGAGGATATTTCTCGAGCGCCATCCACTGCGGCACAGTCGATTGACCATACCAGGCATTCGTCGAGGGCTGAATTGCCTCCCATGTATTGGGTATCCCGCAGCTCGGGTTAAAGATGAAACACAACGAATCGCCGTATTGTGCAATTGTGCCCAGATCAAGCATGTTCTGATCCACAGAACTGAAAGGCAAAAACAGTCCGTGGCTGCCCACATATCCAGCGCTCACCACTACCTGATGGGGGAGTTCATACTCCAGACCAAAGTTGTAGTTGTAGGTGGTGGGCGTGCGCTGAGCATGCTGCACGGTGTTGATGGAGATTCCCAGATTATTGGCCGCGCCGGCAGGTGCGGTTGTGAAAATCGGGATAAGCCCATTGGGAAAGGGATTGCTTAGCGAATACGGCACGGTGAAATTATCGGCGGGGAGTGCAGGGCCTCCTGTGATGGTACACGCCGATGAACCGTAAAAGACCCAATTGCCATCGAGGTTCGGGCAGTTGGAGTTCGGATAGGTGCTGGAAGAGAAGCCGTCGGTATTGATGGCGGCGCTGGCCGCCATCTCAGTGCTGGGCCCATAGTAGAAGCCTACGCCGCCGCGGATTACAAAATGGTTCACGGGCTGAAAAGCAAAAGCCAGGCGAGGCCCGAAGTCATGCAGATTGGTTTTGAAGGGAGAGCGGTTGCTGCTGTTCACATAGAGCTCCGCACCTGTGTACGGCACTCCCAGGTAGGTGTTGCTAACGTTAGGATCGAAGTACTCCTGGCGGTTGAAGCGCTCGTTGCGCCCGCCAAAGATGTCCCAGCGCAGACCGGCTGTAATCGTTAACTTCGGCGTGGCGTGGTAAGTGTCTTCGATAAACGCCGCGTAGTAGGGGTTGGATTCGGCGCCGTAGACGGGTCTGTCGAACTCACCGCCGTCTCCCATACCGATGAGCATGGAAGCGTAATCGCTGCCGCCGACTAGTCCGCCCGAGGGCGAGGTTTGTTGATCGGTAGCACCATAACCAAAACTGTAGGTGCCGGCTGGGGCGTAAGGCTGGCCCACATTGAAATAACGTTTCATCCATTCGAAGCCGGTGGAGATTTCGTGCTTGCCATAAATTTTCGTGAGGGTAACGTTGGCATCACTGTTCTCGCTGGCATCGACGAAGTTGTTGTAATCGGCGGTGCCGCCAACTCCTCCACCGTAGTCATCGAAAAGCATGAACGGAAGCTGTTTGACGACCTGCTGCGCAGCCAGCGCGGAGGGAAAACCAACCGGAGTGCCATTTACCGAGCCCAGGTTCGTGATGTCGGTGCTCAAGTACGACGGCGGGCCTCCTTGCTTTTCGTAGCGGCGGGTAAACGAGTAGCGCAAGTTCAGAACGGTAGAAGCGTTAAGGGTCAGGTCATCCGCCACCAGGGCGCTGCGACCGTTCGTGACGTTCAGAGCGTAATCGGGGTCCCAGCCTGGGCTGGGAAAGACGTTGGCGGTAGAAAAGGCCATCCTATCGTAGGAAAACCGAGTGAAGATGCGCTGCTTTTCGCTTTTGGCCCAATCGACGCGGACGTCGAACCGGTGCGCATGGAGCGGATCCAATCCGGGAACGGCGTAATTATAACCAAGGGAGTTGAGGTCCATCGTCGCCTGATCGCAGGTGGACGGGCTGGGGACGTTGCACTTGGGCATATTCGCCAAGTAGAGCAAGGCGATGGGATTGGGATTCGTAATTTTGTTCCCAGGAAACGGCTGTCGTACCTGTTCAGGACAGTTGCCAGTCTGGGGCGGCTGGCATGGCACGGTGATGGTGACGTCGGGCTGCGTCGGGTCATAGATCGTAAACCCCATCTGCGAGAAATCGCCCGTTCTTTCCAGACTCGTGGGGACGTTGTAGGTCTTGAGCCCTTCGAATTGTTCCTGCTGCGTATCCTCGTAATCCGCAAAGAAGAAGAGCTTATCCTTGATGATGGGTCCGCCGATGGCTGCGCCCTCCTGGTAGCGGTAAAAATCAGGAGGAGTGTTGGTGGGCACAGGCTGGCTGGCCTCGCTCTGCTTGTTGAAATAGTCGTTGGCCGCCAGCACGTTGGGACGGAAGACGCCAAAAATATCGCCGTGGATTTTGTTGGTGCCAGACTTGGTCACCAGGCTGATAACACCTGCGCCGCCGCTCTGGTAAGAGGCCGGGGTATTCTGGGTTTCGACGCGCACTTCCTGCACGCCATCTTCGGGGATTTCCATGGCGGGAATAATGGCGGCGGAGTTGTTTTCAGCGATGCCAATCGGTGCGCCGTCGACCATGTAGTAGACGGATCCGACGAGCGAACCGTTGATGGTGTCGGCGGAGACATCAACTCCCGGACGGCCGACAGAAATGTTCTGAATGGACTGCATGGAGTCGCTGGAGTTGGGCGAACCGTTGACCGCATTCACGCCCGCACTCAACTGGATGAGGTCGTACACGTTGCGCGACACCAGAGGAACGCGGTCAATCGCCTCGGCGGGGATCAGCGAACCGACGGTAGAGTTGCTTGCCTCGACGAGTTCAACGCCTTCGGTGACGGTGACCGTCTCGGTGGCAGCACCGACTTGTAGGGTGACGTTGACTTCGGTGACCTGATCGACGTTGACCGTGATTTTTTCCTGGGCGAGGATCTTAAAGCCAGTCTGGCTGACGGTGACCTTGTAGACACCGGGGTTGAGCGAGATGAAGGTGTAGAGGCCCGCGGAGGTGGTGACGGTGTGCTGCGTGGTTCCGGTGGCGGGGTTCAGCAGGACTACCTTGGCTCCTTGAATGACCGCGCCGCCGGGATCGGTGACCAGACCGCTAATGCTGCCCCGGCCGGCCTGGGAGAACGCGACAGAACCCGCACAGAGGAAAAGAATACAAACTGAAAGAAAACTCCGCAGCATTTGTTTGCTGGCCATTTCTTTTTCTTTGCGGACCATCTTGACTACTGCGCTTTCGCTATTCATGAATAGGCCTCCCAATTCTTAAAGTCGCAACGCGACATTGTAGCTCTGCAGTGTTGCCATGCCGGTGGTGGTACCAGTTCGGCTTCTTATTTTCGAACAGACACTGCTCCCGTAGCTGACGAGACCCCTGCGGGTGGGTTATTAAAACGTATGAATAGTGCGTTTATGAAGCAGTGTCTGTCAAGAAAAAAGCGAAATCACGATGGTTCCGCCGACTAATTTTCCAGAAAACCGATTTTCAGAGATGTGCAAAATCGAGGCTCTAGTGTGAAACCATTACAGGAGGCTGCGGGTCGACTCGCGAACCACCAACTCCGGCGCCACCTTGCGATGCGTGGCGCCGATTTCGCGTTTTTCCAGGACGGCGTTGATGCCGTCGACCACGATGCCGACCGACGACGCTCCCATCGCCTCCATGGGCTGGCGGACGGTGGTCAGCGAAGGCGTATAGATCGCCGACGTGGCCACGTCATCGAAGCCGATGACTGAGCATTGCTCAGGCACGCGCACGCCTGCCCGGGTCAGCGCCCGGATGGCGCCGAAGGCGCTCATGTCATCGAAGGCCAGCAGCGCCGTGAAGGGGCGCTTTTGCCGGATCAGTTCTTCGGTGAGCTTGTTGCCCGCTTCGAAGCTCGACATGGGATCGCGGGATTCCGGGAGCTCCAGGATCAGACGGGCATCGAGCTCCAGTCCACATTCTTTGGCGCAGCTGCGGACGCCGCGCCAGCGTGGCGAACTGTCGGTGAGCGCCTTGGGTCCGCGGATGAAGGCGATTTTCCGGTGGCCGAGGGAGTGCAGGTGTTCGAACGCCATGCGACCGCCGACCTCGTTGTCGACGATGATGGAACTGATGGTGTCGGTCTCCAGTTCGCAGCCGATCATGGCGGTGGGAATGCTGCTTTTTTCCAGATCGCCGAGCAGGTTGATATCGAGGAAGAGCCAGTTGGCCAGAACGATGAGGGCTTCGATGCGGCGGTCGAGCAGCATCTCCAGATAGCGCTCGAAGCGGCTGCGCTCGTTGTGCACGTCGGTGAGAATGGGGAGATACGACGACTGGTAGAGCGTGTTCTCAATGCCGCGCAGCACCAGCGTGCAGTAAGGATCGGTCATGTCGAAAACCATGACGCCGACGGTGTGGCTGCGCTTGCTGCGCAGGGAGCGGGCGAACTGGTTGGGGCGGTATCCGAGCTTCTGGGCCGCACCCTCGATGCGCTTTTTGGTGGCGGCGGGGATGTAGCGAGCGAGTGGCGCATTGTTGAGCACGATCGACACCGTGGTCGAGGAGAATCCGCTTTCCTTCGCCACGTCACGAATGGTGACCATCACAGCCCTTGCGCCAGAACGGAGAGACACTGCTGTTCCGGAGAAAATAATTCCGAAGAGATTTCCGGTGCGCTTCCAGCACTCGCGTTGCCGCTTGTATTGAAAGCGTACACTGGCGGACACTACAGCAGAGAGTGCTAGCAGTGTCAAGCGCGCGAATCACATCGGGATGTTTTGTTGTGCTTCTGCTGGTGGCGATGGCCATGGCCATACCGGCGCAGTCTGTACCTGCGGGAAATGGCCGCGGCGCAGCTGTGGTTTCGCCGGCTGGCGCCGCCCGCTCGGCTGATCCGGCGAAACTTTTTCAACTCGGACAAGACGCTCTTACCCATGGCCAACTGGACGACGCGGAGCGGGATTTCCGCCAGGTGCTTCAGTTGGACCCGCAATCGGGCGCGGCGTACGCCAATCTCGGCGTGGTCTCGATGCGGCGCAAGCAATGGACCAAGGCGCTGGAAATGCTGCACCAGGCGGAGCATCTGATGCCCGGAGCCCCAGGGATCCGCCTGAACCTTGGGCTGGCCTATTACCGGCAGAATGAATTCCTGCAGGCGATTCCGGAGTTCGAGTCGGTATTGCACGATCAGCCGGATGCGCTGCAGCCGCGATATCTTTTGGGCCTCTGTTACTTTTTTGCGGAGCGCTACGCCGACGCGGCCGCAACCCTGGAACCGCTATGGGAGCAGGAGTCGGGCCAGTTGCCGTATTTGTATGTGCTCTCGAACGCGGCCCACCGGGCCGGCCGCAAGGAACTCGACGACCGCGCCACCACCCAGCTCATCCAACTCGGCGACGGTTCGCCGGCTTACCGGCTGTTCGTCGGCAAGTACTATTTGAATCTCGACCACTTCGAGGCTGCTATGGCGGAATTTCGAGCGGCGGCCGCTGCCGACCCCAAGCTTCCTTTTGTTCACTTCAACATGGGTTACACCTACCTGAAGCAGCAGGATTACGAGCATGCGCGCGACGAATTTCTGAAAGACGCCGAGGTCGAGCCCGATCTCGCCCTGGACTACGACGAACTAGGCGACGTGTATGCATGGCTGCAGAACGACAAGAATGCCGAGCAGAATTACCGCGAGGCGCTGCGCCGCGACGCCCGGCTGGTGAATTCCCATCTGGGGCTGGCAAAGCTTTACCAGCGTCAGGAAAAATTTGCGGCTGCTCTCGTGGAGATTGAAGCGGCGGTCGAACTCGATCCGGAGCGCACCGACTTGCACTACGTGCATGGGCAGGTGCTGCTTCACCTGGGACGCAAGGACGAAGCGAAGAAGGAGCTGGATGCAGCGGTGCGCATCGACAATGAGCGCCGCGCCGCTCGCGAGAAACAGATGGATACGGAAACGGTCCCGTCACCCGAACTCTTGCAGGACCCGCAGTGATAGACCCACGGTGATACACTTTCGGCACCGGAAACTCTCCTTCAACTCAGAACCGCAACTTACCGCTTCCGCAGGAGGTAAAACATGAAACGCATTCTGAAAATTCTGGCCATCATCGTCGCAGTGCTGATTGTCATTGCCATTGCCATTCCGTTTTTCGTCGACGCCAACACCTTCCGTCCGAAGTTGGAAACGGAACTCACCACCGCGTTGGGCCGGGAGGTGAAGCTGGGAAATCTGTCGCTCTCGATTTTCTCGGGGAGCGTATCGGCGGACGACATTTCCATTGCCGACGATCCGCAGTTCAGCAAATCCGCGTTCGTGCAGGCCAAGTCGCTGAAGGTGGGCGTGGAACTGATGCCGCTGATTTTCTCGAAGGCGCTGAACGTCACCGAACTCACGCTGAAGCAGCCCGAGATCAGTCTGGTGAAATCAGAAGATGGCGCGAAGTGGAACTTTTCCAGCCTGGGGGGAAACAATACGTCGGCGCCGAAACCGGCTACGAATGCTCCCGCCAGCGGGAATCCGAACCTCTCTGTGGCCAAGCTGAATATCAGCGACGGGCGGCTGACGGTGTCGCGCGCAGGATCGGCGGACAAGCCGCGAATTTACGATAAGGTTACTATCGAAGTGACAAACTTCTCTTTCACCTCGTCCTTTCCGTTCAAAATGACGGCGCAACTTCCGGCCGACGGAAGCCTGAAACTCGACGGCAATGCCGGACCCATCGCCGCCGATAACGCCGCGACCACTCCGCTCACGGCCAAGATCACGCTGAAAAAGATGAATCTGGCGGCGTCGGGGTTTATCGATCCCGCAGCGGGGATTGCGGGCATCGCAGATTACGACGGATCAGTCACCTCCGACGGCCATGAAGCAAAAACCGAAGGGAAGCTGACAGTCACGAATTTACAGGTGGTTCAGAAGGGATCGCCGGCCGGCCGACCGGTCGAGGTGACCTACACGGTCGTCCACGATCTGCGGAAAGAAACCGGCAGCATTCCGCAATGCGAGATCGCTATGGGCAAGGCGGTCGCACACGTGAGCGGCACCTACGACGCTCACGGCCAAGTGACTGCGGTCGATTTGAAACTGAACGCGCAAGCCATGCCCGTCGACGATCTCGAGGCCATGCTTCCGGCCCTGGGAGTCGTATTACCTCCAAAGTCAACCCTGAAGGGTGGAGACTTGAACACCACCATGACGATTGTCGGCGCAGTTGACAAGTTGGTAACTACAGGAACGATTCGCCTGGAAAATTCCTCGCTCTCCAACTTCGATCTGGGCGCGAAACTGTCGTCCATTTCCGCGCTCTCGGGCAAGAAGACGGGCAACGACATGGTCATTCAGAATTTCAGCTCCGACGTGCGCGTCGCTCCCGACGGCACCAAGGCCGACAACATCAATCTCAACGTGCCCTCCCTGGGCGTGGTGACCGGCGCCGGCACCGTGAGCCCGGCCAACGAACTCGCGTTCAAAATGAGCGCGTCCCTCGCCGGGATGGGCATTCCGTTCTCCGTCAAAGGCACCACCGCTGACCCGAAATTCGTTCCGGATGTGGAAGGAATGGCGAAGGGGCTGTTGAAAGGACTGGGGAGCACGGGCGAGAAACCTGCCAGCAGCGTGATGGGATTGTTCAAGAAGAAACCACAGTAAAAGTCACACCGAAAAACCCATCGTAGAAGCGTAGCTTGCTCCCCCTGTCGCGGCATCAGATCCAAACGCCGCCGACAAGAGACGTTGCGAGCAACCTCTCTACGAACAGGATGTTTTACCAAGGAGAACAGTCGTTTTATCATTGAGAAATGACAGCTGGCGTGACGGACACCATTTCCGAGGGCCTGGGGCGCTACTCCATCGGCGAAAAACTGCGGACCATGCGCCTGCGCAAGAGCATGGGGCTGGTGGAGTTAGGCAAGCACACGGGACTTTCGGCGGGACTTTTGTCGAAGCTGGAAAGAGGAAAGTTGTTTCCCACTCTGCCCACACTATTGCGCATTGCGATGGTGTTCGGGGTGGGGCTGGATTACTTCTTCACCGACGAACGCAAGCGCCGGGTGGTAGGGCTGGTGCGGCGCGGGGAGCGGGTGCGCTTTCCGGAGAGGCCGGGCACGCAGGATGTGCAGTATCATTTTGAGTGCCTGGATTACCGCGCCACGGAGCGCAAATTGAGCGCGTTTCTGGCCGATTTCCAGGAGTTGCCGGAGGAAAAACTCAAGCCGCATCAGCATGCGGGAGTCGAGTTTCTCTACGTTTTGAAGGGCTCGCTGGCGATCAAGATTGGCAGCGAGGAATTTGTTTTGGAGGCGGAGGACGCGATTTATTTTGACGCGTCCGCGCCGCACAGCTACCGCAAGCGCGGCTCGAAGCCGTGTACGGGCGTGATTGTCACGGTACCTTAGTAACGCGCTTCCCACGTTCGACCTGGTTTCCTGCCAACAGGAGCGCGGGGACCTGCTGCGTTCGGGTCTGACCGACGCACCCGGGTGGTACCCAAATTGCTGCATTACTCTTCATTGACAAGGCTTATTCATCATTCCACGCTCGCGGCCAAGGCCGCACAAGTTGCGATCTTGTTCACTCAGGAACGGGGCGCGCGGTTGCGGGATATCCCTCGCCTCAGACCGAGTCGACCTTCGAGAGAGCATTGCTTCAGAATTTCATAGTCAGGGTCTCACCCCAGGAGGACCTTCGTGTCTAAGTCATCGGGTTCCAAGAAGTTCATGCCGGCAGTTTGGATCGTCGCCGTAGCCGCAGTAGCAGCCGCCGGAGTCGCAGGCCTGCGCGCACACCCGCGAAGCGCCGCAGCCGCGGCACAACACTCAGGCCACAGGCGCGCCAGCATGGGCTCTCTGCCGCTGGCTTTTGAAGCCAACCAGGGACAGACCGACCCGACCGTGAAGTACATGGCGCGGGGCAGCGGCTACACGGTATTTCTCACGGAAAGCGAAGCGATTTTCGCGCTGCAGTCTGCGACGTCGGCGGCGAATGCGCAGGCTACGGGCAGGCACTCAGTGGGCGCTTCTCGCCAGAGCGCAACAGAAGTGCGCGCGGAGGAGTCGCGGACCGCTCAGTCTCAGACCCAGTCTCAGACCCGGTCTCAGACCAAAGACCAGGGCGCTGCGATTCGCCTAACCCTGGTCGGCGGAAATCCGCAGCCGCCAATCGCAGCGAGCAGCCCGCTGCCGGGACACAGCAATTATTTTATTGGCAACGATCGCAGCCAGTGGCACGCGGATGTAGCGCAATTTGCGCGCGTCTCCTACCGGAACGTTTATCCGGGAGTGGACATGGCTTTCTACGGCGGGCAGAAGCAACTGGAGTTCGATTTCATCGTGGCGCCGGGCGCCAGTGCTTCGCCGATCCGGCTGGGCGTCTCGGGTGCGGACCGCATCGCAACCGACGATTCCGGCAACCTGGTCCTGGCTTCTGCGGCGGGGAACGTGCTGCTGCATAAGCCCGTGGCTTATCAGGAGAAGGACGGAGTCCGGCAGCCGGTCGACGTGCTTTTTACCCAGCAGGCGACTCACCAGATCGGCTTTGTGTTGGGCAACTACGATCGCAGCCGCGAACTGGTGATCGATCCTTCGGTGAGTTACGCCACGTATTTGGGTGGCAGCGCCGAGGACGATGCTTACGGCATCGCCATCGATAGCAACGGCGACGCGTATGTAACCGGGCAGACCGCGTCCCCGGATTTTCCCTCGGTCGGGGGCGTGCAATCGAAGAAGAAGACTAAATTCGATGCGTTCGTGACCAAGATTTCGGCGGACGGGTCGACGCTCATATATTCCACGTACGTGGGCGGGAACGGCGAGGACAGCGGGAACGCAATCGCCGTGGACGCTTCGGGCGACGCATTTGTGGCGGGCGGCACCGGATCGTCAAACTTTCCCAATAACGGCGGTTATCAAACGAGTCTGAAGGGAAGCCTGGACGCGTTTGTATTTGAGCTGAACCCCGCGGGAACGGCGCTCACCTATAGCACATATCTCGGGGGCAGCCGGGAAGACTTCGCATCGGGAATCGCGTTGCAGGGTGGAAACGCCTACGTGGTGGGCCAGACTTTCTCCACGGATTTTCCGACAAACAATCCGATTCAACCCAACATTGCAGGAGCTTCCAACGGATTTGTGACGGAGTTGAATAGTTCCGGGAATGCTCTGGTGTATTCGACTTACCTGGGCGGAGGCACCAGCGATTTTGCCGCGGCTGTAGCGGTTGATTCCTCGGGAAACGCCTATGTGACCGGAGCGACTCAGAATGCCGCCTTTCCCCACACAACGGGCGCGTTCCAGACTAGTTGCGGTACAGATGCGAAATGCAACGGGGGTTTGCCGGATGCATTTGTGACGGTCTATAACGCGGCGGGAACTGATTATGTGTATTCGACCTTCCTGGGTGGCGAGGGCATCGACCAAGGGCTGGGAATCGCCGTGGACGGCGCGGGCGACGCCTATGTCACTGGGCTGACGCAATCACCTCATTTTCCGTTGACGTCGCCGGCGCTGTTTTCCACGCTGGGTGGAACCCAGGACGCCTTTGTTACGGAACTGAATCCCAGCGGGAGCGCGCTGGTATACTCCACCTTCCTCGGCGGCAGCCTGACCGATGCAGGTACGAGCATTGCGGTTGACGGGAACCGGAACGCGTACGTGACCGGCCAGACCGGTTCATCCGACTTCCCGACGGCAAGCCCCACGCAGAGCGCCCTCGGTGGAGACAATGATGCTTTTGTAAGCGAGGTCAGTCCGTCCGGATCGCACCTGCTGTTTTCCACTTACCTCGGCGGAACGCTCAACGAGAATACCAACTCGGCAGGCGCCAACCTCGCCGCTATCGGGTCCATCGCCGTGGATTACGACGGCACGAACATCTACGTCGCCGGCAACACGGCTTCCACGGATTTCCCCAAGGTAGCGGCAGGACAATCTGCCAACGGAGGCGACATCGACGCCTTTGTCGCCAAGTACACGCAGACTGCGACTACTCCGGACTTCACCATCGCGGGCACGGCACTGAGTACGGTCGCGCCGGGCGGCTCAACGACGTCCACGATCACGATCGCGGCGGTCAACGGCTACACCGGCACCGTCAACTTCACCTGCTCGGTGGCCGCGGTCAGCGGGGGCACGCCGCTGCCTACCTGCTCGCTTCCGAATGCCGTGACCGGCGGGGCCGGGACCTCCACGCTGACGGTGGACACAACCGGCAGCGCGGGCGCCAGCAACCGAGGCGCAAGCAGCGTCCTGTATGCCATGTGGTTGCCGGTGGTGGGGCTGTCGCTGCTCGGGATGCGCTGCAGCACCGCTGGCTCGCGAAGGAAAAAATTCCTGGGCTTCCTGCTGCTCGGAGTGCTGATGACGGCGTTATTTCTGTTGCCGGCCTGCAGCAGCAGCAAGAGCGGAGGAGGCGGGTGTTCCGGTTGCACTCCGACGGGCACCTACACGGTGACGGTTACCGGAACAGATTCCGCCAACGCGAACCTGACCCACTCGGTGACCCCGGCGCTCACGCTCACGGTCAACTAATCTGCGCTTCCGGCATTGCAACGGCCGTCTGCCACGCGGGAGGCGGCCGCTTTTTTTGCGGGAATCACCACCGCTCTGCGAACTCGCCGCGGGACCGGTCGCGGCATGATGTAGTATGGAAGATTCCGTGGGGATGGTTCCGGAGGATGATTCTTCCAGAGCATGACTCCAGGGAACAACTTTCGGAGAACGTGTTCGGACATCTGTGTCGGCAGCCGCGGGGAAAAGTCTGCGGTAAAATGAGACGCAGATTCCAGTGCCGTCGCACCGGCTGCCGGGCAGCCTTTGCTTAGACTTGTGAATCGAAGCTATTTGAACCGAAACCTGCTCATGTTGAAATCCCTGTCGCCACAGTCCGCGTGGTTAAGAACCGAACCGTTGCCATCCGAGTCGTCGAAACCCAGGCCAACGAGGTCGTCGAGGTCGAGGCGAATCGTTCTGGCCGGGCGCGTCGGGATCTGGGCTTTGTGCCTGCTGGCAGTTTTTCTGACCTTGCCCGTGCCAGCGTCGGCGCAGACTCCAAGCTTCACGCTGCAGGCGCCTTCGCTGTCGGAGGTTGCGGTCGACCCCGCCGGCACCTCGACTGCGGACATTGCAGTCGGGGCGGACCCCGGCTTCAGCGGCACGGTCAGCCTGAGCTGTCAGATAGCGCCGACCCAGAACATCACGGATCCTCCGGCATGCACGGTGAGTCCCGGGAGCGTGACGCCTCCCGCCAACGCTTCGGCCACGATCACTACGATGCTCGACACGAGTCAGGTGAGGTACGCCGTCACCTTCACCGGCACCTCCGCTTCGAACAACCAGACCACCACGACGGCGCCGCTGTACATGACGGTGCTCGATGTTTCGCCGCAGTTCACCATCACGGTGGAGAAAGCGGTGGAACCGGCCAGCGTGCCGGCCGGCAACAATGGCGTGACCACGATCGACATTAATCCGATTAACAATTACATCTCGCCTGCCCCCGGAATAACGCTTTCGTGCAGTTCTATCACCCCCTTGGTGAACTTTCCTCCCGTCTGTTCGTTCAGCCCGAACCCGGTTAAACCGGGGGTTACCACCTCGCAACTCACGATCATCACCTTCGGCCCGGTTATCACGACCGGAAACACGGTTCCTGCGCACAACTTTTACGGATCTTTCTGGGCACTGTGGCTGCCTTTGCCTATGCTGGCGCTGGTGGGCCTGGGTGCAGCGGCGGGCGGAAAGCGATCGAGGAAGGCATGGGGGCTGCTGGGTCTTTTTGTGCTGAGCGGCACGCTTTTCCTGATGCCCGCATGCGGCAACACTTCCCCTCAGAAGCATACGCCGAACGGAGTGACGCCCAATAACACGTACTCGTTCACGATTTCCGGCGTGGACCCTAACGGCAACATTTCGAGCAACGCCGGTTCGGGCAGCACGAATCCCACGGCCAGCCTTACGGTTACGACCGCGACAACGAACTGAGTCATGCGGCGGCTCTGGCATGGTGCGCTCTGGCATGGTCCGCTCTGGCATGGTGCTCCGCGTGCGCTGATTCTGGCGGTGGCCATAGCTTCCCTGCTGCTGCCGGATGCGGGCAGCGTCCTCCCTCTGGCTCACGCTGTCCCTCTTGCTGGCAAAGACAGGCAAAGGATTCCTGCCGTGCGCTGGGATGAGCAGAATCCTGGCTGCACCTTCTCGCGCAGCGCCGACGGGCACTACATCTATGGCCTGTGGTACGAAGACGTCGGAATCACGATGACCGTCGATTCCCAGGAACTGGAGAAGGTTCGCCGCCGGCCTGAGCGATTCTTCGCGGTGCTGCTGGACGTGCGCTACCGCGGGCAAGGGCAAGGATCGCTGAATCTGAGTGTTGAAAACATTTCTCTCCAGTTCATGAAGCACTTCAAGGTGGTGCAGACTGCGCTTGATCCGGATGAATTCGCCGAGAAGGTGCAGAGCGACGCCGACGAACGGGATCACCAGGTGGCGCGCGAAGTGGGAAAGCATCCGGAAAAGAAGGAAGAGAAAGACGCCTACGTGCGCGCGCTGCTGAAAGATTCGGCGGAACTGCAGGAATTTGTAGGCAAGAACAGTTTGCGGCCCACTCTGCTGGGGCCGGGCAATCCGGAGAAGAGCGGGTGGGTGCTGTTCAGCATCGAGAGCAAGTGGATCAGCGGATGGAAGAAGCAGGAGGAATTCATCCTGCGCGTGCCGCTGGACGGGAAGGTGTTTGAATTTCCTTTCAAGCTGCCGCCCAAGCCCGGAGAAGTGCTGCTGCGAAAGCGCGAGTGAGGATCGGATGCTGCCCTTATTCTTGAAGGAGTCATTCCGAACCCGGCGCAGTTCAGCCGGGTGAGGGATCTCGCGCGGGAGCTCTCCCGCGATTGCCGGTCTGCGCGCGAGATCCTTCCCTCCGCCTGAAAAGCGGCTCCGGTCAGGATGACGACCAGTGTGGGAAAGTCTTGAGGGTCGCTGCCCTTTCTCACGACGCCGCTTTGCGCGCCTGACGTTCCAGTTCGGCGGCCTGGTGCATGAGCACGTCGCGCAGCGAGACCAGTCCCTTCAATTCCTTGCCCTCGACGATGGGCAGATGGCGGAATCCGAACTCGCGCATGATGAACAGGCACTCTTCGATGGTCTCGTCGGCAGGG
>Ga0181523_10000624_pt1 | contig 40170 bp, 37 predicted proteins | sample PEATcosm2014_Bin_43_FD_119752 | JGI IMG/M metagenome (GOLD analysis project Ga0181523, IMG submission 119752) | Peatland microbial communities from MTU Mesocosm Facility, Houghton, MI, USA - PEATcosm2014_Bin05_30_metaG | ecosystem: Environmental > Terrestrial > Soil > Wetlands > Peat | place... | reverse complement strand
CAAAGCTCCCGTCGCCGTCTACGCCTCCAACCATACTTCGTATATGGACACGCCCGTTATCTTCGGCTCCATTCCCTTCCAGTTCCGCATCCTCGCAAAGAAAGATCTCTGGCAGTGGCCGATGATCGGTTGGTACCTGGGCCGCTCCGGCCAAATGCCCATCGACCTCGAAAATCCCCACGCTACGCTCTCGAGCTTGGGCGGCGCAGTCAAAGCGTTGCGGGCCGGCGTGCCGCTCTTCGTTTTCCCTGAAGGCGGCCGCACTTCAGACGGCGAGCTGCGGCCGTTTCTCGCCGGAGCTGCGTACCTCGCCATTCGCGCGCAGGTTCCGCTCGTTCCCATCGCGCTCAGCGGCGTTTACGATCTCTTGCCCATCCACACCAAGCATTTTTATCCCTGCCGGCTGACAGTGCGCGTCGGCGAGCCGATTGAGACCAAAGGGATGCACGTGCGCCAGAATGGCGAATTGACGGAGCGCCTGCGCAATGCGATCGAAGAAATGCGGATCCCGCCCGAGCACGCTCATGCAGAATCGCCCACGCCCGTCGCGTAAAACTGCGCATTTGGCGTAAGCTGGTGTATCTTCCTCGCAAGAGATTCTCACGATGGATCGCTCTCGTAGAGCCCGTCTGGCCGGTCCGGCCTTTTGCTTCCTAACTCTCTTCGCACACGCTGCGCTTACACAGTCCCTATCATCCGAGGTTGAGAGAATCGAGCTTTCCCCTGCTTGGGCCGGATCCGAGAAAGCCGCACGGTCCGTCGTCACGATCACGAATGATCAAGGAGTTTTCAAACGGAGTTGGAATCCAACTACGATCTCTGCCGACTACAACCAGCTCCAGATCATCGGTTCCGATCCAGATCACCCCCCAGATCTCCATGCGCGCGAACAAGAGCCTGGGTTTTCCCAAGACATCGTCAACACACGTGAAGTGATGGCGTTGGTTCGGGCCTTGAGCGCTCCGACCATGAGCTCTCCTTCGCTCTCGAACCTAGGGATTACCCCCGCATGGCTGGCGGATCATGCCGGTGATGCTGCAAAACACTTCGGAACGCTGGGAGAGCCGAACGATCGGGGGCAGCAGGAATTCTTTAGAAAGTCGTTCACTGACCTTGCTCTGATCCAGAGGATAATTCCTAACGTAGTTAGAGCCAGCTGGACCGACGACGCTGTTTGGGTTCACATCGTCCTCCGCTTTAAGAACGGCACGACCATCTCGGCGGAAAGCGAAAATCAACCCGCATTCATGCTTCCGTGGACCTGTCAGGCCAACGGGAAAACAACTCGTACGTACAACGCTGACATTTCGCGTGCTATTGCAAATCTGCTGCCCATCGGTGCGGTCAACAGGGAACGCCTTCAAGGCGAGGGCCTGGAAGACCAGGTTGTTTTCGAGATGCCGGGCGCGCTCAGGGGAGAGTGGCAACGTATCGGTGCGGAAGACATCGCCGGGGATGCTCTTGCACGCCTGCGTCACAACTACACAATCCGCCGGTCCGAAGTTTCAGAACACATTGGCCTGCAATTCGGCCCGGATCCTCCCAAGCCCGGCGTTGAGATTTTGCAGGCGGATGTGCGCCGGTCAAGCTTTCCCACGAACCTGGTGGTCGCAACCGTCTTTCCTTTCGAGGGCGGAGATGCCATCGGTATCGACACTTTCCTCCAAGAGGGACAGCGATACGAGCGCATCGTTCTCGACAATCCATGGATCATGGTCTCGCTGAAGAAACACCCGGACCTAGGGGCCTGGCTCATCTTTGTAAAGGATGTATCGATGAGCGAGAAGGCAATGCGAATCTTCGCCGCCGACATGCATGCGCACGGGCGTGATGATCTGGCGCAGGAAGTCTCTGCTCACCGCGCGGAGATTGCTGATCTCAGCTACTACGGCGATGAGGTGATCCTGTTTCCCGATCACCATGCGATTCTTTGGCGGTGGGATCCGAATCGCGAGCTGTTTGGGTGGCCGGCATCCGAGGTCAAGACCCAGCAATGCACAGACTATCCAACTCTGGATGTCGGCTGCGCGGCGGCGGTGGTAAGCACAGACGGGAAACTGGAAAGATAACGCGCGCCCGAAGATTTCCGGCGTGACGCTTATATCTGAGACGACCACTAAGTCCCTTTACACTGTCTCCATGCCCCCGCGCATCGCCATTCCCGAGCCCACAAGCGATGATCCTGAATACAACCAGCGCGCGTTGCCGCAATATGTTGCCGCCATCACGGCTGCAGGCGCGGAGCCGGTTTTAATTCCGCTCGGTGAGACTCAGGAACGTGTCGCCAAACTGCTCGCGTCCGTGCAGGGCGTTCTTCTGCCGGGCAGCGGTCACGACGTGGATCCGGCGCGCTACGGCGAAGATCGGGAACCTGAATGCGCCGACAACGATCCCGTCCGCGCCGTTGCCGACGAGGTGCTCTTGCAGGACGCATTCAACCATCGCAAGCCGATCCTCGCCATCTGCCACGGTACGCAGACGCTGAACGTGTGGCGCGGCGGTTCGCTCATTCAGGATTTGAAAACATCGGTGAATCACCGTCCCGGCCGCGATGTTGTCGAAGCGCATCCGGTGAAGATCGTAGGGGTCTCGCGATTGAACGGAATTCTGGCGCACGCCGGCGCGTCGGATGCGCAAGTCAACTCGAGCCATCACCAGGCAATTCGCAAGGTCGGGGACAATCTGCGCGTGACCGCTGTCTCGCCAAATGACAACGTCGTCGAAGCGGTTGAGCTCGATGCGCCGGATCACTTCGTCGTTGGCGTGCAATGGCATCCGGAGCGCACCTACGAGCAAAGCGAGTTTTCACGCGCGATCTTTTCCGCGCTGGTTCAAGCCTCTATCGAGTGGAGCTCGCAGGTAGAAGCTGGTGATAAGCGATGAGCACGGAAGGCACAGCCTCCCGGCTCAATGATCTCCTGCAAAAAGCCGGCCTTGACGCGCTGGACGACGAGACAGTCCGAAAACTCGAAGCCTATCTTTCGCTATTTGTTCGCTGGAACAAGCGGATCAACCTAAGCTCTGTCCGCGATGAGGAAGGGATTCTTTCGCAGCATGTCATTGATTCTATTATAGTTGATCGTTCAATTCCCGATCAGGTCGCAACCCTCCTCGATTTCGGTTCCGGCGGTGGCCTGCCGGGAATTCCCATTGCTATCTGCCGGCCGGAGATCGTGGTCACGCTGGCCGAGTCTCAAGGGAAAAAGGCGGCGTTCCTCCAGGAAGCTGTGCGCGTGCTCGGAATCGCGGCGAAAGTTCACGCGAGTCGGGCGGAAGCGCTGAACGAGCCGTTCGATTGCGTGATTCTGAGAGCTGTCGACAAAATGCCGCAGGCCGTTGCAGCCGCGACGAAACTTGTCGCGCCGCAAGGCTGGCTGGCGCTGATGACGACAGACGGCGCACTCGCCGAGCTCCAGGCGGCCGCCGGGCCGCAGTTCAGCTGGGATGATCCGATTCGTTTGCCTGAAAGTGATTCCCGCATTCTTGCCCTGGGACGCAAAGTCAATTCGCAAGCTTGATTTCGACGAGCCTACGAATTACAGCCAGGTCTTCCCGTTTCCGAACCATGAGCCGGACGCCAGTCCCCTCGGCGTAGCGCTTGGCCTCTGTGATTTCCTTTAGGAGGCTTTTCGGTAGGCCGCTGGTCCGGATCGCTGTAAGCGCCTTGTCGCCAAGAACAAAGCTCACCCGAAAACAGCCTTTGCATGGACCGAGATAGAGAATGGTGCGCTCCTTGAGCGCCGGACGGAGACCCTACCCGTACTTCTTTGGCGAAACTGACCGCCATTCCCCACTGGCGATTCCCTTTTCGTCGAGCCAATCGAGCAGCTCCGTCCAGGTCGCCAGGACCGGCCCAAGCTTGGCTGTTATATCTATTTCAGAGGGCGGAGTGCTCTGGCCTATAAAGGCGTTTGGGAGATCCATTCTTGCCTTCTTTCTGGATTCCGACCGTAGTCTACTCCCGCGCGGCCGAAAGGGGGGATGCCTGTTGAATGTCAAGCCCTTGCCGCCTCCGCTCCGGCCTTAACCCGCTGAAAACAATAGTTGAAAAAACTCCGCAAAGTTTGCCGGTAATTCTGCCCTTCTGGCGCATGATTGCTGCATCGATCCAAATTCACGAAGCGACGCGGCGATGGCTTCGCCGGTGATCACTGAGTGGTGCGACGTGAGAGACAACCTCAATAGAATGAAGTCTTTGCAAAAAGCGACTCCTTAGAATCACGAACTTGCGGAGGAGGATGGCTCGCAACTCTTTTTTTATGACGTACTTGGCTTAAAAGATAGGGGGGAGTCGGGGTGGCCGCCCCCTCAAGGAAAAATTCGGGCGAAGAGCTGCACGCGGAACATCTCGCATGCGACCCATTGAGTCACCGTTCGTCACGTATTCACCGTTCCTGTTCCACGTGGAACATTGGGGCACTGGCCATAATCGATCTAACCGCAAATCGTTCCACGTGGAACATTGACCTCCACCAGCCCCAAATCAGGCGAATGCCCAAATTGGAACAGGTTCTGCGACACCCACAAAACCAGCCCCATCCATGGGCAGTTTTCCACCACGGCTCCTTTTTTCTGCGTTCAGTGACCATTCCGCGGCTCCCGGCTCAAAGCCCTTCCGCCATAATGATTTGGCCCTATCCGCGGTTTTGGCCACACCGAAGCTTTCCACAACTATGCCCCGTTCTCCACAATGCAAGTCCAAACGCGCCGACGCACTCTCGTTTTACTCTGGAGTGCCATGGGAAAGATCGTCGGACTCGTCAATCAAAAAGGAGGCGTGGGCAAAACCACTACCGCCATCAATCTGGCCGCCTGCCTCGCGCTCGAAGGCCTCAAGATCCTCCTCGTCGATTGCGATCCCCAGGCCAATGCCTCATCGGGGCTCGGCTTGCAACGCGACGATAGCCGCCACTCGATTTACGACGTGCTCGTGGGCGATAGCCGCGCCAGCCAGGTGATTCTCCCTACCGAAGTAGAGGGCCTTTCCCTGCTCCCTGGATCCAAGAACCTCACCGGCGCAAATATCGAGCTGTCTAGCGCTGAGGACCGCGCCGTCCGCCTTCGCGAGAGCCTCGAGCCCATCAAAGCCGATTATGAGCTCATCTTCCTCGATTGCCCGCCAACTCTCGACCTGCTCACGTTGAATGTCTTATCCGCAGCTGAAACCCTGATCGTGCCCATGCAGGCGGAATACTTTGCGCTGGAGGGCATTTCGGAGCTGATCTCGACGCTTGAGCGCGTGCGCTCCGCCTACAACCCGAATTTGGCCATTGAGGGCGTTCTGTTGACCATGTACGACGACCGCACCAACCTCGCCCAGCAAGTCACGGAAACTCTCCGCGAGCACTTTCGGGAGATCATTTATCGCACCGTCATTCCCCGCAACGTCCGCCTGGCTGAGGCGCCCAGCCACGGCAAGCCAGTCGCCTTGTACGACCCGCGATCACGTGGCGCCGAAGCCTATTTCGAGATGACTTGGGAGTTCCTGGCCCGCAACCAAATGGAGAGCCCACGAGCAGCTGAGCGGCATGCCGCGGCCGGCGACCGTCCGCGCGCGAAAGGTACATTTTGGCCCTATACGTGACCCATCGCCGGCTCTTCACGGGGCGATCAAGTTCGGAAGTTGATCACTTTGTTGTATTCACTATCCTTTGAGGTTTCAGCACTATGACCACAGCCGCCATTGACCCCAAGCGCCGCGCACTCGGCAAAGGCCTCGACTCTTTGCTGCCCCGCGCACAATCCGCACCCACACCCGAAATCGACGCAGGGAAGCCGCGCGAGATTCCCCTCGATCTGATCGACCACAACCCATTCCAGACACGGTCGGCAGTGAACGAGGAGCTGTTGGCTGAACTGGCTGCCTCCATTGCCGCCAACGGAGTGGTACAACCGGTGCTCGTTCGTCCCTTGGCTGGTGGACGTTTTCAGCTCATCGCCGGCGAGCGCCGCTGGCGCGCATCGCGAATTGCCGGCAAGGCCACCGTGCCCGCCATCCTGCGCCAGGTCTCCGACGAGCAGGCGATGGAGATCACCATCGTTGAGAATCTGCAGCGCGCGGACCTGAACCCGATGGAGCAGGCGCGGGCCTTCGAGCGTCTCTCACGCGAATTCCATATGACCCAGGAGCAGATGGCGCACCGCACTGGAAAGGACCGCGCGACAGTCGCCAATTTCTTGCGTTTGCTCAAGCTGCCATCGTCGGTCATGGAACGCGTCGAATCCGGCCAGCTCTCTTTTGGCCACGCACGCGCCCTCCTCGCGCTTCAGGAACCCGGGGAAATGGAAAGGGCAGCGCAGCGGATCGCCGATCGTTCGCTTTCTGTTCGCCAGACCGAGAGCCTCGTCCAAGAGCTCATCGACCCCAGCCGCAAGGCAAAGAAAGGTCCTAAACCGCCTTCTCCCGTCGACGCAAACGTTCGCGACGCCCAGGAACGGCTGCAGCGCGCACTTGGTCTCAAAGTTACAATCGATGACCATAATGGCCGCGGAAAAGTGATCATCGAATACGCCCGCCTCGAGGATTTCGACGCCCTGATGGAGCGGTTTGCGGCAGAATAAGTGGCCGGGGCCGAACAGGTTGCCCTTGAAAATCTGATAATCTGATCTCCATGGATCCGGTCTCGATCAGCGTTACCGAAGCTTCGCGGAACTTTTCCGACTGCATAAACCGTGCGCGCTATCAGGGCACAAGCTTCATCCTTCAAAAAGGCGGCGTGCCCGTTGCCCGCATCGAGCCCGCTGAAACCCAACCCAGAAAAGGTCGCGAACTGGCAGCTGCGCTCAAGCAGGCAATGGAGGAAGTTCACGTCGGAGCGGAAGATGCCACTTCATGGCTGCATGATCTGGAACAGGCGCGCGGTTCGTTGCAGCCTCAGGTGAGGCCGTGGCGTTTCTGATTGATGCAGACGTCATCATTCAGGCGGCGCGAAGAGCGCTCGACCTCGAGGCGTGGCTTCGCGCGCATCCCGACGAAGAGATCAAGCTCGCCGCGATTACGGTGGCAGAGTTAAGTCGCAGTGTGGAGCGTGCTACCGGCGCCCACCGCGCCAACCGGCAGAAATATCTACAAGCGGTTCTCTCCGTATTCGAAGTCGTTCCGTACACAGAGAAGGCAGCCGTGGAACATGCGCGGCTGTGGGCAGACATTGACGTCGCGAGACAGAGGATGAGTCCTCACGATTTGATGCTTGCCGCGACAGCCCGTGAATCCGGCGCCACCATCGTCACCTTTAATACGCGACGTTTCGCGGCTGTCCCGGGTCTGACGGTGCTCAAACCGTAGCTCCGTCCAAGCGAGAGGTTAGAACCCGATGATGAAAGCTTCGGCGATTTTCCTTTGTGCCGCACTCGCTGCGAGCGAGGCGCCCCAGCCAAACCCTGTCTCCATCCATGTCGATCTCGCCAGGCCGATCGGCAGCTACAAGCCCATTACCAGTTGGTTCGGCTACGACGAGTCCAACTACACCACCATGAAGTATGGCAGGCAACTGCTCGGCGAGCTTCATGATCTGAGCCCGGTTCCTGTAACCATTCGCGCCCATCATCTGCTGACCTCAGGCAACGGCGTGGCCGAACTCAAGTGGAGTTCCTCGAACGTACTCAGCCTCGATGCAAACGGCAAGCCGGTCTACGACTTCACCATCACCGACGAGACATTCGACGCATTCCAGAGGGCTGGCGTGCGTCCCATGGTTGAACTGGGCTTCATGCCAAGTGACCTGGCCTCCGAGGTTCCGGGAATCACCGAATACCAACTTCACTATCCGCACCCGACTATGGCCGGCGCATCCAATAACCCGCCCAAGGACTACAAAATGTGGGGTGACCTGGTGCGCAAGTTCACGCAGCATCTGGTCGAGCGCTACGGCCGCCGGCAGGTAAGCACTTGGTACTTCGAAGTTTGGAACGAGCCGGACATCATTTACTGGCACGGCACTCCTCAGGAGTACTTCAAGCTCTACGACTATGCCGTCGCGGGGGTGAAGGCTGCACTGCCCAATGCAAAGGTTGGCGGACCAGCCAGCACGGGCCCGGCCGGCGCAAAATCCAGTGCCTTCCTCGAGAGTTTCCTTGAACATTGCTCGCACGACAAAAGCGCGGCCGACGGCAAGCCCATCCCACTCGACTTCATCTCATTTCATCCCAAGGGCCATACATCGCTGGTCGATGGGCATGTTCGGATGGGCATCTCTAACGAGCTTGAGGCCGCGCAAACGGGATTCCAGATTGTCGCGGAGTTTCCGCAGTACCGGAACCTGCCGATCATCCTGAGCGAGGCAGATCCCGAAGGCTGCGCAGCATGCTCCATGAAAGACAATCCGGCCAATGCCTACCGTAACGGGCCCCTCTATGCGAGCTATACAGCAACGGCAATCAAGGCGCTCTTTGAACTGCAAGATGAGGCCAAGGTCAACTTGCTCGCCATGCTGTCCTGGTCCTTCGAGTTTGAAAACAAGAACTACTTTGAGGGATTCCGAACGCTCGCGACCAACGGCATCGACAAGCCCATTCTCAATCTCTTCCGCATGGCGGGGCTCATGGCAGGCGATCGTGTGACCACCACCAGCACGGGCCAGATTCCGCTTTGCGACCTCGCCAAAACCGGGGTGCGTCAAGCTCCCGATATCGACGCGTTTGCGACGAGAGCCGCCCGCGAAGCCGCCGTCATGCTCTGGAATTATCACGATGACGATCTGCCCGCGCCTGCTGCCGACGTCCAAATCACCGTCACCGGAATTCCGGCTGGCGTGAAGAGGGTGCTGCTCGAGCACTACCGGATCGACGAAACCCACAGCAATGCCTACACCGCTTGGAAAAACATGGGATCGCTGCAGTCGCCGACGCCCGAGCAATACGCTCAACTCAAGGCGGCCGGCCAATTGCAGCTCCTCACTTCACCCACATGGCTTGACGTCGACAACGGCCGCGTGATCGTCGAAACGACCCTGCCTCGCCAGGCCGTCTCGCTACTGCGCCTCAAATGGTAACCGCCAGCCCTTGATTACCGGAGTGTCCTGCGCCCCATGCCCGGAGAATGCCTCGGCGGTTGCTTTGCGGCTGCCAGAGATTTATCCTTCATTTCTACTCGAGGCAGCTCCTGGCGATCTGAAGGAGCCCGTCTTTTCTGGCTGAATTCAGTTCTTCAGCACTGTTGCGGAGTCACCTCATGGCCGTCCAACCCGTCACCTCGAATCACAGCGCGTCCCACCCCGCGCCGCATACCGTCCAATCCATCCCCGTCGTCCTCAATGGGCGCACTCTCGAACCCAACCACCACATTCCGCTCAACCTCGATTGGGTTGAAGGCGTGCGCGTCAACACCAGCGCGGTGGAACGGCGCGCGGCGACCCATGTAGCGCGGCGCACTGTGAAGAAAGAAACGCAGGCTGCCTGGCTTCTGCGCGCCATCGCGTGCATGGACTTGACCACATTGAGCGGCGACGACTCTGCCGACCGCGTGCGGCGCCTCTGCGCCAAAGCGCGCAACCCCCTGCAACGCCATATTATTGAAGGCCTTGGCATTGAGGATCTGCATCTGACCGTCGGCGCGGTGTGCGTCTATCACGCCTTTGTTGAGACGGCTGTGAAGGCCCTCGAAGGCTCGGGCATTCCGGTCGCTGCCGTTTCGGCAGGTTTCCCCGCGGGTCTTTCGCCGCTCGCCGAGCGCGTCGACGAAATTCATCGCAGCGTCGAAGCCGGCGCTCAGGAAATCGATATCGTCGTTACGCGCGCCCATGTCTTCAACGGCGAGTGGCAGGCTCTCTACGACGAGGTCGCCGCGTTTAAGCAGGCTGCGGGCCCCTCACACTTGAAGGCCATTCTCGGCACTGGCGACCTGATGACGCTGCGCAACGTCGCGCGCGCCAGTTGGGTAGCCATGATGGCCGGTGCGGATTTCATCAAAACTTCGACAGGCAAGGAAAGCATCAACGCCACGCTACCGGTCTCGCTGGTCATGGTCCGCTGCATTCGCGATTACGCGGAGCGCACGGGCAGTGCGGTCGGCTTCAAGCCGGCTGGCGGCATTCGCACCGCCAAGCAGGCCACAGACTGGCTGGCGTTGATGAAGGACGAGCTGGGGCGGCCGTGGCTCGAGCCGTCACTCTTTCGGTTCGGCGCAAGTGGAATGTTGGGCGATATAGAGCGTCAACTGGAGCATCATTTAACTGGGCGCTATTCGGCCACGTACCGTCATCCCATCGCGTAGAGGTCTCGCTGAGGGTCACAAGGAGACGCTGTGAGCATTGCTGAAAAGTTCTACACCATGGAGTACGGCGCCGCGCCGGAAGATCCCAAAGAAGCAGTGCAATGGCTCGATCGCCACCACCGCCAGTTTCAAGAGTTCATCGGCGGCGCGTGGGTAAAGCCCGCAAGCGGCGAGTACCAGACCACCAGCGATCCCTCCAGCGGCGAAACTCTCGCTGAAGTTGCCAAGGGCAACACCGCCGACGTCGAGGCCGCAGTCTCCGCCGCGCGCAAAGCATTTCCGGCGTGGCAGGCCCTGAGCGGACACGAGCGGGCCCGCTACTTGTATGCTCTCGCCAGGCAGGTGCAGAAACATTCGCGCCGTCTCGCCGTGCTCGAAACGATGGACAATGGCAAGCCCATTCGCGAGAGCCGCGACATTGACATTCCTCTCGTCGCGCGCCATTTTTATCATCACGCCGGCTGGGCGCAGCTTCTTGAATCCGAATTTCCCAACTACCAGGCTTGCGGCGTAGTAGGCCAAATCATTCCATGGAACTTTCCACTGTTGATGTTTGCGTGGAAGGTAGCTCCGGCATTGGCCGCGGGCAACACCGTCGTCATTAAGCCGGCAAAATATACGCCGCTCACTGCGCTCGCTTTTGCCGAGCTGGCTATGGAAGTTGGTTTGCCTCCCGGCGTGCTTAACGTGCTCACTTGCGATGCAAAAACCGGCCAGGCGCTCATCGAACACCCCGGCATCGACAAAGTCGCTTTCACAGGATCGACTGAAGTCGGCCGCACCATCCGCAAAGCCACCGCCAACTCAACAAAAAAACTTTCGCTCGAGCTCGGCGGCAAGTCTCCTTTTGTCGTTTTCGACGACGCCGATCTCGACTCTGCGGTCGAAGGCCTGGTCGACGCCATCTGGTTTAACCAGGGCCAAGTTTGCTGCGCAGGTTCGCGGCTGCTTGTTCAAGAGCGCGTTGCCGAGACTCTCTATACAAAGGTTCGCGCGCGCATGGAATCGCTGCGCGTCGGACCGCCGCTCGACAAAGCTATCGACATTGGAGCCATCGTTTCGCCAGTGCAACTTGAATCAATCCGCAAGATGGTTGATGCAGGCGTGGCCGAGGGCGCGCGCTGCTGGCAGCCGAGCAATCCTATGCCCGAGAAGGGCTGCTTCTTCCCGCCCACGCTGCTCACCGACGTTCATCCCGGGTCGACCGTGGTCCAGGAGGAAATCTTTGGGCCTGTTCTCGTCGCAATGACCTTCCGCACTCCGGCCGAAGCCGCGGAGCTGGCGAACAACACCATCTACGGCCTCGCGGCGAGTATCTGGAGCGAGAACATCAACGTCGCGCTCGACCTCGCCTCCCAAGTGAAGGCCGGCGTGGTCTGGGTCAACTGCACCAACCAGTTTGACGCGGCCTGCGGATTTGGCGGCTATCGCGAATCAGGTTACGGACGCGAAGGTGGGCGCGAGGGAATGCTCGAGTACCTCACGCCCAAGTGGCTGCACTCGCTGCCGCCCGCTCCTGCAAACGCAGCGAAAACTGAGACTCCGGATGAGAACGAGGAAATTACGCCGGCTGTCGGGATCGGCGGCGCAAGCATCGACCGGACGGTCAAGCAATACATCGGCGGCAAACAGGCTCGCCCCGACTCCGGCTACTCGTTCCCGGTCTATGGAAGAAAAGAGGGGGGCCGCGACGGCGAACTCCTCGGCGAAGCGCCGCTCGGCAACCGCAAAGACATCCGCAACGCCGTTGAAGCCGCGCGCAACGCATCCGGCTGGGCCAGAACTTCAGCACACAATCGCGCGCAGATCCTCTACTTCCTCGCGGAAAACATGATCCAGCGCCGTGACGAAATCGCGCATCGGCTCGCCCGCGCCGTCGGTGAGGAGCAAGCGGCCGTCGAAGTCGATCTCTCCATCGAGCGCATCTTCACCTATGCCGCGTGGGCTGACAAGTACGACGGCCAGGTCCACAATCCTCCTGGCCGCAACATAGCCATCGCCATGAACGAGGCCGTCGGCGCTGTCGGCATCCTGGCGCCAAGTGAAGCGCCCCTGCTGGGCCTGCTTTCGCTTGTGATGCCCGCCATCGCCGTGGGCAACACTGTTGTCGCCGTGCCCTCCGATCGCTATCCGCTCATCATCGGCGACGTGTATCAGCTTCTCGACACGAGCGACGTGCGCGCCGGCGTCGTGAATCTTGTCGCGGGCCGTCCCGCGGAGCTGGCCAAAACCCTCGCGGAGCACGACGGTATTGAGGCCATCTGGTGCTTCCGTAGCAATGAGGAAGCCGACGCAGTCCGCGCCGCTTCCATCGGCAACATGAAGCAGGTCTGGACCAATGACGGCCACGAATACGACTGGTTCAATCCAGCGCAGGCTGAAGGCCGCTGGTTCCTGCAGCACGCCACGCAAGTGAAGAACATCTGGGTTCCGTACGGCGAATGATCGCCGTGCGATCATTCGCCAGGTATAGAAGGATCCGCCGGAATCGTCACCAATTCCTCATGGCCTGCCAGATGCATTGAGTAGAAGTACCCAATCACTGTCCCCAGCGTGGTTGTTTCCTGGTGGAGCAAATTGCCTGTTTCCAGTGTTCGGAAATGGCCCACCCTGGATTGGAAGATAGGTGCCATTTGTTGGGTCGAACCATTCGGCTTTGGCGAAGCCTTTCAAGCTATTCATATTGATCGTGATCTGTCGTGCGGTTGGCATATAGGTAATGACGTACGATCCATCCGCCGTCCTGGCGGCGGTCGCATAGTCACTTTCGCTCACACGGGGGAGCATCCTCGTCGCAAGCGTCTTGGGAATGAAGACGATCACGTTGTTCCCAAAGGTTCCAAATCCAGCCGTAAAAACCGTGTGCTTCTGGTCGGGAATCAAGTTCTGCCAGGCCAACGACAAAAAGAAGTCCTTCCAGATTGTGAGCTGCGATACGCCAACGGTATCGAGATGGGAGTCCCACCCTGGAGGAAAGCTCCAGGTGAAGTGGTTGCCATAGAACTGCCCAACCCCTCCGCTCAACATGGTCCAGTATTCCTGGCGTCGCAGCACTTCGGGCGTCCCGTAGTCCGATGGCGTGCCAACATCCTCCAAATCGTAATGCGCCTCCGCCAGATAAGTGGGCATCACCGGCGTTTGATTGTAGCTATGCAGCATTTGAATGTAGGTCGCTGAGTAGGTGTAACTGCTGTTGAGCGAAAGGATCGGAGCCCAGGATGGGTCGTCCAGCGACCAGCTCGTGTTGTAGTTGATCTCAACACTCTGAAGCTGATCCGGGGCAGCCGATTGAATTCCCTTTGCCACTGCTTGCACTAATGCGTAATCAGAGGGCACGCGCCAGTTCAGAAAGTCATTCCCGCAGATCCACCCGACGTTGGGATAGCGCTTATAGCGACGGCCAAGATATTGCCCATAGGAGTACGCCGCGGCGAGGCCTTTGTTGCGCAGTGTTTGCAGCCAACCATTGGTCTCCGCTGGATCGATGAATACCCAGATGCCGTGCTTCGCAGCAATTTGAACCATGTGATCGAGGCGCGCAAAGTAGGCTTCGTTAGGCTTGGAGAGATCATAATCCGTGTAATTCATCTCCTCCGCCGCGAATCGAGTGAAAGGAAGAAGGTCGTTGTCGCTGAGCAATGCCCCATAATCCGTCCTACCTTCTACGAATCCAGTGAAGGGAAGAATGCCGTCGTAAGTGGCGCCGGTCTTGTTCTCGGGGAAGTCGCTCCCTGCGCAGGCTGCATCGATCCACCCGGCCGTGTTGAACCCGTGCGCCTGGCGGTCGGCAAAGTACCTCTCGGCGTCTGCTTCGCTCAACATGCAGACTAAGCCTTGCGGAGAATCTCCCACGATCAGAAAGGGCTTATCTTGCTGATCCACAAGGTAGCGATGGTTCGCACTCAGCTTCAAAGGGTAAGCGGGCAGGGAGGCGCCGGAAGTTTGCGCGAATGTCATGTCTTCCTTCCCATCCACTACAACCAGGACCAGGAAAAGGATTGATAAGAGCGCCACAAGCCTGATCGAACGTGGACAACGCCTGAAGGTCCGTATTCTCACTTCGATATGCCTTCACCCATATAACTGGGTACCAGAACCAGCGGAACATGCTTTTCGTCTGGAGAGTTCTTGAATCAGCAGAACCGCGATAGCAGACTTTGATCTCAGAAGTCCCAAAACGACATGCTTGCGAAATGGCTTGGGATAGCGCAAAAGCCGCAAAAACTTCGCGCTACTGCGTCAACCCTGCAAAGTGCCAGCATAAACCCGATAAAGGCAATAACCATCCACTTTTTCTCCGCGTCCTCGTTTCGCATTCGGGGCCGTCCGAGGGAATCGAAAACGCCGAGACATCGACTCTACTGATCGAATTCTCCGAGAGCTTCATATGAAAAAAGCTCCTGGGTGTTTGTGCCGGACGGGGTCACTCACCTTCCAAGGGACCGTCCGGTTAGCCGCAGTGTAAACGTGCAAAAGCATTGGACTAAGATTGCGTCATGCGCCTTCTGCTTGTGGAAGATGAAGCCGATATACAAGGTTTCCCGCGGCGCTCGCTTAACGAAGTGGGATACGAAGTGGAAGTTGCGCCCGACGCAAAAAACCGCTCAGCGGCTTGCTGACGAGAGCCAATTCGACATTCTGGTCGTCGATCTTGGGTTGCTGGATCGAGACGGAATCAGCTTGATCCTGCTCCTGCGCGAACTGGGCCTGAAGGCGCCGGTGTTGATCCTCTCGGCTGGGCGATCGGTCGACGATCGCGTCCGCAGGCTGGAACAAGGCGGTGATGAGTTGCTTGCCGTGTAAGAGGTAAAACCTCACCGGGCCACGGGCTCGGCCTTTGTCGACGCGGTTACCCGGGCTCACTGCGGGACCGTAAAAGCCATGAATCGGGAAGCTGGGGGCGCACTAGTTACCATAACGTTGCCTCTGGCCGCGACGGAACTTCAACGTCAATTGGATTTGGCCGGATCAGCGCACACTGGTTGATAAGATTGAAGAGATTATCCTGATCCACGGAAAATAGCCTGCGAACTCGAAACCCCTCGCCTCAATGTTGGATCGGAAGGAAACGGACATACACGTAGCTCGGGCGTGAATCTCGAAGCGTTTTTGCAAGAACCCAGAAAGGCGAAATGAATACCCTTATGCAGACACAGGAGTTTCTGAGAGCCGCGCGGCCCACCAGCCCAGAAGACAGACCCAGGTCAATTTCGGAGGCTGGTGTACGAGAAACAATTCTCGAAGATATCGCATTAAAGACCCTTTATCTCTCGGGTCCATTTTCAGTTCTTGAGCTCTCCCAAAGAACTCGGCTCAGCTACGAAATAGCAGAGGAACTTTTTCGCCGGCTTCGGGCGAAACTACTCGTAGAAGTCACTGGAATGAGCGCCACCGTTGCCAATATTGCCATCACATCTCAAGGCAGAGCGCGGGCGCTGGAATTACTATCCCAGAGCCACTACGCGGGAGCTGCCCCTGTCACTCTTGCCAGCTACGTTGAGCAAGTTCGGAAACAGAGCGTCCGCAACTTGAAAGTTCACCAGGGTGATGTCGAGCAGGCCTTCGCGCATTTGGTGATGGACAGCAAAACCTTGGCGCAGTTCGGAGCAGCAATCAACTCCGGTGCGGGGATCTTCCTCTATGGTCCGCCTGGCGTTGGAAAAACCGCCGCCGCCGAGGCCTTGTCGCGCGTGCTTGCTAAGGATGGGGTATGGATTCCCTATGCGCTGGAGGTCGATGGCCAGATTATTACTGTCTACGATCCAGCGATTCATAAGCGAACAGAGGAACCGGAATCTGAGAATCGAGACGAGCGTTGGGTACGCTGCCATCGACCCTCGGTTACTGTCGGTGGAGAGTTGACAATCGAAATGCTGGACCTGCAATTCAATCCAATTTCAAAATGCTATGACGGTCCACCGCAGATGAAAGCCAACAATGGCGTTCTGATCCTCGATGATTTCGGGCGGCAGCGAATTCCTCCTGACGAATTGCTGAATCGCTGGGTTGTTCCCCTTGATCGCGGGATCGAGTTTCTGACTCTGGTAGGGGGAATGAAGATTGAGATCCCCTTTGAAATGCTGGTCGTATTTGCGTCGAACATCGATCCGGCCAAGGTCATGGATCCCGCGTTCTTGCGGAGGATCCAGACGAAAATCAGACTTGGTGCAATTTCGGACGAGCAGTTCTGCGAAATATTCCGCCGCTTTGCCGGCGACCATGGCCTCGAAGCTGACACGGACCTGCTCAATGAGCTGATCGTCGTCATTCGCGACACAATGCAGCAGGAGTTACGGGCGTGCTATCCCCGGGATCTTGTGAATCAGGTCTTGTGGGCCGCCCAATACGAAGACCGGCCGCCGCAAATCGATCGTGCTGCCTTGATGCGTGCAATCAGTGCTTATTTTCTGCAAAAAAAACTGAGCGACACAGACGAGACGCAGTCAGGAAAGGAGAAGCAAAGCTAATTCGGAAGCTCGCGGCTCCCCCTGGCTTGTCAGGTGAGGCCGCAGAGCGGAATCGCGAAGTGTATACCTCAAACGCCGGAGCTTTTCGGGGAACGCGCAGTTTATGTTATGGGTTCACTTCCCGATGCAGAAGGTGGAAAAGATCAGATTCAGAATATCGTCGGAAGTCGTCTGGCCGGTGAGCGAGTCGAGAGCCCATAGCCCGCGATAGAGATCGAGCAAAATCATTTCGTGAGGAATGCCACCCGCGTTGGCTTTCACAGCGTCAGTCAGCGCTGAAATTGCGGTGGTGACAGCCTGGTGCTGTCGAAGATTGCTCAACATTCCTGGCTCGGCCGCGGCGCCGCCGGTGGCGAGCGACAAGACTTGTTCCCGCAGCGCGGAGATGCCCTCGCCCGAAAGTGCGGAAGTCGAGATTGCAATCAGTCCTTCAAGTGCGGGCTGGCCGCCGGCGCCAGGCCCCGAACTTTCCGCAAGCAGGTCGCTCTTATTCAGGGCAACAATCGCCGGCCTTCCGTCGACCGCGGCAATCAGTCTCCTGTCCTCATCGTTCTGCGGCTGTGTCGTGTCAAGAACGATCAGCACCAGCGCTGCATCGGCCAGCGCTTCGTGGCTACGGCGAATTCCAAGTTGTTCCGCTTCTTCCAGAAGCTCGCGTGCGCCTTCGCGAAAACCCGCAGTGTCCACAAGCTCAATGGGAATGCCGCCGATCGAGATGCGTTCGCTGACCAGATCGCGCGTCGTGCCCGGCGACGCCGTAACGATAGCGCGGTCGCGCTCGACGAGCCGATTGAAAAGCGAGCTTTTGCCCACGTTAGGCCGGCCAACGATTGCCATCGTCAAGCCGTCATGGACAATGCGGCCGCGCGCGAAAGAGACCTCAAGAGCGGCGAGCGGCGATGCGATCTCGCCGATGCGCCGAGCGATCTCGGCTTGCGGCGACACGTCGATGTCGTCTTCGGCAAAGTCGATGCCCGCTTCGAGCAGCGCAATCAGTTCCACGAGCGATTGCTTGGCCGGCGCAGCGCGGCGGCTGAGCGCACCGCCCATCTGGCTGGCAGCCTGGCGCGCCTGCGTCAGCGTCTGCGCTTCGATCAGGTCGCGAACCGCTTCGGCCTGCGTAAGGTCCAGTCGGCCCGCCAGAAAAGCACGTTGCGTGAATTCGCCGGGCTCGGCCAGCCGTGCGCCCAGCTCCAATGCGCGTCGAAGCAGAAGCTCCAGCACCACCGGCGACCCATGCGCAGCAATCTCAACCAGATCTTCCGCCGTGTACGAATTCGGCGCGCCGAAGAAAGTCACAAGAGCTTCGTCAATGCGCGGACCATCTGTGTCTCCCGGGTCCAGTACATCGGCCAAACGCGCTCGCGCGTGTTCAAGGGGTTGATGAGGGCGCACGAGCTTCAGCGCAATCATCGCGGCCTGCGGCCCGCTCAGGCGCACAATGCCGATGCCTCCACGCCCTGGCGGCGTGGAGATAGCGGCGATGGTGTCGGTCGCGGGTTCAGGTGCGGCCATGGGCTGCACTCAGTGTAGTGTTCCGTGCGCTTCGGAGTATCGCAACAAAATCGGCCTGAAACCTGACACCTGAAACCAAGATGTTTGTGGCAAACCCCGTGAATTCTGAATTAAACTTTAGCCAGGAACAGCACCCCCCTGCGTTCTCTCTTGATCCGGCTTGAAAACTCGGCCCGAAGATCCCGATTGACTTGAGGTGAAAGCGATGAAAACTGCGAGATTAGCCACGCTCAAGTTCTTCGCGCTGCTGTTTCTTCTGCCCGGCTTGGCTGGCCTCATCGTCTCCGCGATGATCTCCACGCATTACCTTGACACCATGCCCAGGTGGCCGGCGCCGGAAGTGAATCGCATTGTGCCGCGCGGCATTCATGGAACAACGGTGTATCAAACCCCTGCTGAAGACCGCGATCTGAACCTGATTGAAGGTGCTTCAGTCGGGGTCTTCTTGGTCGGTCTCGCGCTTGGGGTGGTGTATCTGGAGCAGTGGGGAGCCCTGCAAAGCCGCATGGCCGAAGAAGAATCTGAATTGGTTGAGAATCCTCGATAGGAATCAGCCGAATCGCGCAGCGCTCTATTTGGGATCCGCTACAATAAGCCGATGCCGGAACTGCCCGAGGTGGAGACAATTGCTCGCGGCGTTGACAAGCGCATTCGCGGCGATCGCATTGTTCAGGTCTGGTTTAGTCGTCATCCTCAACCCTTCAAGACGCCTCGCGCGCGCCAGGCCAAGGGGCTTTCAGGCCGCGCGATCCTCGCGGTTCACCGCACAGGAAAGCACATCGTCTTCGAATTAAGTCCATTGACGTCCGCGCCCGACGCGCACGAGCGCGAAGCGCTCAGACCTTGCGCTCAATGGATCGTGCATCTTGGCATGACCGGCCGCCTCCTCGTGGCCACGCCGGAAAGCCCTGTCGCCCCTCATACTCATGCGCGCCTCTCCCTCGAAAGCGGCCTCGAGCTGCGCTTTGTCGATCCGCGGAGATTTGGGCGCCTCGAATTCCGCGATCTTCATCGTCAGGCCGCGTTCGGCGCGCCAGGAGATGAACCGCTCTCCATTGGCCAGCGCGAATTTGCATCACTTTTTCGCGGCAGGCGCCTGTCGATCAAGGCAGCTCTGCTCAACCAAACCCTGCTTGCAGGCGTCGGCAATATCTATGCCGATGAAAGCCTCTTTAATGCCGGCATTCGCCCGCGGAGACGGGCCGACCGCTTGACGCTTATTGAGCTTGAACGGCTCCGGCTGGCGTTGCGCGAAATCCTCACCCACGCCATCCTTTTGGGTGGTTCGTCGGTCTCCGACTACGTCGGCGCCGACGGAGAGCGTGGTTTTTTTCAACTTGAACACTGTGTTTACCAGCGGACTTCCGAGCCCTGCCGCCGCTGCCAAACGCCCATTCGCCGGGTGATCGTCGCCGGCCGCGGAACTCATTATTGCCCTAAGTGTCAGCGCTGACCGCCCCATGTTGGGAGTTCGCGCGCACGCCGCTATGCTTTTTTGAATAATCTTCGCTTTTTTCCTTCCAGAATCCAGACAATTTCGGCTCCGCATACCGCGCAAATCATTGCAAAGAAACAATGTTGTGAACGGTACAGCGATTGCTACTCTATGAGCGCCAGTGATGTGGGGTCGCTCAAAGCAGCGAGCGCCTGATCAGCACCGGGTACCCGGCAGAGCAACCGCCAACGAGCGGCCCTCAAAAGGGAGAAGCCAGCCGGGGAGCCTGCAATCGGAGCAGAGCAAACAGCTCGCTCTTTAATTCGCTGGGAGGCCAGTGACCAGCGCAGGATCCAGAAACGCCACTCTCACCTGAGTGGCGTTTCGCGCATCTGGGTTCATTTCCAATCAGACGTTGGGTCATTCCTTGGCCAAGCCTGAAGTTCAGTACACTTATTACTTAAGGCGGTTCCTCCCCAAACCCCCTCTTGCCAGAGGGTGACCTTCCCTGTACTATCGGAGTTGCCTATCAAGCGGCTGACGCAGGCCACCCGGGTATGGGTAGAGCAAGCTCGCCGCGGAGCAAGCAAATCATCGTTCGCCAGTCTGATTGCTATCAAGCTGTGTGCGATGAAGGCTCACATAGGAAAGGGCATTCTCCGAGAAAAGCAGAGGCTGCGCCGGGAAATTCCGGCGGTCGGATGGAGTTGATTGACGACTCCCGCGTATGAAGCAGCAATCGCATTCTCTAAGACGCTCAAGGGGTTGAACCAGAGAATCTGAAGCGCGGGGCCAGCTTGAGGACCATTCGCGCGGCATTTCGTCGCTCCGCAGTCGAGACTCTTTTTCTTTATCGAGGAAAAGACCTCGCGGGGAAGGAAACGGTCTGCACCAGTTTAAGAATTGAGCGGTGGATGGATGGATCTGCGCCACCTTCCGGAGGAATCCGAAGAGTACCTGCGCAAGGTCATTCAACGGCTCAACCAAGAGTAAAACGCGCAATTCAATACAACGGAAAGCAAAGTACCAGGAAGCATACGCATTATGACAACAGAACCGACTCAGCCCCAGTCTGAACAGGGGCCTTCTCCTGACAACGGTCAGGTGCAGTCGCATGGGCATCGGCGCCGTCGCCGCCGCCGCAAGAACAAGTCCAGCCAGCAGCCTGGGATGCAGGCACAACAGCCACAGGGACAGGCGCAGGAATCACCGCAGCCGCAGGCGCCGCATCAATCGCAGCCCGTGCAGCACAGACCGGCACACCAGCACCAGGGCCGCAAGAAGAAGAAATTCTTCCAAAAGAGTTCGGCTCCTCCGGTGCAGCCTGGCAATAGCATCTCCGGGCCGCCGCAAGGCAAGCGCAGGGGGCGCCAGAAGGGTCCGCGCGCTTTTGTCGGCCCCATGGACCACAGTTATCGCGTGGTGAATGGCAATGTTGCCGACGGTCCTCCCTCCACCATTCCGACTGCGGGCAACGGTCATAGCAGCGGGTACTATCCCGATGTCTATGCGGCGCAGCCTCCGGCGCCGATCCGCGAAGACGCGCCCACGCGCATCTTCTGCTTCATTGAGGATCTTTTTTTTCTGGCCAAGATTCAGGAGACGGCGCGCAAACTCGGCGTCAAGGTGGAGTTTGTGAAGGGTGAGAACAAGGACGCGATCGCGCGCATCTTCGAGTCGCCTGAAAACGAGAAGCCCGCGCTCCTGGTCTTCGACCTGAACAATCTGAACGCCAAGCCCATGACGCTCATTCCCAAATTCAAATCCAAGTTCAAGAAGGCCGTCTCCATCATCGGCTTCCTCAATCATCTGCAGGGCGACCTGAAGATGAAGGCCGTCGAGGCGGGATGCGATTCGGTCATGCCGCGCTCGGCCTTCTCGCAGAGTCTGCCGATTCTTCTCCGCCGCTATGGTGTGGAAGAAGAAGAGGAAGTCTCTCAGCAACCCATGTAATTGAGTCACCGAAGAACAAGAAGGGCGCGCCGCTTGGGCGTGCCCTTCTTGTTTTGCGCGACTTTTCTCCTCGGTCCGGTTTTTAGCCCGGTGGCCAGGTCATCTGCCGGCCGCCCATCAGGTGCAAATGAAGATGGTCCACGGTCTGGCCGCCTTCTTCGCCGGAATTGATGACAACGCGGTAGCCCTTCGCCAGACCTTTTTGTCGAGCAATTTCCGCCGCTACACCTAAAAGGTGACCGAGCAGTGCTCGCTTCTCCGCGCCCGTCTCAGCGAGCGAACTAATGTGCTCGCGTGGAATGACAAGGATGTGCACCGGTGCCTTGGGGTGGATGTCGGCAAAAGCGTAGATTTGCCTATCTTGATACACGGCGGTTGTGGGAATCTCACCGGCGGCGATTTTGCAAAAGACGCAATCCATGGCGTGTCCAGTGTACATGGAAGTTGGGCGAGTGGAAGCCGAGCACAGCTTACAATGACGCCATGGCTGCTTCCGCGCCGTTCCGCATTGTTCACACGGTCTGTTCGCACGACTGCCCGGACTCGTGCGCGGTGCTGGTGACGGTGAACGAAGAAGGCCGCGCAGTAAAGGTAGAGGGCGACCCTTCGCAACCGGTCACCCGTGGATTTCTGTGCGGCAAGGTGGCCAAGTATCTCGATCGCGTGTACGCGCCGGACCGGGTCCTTTATCCGCTGCGCCGCAAGCGCGGCGTGGCAAAAGGCCCGTTGCAACGCGGGCGCGAGCAAGAGTCCTTCGAGCGCGTCAGCTGGAATGAGGCGCTGGACGGAATCGCAGCGCGGCTCAAACAGATCAGCGATCGATACGGGCCCGAGTCGATTCTGCCCTACAGCTACGCCGGTACCATCGGCGTGCTCGGCTACGGATCGATGGATCGCCGGTTCTTTCATCGCCTTGGCGCGAGCCAGCTCGACCGCACGATCTGCTCGGAGGCTGGCGGCCAGGCATGGAACCTGGTCTACGGCAAGAAGTACGGCACGCCAACAGAAGACGTGCGGCTCGCCAAGCTCGTGCTCGCGTGGGGCGCGAACATTCACGGCAACAACATTCATCTGTGGCCGTTTGTTGAGGAGGCGCGGCGCAACGGAGCGCGGCTGATCGTGATCGATCCCTATCGAACGCGCACGGCGGCCGCGGCTGACTGGCACATCGCGATCCGTCCCGGCACCGACGCTGCGCTCGCGCTCGGCATGATGCACGTGATCCTCAATGAGGGCCTCGAAGATCGCGCCTACATTGCGGAGCTGACGCACGGGTTCGAGCAGCTCGCAGAGCGCGCTCGCGAGTACACGCCGGAGCGCGTAGCCGCGTGGACAGGCATGACCGCGGCGGAGATCGAACAGCTTGCACGCGAATACGCCAGCACGCGCCCTGCAATGCTCCGTCTGAACTACGGCGTGCAGCGGTGCGAGAACGGCGGAACAGCGGTGCGCGCCATTGCCATGCTGCCTGCGCTCACAGGCGCGTGGAAGCTTCGCGGTGGCGGCGGACAGCTTTCGACGTCGGGCGCATTTCAGTGGGACAAGCGCGCTCTCGAGCGGCCCGAACTGGCGCTGGCGTCGCCGATCGGACGACTGGCGCGCGTGGTCAACATGTCGGAGCTTGGCCGCGCGCTCACCGAACTTGGTTCGCGCGCCGAGGACGGTCCTCAAGTTCACGCGCTGTTTGTCTACAACTCGAATCCCGGTGCAGTGGCGCCGAACCACAACGCAGTTTGCCGCGGATTGATGCGCGACGATCTGTTTACTGTTGTTCATGAGCAGTTCTTTACGGACACCACTGACTACGCCGACTACATTCTGCCGGCGACAACGTTCCTCGAACACACCGACGTGCAGGGCGCATACGGCCACTACTTCGTGCAGCTTTCCCGCCAAGCCATTGACCCGCCCGGCGAAGCGCGACAAAACGTGTGGCTTTTTGGCCAGCTCGCGCAGCGCATGGGATTCACTGAAGACTGCTTCCGCGACACGCCGGAGGAGATGATCCGGCAGGCACTTGCGATCGGCGCGGACGGCCACTCGAAAAACGCGAACATGGAGCACATCACATTCGAGGACCTGGAGCGCGAAGGCCACATTCCGCTCGCGTTTTATTCCGATCCCGAAAAGCGTCCGTTCCTGCCGTACACTTCCGGCCCGTTTGCCACGCCTTCGGGCAAAATCGAATTCTTTTCGGAGACATTGGCGGCATCCGGAGCTGACGGGCTTCCGAATTTTGTTCCGCCGGTCGAGTCGCGCTGGGGCGAGACAGCCAAGAAATACCCGCTCGAATTGCTGGGGCGCAAAAACGACAACTACATGAACTCGACGTTCGCCAATTTGCCCGGTCACCGCAAGATGGAAGCGCGGACCAGCGAGCGAATCGAAATGCATCCGGCTGACGCGGCGACGCGCGGCGTGACGGAGGGCGAACGCGTTCGCGTCTTCAACGACCGCGGGTCGCTGGAGCTGACGGCAATGCTGAACGCGAGCCTGCCCGCAGGGGTCGTGGCCGCACGGCTCAACTGGGCCAAGCTGCACCCGGACGGCGGGAACATCAACGCGCTTACCAGCGAGCGACTGACCGACATTGGCGGCGGCGCGACGTTCTACTCGGTCCTGGTTGAAGTGGCGAAGACGAAAGCCGCCGCACGATGGAAAGTGGACAGTAGACCGTGAAGGAGTGAAGAAGTGAAGAGAAGTGAAACAAGAGTCATAAAATGAGGCAGTTAAGAGGTGAGCGCGCACAGGTTGCAAAAGAGAGGACCGCCTGTTGATTTCAAAGGCTTTGTTGGTCATAAATTCGATGCAATTGCATGTACATTTTCGACTTTTCCGAAGACGGTTTATTGATTCTAAAGAAGTTAATTGGCGAATATTCGGCGAAACATCCCCAATTTTTTTCTTTAATTATTTTTCGCACCTCCTGGATGCAGCCTGGAATGTCTTCGATTCCTCAAAATGCTGCTTCCGCGGGCCAAAGTGGTGCGGTTCGTGACGTCTTCGATCATGGAATGAGTATGCGCCAAAGGGAAGTAACTGTCGGCAAATGGAAGTGGTTTAGATGCAGTAGTTTATAGATTTCTTGCTTGACAGCGGCGCCCGGGAATCAGCGCTTGCGAGCGCGTTCGCGCTGGAGCTCGCGGTAGACCTCGCTTTTAGACCGACCCAACTCGCGGGCCAGGCGCTTGAGCGCTTCTTTTTCGTCGATTCCGCCTTCGGCAGTCATGCGGGCGACGCGGGTGGCGATCGTTTCGTGCGCGTTCGCCGCGCCCGATGCCCCGACCGACGAAGCATCATGCGCGGGCGCCTCGATGAGCAATGTGATTTCGCCGCGGACGCGATCGCGGCTTGCAAGTTCGTTGCGGACTTCGGCAACGGTCCCGCGTAAAAACTCTTCATGAATCTTGGTGAGCTCGCGAGCCACGGCGATGCGAAGTTCCGGACCAAAAACCGATTCGAGATCAGCGAGCGTATCGAGCAAGCGGTGCGGCGCCTCGTAGAAGATCAGCGTGCGCGCGGTCTCATGCGGCTGCGCGGCAAGATCTTCAAGTTTCGTCCGGCGGCCTCCGGCCTTCTCTGGCAGAAAACCGAGGAATTCAAATTCGTCGGCGGGCAATCCCGAGGTAATCAACGCGCTGACGGCCGCATTCGCTCCGGGAATCGGAAATACTTGAACGCCTGCGGCGATAGCTTCGCGCACTAGCCACGAGCCGGGATCGCTCACGCCCGGCGTTCCGGCATCAGAAACCAGCGCGATGGCGGTCGCCGTCCCGGCTTTTATGTCTTGGATTAATTCTTTGGCTCGGGAACGTTCGTTGTGCTCGTGGCAACTGATGGTTTTTTTCTCGATTTGGAAATGATTGAGAAGTTTTTGGGTTTGGCGCGTGTCTTCACAAGCGATGCGGTCGACGTTGCGCAGAACTTCAAGCGCGCGCAAGGTAATGTCGCCGAGATTTCCGATGGGAGTGGCGACGAGGTAGAGGCCGGGAGCAAGATTCGCTGCTGGACTCGCATCTTCCTCGCGCGCCATGGGAGCCTCTAGTTCTCTGCTTCCTGGCGTTCGATGCGGCGCTGTTCGGCGAGCAGCGACATGGAACTCATGAGGTTCTGCACGCTGACGATGCCGACGACTTTCCCGCTCTCGGTAATGGGAATGAGCGCGAGGCCGTGGCCCGCGGTGAGGCGGCGAATGGTGGTGCCGAGCGTGTCCTCCGGCCGAGCCACTTGAAACGCGCGCGACATGACGGACTGCACATAGCCATTGCCGTCGTTGCGCAAGGCCTCAAGGATGCGCTGGCGCGAAACGATGCCGACCAACTGCGGGCCGCGCACCACAGGAAAATCCTCCTGCAGCGAGTGCACGCAGCGATAGAGCGCGTCGGCGAGTGTATCGGACGGCGAGAGCGTGGCAAAGTCGGTAAGCATCACCTCGCGCATGCGCACAGTGTCAACGACCGACTGGAAGAAGACGCCCTGATCCTCAATCTGCGCGCCGATCATGATGAAGAAGCCGGCGAGGATGAGCCACGGCTCCTGCGCAAACATGCCGCCGACGATGGCCGCACCGGCGAGCACCTGGCCAAGGCCGGAGACGGCGCGGCTGGCGGGAGCAGACCCATGAGTTTGCGCGAATTTGTTACGGATAAGGCGGCCGCAGTCAAGAGGATAGGCAGGGAAGAAATGCAAAATGCCCAATGACGCCTGCATCCAGACCAGGCTGCGCAGCAAGTGGCCAGAGGTAATGAATGGATGATCGAAGAGCTGTACGTTGCCGCTGGCGCCGAGGATGATGCCGACGGCGGTGAGCGCCGCGCCGATGTTCGCCAGCGGGCCGGCCAGCGCGAGAACAAACTGACCGCTTCCGTGATTGGCCATCTCCTGGCTCTCGGGATTGGCGTAGGCAAACAGGCCGCCGATGGGCAGGAGCAGGATGGCGCGGAGTCGAAGGCCCAGCCATGCCGCCGCCACAATGCGCGCTGTTTCACGCACAGCCACGGCCGCAACCAGGAGAAGGAAGAGCGCCAGCGCGCGCGGCCAGCCGTCAGAGCCGCTGATGGCGAACAGCACCAGGACCAGCAGAGGGAAGAAGATGTGGACGCGCATCTCCACACCGAACCATCGGCCCAGCGGAATTGACCAGCCACGCATACACCGATTGTAGAGCGTGGGGTGGGAAAGGAGCGGGTTGAAGGGAGTGAACGGAGTGAAAGAGTGAAGGAGTGCAGCTGGGAACGGATGCGCTTCCGCTATTCTGGTTGGCGATGCGCATCATCGCAGGAACGTACCGCTCGCGCACGCTCGCGGCTCCGCCGGGAATGAGCACACGGCCCACCAGCGACCGGCTGCGGGAGACGCTCTTTAACGTGCTCGCCCCGCGGATTAAGGGCGCGGTGTTTCTGGACTTGTATGCCGGCTCGGGCGCGGTGGGGTTGGAGGCACTGAGCCGAAGGGCCGCGAGCGTTACATATGTGGAACGTGCGCCGGCGGCACTGAAGGTTCTCGACGGCAACCTGGCGCGGCTGGGAATCAGCGAGGGCGTGAACATTCACAGAAAAAGGGTGAGCGCGTTTCTCCGTGGGATCACCGGAACCAATCCAAAACCAGAAGAAGATCCAAAACCAGGAAAAAACGAAGTAGTGTTCTTGGATCCTCCGTATGAAGCAGCGGAGGAGTATGCGATCGCGCTGGGATTGCTGGGTGGTGCGGCCAAAGGGATTCTTGCGGAAGGTGCAGTGGTGATTGCCGAACACCGGCGCAAATTCGCCCTCGATGAGCGATACGGCAGCCTGAAACGAACGCGTGTGCTCGAGCAAGGCGATGCGGCATTGAGCTTCTACGCAATCGAATCCGATGCGACCCAGGCTTGAACCGCGTCCGGCGCCGGCGGTGTTTTCGGTTGAGCCTTGAGATAACCCACTACAATGAGGCGCATGAAGACCAGGTGTTGGTTCAAGGGTCTTGCGGCCACCGCGCTGGCAGTTGCCGCAGGAGTGGGAGCGCACGGCCAGCCAAATACTGCAACCGCGCCGCAAGCTCCAGCGCGGCAGCTCGTCATTCTGGATACGGATATCGGCGACGACATCGACGATGCGTTCGCGCTGGCCCTACTGCTGCGCAGCCCTGAGGTGAAGTTGCTTGGCATTACCACTGCCTTCGGGGATACCGAACTACGCGCGCGCCTTGTAGATCGCTATCTCGCGGCCGTGGGCAGCAAAGGAATTCCGGTGGAAGCCGGCGTTCGCACACCGGCGACGAATCATTTCACGCAGGCTGCATACGCGCTTCAGGCGCCGGGGCGGAAGCACGGCGACGCAATTGGATTTCTGCTTCGCGAGATCGCCGCCCATCCCGGCGAAATCACTCTCATCGCCATTGGTCCGCTGTTCAATGAGCAAGCGGCCATCGCGCGCGACCCGGCCACCTTCCGCAAATTGAAGAGGGTCGTTCTCATGGGTGGCAGTGTCTATCGGGGGTACGGGGACACGAATCAGCCCGTGTCGGCAGAGTGGAATATTCTTTGCGATCCGGCAGGAGCGCGGTCGCTGCTCGCCTCGGGTGTTCCGGTCTTCATGATGCCCCTCGACTCAACCCAAGTCGATCTCACTTTGCCGGAGCTGGGGGCCGTCCTTTCACAAGGATCGCCGCTTACTGACCAGTTGACGTTGCTCTACCACCAGTGGACGGGGCCGGATGCCTGGAGGATGCCCACACTCTTTGACCCTGTGGCCGTAACCTATGCCATTCGTCCTGCACTATGCCCGGTGCAACCGATGCGCCTGGATATGGATGACAAAGGGTTCACCCAGCCTGTCGCGGGTCCACCGAATGCGCAGGTGTGCCTCAAATCGGATGAGAAGGGATTCCTGGAGCTTCTCCTGAAACGGATTTCGGCCGATTCGGCACAATCGTCGAAAAATCAGGGCGAGCAGAGTGATTTTCGACGTAGAACGAAGTGATTTGCAGGCTTCCACCGGCGAAACTTGACTGTTGTGAGCAAGGTCACCGTCAACTCCATTGACAGCGGAGGAAAGTAGATGAAAAATGGCGGGGCGAAAGATTTCGAGCCATTCAATGCTGTCTATTCATGCGGGCCACTTATGTGGTTAAGGGAGGGAATGTGAAAAACGCGGTGAAGTTGCAGGTTTTGGTAGTTTTGGTTTCGCTCGGAGCCGGCCTATGGATGGCAGGATGCAAGTCGGCGCCGGATCTGACGCAAGCCCAGGCTTTGACGATGATTCAGGCCAAATACGACCAGACTCCCGCCGCGCCCGTGAACATTACTTTGAACGATACCGGGATGCAGCAGGGAGGGACTGCAAAATACTGGATAGAAACCAAGAGGTATCCCAACGGCTATTGGGCGGACTTTACGCTGACGCCCGACGGCAAGAAGGTACTGACTTTGGCGGGAGGCGCAAGCGTGATCCAGTGGCGGCCCGATAGCCCGAGCGATCCGCACTTTGTCATCGTCATCCAGTCCGTCGTGACGAATCATTTGAAGGCGCGCGATGTGGGAGAGATTCAAACGGTGGCAGATACGAGGATCGCCTCGTTCACTGAGGACGTGAATCTTGACGGGCTTCCACAGCCGCTCGCGGACATGGCGCACAATCCCGGCAACAAACTGAGCTCGCTGCGGCAGGCCACGTTTGTCCTGACCAATGGAGCGTGGACGCTGCAGTCGATCGAATAAGGCTTGCTTATTGCGGCGATGAGGTTTGGGGCGGCGCGCTGCGCGGAACTTGTGGTGTCTGGCCTTGGCTGCGCGGGACCGAAGGCGTCTCGCCGCCCTGCCCGCCAAAAACGTTCACGTTGGCGGCGGTAAAGACTCCATCCTTCACAACGCCGTCGGCGCGCACCGCGTCTCCCACCTGAATGTCCGCGAGAGTGATGGGATCGCGGCGTTTGCGGAATTCAGTGTTTTCATCGGCAACAAGGGTGTGCGGCGCGCTGTCGAGCGTTCCGGTCAGCGTGATTTTTGTGCCGTCGATGGCGGTCACCTTTCCCATCAGCCAGGTCTTGCCAAAGTTCGCTTCCATGGCGCGGATCTGGTCGACTGTTTGCTGATCCATGAGGGCGACGGCTCTCGCATTCACGCTTTTTGCCGAGGCGTCGGTGTCGCCCATGACGTTGATGACGTCGCCCGCTTTGATGTCGGTGGCGCTGATCTGCTGCGGAGGATTCCCGCCGCCGCCCATCCCGCGATGTCCGCCTCCGGGCTGCTCGCCGCCTTCGCCCGGACCGCCTCCCTGACCCTCGCTCGAACCTCCGGTTCTGGCCTGGCGCTTGAAGATCCGTGTGTCCGCGGTGAAATGGACGGTGTAGACGTCGCCTGTATCGGTTTTGATGGTGTAGTGATCGGCGGCAACTGCTGTTACGGTGCCCATGAGGCCGCGGCCCATCATCATTCCCGCGCCCCCGCCTCCGAAGCCGCCACGGCCACCGCGCTGGCCGTAACCACCGCCCCATCCTGAGTTTCCATTCTGGCCTGAGTTTTGGCCGGACGGGGGTGCGATGCCGGGGTCCTGAGCGCAGGCGGCGGCTGTGAAAGCGAGAGCAATCACAAGTGACGGATAGAGGCGGTTCTTCATCGGAGTCTCCAAGGGAAGGCTGAGCGCCAACCTACTTGATAGACGCCCGAGATGCGGCCGGAGACGACGATAGACCCAAGGTGGGCGCGGATTGAGCCGCTTACTGACTGTGCTGCTGCTCCGCAAGCAGCTGTTTGAAGGCGGGGTTCGAGCGCAGGCTGGCGAATTCAATATCGTTTGCGACCTTCTTGCGCGTGGTAAAGCCCTCGTCAAGCGCCATGCGCAGATACTGCAGAGCGCAGTCGGCGTAGCCTGCACGCGCGCAACCTGCCGCCATGTAGTAATTCATTGCGCCCCGCTCCTGAACCGAAGATGGATCGTCCACAGAAGGAGTGCCGCGATTGGAAAAGATCTCCGGATCGATAGTCAAAGCCTGCTGGTAGGCCTCCCAGCCCTTGTTGTACTTATGTTCCGCCAGCAGGTTGGTGCCCAAATTCTTGAGGATCAGCGCGGACTTGGGATCGATTTTGAGCGCCTTGCGGTACAGGCGTTCGGCCTGGCCGTATTCCTTCTGCGAGGCATAGACCGTGGCGAGATTATTCAGAACCTGAGAATTGCGCGGATCGAGCTGGAGAGACTGTTTGTAGCAGCGAGTGGCGTCTTTGGAGTTGAACATCATCTGGTAGTCGATGCCCATCTTGTTCCAGATCGGCGCGGTCATTTCAGGCGCTTTCGAATAGGCCGCAATGGCAGCCTGGTAGTGCTGGCGGGCAGTGAGCGAGTCGCCAAGCTGCTCGGCAGTCGGCGGGGTGTGGGCTGGGGACACGGTTTCGGGCGCAGTTGGAGCGGCCGACGGCTGGGACTGGCTGCTTGCCTGCGCTGGCAGACTCCGCGGAACCGCAAGAAAGAACGCGAACAGTGCCGCAATTGGAATCCGCTGTAGACCGAACCTCAACATACTTTCTCCTGCCATCCCACCCGAGAATGAAGAGTCTTTCAGGATTCTCTGGCAGGGATTAAACCACCATTCACAGTCAAATGCCAGCACACTACTACCATTAACGGTTAAATGGACCTATCCAGGCCGGGAGTTAACGGCGGATGGTCCGTCATGGGGCGGTCACCCCAGGTGATGGGACGGATGGGCTCCCCTTGGTGTGCCCGGGACGAGTGGCCGCTGCACGATAAGGCGTCGAAATCGCGATGGATTGCATCAAAATGTTCTACACTCAGCGGATGCGGGAGGGGGACCGTGAGCACAACCACTTTTTCTGGCGCCGGGTCGGCGATTCTCAACCGTTTCAATGAAGTACGGCGCAGCACAGTCGGCTTGTGCGAGCCGCTTTCGGCCGAAGATATGATGGTGCAGTCGTGCCCTGAGGCCTCGCCGGTCAAGTGGCACTTGGCCCACACCGCTTGGTTCTTTGAGGCCTTCGTGCTGCGGGAGTTTCTGCCCGACTACAAACTCTTCAACCCCGACTTTCCCTGGCTCTTCAACAGCTATTACGAAGGTTTCTCTGCATTTCCCGAGAAGCGGCTGCGGTCGTCGTTTTCACGGCCTGGACTCGAAGAGATTCGATGTTATCGCGAGTATGTGGACGCAGCCATGCAACGGCTTTTCGAGCGCGAGCCGGAGGCGGAAGCGCTGCGGCGCATCGAGCTGGGTGCGAACCACGAAGAGCAGCATCAGGAATTGCTGTTGACCGACATTCTGAATGCGTTTTTCACGAATCCGCTGAGGCCGAAGTACAGGGAGCAAGAAAGCAAGGGAGCAAGGGGGCGGCTGGAGCCGGTTGAGTTCACCCAATTTGAGGGCGGATTGCACGAGGCCGGCAACGCGGGCGACGGTTTCTGTTTCGACAACGAAATGCCGCGGCATCGCGTTTGGCTGGAGCCGTTTGCTCTGGCAGACCGACTTGTTACCTGCGGCGAGTACGCGGAGTTTATGGCCGATGGCGGATACCGCAAGCCGGAGTTGTGGCTCTCGGCTGGGTGGGATGCGGTGAAGGCGAACGGCTGGAGAGCGCCGCTCTATTGGACCGAAAGTGATGGCGCCCGCGGAGAACATGAATGGAGCGCGTTTACCTTGCGCGGAGAACTTCCGCTCGAGGACTTGAAAGCGGTGCCTGTGAGCCACGTAAGTTATTACGAGGCAGACGCTTACGCGCGGTGGGCCGGCCGTCGGCTGCCCACGGAGTTTGAGTGGGAAACCGCCGTGGAGGGCCAGCCGATCGAGGGTAATTTGCTCGATTCCGGAAACCTCACTCCAATTCCTTCTACTGATCTCATCCAAAACCAGGACGGTGCGAAGCACTATTATGGGGACTGCTGGGTGTGGACGAGTAGCGCTTACCTGGGCTATCCGGGCTTCAAACCGCTCGATGGCGCGCTGGGAGAGTACAACGGCAAATTCATGAGCGGGCAAATGGTTCTGCGCGGCGGATCGTGCGTGACGCCGGCGCGGCACATCCGCTCGAGCTACCGAAATTTCTTCTCCCCCGAGACACGATGGCAATTTTCCGGCATCAGGCTGGCGACATAAACGCGCCAGCTGCATCGAAATTGAAGGCGAATTAACTGAGAACCCATGACTGCAGCAGCTTCCCCTGCCCCAGCCCTGCAATTTGACGAACGCGTCGCCACGGCGGTCCGCGAAGGACTCACTGCGCGGCCCAAACGACTTCCGGCATGGTTGTTTTACGATCGCGCAGGTTCGCGGCTGTTCGATGCGATCACCGAACTCGACGAGTATTATCTGACGCGCACCGAGCGCGGCATTTTCCTTCGCGCCTCGAAAGAGATTGTGCGTCAGGCGAGCGCCGAACAGCGGCTGCGCATTTCGGAGCTGGGCGCGGGCTCAGCAGAAAAGACGCGGCTGCTTTTGCGCGCCGCGGTCAACCGTCTTGGAGCCGTTGTCTATGAGCCAATCGATGTGTCAGCGAGCGCGCTCGATGGAGCGAGACGACGCATCCAGCGCGAGATTCCCGGCGTGACGGTGACGCCGCGCGTAATGGACTACACCGATGGCGACGGCCACAAGTTTCATCTTGGAGCGATGGACCCCGACGAAAGAAGGCTCGTGCTTTACATCGGATCGAGCATCGGAAATTTTGAGCCGGCCGAAGCCGAGCGTCTGCTACACCGCGTGCGCGCCGGACTGGAGATTGGCGACTCGATGCTGCTGGGTGTCGATCTGGTGAAAGACAAATCAACGCTGGTCGCGGCGTACGATGACGCGCAGGGCGTGACGGCGGCCTTTAATCGCAATATGCTGGTGCGCGTCAACCGTGAATTGGATGCAGAGTTCGATGTGGAAGCATTCGAGCATCGCGCTGTGTGGAACCAGGCAAATTCACGCATGGAAATGCACTTGGTGAGCCGCTGTGCCCAGCAGGTGCTCGTGGGCGAACTGGATATGACCGTCGAGTTCGCAGCCGGCGAGACCATCCACACCGAGAACAGCTACAAATACCGGCCGGGGCAGGCGGAAGCATTGCTTGCGAAGACGGGCTTCCGCGCCGAGGCAACCTGGACCGACGAGCGTGGCTGGTTTGCGGTGTGCCTCGGGCGGGCTAGCTAGTTCTAACTCGCCGACGAATCGTCGTCGACTGTTGAATCATCGACGGGCGTATCGTCGACGGGCGTGTCATCCACTGGAGCGTCATCGGCGGGCACATCATCCGTTGGCGTATCCATTTCCTCGCCGGTTGAGCTCCCGTACTCGCCCGAATCAGCGGAGCTGTCGGCAGTCTGCTCCTCGCCTGCGGCAGCGTCGCCATAGAGCTGCGCGTCGGCTGCATCCATGTCCGGATTGCCGGAAGTGTCGTCGGCGTAACTTGCAGCGGTTGTCGCATCCTCTTGCGCGGTCTGCTGGTCCGATGCGGCGTAGCTTTCATCGAGCTGCGCCGTCCAGGTCTCGTCGGTGTTGTCCGGACCTCCTTCGCCCGCCACGGTCTCCGATTGCTGGTAGGCGTCTTGAGCATCGGTGGATGCGGCCGTGTAGTCGCCCGATTGGACGTCCTGAGCCTCCTGTTGCTCGTCCTGCTGGAGCGTGTCCTGATCGGAGGTCAACTGCGACGGATCAGTGGAGCTGGTCGAATCGGGGTCGGTCGAGCTGGTGGCGTCGGGATCGGAGCCGACCGTTCCCCCCGCCGTTGGGTCGTCGGTGCTGCCGGCGGTCGGGTCGGTTGGATCGCTGCCGTCGGGCGTCGTCGAGCCGTCTCCGGGATCGGACGATGGGCTGATTGGATCTACTGACCCTTCCGGTTCCGTGTCGCCGGTGGATCCAATGGTTGGCGAGTCACTGGGGTCGGAATAGCTGCCAGTGGGATCAATAGAACCCTCGGGTCCCTGGTCGCCAGGAGTTGAACCGTCTCCAGGAGTGGTCGAAATGGGATCGACCGAGCCCATGGGATCGCTACCCGGGTCAGTCTGGCCAGTTGGATCTGTTGTAGGATCCGTTCCGGAATCCGTTTGAGCGCTTGGGTCAATGGCGTCAGGGTCGACGACGAAAACCTCTTCCTGGCCATCCGGCGCAGCTTCGACCACGACTACTTCGGGATCGGTGCCTGCGGTTGGGTCGGTGACGGCGTCGAAGACTTCGACAACAACTGGTTCGTCGGAAGGAGTGGAGCCGTCCGGTGAATTCGCGGCCGCATCGGGGACAATCACGACAACTTCATTAGGATCGTCTGGCATACATTATCCTCTCTTTTCTTTTTGGGTCACCTGGCTTGTTTATGCGCGGCAGCAGCCTCCTGCGGCTTGGAGGGCAGTTTTGCTTTTGCACTCGAAGGCGCGGGCGCGGCAACCGGCTTTGGCTTTGCGCCGGCGGTACCCGCCGGCTTTGCCTGTTGAGATGCGGACGGTGGGGGGGCGACCGTTTTTGCCGGTGCGGAGGGGGACACCGGCGCGGTAGCTGGTTTGGTTCCCGCGGCGGGAGGAGCCGGGGCCTGAGAAGCCGGCTTGGGCCGCAGCGTAAAAACGTTCTGGCATTTTGGACACCGGACGTTCAGCGACGGTTTGCCGCGCAAAACAGCAAGGGGAATGCGCATCGCGGTCTGGCACTTGTTGCATAAGACGCGGACGGAGTCAGAGGGCGGTGGTGCGGGAGCTTGCGCCAGCGCGGGCGCATGTGCCGGCGCGGGGCCCTGAGCTACTGGGGGACGCCGGACGCCAGGCGCGGCAGCCGTCAGGCCCGATATTGGCGGCTGTGGCGGAGGCGTCAGGCGCTTGCGAACCGGCTGGATGGTCTGGCTCCATCGCATGAGCTCCGGCTCGTGCGCTGACTGTCCGAGCAGCCGCAGACGCCGCGTTGTGTACATCGAAGATGTGGTCGTCATTTCTGAGAAGCGAGTCATTTGATCGTCGCTCGCCTCTTCCTGCTTCATCCACTCCTCAATGTTCACCTGCTTGAGGAGCCTGGCGGAGTGGATGGACCAGGCGAGCAGCACACGGCGAGCGAGTCCCTCGTCACCGATGGTGAGCAGCGCTGCGCGGTCCGCGGTGATATCCGCCTGGCGCGACCACGCCATCAGCGGTATGTCCACCGCATCCTGAACCCATTTCGTAGGGCTGAAGCTGATGGCGTTCAACACTCCGCTGGAGAGCAAACCTTTGCGCACACTATCGTCGCCGACAAGGAAACGAGCCACCGTTTTCCAAAGGGCGTGGCCCGCTTTGCAGTGGCCCATCTCGCGCGCGAGAACGAAGACCAGATCGTCATTCTGAAAGTTGTTGAGAATCGCAGTGCCCAGAACAATAAACGCACTTGTGTCGGTGCCATAGGTATACGTATTCCATTGCGAATCGCCCGAGATATAGACATCGGGCATTCTGGTCAGGCCGAGAATGCGCGCGGCCAGAACGGCTCGAATCCAAATATCAGGGAACTGCCTTGGGCCGAGGCGAATGCCATTAAATGTCGATTCGATCCAAGGACGACCCACCTTTTCCGAGACGGACCTCGCGGCCGCATGAAGCGCGGAGATGCTCTGCAGATGAGTCATCGCCTGGCCGTCCTGCGCCCACATGAAAACCGAGCGATCGAGCTTGTAGCCGGGAAGCAACGGACGCAGCCAATTACATTCCGGGCAGACCAGCACGTTTTCGCTGAGCCCGGTTCCGGTGTTACCGCACGTTTTGCAGGGGACCGGCTGATTTGCGACGATCGGCGCCGCCTGGGTTGCGTCAGGCGCTGGCGCGAGAATTGGGCCCGAAGAGGGCTGCGGAACAGGCGCTGCGGGTGAGGGTTGCCACTGGGGTGGTTGGACCGCCGTTGCTGGCGCCGGCTGCCATTGCGGCGCGGCCGTGGCTTGAACCGGCACTGCGGGCGTCGCTTGAGCAGGCCCGGTATTGACCGGTTGCCATCCGGCGGCGGTTGGCGGCGCCGCCGTCGCAGGATTTGTGGGCATGGGCTGTCCCGGGGCGAGCGGCGCTACGAGAGTGGCCCCACAAAACGTGCAGAACCGCGAACCAGGTACTCCGGGCCCATGTCCCTGCGGGCAAATCAGCGGAGGAGCGATGGTTGCCATGGGAACTCCTTTTCCGGTTGAAAGGCGGAGAGATCAGTAACCCGCGAACTGAAACTCCGCCAACTTGAAAACCCAGCTCGCAAACAAAAGTGCAGTTGAAGCGTAGACAGCCTTGTTGAACCAGGCGTGGTCTGTAATCCGGCGAAATGAAATGCGGCGCCAAAGCAGAACCATCGTCAACGGAATGAGCGACACCGTGCCGAAAAATGCCAGGACGCCGAACGGATTGGCGAAGAACGCTTTCCGGAATTGAAGGCGGATGGCCCACGCAAAACACGTCGTCATTCCGCACGTCGGGCAGGGCAGATGCGTGAGGCGCAGAAAATTGCAGGGGGGCAAACCCAGTTGCATATGCGTTCCATAGCCGATCGCAGCGGGCTTGAGCCATGCCGCCATGGCAAGAACTGAGCAGGCAAAAGCCAGCAGTCCCATAGCAACCGATTTGTCGGTGCGGCCGTACATGCTGGCCCTCCCAGTGAACTCAAAGAGCGCGAAAACCCCTGCCCCAGAAGAACAAGATCCCGATAGCCGAAAGAATCAAAGCACCCACGTTTAGGTAAAAGGCGAGTTTGGCCGAGCTTTCGTTCAAATACGGTGCGCGCCCTGAGGCAAAATCATCCATGTCTTTCTTGGCAAGAAAAAGGCCCGGAATTGCCGTAAAGGGTCCGCAGCAGAACAAGGCCGCGATGCCCAGCCCGATTGCCCACTTGGTGTTTTGTCCCGTCACATTCGCGCCGGGGCCCATGGGTGGATAGACGCCAGGGGGCGGCGGATAGACTCCGGGCGGCGCGGGAATCGCGCCCGGCGGTGGCGGCGCATAGGCTCCCGGCGTTTGTGGCTGGTTCGATGCGGGCGGTGAAGGCGGTTGCGGTTGTTGAGTAGCAAGCGGCGTTCCGCAGGTTCCGCAGAACGCAGCATTGGAATCGTTGGTCCCCCCGCAATGCGGGCATCTGACGTCGCTCATGGAAATGCCTCTTGAAGGACGATGGAAAAAGATCAGGCCGCTAATGGACAGCAAGCCCCACGGCGGCGCGTTCTAAGCGTCACAAATGGAGCGGCGGGAGGGAGCCGTTGGGGATTACTCTAACCGGTTTTCGCGCAAGTAGAAATAAAAATCTGAGATTCCAGCAGGGAGATTGTTGGCCCGATGAGAAGGCTGTATGGCTGGGCGCTGCCTCGGCCTATTTTGGCGACTTGATGCGCACCAGCAGAATGTCGTGGCTCGCGATTTCAATTGGCATTCCGTCGGTCAGAACGATCTCCTTGCCCGTCCACAGATCCTTGCCCTTTTGCGCGCCATGCAGACCGAGCGTGGCCAGGCTCAAGTGAAACGGATGGGTGGAGTACCGGTCGGATCCGGCGTTGATGACAGCGATGGCCATGGCTCCGCCGGAGAGAGGCCGCGTCCAGACGTCCACTTCACCGTCGGAGTAGGCGTGCATGGCTTCGCGGCCCAGGAGATCCTGATCGATCGCGATCACCTCGCGATTGGTGAGGATGGCGCGAACTTCCGGCGTCATGTTGGGCAGGTCGTTGCCCGCGAGCAGCGGCGCGGCCAGCATGGCCCACATGGAGAAGTGCGTGCGATTCTCCGCCAGCGAAAGCCTGCCGTTGCCGACTTCGAGCATGTCGGGATCGTTCCAGTGGCCGGGTCCGGCATATCGGGCGAGTCCAGCCTGCTCGTTCAGGATGGAGTAGATGCTCTGCCAGTAGGGCTGGATATCGCCTGTGGTGCGCCACAGATTCGCGCCGAGGTTCGGGCCCCACTCCCACACCGCGTCCCATCCGTACTGGCACAGCGAATAAACGATTGGACGGCCGGTCGCTTTCAGCGCCTTGTCCATCTTGCCGTAAGCCGCGATCATCATGCGCATCTGCGCGGCTTTGTCGTCGGGCGCCTGCACCGACATGACCGACTCGCGATAGCTGCACAGGTCGTACTTCAGGTAGTCGACGCCCCATGAAGCGTAAAGCTGCGCGTCCTGCGCTTCATGATCGAGTGAGCCTGCGAAACCTGCGCAGGTCTTTGGCCCAGGCGACGAATAGATGCCAAGCTTAAGCCCCTTCGAGTGTACGTAGTCGGCGAGTGCTTTCATGTCAGGGAACTTTGCATTCGTGTGCAGCACGCCATCAGCGTCGCGTTCGCCTTCCCAGGTGTCGTCAATATTGACGTAGACATAGCCGGCATCTTTCATGCCGGTTGCAACAAGCTGATCGGCGGCGTTGCGAATGTCCTTGTCGGTTACGCGGCCGGCGAAGAAATTCCAGCTGTTCCAGCCCATGGGGGGCGTAAGCGCCACCTGCGTGGCTGCGGACTCTGGGACGCTTTTCTTCGCGGTCTTCGGGGCGGCCTGCGCCGCAACGGTCACGGATCCGAAAGCAAAAACGCAAATAGGCACAAATGAAAATGCACGCACGGCGGGTATCTCCTGAAAACCTATTCACGGTCATCGTATCTTGCCGATACACAGCTCATCAACGGGGCGCCGAATCTTCGAGCGACACAGAACCTTCTGAGACATGCGAGATACTTGAGACAATGCCTTTTACTTTCTCTCATGCAGCCGCCATATGGCCTTTTCAACGAACGCGTCTTGTCCTGTCGGCCCTTATCGTCGGAAGCTTCGCGCCCGATTTCGCCTATTTTTTCTTTCTCAACGCGCACGGACTCGGCGCCCACTCACTGCACGGCATGTTTCTGTATGATTTGCCACTGAGCCTCGCTGCGCTTTGGCTCTTTCATGCCTTCGTAAAGCAGCCCTTCACTATGCTCCTGCCGAAGGGGTTTCGCGAGCGACTGAAACCCAGTGCGACACCTTTCTCGTTCTGGCCGCCCGCGCGGCTGGCATTGATCGTAGTCTCCATCCTGGTTGGAGAAGCGACGCACCTTCTATGGGACTCGTTCACCCACCCGTTCTATTGGCCGTATCGACATTTGAGCTTCCTCAGGCTGCCAGTCCACTTGCCCATTGAAGGGGATGTGCAGATGTACAAGGTGCTGCAGGACGGCAGCAGTCTGTTCGGCCTTGCTGTCGTTGCGATGTGGATCTGGATGTGGTATCGCGCGACTGAGCCGGGTGAATTGCCGACCGCAAAGCCCTATTCGCGGGGGCAAATTCGCGTCATCACGATCGTCGTGCCGGTACTGGCGCTCATTGGAGGAGCGCTTAAGTCGTATAACAACGCCGGCATCCCGGCCATTGAATTTCGCCCCTTGCTCCACTTCTGGCTCAACGCTGGAATTGCCGCAACCACGTTTTTCATGGTTGGACTGCTGATCTGTGGCGCAGTTTTCCGGAAACGAATCGACTCCGTGGAGCCGATGCAGGCATGAACGGCCGCACCGCTCACGGCTGCTTGCCCGGCGTTTCCTTCTCCTTGGGTCCGAGCAATAGTTGAAGGCCAATGTAGGCGATCCAGCTCGGCTCGCCGTTGGTCCGGGTGACCGCCTGGATGGCGCGGCCGCCCATAAACAGCAGACGCAGATGGCCGGAGTGGCCGACGGTTTGGCGGCCGCCGAGAT
>Ga0181523_10000623_pt1 | contig 40178 bp, 33 predicted proteins | sample PEATcosm2014_Bin_43_FD_119752 | JGI IMG/M metagenome (GOLD analysis project Ga0181523, IMG submission 119752) | Peatland microbial communities from MTU Mesocosm Facility, Houghton, MI, USA - PEATcosm2014_Bin05_30_metaG | ecosystem: Environmental > Terrestrial > Soil > Wetlands > Peat | place... | reverse complement strand
GGAAAGGAGAAATATTATGCCGTTGATTAATTTAGTGATTGTTTTGGTTGTCGTTGGGGTTGTTCTATGGGTAATTAACAGCTACATCCCGATGCAGGCTACCATAAAGAAGATTTTGAATGTAGTAGTGGTTATTGCAGTGATTATCTGGTTATTGAGTGTTTTCGGACTCATAGGAAACCTCTCAACGATTCGCATTGGGAAGTGAAGAATCTAAGAATACCTTCATAAGGAGAACAGAATGAAAATGAAATCAATATATTCTTTGGTGCTGATGGTGGCCACGGTGGTTCTGTTGCTGACGAGCGTGCCTGTGCAAGCGTCCGTGATAGATGACCGCATCGAATCATCTGCCAAAAAGTCGTATGTGTTCACGACCTACCTTCAAGGTGACGATATTAACATCCAGTCTAAAGACGGCGTCGTCACATTGACTGGAACTGTTTCCGAAGAATCCCACAAATCATTGGCACAAGAGACCGTGGCGGGCCTGCCTGGCGTGGAAAGCGTAGACAACAGGCTGGAAGTCAAAGGTGACCACCCCGCTGAAAAGTCGGATGCATGGCTCAAAGCGAAAGTGAAAACCGCGCTTTTGTTTCATCGAAACGTGAGCGCAATGACGGAGGTCAACACCAAAGACGGAACTGTGACCCTGCAAGGCGATGCAACCAGCCAGGCACAGAAGGATCTGACGACTGCATATGTCAAGGATGTCGAAGGGGTCAAAGACGTAAAAAATGAGATGACAGTTTCAAAGGCAACTAAAACAACAGAACAAACAACTGGTGAAAAGATCGATGACGCCTCCATTACTGCGCAGGTCAAGTTGTCTCTGCTGTTCCATAGGTCGACCAGCGCCCTCAACACCATTGTCGCGACGAATTTCGGCGTGGTCACGTTAAGTGGCAAGGCCAAGAATGAAGCCGAAAAAGACCTGGTCACCAAACTCGTCAACGATATAAAGGGCGTAAAGAGCGTAAAGAACCAGATGACCATCGAGGAATCCAAATAGATTCAAAATGCCTGTCACAGTATTCAGTGACGAATAGCTTTGTAACATGCAGTAGATCATCAACCCAGGCAGGTTGACAATAGAAAGAGGAACGAAATGAAAACATGCATGTTGACAGGCATCCTCATTATCGTAGTCGGAATCGTTGCGTTCGCGTATCAGGGCAGCACCTATACGACCAGAGAAGGTCGTAGATATCGGACCTATCCAGGTGACTGCTGATAAGACCAAAACGATTCCGCTACCGCCGTTCGTGGGAGTGATTGCTCGCGTGGGCGCCATTGTATTGCTGGTTATGGGAAACAAGAAAGGTTAACGGAGCCCAAACAGTGATTTGCATAGGAGATACTAAATGAAGAAGTTATTTGCTGGAATATTGCTTTTGGCGTTGGTCATTGGAGTTTCTTTTCCAGCGATGGCAAGGGCGGAGGTAAACGTTAGTATTGTTCTGCCGCCTCCCGTCGTATTCGCAGCACCACCGTCGTTGATCGTGCTGCCTGATACGTATGTCTACGTCGTCCCTGATTCAGACGCGGATATGTTCTTTTACAATGGCTGGTGGTGGCGTCTATGGGAAGGCCGTTGGTATCGCTCTCATTATTATAACCAAGGATGGAGTTATTATAAAAATGTTCCAAGTTTTTATTTTGATGTAGATCCAGGTTGGAGAGGATATTACAGAGACCATAATTGGTGCGGGCATCGGTGGAACTATGAACGGATTCCTAACCAGCTACTTCAACAGAACTGGAAGGGCTGGCAAAGTAATAGACATTGGGAAAAGCATGGAACCTGGGGCGTCCAGAGCTATCAACCTCGTCCACAACAACAGAGACAGGAACTAAGACAACAAAGGCAACAGCAATACCAACAGAGGCCTGAGGTCCAGAAACAAAGAAAGCCTGAGGTTCAGCAACATAAACAACAACCTCAGGAGAGAGGAAAGTCTGAAAGAGGGGATGTAGAAAAACAGGATAGAAAGCAGGATGACAAGAAGTAAAACATATATCAACCACGAGGAGCTTGTCATGAAGGATAACCGAAAAGCATACGAAGATAAACTCGATGCGCAGTTGGAGGAATGGAGCGCGCAGGTCGCTCTGCTCAAAGCGAGAGCGGACAAGGCCAAGGCCGACGCCAAGGTCGAATACTACAAAACCATCGACACCTTGCAGCACAAGCACGTTGAGGCAGGGACAAAGCTGCATGAGCTGAAGAATGCCGGAGAAGAATGCGTGGGAAGACCTAAAGACAGGCGCTGAAAAGGCATGGGATGAAGTTAAGGTGGCCTTTAACAGTGCTGCCTCTAAGTTCAAGTGAGCAAGGATGCTGGTCCCATCCGTCTGACATTTGACGCTCCTATTTGTGTCAAACAAACGGAGGATGAAAGCGTCATGGAGCGAAAATGATAAAGTGGGAATCTACTTTTATAATGATCATCGCTCGCAAACACCATGGGACGATAGAAGGCCAGATTATGGCAGTGGCGAAGTGCACCACTATTTGTGAGACAACGCTCTGATGTGGTTCAAGAAATATTATGTCGACGGCTTGCGCTGAGACGCCATAACCTATATCAAGAATATTGAGGGCAATGAATCTAATCCAACTAATGACATCCCCGAAGGTTGGAGCTTAATGCAATGGATAAATGAGGAAATCCAAAAACGATTCACCGGCAAAATTAGCATTGCCGAAGATTTGAAGAATGACGTATGGATCAGCAAAGATAAAGGAGCGCGCGGCGCTGGCTTAAGTTCGCAGTGGGATAGCGAATTTGTCCACCCACTTGGCCAGGCCATCATCTCGCATGATGATAACCTCCGCGATTTGGGGGCAGTCAACAGAGCAATCGAGCATCGAAATGAGTTAGGCCTTTGAGCGGGTCATTTATACCGAGTCTCATGACGAAGTTGCCAATGGTCCAGCCCGTGTGCTGGGGAAGCTCTGGCCAGGAAGAGACGATAGCTGGTTTTCAAAGAAGCGCTCGGTGTTGGGAGCTGCTATTGTTCTTATGTCACTCACTTGCCGATGATTTTCAAGGACAGGAGTTGTTGGAAGAGCGGTGGTTCCATGACAAAGATCCGATTGGTTGGTCTCGAATCGAAGGGGAAAACCGTATTCTCAGCATGTATCGAGACCTGATCGCTCTGAGGCGCAACCATTTAGGATTGACTCGGGGATTGTGCGGACAAAATATCCATATCTATCACTTTGACAATGAAGCCAAGGTCATCGCCTTCCATCGCTTGGGCAAACAGGGCCCGACTGATAGCTTTATTATTGTTGTTAATATGTCGAGCCAAGATCGTGACGGTTATATTATTGGTTTTTCTCGGGTTGGATTGCGGAAGACGCGTTTCAACAGTGACTCATATAACTACGGACCAATTTTCGCTAATCATCCCACAACCGACGTGGAAACACGCGAGGAAGTATCTGATGGTTTGCCCTTCTCCGGCGAAATCGAAGTTGGGACTTACACGGTAGTAATATTTTCATAGGATCTATAGGAGGACGTATGATTTCAAAAATTCTTATTCCAACGGATGGATCAGAGGCGGCTCAAAAAGCAGCCATGTACGCGGTTGATCTTGCAAAGCAGTTAAAGGCATCGATAATTGTCCTGAGCATTATTGATAAGCGCTCATTTATAGGACAGACAGTTCAGGCCAAAGAGGCCACAATGAATGTAATAGAGCCTCTCGAGGATTATCTGAGAGAGGCTGCCGAAGGGTATGTCGGTGAAATAATAGAGCTCTGCAATAAAAATGGAGTGTCGTCAAAAACTGTTATAACTTCCGGGCATCCGGTTGAGGTTATAGTGAAAGAGGCTGCAAGGACAAAGGCAGATCTCATCATCATTGGTTCTCACGGGAAGAGCGCTTTAGCAGCAGCAGTTCTTGGCAGTGTAACATATGGCGTAATCCACAAAGATACAAAAATTCCAGTGCTTATCATAAGGAGGTAGAGGGAACGTCGAGTCTTAGGATGCGGTTGCTTATATAGCGATATGAGCGATTATTAACATAGAATGAGGTAACCAGATTATGCAGCCCGATAATAAGCAACACCGATCTATCCTACAGAGAATCGCTCACAGGGCGATGCTTCAGCGGGGATTACTCCCTGATTTTTCAAGTGAAGCACTCGCTGAACTTGACATGATTCAATCCCCTGCATTAATAATCGGAGAGCAGATTCATGACCTTAGGGGGCTGCTATGGGCATCTATCGATAACAATGATTCCCGTGACCTAGACCAACTGACCGTTGCCGAGGCATTGCCTGGAGACAAGGTAAAGATACTTGTTGCTGTTGCTGATGTGGACGCGCTTGTTATTAGTGGTTCAGCAATCGACGAACATGCCCGCCATAATACTACCTCTGTTTATACCGCCGGAATGATATTCCCGATGCTCCCTGAAAAGCTTTCCACTGACCTTACGTCCCTGAATATCGAAGAGGACCGGCTGGCAATTGTCGTCGAAATGGTAATCAGCGCAGACGGATCTTTAGAAGTCTCAGATATCTACAGGGCGCTCGTCCGCAATCATGCTAAACTCGACTATAACAGTGTCGCCGCATGGCTGGAAGGGGTTGGAATCCAGCCTGAGGCTATTGTGTCTGTAAACGGACTTGCGGAGAATCTGCGCCTGCAGGACAGGGCAGCACAATTCATGAAAAAACTGAGACATGTTCACGGTGCCCTAAGTTTTGAAACGCTTGAGGCGAGGCCGATATTTGACGGAGATGAAATTCGTGATCTCGAAGTCGAAAAAAAGAACCGGGCAAAGGACATTATCGAGGATTTCATGATAGGTGCAAACGGTGTAACGGCCCGGTATCTTTCGTCAAAGAAATTCCCTTCTATCAGGCGTGTGGTACGCACTCCAAAAAGATGGGAGCGAATTGTTGAGATTGCTGACGAACACGGGTTCAAACTTCCGAACACGCCGGATTCAAAATCACTGGAGGAGTTCCTGACAAAGGCGAAAGCAGTCGATCCGGTAAGATTTCCCGACCTCTCACTCGCTGTAATCAAACTTATGGGTTCCGGCGAATACGTTGCAGAACTCCCGGGGGATACTGCACCGGGACACTTTGGTCTTGCGGTCAGGGACTATACTCATTCCACGGCCCCTAATCGTCGATATACCGATCTTTTGACTCAGCGCCTGTTGAAAGCTGCTATAGGAGGAAGTCCTTTGCCGTATACCAACGATGAGCTTGAGGCTCTGGCAAAACATTGCACGGAGGAAGAAGACGCTGCCAACAAGGTGGAGCGTCAGGTCGGCAAATCCGCTGCTGCCCTTCTCCTTGAATCGAGGCTAGGAGAGCAGTTTGACGCTATTGTGACAGGATCTTCTGCTAAAGGCACATGGGCACGGCTGCTTACCGTTCCCGTTGAAGGCAGAATTGTCCATGGGTTCGAAGGCATCGACGTGGGCAACCGGATTCATGTGCAGCTTATATCCGTAGACGTCGATCGTGGATACATCGATTTCAGGAAAGTCAGTCCATCACGAAGTTGAAGGCAAACAGTTGGAGGTTACTTCTCCGAAGGGTGAATATTAGGTATGAATCGGTATGGGAACGTTTACACAACCAGATCTGTGGAGGGCAAGGCGCCATCACACAGTTCAACTCCCACTGGAAGATCAAAAAGGGTGTGGCTGACCCATCGGACCGCGCCCTTGCGACGCACCATAATCGGGTTGCCCTTAAAGGCAATATCGATCGTCTTAACGAACGATATGAGAATGTAACAGTGGCGCTTTTCGATGGCCAACGGCTGCTCAAAATTCAAACAAAGCATCACTGGGCCCTTCGGCAGTCCCAAAGTCGGCGCGGTTAGCGCGATCGAGTCCCTTTCCGGGGCTCAATCCTCAGTCTCTACAGAAAGGCAAAACGTTTTATCCAAGGCGGCAAATGTGAGGTTTTTTATAAAGGCTCCGTGCAGCAACCCTTCAAAATGATTCCCTATTCTGTGATTGGCTTTATTTTGTTGCTTGTTCCGGATTTGCCTCAATGCATTTTTTTGAGTGCAGAGTCATAGGGTCGGAGTGTCCTGCCACTCACTGAAGACCCGCTCCGATTGACCGCTGAAGCGTCATCTGGTTCTTATGCTCTTTAGCTTTAAATGCGAGGTAGTCCTTCTTGTCCATTTCAAAAAGTTGTTTCCTGTAGTGGCTCGTAAGGTCATACCACTTGCTGGTTCTCATACTGAAACGATTTTCTTGGGGATAGCGCAAAAGGTCCATAAAGGACTGGATAGCGAAATAGTACCGGACAGCGTTGCGCTCAATCGCGCCGCGAGGGCCGCCGATATAGACGGGGTTGCCGACACTGTCTTTCCCGGTTACCGTGAACCCAACCTTGCCCCAACCGAGAGTCGCAAAATAGACCTTTTCCGTGAAGCGAAGTGCAACGCTGTCGCTATATGAATAACTGACGTGGACAAAAGTCCTTCCACCCTCAAGGGGCAGAGCCTCAAACCTCATATTGTGGTCCTTCGTGCCGAAAGGGCCTTCACCGGCACTGAGAATGATATCCAGATACCCCCGCTGCTGATCAATATTACGGTAATGGTAAATGACCTGGCGCGTGTCTTCCAAGGGTTGATAGGCTTTACGACCGATGTAAAAGGTCAGCAGCCAGTCGCCCGGCAGTTCTTTATAAGTGCAAGCCTTGATATTAGGATGGAGGGATACGATATCGCACCAGTTTGCGGGAACCTTGAGCATATTAACAACGCTGCTGAAGGAATAGTCGAATATCCCGTAGACATCCACATGCACTTTGTCGTCTCGTTCGAAAGACTCCAGAATGAGCGGAAGGCCGAAGCTGCTTGTTTCCAATTTTGCCATGTTCCTGTGATAGGTGTCGAGCAGTATGTCTTCGCCCCGCTGAGGCTTTTCCACTGATGAAGCGGAACCGGCAGAAAAAAGAAGCACAACCGCGACTATGAACAGGAAGAATTTCAGAAAGTTTCTGATTTTATGCCTCTGAAACATATGATTCACCATTACTGCAATAAACGATGTTCTACAACCAATGTGCAAATAAATGGGCAAACCATTCTCCGATCCTTGAATATAATACTAAAGCGAATAGAAAGGTGAAGTGAGGGTAGTGTTCCATTTAATCTTCTGTCTTTTGAAACTTTCTCCCTTGGCTCGATCCCAAACCGACGTTCATTCATTCTGATTGCCTCGACAATCTACTGAGTATCATATTCAAAATACTCAGCAGATTCCGGCAGGCATAACCACTTCTTCAAAACGGGGTGTTGAACTATATTCTGGTAATACCGGAGGATAGAGTCATGAAACTGGTCTGTTGGAATCAACAGACCATTCCACGGTTCTTCCCCTGATGACAACAGCAGAGAAAGGCGCCCGCGTACATAACAGGCTAGACAGCCAAACATAGATTTTTCAAGGTAACTTTTTTCTTTTAGCATGGATTCTATGACCCAACGGGGGGGCTGTTCTTTTTTGCGACGTTTTGAAGGAGATTCCATATCTAATGTTACTGTTTAGTGGTTTAATGAATCTATCCTGCTACAAAAAACAAGAGGTAAATGAAACCTAAGCCACCTGCCTCGCTTTTTAAAGGTTTCCATATACGCCTCGTAACCTCTTTGGTTTGCCGACGATGCTGCAACTTCTCGTTTGATTCTAGTCAGCTTACTAAGGAGTGTCTACTGAAGCCCCACGTCCTCTTTCGAGGTTCCTTTCTCCAGTAACAAACACTTTACATGGAGAAATGGTTCAGCTATAATTCCCCACTACAATTTTAATATATAATACTTGAGCTATTTTGTCAAGTATTATATTGGGCGATGATGACAACTGCGGCATCCCACTGGGTTGAGCCTAAAAATGATTAGAGCCATACATAAGCTTTTGGATTGGACAGGTTTAACTCGGCGTTTGTAGAACCAGATGAAGCCGCAAAGGTGCAAAATGCCAAGATGCTCCATGTATGACTCCAATGTTCTACCCTGCAATGCTCGATGGTAGACAACAGATCTTTTTCTACTCTGGGAGTTGCGACTGATGTTTCAGACTTCCCTCTTGATTCTGAGGGTTTGTTCACCTCATCCAACACCCTCTCGTTTCGATATAATTGTTCCCATGTCTTGCCATGGAGCACATTGGAAGCTGTCAAGGGATATTGGAGCTGCTTAATTGTCCTGTAATAGCAATAGCTTCCCCGATGCTTTTCGAATCTAAAACTATAACCAGACGTACATCATATTGTCGGATGGCAAGTTAGGAAAGTCGCAAAATCCTATAAAAGGGAGCCTGCGTAGTGTCTATGGCAATGCTTCCATCTCGGTCATCGGAATAATAGGCGAGATGCTTTTGTCAGGCATCCTTTCGATAATGATTTTAAGCCCCTTGCACCGATACTCAAAGGTGTACCGGTTATGGGAGTGCTCAAGGACTAGTCGGAGATGATCAAGAATAGGATCCGGGGTCAATGCACATTTTTAGTCTCTTTAGTAACTTGATCAACTGTCTGAATTTCCCCGTTTCTTTTGTTTCATGAATTGAGGGATACGTTCTGATATAACCTTCTTTATCCGATTCAAAATATTTCTTTGTTTTTTGTTCCATGCATTCATTGTATCAAACAGAATATATTTTATTCAAAATCGAAGATCAACAAGTATAGTTTCTTTCGTCTATCAAGATTGGATAATAGGTCTTGATGAAGGCTAAAATTGACGCAAATTAGGATAGTGATTTATGGGTGACTCAATTATAATCGACTTTAGGCTTTCACATTGTACGATGCCATTTGGATCACAATACTAGATACACAAAGAAAACGTTTTCAGTCACCAGTGAAAGAATTGATTATTTCATTATTATTTGCTGTATAATACATTTCCTCTCTGCGGCAAGAGTGCTTGGAATGCAGTGAAACGATATCGTTGTTTCATCGCGTTTCATTTGAAACAATATGAAACGATAGCTGTTTCAAATATAATGCGCATAAGAAAGTGGAATTTGATGGGGTTAAAGGGAATATTTCACCCACAAGGTTCACATAATATATTGGATAACATGGAATATACTAAAGAAAGGGTAAAACTCATAACTCGAAGGTGGTTCAAATCCTGTCCCCGTCACCAAACAACAATATTGATATTCTAAATTCAGGCCATCATTGGAAAATTGCTGGTGGCCTGATTGGTTTCGTATACAGAATCCCTTGTCACTATACGGCTTAGGCATAAGATTTAAGCATGCACACCATCTTTAAATGAATACCATGGAAATTGTACTCGCTACCAGAAATAAAAAAAAGGTAGAGGAGATCAGGCGAATACTCTACGGTCTGAATATTTCTCTTCTAACGCTTGATGACTTCCCATATTGCCCTGAGGTTGATGAAAATGCCGACACCTTCGAAGGTAATGCTATTAAAAAAGCTGTGGAAATTGCTCAATGCACCGGCAAGACGGCGGTCTCCGATGATTCAGGCATTGAGGTATATGCTCTGGACGGTGCCCCCGGAGTTAAGTCGGCGAGGTATGCGGGCGATCAATCCGACGACTTTGCCAACAACGAAAAACTCCTTAATGAATTGGCGGGCATTACGCACGAAGCCAGGGGTGCACGATTTATATACATCATCGCCATCGCATTCCCTGATGGGAAAACCCAAACATTTCAAGGCATTGTGGAGGGGTATGTCGGGAAAAAACCTGTTGGAACAATGGGATTTGGTTACGACCCTCTTTTCTATCCCAAAGGGCTCGATATGACACTCGGACAAATGAGCCCCGAAGAGAAAGACTCTCTCAGTCACCGCAGCGATGCATTGGAAAAGTTGAAGACCTACCTAAAAAGCCTGTCTTTATAATTACTTGGTACCTTTATAAGTAAAACTAATTCTCTAATTATTATTTTAAAATTGATTTTCAAATTTCCCACTGTTTAACGTATATACCGCAATATCATCCTTATCACTTTGGAGGTTTCCGTAATGAGAATAGTTCTGCTCGGCGCTCCAGGAGCCGGAAAAGGTACACAGGCAAAGAAATTAGTCGAAAAGTATGGCATCCCTCAGGTCTCGACAGGCGATCTTTTGCGCGCGGCCGTTGCTGCCGGGACACCTCTCGGCAAGGAAGCGAAAGCCGTTATGGACAAGGGCGAACTTGTTCCCGACAGCATAGTGCTCGGTATGATGGAAGAGCGCATGAAGCAAGACGACATGGAGAAGGGCTACATCCTTGACGGATTCCCCAGGAACACCAAGCAGGCTGAGGCGCTCGACGCCATGCTCGCCAAGCTCAACATGCCGCTAACTGCAGCGCTCAGCGTTGATGTGCCATTCGAAGATCTTATGAAGCGGCTCACCGGCAGGAGGACTTGCAAGTCCTGCGGACAGATGTTCAACGTGTACTTTTCACCTTCCAAGGCCGAAGGGATCTGCGACAAGTGCGGCGCAGCGCTCTTCCAGAGAGACGACGACAAAGAAGAGACGATCAAAAAACGCCTCGAAGTCTACAGCGCATCCACCGCTCCACTTATCGACTATTACAAGGGTAAGGGAATTCTTAAATCTGTTTCCGGCACCGGCAGCATCGATGGTATCTTTGGTGAGGTTTGCGCTCAGTTGGGACTTAAATAGATAGTTCAAGCATTGCCTTGAAAATATACAAAACTAATTAAACAGGAGAAAGAAAATGTCTTTGATTAAGCCACACGGTTCAGACGAACTGAACCCACTATTTGTGTATGACACGGCTGAAAACGAAGCCCTTCAGAAGAAAGCTGAGAAGATGGTTTCCGTTGTCGTAAGCTCAGCTGCCGCAGCCAATGCGGTCATGTTAGGTGGAGGTTATTTTAACCCGTTGACGGGCTATATGAATAAAGCCGATGCCCTGTCAGTTGCCAATGGCATGAAGACGACATCCGGTCTGTTCTGGCCTGTGCCTGTTGTAAACATGCTCCAGGCGGCCAACGGCATCAAAGCCGGTGATACCATAGCTCTCAAGGACCCAAACAGGGACGGGAATCCTATACTTGCTATAATGGATGTGCAGGCTGTTGAAGAGTTCAGCGACGCAGAAATTGAGATGATCTGTGAAAAAGTCTATCGTCCGAACCATAAGGAAGCGCATCCCGGCGTTGATACATTCAAGGCTCAGGGCAAAATCATTCTTTCCGGTCCGATCAAGGTGTTAAACTTCTCATACTTCCAGGATGAATTCCCCGATACCTTCCGTACGGCGGTCGAAATCCGCAACGAAATCGCTGAGCGCGGCTGGAAGAAGGTCGTTGCTTTCCAGACACGTAACCCTATGCATCTGGCCCACGAAGAACTTTGTCATATGGCAATGGACCGTTTGGGCTGTGACGGCCTGGTCATCCATATGCTGCTCGGCAAACTGAAGAAGGGAGATATCCCCGCACCTGTTCGCGATGCGGCGATCCGTAAAATGGTCGAGCTGTACTTCGCCAAGAACAGCGCGATGGTTACAGGTTATGGTTTTGATATGCTTTATGCAGGTCCTCGTGAAGCTGTATTGCACGCTGTATTCCGCCAGAACATGGGCGCAACCCACTTCATCGTTGGTCGCGACCATGCTGGTGTCGGAGACCACTACGGCGCATTTGATGCGCAGACTATATTTGATAATGAAGTGCCGGCTGGCGCGCTTAAAATTGAGATCTTCAAGGCAGACCATACCGCATACTCGAAGAAACTGGGGAAGGTTGTAATGATGTCTGAAGCTCCTGGTCATGTAAAAGAGGATTTCGTCCTGCTTTCAGGTACAAAGGTCCGTGAAATGTTAGGTCAGGGTATTGAACCACCTAAGGAATTCTCACGCCCTGAAGTGGCCCAGATCCTGATTAAATATTATCAGAGTCTTCCCAAATAAATTAAGATTGAGAGGAAGATCAAGCTTTACAAATATGCAGAAGGGCGAGAAGAAATAAACACATAGAGCACAGGCTAAATGCGGAGTAGACCGAATTGTTCGGCTGCTTCCTATGGCTTTACTGAAAGGAGGTGCCCGGAAAGTCTGATATAGCGGGGTTCGGCGCCCCTTCTTTTGTAGAAAAGCTTAATGTACAAATAACCAATCAACCAAATCAAGGAGGTTTGCAACATGCCAAGTTTTGTTATCACTGAGAAGTGCGACGGCTGCAAGGCCCAGGACAAGACAGCCTGCCAGTATATCTGTCCGAACGACTTGATGGCCCTTGACAGGAGCATCATGAAGGCCTACAATCAGGAGGCCGAGCAGTGCTGGGAGTGCTACAACTGCGTAAAGATCTGCCCGCAGCAGGCAATCGAAGTCAGGGCTTACCAGGATTTCGCCCCGTTGGGCGGTAATGTTATTCCTATGAGGGGCACCGATTCGATCATGTGGACCGTCAAGTTTAGAAATGGTTCCCTTAAGAGATTCAAATTCCCCATAAGGACTACCCCCGAAGGTTCGATTGATCCCTATGCAGGTAAACCCGAACCTGATTATTCGAAAATTAAATCGTCCGGATTCTTTAATGCTCCGGCGAAAGCGGAATAAGGGAGGAAAGAACTAATGGAAAAAGAAACCTGTACATTTTCATTCTGCCAGAAGCCTGAAGTCATCGAAGTCGAAACAGACCTGCTGCTTATCGGCGGCGGTATGGCATGCTGCGGCGCAGCCTTTGAAGCAAGCCGCTGGGCAACCCCGAAGGGACTCAAAGTCACCATGGTAGACAAGGCCGCAACCGACAGAAGCGGCGCAGTCGCAATGGGCCTTTCCGCAATCAACACCTATCTCGGCGAGAATAAATGCGCCGATTACGTTAAGTACGTCAGGGCCGACTTGATGGGTATCGTCAGGGAAGATCTCATCTTTGACCTCGGCAGACACGTTGACGATTCCGTCTGGCTCTTTGAAGAGTGGGGACTCCCGATTTGGAAGAAGGCCGATGACGGCTTCTCCCTTGATGGTTTCCAGGCAAGAGACGCTGGCAAGGCAATGCTTAAAGACGGAGGCGTTCCGGTCCGTTCGGGCAAGTGGCAGATAATGATCAACGGCGAATCCTACAAAGTCGTTGTCTCCGAAGCAGCAAAGGCAGCCCTCGAAGTAAACAGGAAGGCCACCGGCGTTGCTCAGAACCACTATGAGAGAGTTTTCATTGTTAAGCTCTACAAAGATGCCAACGATCCTAACAGGGTTGCAGCAGCTGCGGGCTTCAGCGTAAGAGAGAACAAGATCTACCTATTCAAGGCCAAAGCGATGATTAACGCCGCTGGCGGCGCAGTTAACTGCTTCAGGCCCAGGTCTGTTGCAGAAGGTCAGGGTCGTGCATGGTACCCGGTATGGAACTCCGGTTCCGGTTATGCCCTCGGCATGCAGGCCGGAGCAGAACTTACACTGATGGAGAACAGGTTCGTACCTGCTAGATTTAAGGACGGATACGGCCCGGTTGGCGCATGGTTCCTCTTCTTCAAGGCAAAGGCAACGAACGCCCTCGGCGAAGACTATTGCGTAGGTGAGAACTTCGAAGAGACAAAGAAACTTTACAGCCCTTATGCAGAGAAGATGGGTACCGCCATCAGAAACCACATGATGATGATGGACATGAAAAAAGGCAAAGGCCCGATCTGGATGAACACCCATGAGGCCATGGCTGAACTCGCAACGAAGATGGACGCCAAGAGGATCAAGCATCTCGAGGCCGAAGCTTGGGAAGACTTCCTCGATATGGCTATCGGTCAGGCGGGCCTCTGGGCTTGTAAGAACGTAGAGCCGAACAAAGAGCCCTCCGAGATTATGCCGACCGAGCCTTACCTCCTGGGTTCGCACGCAGGTTGCGCAGGCTTCTGGTGCAGCGGCCCCGGCGACATACCGGGCACACCTAAAGAATGGTCCTGGGGATACAACAGGATGTCGACCGTTAAGGGCCTCTTCATGGCTGGTGACGTTGTCGGCGCATCTGGCCACAAGTTCTCCTCCGGCTCCCATGCCGAAGGCAGAATCGCAGCAAAGGCCGCCATCGCATTGATCCTCGACGAGCCGAATTTCAAACCGACCATCAGCAAGTCGAATGACGAGATCGCGGGCGAGCTCTATCTGCCGTATGAAGTATTCGAGAAATATAAAGTTTTCTCGACCGATCCGTTGATCAACCCGAATTACATCAGGCCTAAGATGCTCCAGGCAAGACTCCAGAAGATCTCCGATGAGTACTTTGGTGGAATCAGCACCTGGTACATGACATCCAAGACCATGCTTACTGAAGGATTGAAGCTTCTCGAAATGCTCAAGGAAGACGCCAATAAGATGGCAGCTGGCAACCTCCACGAGCTCATGAGATGCTGGGAGAACTATCACAGAATTCTCTCCGTCGAGGCACATGCGCGTCACATTCTCTTCAGGGAAGAGTCCAGGTACCCGGGCTACTACTACAGAGGCGACTTCCTCGCGATCAATGACAAAGACTGGAAGTGCTTTGTCAACTCCAAGTATGATGCAGAAAAGAACACATGGGAACTCAAGAAAGTCCCCTATGTGGAGATCTTTGCCTAACTAAACCTTTGGAGGGGCGTAAGCCCCTCCTTTTTTTCCCTTTAGTTCTCAAAGCAAGGAGCGTCGGCGGAATTGATCGCCGGCGTTTCATGCCTTGCGAATTACCGGTCTGATAAAAGAGTCAACGACAATATTAAGGAGGAATACGGCATGTCAGAGTCGAGTGAAAAGGCCAATCGAGTATTAGTGATTGGCGGCGGATTCAGCGGTTTGACGGCTGCGGTCGAGGCTGCGGAAACAGGGGCCCAGGTTACCATAGTCGAAAAGAACCCGTATCTCGGCGGCAGGGTAGCACAGCTGAACAAATATTTTCCAAAGCTGTGCCCGCCAGCCTGCGGTCTTGAGATAAATTTCAGACGCATAAGGGAGAGCGCAAACATAACTTTTTATACCATGTCCGAAGTACAATCAGTGAAGGGCGGCCCGGGGAGTTACGATGTTTCTCTTAAAATCAATCCCAGGTATGTGAACGACAATTGCGTGGCCTGTAACGCATGCACGGAGGCATGCCCGTCCGAAAGAGTGAACGAATTCAATTTTGGAATGGACAGGACAAAGGCGGCATATCTGCCTTACAATCAGGCGTTCCCCCAGAAATATGTTATCGACGACATGCAGTGCACGGGAGATTGCGGAAAGGCCTGCCAGGCTGCTTGCAAATATGATGCTATCGATTTGACCATGAAAGCGGAGACCTTGACTCTTAAGTTCGATGCAATCATAGTAGCGACAGGCTGGAAGCCATACGATGCTGCAAAGACGGACAATCTCGGGTTCGGCAAAGTTAAGAATGTCATTACGAATATGATGATGGAAAGGCTCGCATCACCGAACGGCCCCACGGGAGGCAAAATCCTGAGACCTTCAGACGGCAAGCCGGTCCAGACCGTCGCCTTTGTGCAGTGTGCTGGCAGCAGGGATGAGAACCATCTCGCCTTTTGCTCTTACATTTGCTGCATGGCCTCCCTGAAACAGACTCTCTACCTCAGGGAGCAGAACCCAGAATCCACAGCAAGCATCTTCTACATAGATATCAGGACACCGGGCCGGTACGAGAAGTTCTACTGGCAGGTCAAGGATGATCCAAAGGTCACCTTGGTGAAAGGGAAAGTTGCAAAGGTCGAGCAGGATGCGGGCTCAGACGACGTTATAGTCGAAGCCGAAAACATGCTCACCGGCGAAAAGGTCCGGACCAAGGTCGAGATGGTTGTACTCGCCACCGGTATGGAACCGGCGTCTAAGATTCCCGGCGCGTCTTATACCGATGAGGGTTTCGCCCTTTCGGGAGAGGGGATGTTCGCGGCCGGGTGCGCCAAGAACCCGCTCGATGTGGCCAAATCGGTCCAAGACGCCACGGGTGCGGCGCTCAAGGCGCTGCAGATCGGGAAGGGGAGGTAATTCGAGATGGAAAAGAAATATGCACTTTATATATGCACGGGTTGCTCCATCGGGGAATCCGTAAATGTCGAAAAAATGTCCACTTTGGCGAAGAATGCTCTTAAAGTTCCGGTTATCAAGAGCCACTTCGCACTTTGCGGTAAAGAAGGAGTCGAGCTCATAAAGAACGACATCGCGTCAGAGGGCGTTAATACGCTGATTCTAGCGGCATGCTCCGCACGGGTTAAATTCGAAGAGTTTGATTTCGCAGGCTGCATAGTCGAGCGTTCACCTATCCGCGAGCTTGCAGTATGGACGCAGGAGCCCAATTCACCCCAGGCCCAGATGGCTGCAGAAGATTACATGAGGATGTCGGTTGTAAAGGCCCAAAAGGGAGACCTTCCTGAGGCTAACAAAGTGGAGACTGTCAAATCGATACTCGTTATCGGCGGCGGCGTCTCGGGCATGAAAGCGGCCCTTGAGGCGGCCAATTACGGATCTCAGGTAGTCCTGGTCGAGAAAGAGGCCAAGCTAGGCGGTTTCGCGAATTCGCTCTACAAAAAGATCCCGACATCGGAATATTACAAGGAACCGCTCATAGTAGATACCGATATTGAGTCTACCATCAAGGCGGTAGAATCAAATCCCAACATTAAAGTATACAAATCCTCCAAGGTCGAAAAATCAGATGGTATGCCCGGAGCATTCGACGTTACGATCTCTACGGGTGAAACTTCTGAGACTATCAAGATTGGATCGATAGTTCTTGCAGCTGGCTGGAAACCCTATGATGCAAAGAAGCTCGGGCACCTCGGCTATGGCAAGCTCAAGAATGTCGTTACCAATATTCAGTTCGAGGAGATCGCAAAGAAGGGAAAGATCCTGAGGCCCTCCGACAACAGGCCGGCAAAGAAGGTAGCATTCATTCAGTGTGCCGGACAAAGAGACGCGAATCACCTTTCCTATTGTTCAGCCATGTGCTGCGCAACAGCCCTCAAGCAGGCCAAGTACGTACGACAGGACGAGGATGCGGTAGCGATGATCCTTTACAAGGATATAAGGACCCCGGGAAGACTTGAATACTATTACAAGGAAGCTCAGAACGATCCTGGCGTCATGCTGACCAAATGTGAAGTCAAAGGCGTAACCGAAGCTGCCTATGACAATGTCTATATCGAGATGAAGGACTCTCTGCTGGGCGATGTCACCGTCGAGGCCGATCTCGTAGTGCTCGCGACCGGCATGGTTCCCGCCACCCTCGAAGATCCCGTGCTGAACCTCGGCTATCGTCAGGGGCCGGGACTGCCGGATCTGGAACTGTTCAACGGCTTTGCGGATTCTAACTTCATCTGTTTCCAGTATGAGACCCGCAGGACAGGAGTCTATGCCGCCGGTGCAGTTCGTCAGCCGATGAATATGTCCGAAGCCCAGGAAGACGCTACAGGCGCGGCACTCAAGGCTATACAATCCAACGAGCACTCAGCTGTGGGCATGGCCGTCCATCCCAGGGCGTGGGATGTTACCTTCCCTGATCCCTTCATGACCAAGTGCACATCCTGCAAGCGCTGTACTGAAGAGTGTCCATTCGGCGCAATCGACGAAGATGAAAAGGGGACTCCTTTTTACAAGATCGGCCGTTGCCGTAGGTGCGGAACCTGTATGGGAGCCTGCCCTGAAAGGATCGTATCCTTCAAGGACTTCCATGTCGACATGATCGGCTCGATGCTGAAGGGCGTCTCCGTCCCCGATGATGAAGATCAGCCGAGGATCATCGTACTTTGCTGCGAAAACGACGCCTATCCGGCCATCGATACTGTTGCCCTTCAGCACATGAAGATAGACCCTGCGGTGAGATTTATACAGCTCAGATGCCTCGGTTCGGTTAACCTAGTCTGGATCGCAGACGCCTTCTCGCGCGGAATCGACGGAATTATGATGCTCGGATGCAAGTACGGCGATAACTACCAGTGCCACATGGCGAAAGGTAGTGAGTTGGCGAATTACCGTCTCAGCAAGGTCAAAGAGACACTCGACAAGCTTCAGCTAGAAGCAGAAAGAGTGGGTTTGATACAGCTTGCAATCGACGACTACGGCAATTTACCGAAAATAATTACTGACTTTGTGGATAGGGTCAAGGAAATCGGACCGAATCCATTCAAAGGTTTCTAGGAGGGATAGATATATGGCTGAACAGATAGTAAGTCCCGATCTGAATTTTGTCAAAGAGGTAATCGCCGCCGGTGCGGATTCACTGAAGAAGTGCTATCAGTGCTCCACCTGCACAGTGGTCTGTGAGGTCACCCCGAACAATAAGCCCTTCCCGCGCAAGGAAATGCTCTATGCGCAGTGGGGAATGAAGGACCAGCTTATAACAAACCCGGACATTTGGCTCTGCCATCAATGCAGCGATTGCACTGCCTTCTGCCCGAGAGGCGCCAAACCAGGCGAAGTGCTCGGCGCGGTTAGAAAGGTGGCGATAAAGGAGTATTCAGGACCGCGTTTCATGGCAGAACTGACCTCGAACCCGAAGTACGCGCTCCTGCTCTTTGCTATTCCCGTTGCGATCTTTCTTGTTATTCTTGGCGCAATAGGGCATCTCGATCTAACCGCGATATCGCTGAACGAGAACGGCGTTATAGCTTTCCCCGAGTTCATCCCCGATATCTATGTTGACATGATTATGGTTCCGACAGCTGGATTTGCGGCGCTAGTCTTCCTTCTTGCCATCACCAAATATTGGTCAGCGATGGCGGCAAGCGCCGGCGGGGCCGGTGGTGGTGATATTGTCAACAGCATCACCGGCACTCTGATCGACATTTTTACACACAAGAAATTCAGCGCCTGTGGCGTAGCCAAAGACAGGAAGGTTTCTCATCTGCTCGTATTTTATTCCTTTATAGGCTTGGCGATCACAACATCCCTCGGCGTGCTCTACGTCTACGGACTGAAGTGGGAGATGCCGTATCCGCAGACCAATATACTCAAGCTCATTGGCAATGCAAGCGCCATAGGCCTTCTCGTCGGTATGACCTACATGATAACGAACCGCATGAAGAACCAGGCAAAGGCCGGGCTCGGCAGTTATTTCGATTGGCTTTTGATTGTCATTATCTTTGGCACGTGCGTTACAGGTATACTAGCCGAAGTGATAAGGTTGGCGAAACTTCCTGTCCCGGCTTATATAACATATTTCACGCATTTGGTCTTTATCTTCGTCCTGTTTGCATATGCACCGTTTTCGAAGATGGCCCATATGGTGTACCGTACCACGGCAATGGTCTTCGCGCGCCACATTCAGAGAGATTAACAGGATTTGCGAGGTTGCGCAGATTCCGTATAAATGGTTATCCTTGCGGGGGGAGCTAAAGTTTATCAAAGGAGGTGAAAGGAGGGGGACAGCAAAAAGTTCACATCAGTTGAAGGCGTTCTTAAATTTATTAACAAAGAATTAAAGGAGGAAAAAGAAGGGATGACACCAATACTTATTTTTGCCCTTATTTGCGGTGCACTAGGAATCGTTTATTCATTTGTCACCAAGGCGTGGGTAGCCAGTCAGCCTACCGGATCTCAGAAAATGATTGATATTTCCGATGCAGTCAAGGAAGGCGCACAAGCGTTCCTTGCTAGAGAGTACAAGACAGTGGCAATGGTTGCCGTTGTCATGTTTGTTCTTCTCTTTGTTTCACTTGGTATGTGGACAGCACTTGGATTCATTATTGGTACTGCCGGCTCCGCGTTCGCAGGATACTTCGGCATGGTGGTTTGCGTTATGTCGAACGTACGTACCGCTGAAGCTGCCAAGAAAGGTCTTGGGCCGGCTCTTTCGGTCGCCTTCAAGGGCGGTTCCGTCACCGGCGTTATGGTCGTTGGCCTCGCCCTGCTCGGCCTTGCCATCTTCTATATGGTTGCCAAAGCTTCAGTTGATATTGACACAGCGTTCCATGCTCTAATCGGCCTCGGCTTCGGCTGCTCGCTTATGTCGGTCTTTGCACGTATCGCCGGCGGCATCTATACCAAGGCTGCCGACGTCGGAGCTGACCTCGTCGGTAAGGTCGAGGCAGGCATTCCCGAAGACGATCCGCGCAACCCTGCCGTTATTGCCGACAACGTCGGTGACAACGTCGGTGACTGCGCCGGTATGGCAGCTGACTTGTATGAAACCTACACGGTTACCCTCGTTGCAGCAATGCTGCTCGCAAAGACTGTTTTTGGCGCAGCAAGTCTTTGGGTAGAGTTCCCGATGATGCTTGGTGGTATCTCGATTATCGCTTCCATTATCGGCACCTACGCCGTCAGAATGGGCAAGAACAGCGAGTACATCATGGGCGCTCTTTACAAGGGACTGGCGGTTGCCGGTATCCTTGCAGCTATCGTGTTCTACTTCGCAACGACGTGGTTCTTCACGCTCCTGCCGGCATCGGAACAGGTGATGACCGTCAGCAGCGTATTCTTCACAGCAGTTATCGGTCTCGTCCTCACCGGTCTTATCGTCTGGATCACTGAGTACTACACCGCGAAGGACTACCGTCCAGTACAGATTATTGCCAAAGCCAGCCTCACCGGCCACGGTACTAACGTTATTGCCGGTCTCGCCATGAGTATGGAAGCGACTGCGCTTCCTGCCCTGACGATCGTAGCATCTATCCTCGGTGCCTACTACCTCGGCGGCGGTTTTTCCGGTAACCCGGGCGTCGGTCTTTTCGCTATAGCACTCTCAGCGGTCTCAATGCTTTCGATGACCGGTATTGTTGTTGCGATTGACTCTTATGGCCCGATCACGGACAACGCCGGTGGTATTGCTGAAATGGCACATCTTCCGGAGAGCGTTCGTGCAATCACCGACCCGCTCGACGCAGTCGGCAACACTACCAAGGCTGTTACGAAGGGTTATGCTATCGGCTCTGCAGCTCTCGCAGCGCTTGTTCTGTTTGCTGAGTATTCACGTTCATTTCCGGCAGGCTCAATAACATTCGATCTGTCGAACCCGATGATCATCGCCGGTCTCTTCCTCGGCGGCCTTATCCCGTACTATTACGGCGGCCTGCTCATGCTGGCGGTCGGTAGAGCAGCGGGCGGAGTTGTTGTCGAGGTTCGCAGACAGTTCCGCGAGATTCCGGGCATTATGGAAGGCACCGGAAAGCCGGAATACGGCAAGTGCGTTGACATAGTAACGAAATCAGCCATCAAGGAAATGATGTTGCCTGCACTGATTCCGGTTTTAGCACCGATCTTGGTCGGCTTTATACTCGGCAGGGAAGCACTTGGCGGCATGCTCATCGGCTGTATCCTTACCGGACTCTTCCAGGCCATTGCCATGACAAGTGGCGGCGGCGCGTGGGACAACGGCAAAAAAGCCTTTGAAGATGGCGTCACCGATGATAAGGGCGTCATGCACAAGAAAGGTAGCGACGGACACAAAGCTGCAGTCACGGGTGACACTGTCGGCGATCCTTACAAGGACACGGCCGGCCCGGCCATCAACCCGATGATAAAGGTTATCAACATCGTGGCTCTGCTTATCGCTCCTATGTTGATCAAGTACGGCAGGTAGTTCATTAATTTTAGGGAAAACGGCAGGACTTGATCCTGCCGTTTTTTTTGACCGATGTCGCGTTACTTTTCAGCCCTGAAATGATTATAATAGCTGCCTATACTTCGGAAGGAGAGCCTGCTTAAACTTTCAATGAGGAAATCAAATATTGTCGTTCTCGTCTTTGCCGTTGTTCTTTTTGTTTCGCTGTTCCGGTTGGGCTCTGTACTGTTGTTTGATGTGGATGAGGCGGTATTTGCCGAGGCGACGAAGGAGATGGTCGAGAGCGGCGACTATATAACCGCGACTTATAACGGTGATGTCCGGTATGACAAGCCGATATTCTTTTACTGGGTGATGGCCCTGTCATACAAGATCTTCGGTATCAATGAATTCGGCGCCAGATTCCCATCGGCTCTGGCAGGATGCCTTCTTGCGGCTGGGCTCTTCTTTTTTGTTCGCCATTTTTGCGACATCTCGACAGCTGTATACGCCGTGCTGTCGATGGTGCTAAGTATATACTACGTTATCTATTCTCGTTCCGCGGTTACTGACATGGTCTTGACTCTCTTCATCACACTGTCGTTGTTCTGCTTTTATCTTTCTCTCAAGCAGGAAAGACGCTTTATCTATGGATTCTACGCATTTTCGGCATTAGCTTTTCTCACCAAAGGACTCATCGGGATCGTTTTCCCTGTTGCTATACCACTCATTTTCCTTCTGGTGACTGAAGGTGTCGGCGGAGTCATAAAGATGATAAACTTCAGGGCCGCTCTGCTTTTCCTGGTCATTGGCGTGCCGTGGTATGCGACCGAGTACGCTGTTAAAGGCAACGAATTTATTGAACAATTCTTTATAAAACACCATTTCAAAAGGTATACCGAGGTGATATCGGGCCATAGAGGCCCTATCTATTATTACCTTGCGGCCCTCGTTGCGGGACTTTTCCCGTGGGTCGCATTCTTACCTGCTGGTATTAGAAAGATATTCAAAGAGAAAGACCCATTGCTGCTATTTGCCGGCATATGGGTTACCTTTATAGTAGTTTTCTTTTCTTTTGCAACGACCAAGCTTCCGGATTATATCCTCTCTGCAATCCCTGCAGCATCTATACTCATTGCGGCAGGCATGACGGAAGAGGGCCTTAAATGGAAGCGCTCCGCATGGGTCTTTATCGGGTTGATCTCGGCGGCGGCGGGGCTGGCGTTTGTCTTATTGCCGCCATATCTCGCGCAAAAAGGGATTACGGATACAGGATGGATGCCGATAACAGCGGCTATTGCGCTGACGATGACTGCGTTATGTTGTTATTCCTTTTTTACGTCTCGGCCTTTGTATGGAGCGATGTCTTCAGTTATGTTCGTCTTTCTTATGACTCTGGTCGTAACCGTGCTACCCATGGCGAGCAGCAATCTTCAGGACGCTCTGTACAAATACAGCCTGTATGGAAAAGAAAAAGCAGGCATCGATGAGCGTATTATTACCTATGGCCTCAATAAGCCAAGCATTGTTTTTTATTCAGGGCATAAAGTTGCTGCAGCCGGTGGGATTGACACTCTTCAGAAACTGATTGCAGAAGGTAAGAGTAGAATCGTGATCGCTAAGGCTAGGGACGCTGAACAGCTGAAGCGGCTCGGCCTAGTCGTGCATGATACGGACAAGGGATATGTGCTTCTCGAAAGAAACTAAAATATTTCTGGCTATCGCCGCGTTAGTACCGGTTGTCCTTTTTTATGTTGATGAGCCAGTTCTCACATGGATCAGAGGGTTTCACAAGGCCAACCCCGATATTTACCGTCTGTTGAGAGCGACTGACAAGGTGATGTATTTCGCTGCCCACGGTTCGACCATGATAGTCGGAGCCATCCTGGTTTATCTGTACGGTCGTTATGCTGATCAAAGGTTTCGGGATATTGGGAAATCACTTGTTATAGGTCTTGTGGTCTCCGGCATTAGCGTTCAAATAATGAAACATATAATCGGCAGGGCCAGACCCAGAGTATCAGACATCCTGGTAATTATCGGACCATCGCTTCAGGGCGGTTACGACTCTTTTCCATCAGGGCATTCTGCCATGGCCTTCTGTCTAGCGGCTATTCTGTCCCGGTACTATCCGAGGTATTGGATTCCATTTTATATTTTTGCCGTCCTTGAAGGTCTCGCCAGGGTCGACGGTACTTCCCATTTTCCGGCAGACGTGCTGGCCGGGGCTTTTGTAGGAACCGTGGTGGCTAAACTGGTGGAAATTATATTATCGCGGCCGACTGAGACTGCACGCACGTGGAATTGTACCCGATCTTGATAAGTTGACCGCTTATTAAGTATAATATTAATTCGAATAACATCATTAGGAGGCATGAAGTTGAAAGAGAAGATACATCCCAATTATAAAGAAAGCAAAATTTCTTGCGCATGCGGGGAGAGCTTTGAAACACGCTCGACCATAAATACCGTCAAGGTAGACATCTGCTCGAAATGTCATCCGTTTTTTACAGGACGCGAGAAGCTCATCGATGCAGAGGGCAGGGTCGAAAAGTTTAAGAAAAAATACGCAAAAAAGTAGCTGACTTAGTACGGTCTCAGGGTTAGGGATTAGATGACCTCTAAATTCTAACCCTTTTTTATTGGTTAAATTGCATGTAAATTCAAGAGGATAGATAATATAATGAAAACGGTTGGCGGTCAGGCGGTTATCGAAGGAGTGATGATGAAGTCTCCTGCGGGATGGAGCGTCGCAGTGCGAGACCCTAAAGGTGAGATCAACTTCAAGACCGTCAGGTCGAAGAAATCAAATCCGATATTTAAACTTCCCCTTATCAGGGGGGGAGTGGCTTTGCTGCAAGCGATGATTGTCGGCGTCAAGGCAATAGAATTTTCCGGAAGCGTAGCTTACAGAGAGGGAGAAGACAAGAGCGAAAAGCCTATAAGTACCTGGGCCATAGGGATTTCAATAACACTAGCGCTCATAGTCGCCATAGCTTTGTTCAAATTTCTGCCCCTGCTGATAGCGACATTTGTCGGAAGTATTTACGGCGGGGTCGCGAAGAGTTCTCTTCTCTTCAACATGGTCGACGGAATAACACGGGTCTGCATTTTCCTCCTTTATGTTTATGCGATAGGCTTTTGGAAGGAAATGAAGAGGATATTCGAGTACCATGGCGCAGAACATAAGGTCATATATGCATTCGAAGCCGGAGAGGAATGCACGGTCGAGAATGCCAGAAAGTACAAACCGTACCATCCCCGGTGCGGAACGAGTTTCCTGCTAATAGTCATGGTTATCAGCATCGTCACTTTTATGTTCATCCCGCAGGAATGGTCATTCATAGAGAAACTGGTGGCTCGTATATTCCTTCTCCCGGTTATAGCCGGTATATCATTCGAGACGCTGAAGCTATCGGCAAAACTGAAAGATCATCCGCTTATGGGTATCATTGTATATCCGGGCTTGCTCCTGCAGAGAATGACGGCGCATGAGCCAGATGACTCACAGATCGAGGTTGCCATTGCCGCACTGAATGAGGTTTTGAAACTCGATAATATTAAGGATGGATGCGGGCAATGTTAGAGAAGCTCTTGACTATAGAACAGAAGTACGATGAAATTAACGCTACGCTTATGGACCCCGAGGTGCTCTCCAACAATCTCGAATACCAGAAGCATTCCAAGGAGCGGTCGGACCTGCGGCCGATCTACGAGAAAATACAGGACTATAAAAAGGTCGTAAGCGAGATTGGAGACGCCGAGGACATGATCAAGAGCGGTGACGGCGAACTGAGAGATCTTGCACGCGAAGAACTCGAAGAGCTTAAGAAAAGGAAGACTGCACTCGAAGATGAGCTCAAGTTTATGCTTCTGCCCAAGGACCCTCGCGATGATCGCAACGTTATCCTTGAAATAAGAGGCGGCACCGGCGGAGAAGAGGCGGCCCTCTTTGCAGCGTCGCTTTTCAGGATGTATTCGAAATATGCCGAAGGGCGCCGCTGGAAGATCGAAGTCATCGATTCCAATCCCACTGGACTTGGCGGTTTGAAAGAGATTGTTGCCAGCATAATCGGTAAGGGCGCTTATAATCGATTGAAGTACGAAAGCGGTGTGCACAGAGTGCAGCGTGTTCCTGCAACCGAAGCATCAGGCCGCATCCATACCTCGGCTGCGACTGTTGCAGTACTTCCCGAAGCACAAGAAGTGGACATCAAGGTCGAGGAGAAGGACTTGCGGATAGATACCTTTTGTGCCTCCGGTCCAGGTGGTCAGGGTGTTAATACCACATATTCAGCTGTCCGCATCACACATGTGCCCACCAATACGGTTGTGCAGTGCCAGGACGAGCGGTCTCAGATTAAGAACCGTGAAAAGGCCATGAAGGTACTGCGGTCTCGTCTTTATGAACTGGAGATCGAAAAGAAAGATAAGGAGCGCGCCCAAGACAGAAAGTCACAGGTAGGCACAGGTGACAGAAGCGAACGCATCCGGACCTATAATTATCCTCAGAACCGGGTCACAGACCACCGTATCGGACTCACCCTTCATAAACTGGAGCAGGTGCTCGAAGGCGCCGCGCTGGACGAGATGATCGATAGTCTTAATACGCATTTTCAGGCGGAAAAGCTGAAAGAGCTGTGACCGCCTTAGAGAAGCTGAAGGAACTGGCACGACTTTTCGAAGGAGAAGGTATCGAAGACGCGGCCAGGGAAGCGGCTCTCCTCCTCACCGAAATTCTTCGGATAAGCAAGACCAAACTCCATTCCTCCCCACCCGATATCGGCGAGACGATGTTAGAAAAAATAGACACGCTTGCGGCCAGACGCATTCATTGCGAACCGATGCAGTATATAATCGGCCATGTCGATTTCTGGGGCCTTAGAATCAATGTCGGCAAAGGAGTACTAATCCCGCGACCCGAGACGGAGTTGCTGGTGGAAGAAACTATCAGGCTTATGAGGATGATAGACAGGTGTAAGGACGTGGCAGTGCGTCGCTCGGTCGGGCTTTCGATTCTCGACCTTTGCACAGGCAGCGGCTGCATAGCGCTTGCGCTCGCGAAGGAATTCCCACAGTCCGTCGTAAGCGGTATCGACAGGTCGGTGCAGGCGTTGGCTTATGCGAGCAGAAATGCCGAAGGCAATGGAATCGGAAACGTTTCTTTCATTGAAGGCGATCTCTTCGGACCACTAAGAGCGGACGCTAGTTTCGACTGTATCATTTCGAACCCGCCATACATCAGAAGGTCCGACATTCCCAGCCTTCAAAAAGAGATCAGATACGAACCAATAAATGCACTTGATGGTGGCGAAGATGGCTTGGATTTTTATCGGAGGATACTAAATGAAGCATCGCGACATCTCAAAAAAGACGGCCTACTAATTCTTGAGCTAGGGTTCGATCAGGCGGAAGATGTTCACCGACTGGCCATAAGTCAAGGATTCAAGGATATCCGATTTGTGAAAGACTACGCCGGTATTGACAGGATATTTGTCTTAAGATTTCAGGAAGCTATGTAGTTTCCGAATAAAACCGCATAGGTTGTGAAAAGCAGCAACACCAGCCCGTGCAAGGCATAGTATCTCTTTTTTTCAATTACTCCCTCGAAATCCCGTGTGTTGAAGATGTGAAGCACATAGGCGCTGGAGGCAGTCCCCATTGAGAGCGATAAAAGGCAAATCCAGTAAATGACAGGTCGCGGGACAGAAACGTATAGCCCTTCAAGGTTGATTCCGAATTGTCTGCCTAAGGTCGGCATGAAGTCACCTACATTTGCTAGGAAATAGTTTAATCGATAAACAAGCTCTCCTGTAAATGCGAGCGGCACGAGCACCGGCACCATTGGCGAGAATTTTCCGAATGATGGGTCTTCTGTTATGCCGAATAGCCGGGCCCCTCCCTTCTGAATAAGAATAAATAGCCCAAATCCCAGGGCTAGCAAGAATGTGAAAGTGATGGTGTTAGAATCAAATAGTGCAGTTTCGGCACTCCTGTACCAGGCTGCGTGCTGTACGAAGCGTGCCAGTTGGGAGCCCATCAGAAATGGAATGATGTATGAGCAGGTTATATAGCGTCCTTTATTCAGGATAAGTTCGACGAAGGGATTTCTTAATCGCAGTCTTGGGGAGTCCTTGTCGCACAGAGATACGCAGCGTCCGCACATCAGGCAGTCGACATTGTTCCTGATGTTGAATGCGCCGAGATATACGGGGCATCCAGGGGCGTCATCCGAGCCTTTCTTGCATGAGAAGGTCTTGCAGGTCTTACACTTGCCATGGTCCGGCCTCAGTTCGATCATCGAGATGGTTGCGGCTGCGCCGATTATTTTCCCGAGAGGGCACAAATGGCGGCACCACGCCTGTCCTTTATAAATCGCTCCGAGTATCGTGGCGCCCAGTAGGATACTTAAAAGCAGAAAGGACGTTCCCATGGGCCAGTTTTTCATGTTCGTCACCGATTCAGACCAGATGATGGCTGCAAAAAGAAAGACCGAAAAATGGAGACTATACTTTCTAACGAATGGCGACGGTTCAAGGTTTAGGCTCAGGTTCATCTTTTGAAGCAAGCGTCCGATGCCCGGAAAAGGACACATGCCGCACCAGAATTTGCCTACTATGAACCAGCTCAGCACTACGCTTGTCCACCATATCCCCCAAGCTAGGAAAAGAGAGATATTCCTGGAGGCATCCTGCGGGCCGAACAGTCCCATAAGTATTATGGCAGTGAACGAGATATCGCCCAAGGAGCGGATATAGAAAAGATTGCGCCGGTTTAGGAAAAAATTCCTTACTGCCGGAAAGGCCGCAAAAAGATCGAACCTGTCCTGCTCCTTATAAGTTAAAAGGACATTAATAGCTTCTCTTATTTTCTTGAAAGCTGCCATTGCATTTTAGATATAGCTGAAAGAGGAAAATCCGCGCCTTCTTATTCTCATCTTAGCATAGGGAGAACGACATTGTCGTTTAATTTCCGCTATAATTACAGATTCTATACATTTGGGGAGTGGAATGGAACTGTTTGCTTCGATCATCGACCTTTTTCTGCATCTGGACAAACATTTTAGCGCGGTGCTTCAGCAATTTGGAGGGTTTACATACGGTATCCTCTTTCTGGTCATCTTTTGTGAGACGGGGCTGGTTGTAACGCCGGTATTGCCGGGTGACTCACTTCTCTTTGTGGTTGGCGCCTTTGCAGCGAGAGGTGATCTCGATCCAGTGATGGCATATGCCCTGCTTTGCGTTGCCGCAACGGCGGGGAATTTGGTCAACTACCATATAGGCCGTTTCGTCGGCCCTAAGGTCTTTCAGAAGGATGTTTGGTTTCTGAAAAAAGCATATCTGGATCGCACGCATGGTTTTTATGAAAAACATGGAGCCAAAACTATCGTCATCGCGCGTTTCCTTCCCATAATAAGGACATTTGCGCCTTTTGTGGCCGGAATAGGACGGATGGACTACCGGCGTTTTACTGTGTACAATGTTCTGGGCTGTGTCGCATGGATAACGGTGTTCCTGCTGGGCGGCTATTTGTTCGGTAATATACCTGTCATAAAAAAGAACCTTACTTGTGTGATATTCGGGATAATCATAATATCGTTCTTGCCAAGCGTCATTGAGTTTATGCGCCACCGTAAGGGAAGCAGTTCATGAGTTCAAAAGGTAAGATCGCGCGGGCGGCGGGTGTGATGTCCATTGCAACTTTCATCAGCCGCATTCTTGGTTTTGTCCGCGATATGATTCTCGCGCGTTTTTTTGGAGCGACCGGCACGTCGGACGTATTTTTTGTAGCCTTCCGCATTCCGAACCTTCTCAGGGAGCTCTTTGCCGAGGGGTCGATGTCCTCGGCCTTTGTCCCGGTGCTGACCGAATACCAGACGAAAAAGGGTAATGACGAGGCGAACCATCTTGTACGAGTGACTTTTCTGTTTCTTGTTGTTGTCGTTGGTTCGCTTTGCATTGCCGGTATGTTTTTTGCGCCTGCGATTGTGAAGGTCATTGCATTGGGCTGGGATTCAGGCTCCGAAAAGTTCGCTTCAGCGGTACTTATGACACGCATCATGTTCCCATTCCTGCTCTTCATCAGCCTGGCGTCTGTTGTAATGGGCGCTCTCAATACTCGCGGCGTTTTCTTCATCCCAGCCTTGGCGCCTGCCGTTCTCAATATCGTGACAATAGTTTGTATCGTCGGGCTTTCGCTTCAATTCACCAATCCCGTAGTAGCAGCCGCAATAGGCGTTGCTGTCGGCGGACTCGTGCAGTTTCTCTTTCAGCTACCGTCCTTCTTCCGACACGGTTTTTCGTTTGCGCCTTCGGCACTTCCGTCTTTCCGCGCTGTTCTTTATCATCCGGGCCTGAAGCGCATCGGACTTTTGATCATTCCAATGACTGCTGTGCTTGCGGTCAGCCAGATCAATATCTTCATCAGTACGATCCTTGCATCGTATCTCGCGGAGGGAAGCATCAGTTACCTATACTACAGCATGCGGCTTATACAATTTCCTATCGGCATATTTGGCGTTGCAATGGGCATGGCGGTGTTGCCCACGCTTTCCGAACATGCTGCCCAGAAGCAGTTCGGCGCGCTTAAGGAAGATTTCTCCTTTGCGCTCAGGCTGCTTTTCTTCATAACTGTGCCGGCCATGGTCGGTTTAATAGCGTTGAGGCTACCGATTGTGAGTGCCCTTTTCCAGCATGGCGAATTCAGCCGCCAGGCAACTATTGGAACGGCGGATGCACTCATGTTCTATTCATTGGGTATCTGGGCAATCGTAGGCGTGCGTGTATTGAATGCAACCTTTTATTCGATGCAGGACACAAAGACCCCATTCAAGATAATGGTATGTGGCGTCCTGCTCAACATCCTCTGCAGTGTGTCTCTTATGGGGCCGCTTAAATATAACGGGCTAGCATTTGCCAATTCGCTCGCTGCCATGTTCAACTTCGTTCTGCTCTTTTATTTTCTGAGGAAAAAACTTGGCGGCATCGGATCGCGCCGAATAGGAGTTTCATTTCTGAAAATCGGGCTGGCGGCGGCTGTAATGGGTATTTTCGGATGGTTCGCCACTCAAGGTCCGCTTTGGGCATCGAGCGGCCATACGGCCCAGAAAGCTGTCTTCCTGACATTGGCTATCTTCGGCTGCCTGGGGGTATACTCCTTCATCGCCTATTTGATCAGGATAGAAGAAATGGGCTATCTTGTTAATAAGGTGAAGGAAAAAATCAACAATAGATAGAGACACGCATTTTTGTGACTCTGCATTTTGGAGGAGTGTATGATTATAAAGACCATTGTTGTAGGACCGCTGCAGGTGAACTGCCACATTATCGGCGACGAAAAAACAGGCAAGGCCATGGTAATAGATCCCGGAGACGAGCCTGATATGATTCTCGACGTAATCAGTAAGAATAATTTGACCGTAGAATATATCGTTTGCACACACGGCCATTTCGACCACGTCGGCGCAGTTGGCGATCTCAAAACAGCGACTGGCGCCAAGATAGTCATGAATGAAGGAGACTTGAACATTTATGATTCTGCTGTCGAATTGGCGAATTATTTCGGATTAGAACTGGAGCCTCAGCCGGCCCCGGACATGTTTGTAAATGAAGGGGACAACATTGATATAGGCGCCCTGACATTTACCGTCTTTAGATCCCCGGGTCATAGCCCCGGCGGCATTGTCATTTATGGCGAAGGCATTGCCATAACAGGCGACACGCTCTTTGCCGGGGCTATCGGCAGGACCGACCTGCCGGGCGGCGATGAACGCGCCATACGAAAGTCCCTCGACAGATTAATGTCCTTGTCTGAAAATAGCGTGGTCCTCTGCGGCCACGGCCCTTCGTCAACTATCGGCAGAGAAAAAAGAGAGAACCCTTTCGCAAATTCTTCCTGGTGACCAGGATATTGGCGGCATAACTATCGGTTTCCCTAAAAGGGTTTCTATTCTATTCATTTGTCTTCCGGGTCCCGCCAAGTATAAGCTTTAGATACGCCTCGGGAAGCTTTTGAGGAATGTAATTATCTGTGTTGTCAACATCGATCCAAGCCAATGTATGTCTACCATAAGCCAGTTTTATATTTTCCTGGGAGGAGTCGATCTTGAAATATTCAAAATATAGATCGATTCCGCGCTCATAGACGAACTTAAGCTTCATCGTAACAGCAATTCGGTCGAACGGCATAGCCTCGCGCAGATGCTCGACTTCAGAATTAATGCATGCAAATCTCCCATGTCGGTCCATCTTTCTGTATAGCTCGGGAGAAAGAGAAAAGAGATATTTGTCCCGAAGGTGTCCCTGCCACGTGAAATAATTTGAAAAATAGACATTCTGGGCAAGATTGGAATGCTCCATGGTGGTGTCAAAAAAGCTTTCCTCCAAAAACTCAGTGCGTGTATCAAGAACGTTGCCTTCATAAATAATATTCCCCAGACTTTCCTTATAATTCCTTCGGACGTTGGACAATCCATCAGTTAACGATTTGCCGTTTCCCTTGGGCAATAGGCCGTTGTCCCTCAAAAAATCTTTGAAATATTGAGGACATGAGACCGGTTCAACAATGCCGTGACCGATTACTTTAATCCATGAAACCTGGTGTCTGCTGAAAGCTACAGGCATTATCATTCCGTCGGGCATAAGCTTGCCCCATTCAAAATGTAACATCAGGGATGAGTCTTCATATCCAAACATCTTGTCGACCCATACACGGGCATCAACAATCTCATGGTTAGCGATATGTCCCGATATCTCACTGGCGCTGTAATTTGTAACCATGAAATGGCCGCTCGAAAACTCATCGACTATATACTTGCCGATCGGCTTTAAAGCCTTTTCCCGTATCTTGCCAATCCAGTGGAAATAATTGGCGAAGTAAACCCCCCCGCCAACAGCCGCATTGTCTCTTAAGCCTAGCGGGAAGCGACATGTAAAAATCTTCTGTCCGTGAGGCCCGCCATTAACAAACCTTCCGGCATCATCACTTTCAGGGTGGACTTCATGCTTTTCTGTTCTTCGTTCTTCTTTTTTTGCGGAATTCCTATTTACGGCGACTACGGCTACCATTCGATCTTTTCCTCTTAAAAGCTTAATTGGGAAGGTTAGAATGGTCAGATTGTCGTTCTTGAAAGTGATGCAGTCATCAATCTGCCCTTCATATTTCAGATCGCTCTCTTTCATATCGGTCGCCTTGCGAAGGGACTCCAGCGCACACCAGATTCGGCTTCCTGCAACATCCCCTGATTTGTCCAAGCCGTTTATGGTTTCAAACAGCGAAGCCCTTGCTGTTCCAAGTAGCATTATCCATTCTTCGTTTGTGCGATGTATTATGGGTTCGATGTCGCAGCCCTGTTGTTGTCCACCTACAACACACATGCACAATCTGTCATCATGACTGCACGATAATCCGACTGCATCATCTCCAGCAATAACAGGTTTGCCGTCCGCAGTCCATTTAACAGTTAGTTCACCGAGGGGGGGGGCATCAGGAGCGTTCAGCTTCCGGTATGCTTTCTCGATCAGTTCCCTCTCGACGAGGTGGCGCTGACTTTTTTTCATCTTGTGAAAACCTGATTGATGTTTGATAGAGATTCTGGGTAGTGTCATATCAAAATGTTTGCAGTAAGTCTGAAGCTTATTATTTATCTTTGATTCGTCCCAGTCGTCAGGGCTGACCAAGTCCGCTACTTTAGGGGCATTCTGCACCTCTTCAATAATCTTGCCCTTATACCCATGCAATCTTTCTATGACCCTGCCTGAATTATCAATAGAGGTTACGTTAGCCGTGATGACAGCATCTTTTCTAAGCAATGAGTCAACAATAACCTTGTATGTTCCATTCTCTGAGTTGCTGAGATTAATCTCCCAGTTTTTGATTTCTACAGGCAATGCTATAACATCTGGTAGAATTATCTGTGCCGATTGAAGCAAGGTATCTCTAAAGAAAGGGTCACTGGCGACGAATTCACCAATAGATGAATTTAGAGACTGTTCCGGCACGGCCTTTTCAGAATCAAATACGCAGTATGTTTCATGCATCGAACGAATCGCGCTGATCCGTTGAAACATTTTACCCTGAAAGAGCATATGTCCATATAAATCTTCGCCCGGTTGGATATCGAGGCATTTTTTTGGAAGCTTCCCGGTATACCGTTCCAGACTCTTTTGCGCCTTAAGAATAAACATCGCTTCAAAGTGATTTTTTGAAAAACCTGTTTGATCGACCGTTATGCCTGCCTTTACACGGATTACTTTATATTCATCAGACGTATCTTCAACAACAGCACGGATATGAATCTCAGTTGCATTGCCCTGTTCTATAGTGATAGGGTAGCTCAACAGAACATTCTCCATCTGAAGATAGTCGAGGTTATCTCTGCCAGTGACAGCAGCTACCGCTTGTGCCATAGCTTCGATTCCAAAAACGGTTGGAAACAAATATGTGCCTTTGAATACATGGTCCTTCATGTACGGGTCTTTATCAAGGGTTAACAGGACCTTTGTTCCTATTTCCACTCCGTTTTCGTAGAAGATTATTTCTTCAAGGAAGCGGGCGGCGCGCGGTTTGAAAATTGGGGATTTCTGAATGGTATTCAGGTCTCCCATCCTGCTTGCCACAATAACCTGTCCAGCTCCGAACTCTTCTTCTACTAACTGCATGAAGTGTTCAGTTCCCTTTGTTTTTGGTATCGGTAAAATGCCCATTTTCGACAAAAACGTCATACTTCCCATCCGCGTTCCCATGCCGACCTCGCCCCATATGCTGAATGCACAGGTGACAGCTTTGGTAACTGAATTAGATGATGCGAATTGCTGCAAGAGCAGATTCAGCGTTTCGTTGGCAAACCCATACCAGGTATTCCCAGTCATCCCGGTGACTCCGATAATAGATCCGAACCCGACAAATAGTTTCGGCGGATTGTCTTTAAGGCACTCGCAAATATTTATTGCTCCAATAAGTTTCGGCGCGATTTCGCTGAGCGCTTCCGAAAGAGTCACCTGTTCAGTACGGCGTGGCCTGTTGATAGCTGCCCCATGAATAACGCCGGTAATCGCTCCGAGGTCCTGTTCTACCTGCTTCTTAAGGTCTGCAACACTAGCTTTTTCGGAAATATCGCACGCATAGTAACGGTAAATATTACCGTTTTCCCTGTAGCGCTGCAATACGTTCTGTATCTCTTCGTTATTGTCGATCTGAACCGTGCTCCCGACGATTGCCAGTTTCACACCTGTCTTAACAGCAAAAGCAAGGGCACACTCCGCCGTGATTCCTTTAGCCCCTCCTGTAACCAGGACTACATCTTCACCCGTCCAGTTAATCTTTCTTTCTTTGACTGCCTCCCGTCTGATAAGCTCCAGCATGGGGACATATCTTACGAATTGTCTGTCAAAGGTCGCTATACTGAAATTTTCATCGGAATGGAGTTCCTCAGTGATCTTCTGAAGAATATGAAAAGCATCATTGGTATCGCAAAACTCCAGGATTCTTATCCTTTCAGCCGGATTTTCCAGATGGATGCTGCAAAGAAATGCCGCGCTCCCCTTTGCTTCCAGAGTGATATTTGCATTGGATTCAAAAAAATCACCGCTGCCGAACTGTACTGCTGCATACGTCGGTTTTTTAGTCTGCAGCTTCATTGATGTGATAACTTTCCCGATGCAATGCATGCGCGCCGCCATGCCATGCACTTGCCCGACTGTAAGCAGGCCCGTATTTTTTCCTCGTGGTAGCATAAATACAAAGTAGTCGTATTTTTCATAATCGCGACGATTACAATTACTAAAATTCTTATAATCCATCAATGTCGCAGTGACGCCTTTTGGGGTTAAAATAGCCTGCATATCCGAAGAGAGTCTGTCTGCATTATCGTCGGATACAATTATAATTTGTTTTTTTTCCATAAGGGTAGCAGCTATAGTATCATCGAAGGAGAAGTACGAAGCATGCTGTTGTTCCTTGTAAACAACTTTGAAATTACGGACCCAGGTGTCTGCAGCATGCTGTGACACCGATTCGGGGAACAGTGTGTTCTGAGGTCCGTCTGAAGATTCGCGGGCCTGTTGTGTCGGTAACAAATGGGATTCAATACGGGCAAAGATTTCCCGTAGCGAGCTGTTTGCCATAGCTGTAGGATCGAGTATCACCTCTGCTCCGTATAGCTTTGTTGCCTTGGCGACAAATATCCCTGCCTTGATGGAGTCGAGATTGAGATTGTCAAGGAGGCGGTGATCGAGAGATATTGAATTTATTGGGAATCCAGTTGTTTTCGATGCGAGCTGCAGTAGCTTGTCCGGGTTCCGCAGGGCGTCTTTTAAGTCCGATGGAGCACTATGATCAGCGCTGACAAGTCTTGCAAGCGGAACGGCCGGCACTGCCTTGATCGAACGTTCATCATATTCTTTCGGCTCATCCCCCGTTACTTTTACTTCTGCATGTATCAATCTGCGGATGTAATCTAGTTGTTGTTTCGAGAAGAGTCCGGCTGTATCATCCGCAACCATCGAAATATCTGCGGTTGATGCGCCCTCGCGTCGGCGAAGATCGTCGTCCGTCGCGTCATTTGGAATGTCCAAATAACGTTCGCAGGGGTTGTCAATAAAGAGGCGTTTAGATGCCGGAATAAACGGTCTGGCCAGGCGGTTTTCAAAAAGGGCAGGCCAGTTTATTTTGCCGCCACGAACAAAGTAACTTCCGAGAAAGACATTCAGAGAGCGATCATCGCTGGCCTTCGATTCGATCGGAAGGCATGCGGTCCCATCCGTCTCGGTAATCGATTTGACCAAATCCGAGAGCACGCGTCCAGGTCCGACTTCAACTAAAAGGTCGCACTCTCTTCTCATATTTTTAATCAGTGATATATAGTCTACTTGGTGTGTTGCCTGTTTTGAAAAATGCATCCGTAGATCGGTCCCCAGCAGTATTTCCTTGCCGTCCATTGATGTGAATAACTTGATGTTGGTCCCAGTCAGCAACTCTGGAATGGGTGCATGTTTATGGATATTGTCGGCGGCCCCGATCATGAAACGTGAATGGAATGCATTGGAAACTGGCAGCAATTTCGCGCTGATATTCAAAAGAGATCCTGACCTTACCGCTTTTTCTACAGCCGATCTCTCGCCGGAGATCACCGTCTGCATAGGACTGTTTATATTTGCCACAACAGCGTAGCCGTCTATCTCCCTAAGCAGTCCTTCAACCTTCTCCCGACCACAGCCCAAAACGGCCATTTGTCCGCGGCTGTCATCAGGAGCAGCCATAGCTTTCCCCCTAAACGCCGCGAAACTAAGCAACGATTTCTCGTCAAACGCACCAGCAGCATAGAACGCCGGCAGTTCACCGAGGCTATGGCCGCCGGCCACAACGGGCTTGATTCCAAGATGATCAAGATGCCGCATCCATAAAAGCGATGTCATGCATATGGCAGGCTGTGCTATTTCCGAACGGGACAGTTGCTCTTTCCATGCAGTTACTTGGGCGTCGTTGAGTGCTCGGTCGAGCGGGCGATAAATGTATTCATCTATTTTTTCATAGCTGCTCTCCGAGAGCCATGTTTTCGCTTTGTCCTTCAAATCCCGTGCCCAGGGGTAACGCTCCACAAGACGACGTCCCATATTCAACTGCTGAGAACCCTGACCTGGGAAGAGAAAGCCGATACGGTTACTCGACACAAAATTGCTGAACCAGATATCCTGATGAGGGCTGGAAATTATCTCGCCCTTAGCTATAGTGTTCGCGGCAAGCATTCGTTCCGCACTATCAAGGCAAATGATCATATCTTCAGGAGCGCCAGCGATAAGTGCCATACGAAAAGGCTCGTCATCTGAAGTTCCCCGGGTCAGATGCCTTGATAGGTCGACCATTTCGCCAGTACTCATGCCCTCAGCAAGCCCTTTCAGATATTTGATGTGCTCAACCATTTCTAGCTGAGATTCAGCAGACATTACGAAAAGTTCGGTCTCCTGGTATGATGCAAGAAGCTCGCGTTCCCCAACAGATGGTTCTATATGTTTTGCTGGTTCTCCAGAGGATTCTATGGTTACATGGCAGTTTATGCCCCCAAATCCCATGCCTGATACGCCTGCACGGACCACGTCGTCCGCACTTCTGATTTCTCCTTGTGTGATAGCGTAAACCCTGTGGGCCTTCTCCTGGAATACCGGATTGGGATCTGTATATCCGGCAGTAGGGGGGATTACACGCCTGTTCACTGCCATTACGGCCTTGATGAACCCTCCGATCCCTGAAGCGGCCTTTGTATGACCGATCAGAGATTTAAGTGAGGTGACTCCACAGGATCGAAGCGGACCTGGATCTCCTTCGTCCATGGCAGTTGCTATCCCTTCAAGCTCAGCCTTATCTCCGGCTATTGTGCCTGTCCCGTGACCTTCGATAAAATCAACCTCGTCAAGACCATACTCGGCATTACCATATGCCCGCCGTATCGCAAGGGCCTGAGTCTGGGCCTTCGGCGCGGTCATTCCACCCTTTCCGTCTGAAGATATACCCCAGCCACTCAGAACTGCATATATATAGTTGCCGTGTGCGCGGGCATTCTGCAGTCTTTTTAATACGACACAACCGGCACCTTCACCCGGAATGAAACCGCTGGCGCTGCGATCATAGACTTTCATGTCGGTTTTGGTAAGGGCATTCGTTTTGGCAAAGCCGACCAGCTCAAATGTATCTAGACTGATGTCAATTCCTCCGACTACGGCAAGGTCGAGGGTGCCGGTAGATAGGGCATTAGCCGCCGTAGTTAGCGCGATGAGGGACGAAGAGCATGCTCCATCCACGGTGTACCCACCTCCGTGCAAATCGAGGAAATTGCAAATTCTGCCGGCAATAGTGTTCGACAGGTTCCCCGCGAGGGTATCTTCAGTAACTGGAGCAAAGGCAGATTTATAATAACCCTCCATTGTATCGATGAGTTCGTTTATTGCATCTGGTTGCATACGTTTTTTTTGAGCGGCAGCCTTCAATACTTTTTTGACATAAGGCCAGCGTAATCTCATATTCTGTGATCTGCTGTGCTCGCCGGTAAGGGTGTTCCCTAGGATAACCCCCGAACGATCCGAAGGTGTGCTCCCCTTGCTGTATCCCGCATCTTCCATCGCGCGCAACGCAACTTCCAGCGCCAGCCAGTGGACTATGTCTGAGGACTCTACTACGCTTTTCGGGATGCCCCTCTTGACCCAGTCAAACTCGAACCCATCTATGACCGCAGCCCGGTTCCCATAGGTCTTATCGGCGGCAAAGGGGTCTGCATCGTAATATTCAGACAAAGGCAAACGTTGGGCCGGTATCCGTCGAAATGACCTTCTCCTCGCAAGGATGTTTTCCCAGAACGATTTCAGGTCCGGCGCATCAGGATAGTAGCAGGCCATGCCGACAACAGCTATGGCGTCATGCGACATATCTTTTTTTATCTTGAAGAAGGATGATCTGTAGAATTCTGCATATGCGAGTGGGGGATTCTGAATTTCCAGACCAATGGTTTGCGTTGAATGCGCTGAAGTGTCGTTATCGCACCACACTTCTTTGCATTGCAATTCGAGTATTTCATCAGGCGCTGCATGGAACTCAACCGTCACAGCACTCTTGCTGCGTCCAGCAAAATCCCTTGCACTGGACGGCGCGATCACGTAGAGGCCTTTTTCCGAGATGCCTGTAATAAAGGCCCTGTAAGTTATGCCACCCCATGTTAGATGGGCTTCTAAACTGACAGGTATTCTCTTGCTGATTCTTTGCTCCATTCTTGGATCCCCCCTCCAAATTCGGCGGCACTATCTCTAACAGCGGCAGCTGTGTTAAGCAAGGACAGCATCATTATTAAATGTGTCCCTGCTGCATGAGACAAAAGCCCGGATTGCCAATCATGTCCGTAATCCGGGCTTTTGTCTCATGCACATTGTACATTAAACCAGAGCCTTGTTACACAATGATGACTACAGTATTAAATTGTCATTAACGCTTACCATTGTTAAAGCGCAACAGCCGCATGCTTTCAATTTTTGCCATTATCAGGTATTGTTGCGCCTTAGTAGCATGGCCAGACACCCCATCGGCCGCAGCCAAAATACACCATGTCCCCATTGCAGGGACCGAATTGGCAGCGATATGTGGAAAGGCCGTCCTGAACATTGTGGGCTGTTATGATATTGCTGATCGTGCAAGTAAGCACAAGTGCTAAACCGGGGCGATTCGGCATGCAAGAACGGATAATATATGTCCATAGGAATATCAATAAGTTATGCCGATGATCACGTATTGCCCCCCCAGGCATTATTAAGTCGACAGCTTTCTGAGTCGCCTTTTCTTGCCGAAAAGTTTGTACTAAGAATGAGCTATTTTAACAAGGACGAGTGGTAATGATCAACAATATTGTTCGTCCGACAATTTTGAGCCTTCCTAATAATGAAATTTATATAGCAGGATTTCGTGCAAGAAATTATAGCCATTAGTAACGCGCTAGTGTGATATAATGACGAGGGCAGCATGTGAGATTTTTTTAACGCATACGAGATTGTTAATTCTCTTAATAAGGATGAGTGTTTTGCATCAAATCTCTCAAATCGCAGAAAAAATAAAGTCTATAAATCCATGGCACTTTGTCTGGGGTGCGGTCGTTATTTCAGAAACCTCGACGGCATTGACCTCCGCTATACAAAGCTACATGTGGTGGGGATACATTCCCTCCGAAATCATGATTATTGGTGCTGTAG
>Ga0181523_10000621_pt1 | contig 40262 bp, 41 predicted proteins | sample PEATcosm2014_Bin_43_FD_119752 | JGI IMG/M metagenome (GOLD analysis project Ga0181523, IMG submission 119752) | Peatland microbial communities from MTU Mesocosm Facility, Houghton, MI, USA - PEATcosm2014_Bin05_30_metaG | ecosystem: Environmental > Terrestrial > Soil > Wetlands > Peat | place... | reverse complement strand
GAGTGCTGGCTTTGCCTGAAGCGGGAAAGCAAAAACTGAAACTGTCTGTTTTCCCGCTTCCGAGAACAGCGTGGATTCGCGCCATTTTTGAATTTCGCGACGATTCATTTTAGCCTCTGGAAACGGGGCGCTGTGGGAGTTCAGATTTCGCCTTTGCGAATTAATTCATTGCATTGGTCCAGCGGCAGCGGCTTGCTCTTTTCCAGTTCGGAAATCGTCTTCAACGATTTCTCCGTCGGATTGAATTCGCGGACGAGCTGATCGGTCACGTCAACTTGTTGCGCACCCTTGAATTGCCTGAGCGAGCCCTCGTCCCATTTGGAAACCAGGACGGACACGCCGGCGGCCCGCTGGATTTCCGGCAGACGCACCTTGAGTTCCGCAAGCGCCTCGGTCGGCGGCGCGGTGCTGAAGCCCTCGCGATGAATCCGGTCCTGCTGCTCGCGCAATGCGGTGCCCAGTTCGTTAAACCGGTTCGTGTCACCGGCGGCCTTGGCAGCGCGCGCGGCACGCATCTGTTCGTTCAACTGGTTCTGGTGAGCCGCGCTCCAAAACCACGCGAAGGCCACCGCCCGTGAATCGTAGATGCCGATGCGCAACGCTGCGTTGTCGGTTTCCGCCGCCCGCACATTCGTGGCGCACAAGGCAACGACGAGCGCGGTGGCGATGGTCAATGTTGGATGAAAGTTTGTTTTCATAGTGAAGCCAGATTACCGCGCCACACCGGAGAGGTGTTAATTGATAAAATTTCCGTCAGCATCGCCTGAATCAATGCCATCCATTTTACCAAGCTGGCGACGGAATCGTGCAGCATCCAAGGCCGGGCCAGCGCGAAATTTGATTGGGCAACGGGGAATTTCATTTTGAAACAGGGTTTAATAAGCGATTTGGAACAATTTGAACACGAACCAGCCGAGCAGCGCACCGGCGGGCAAATCCACGATGTAATGTTGTTTCGTGAAAAGACAGCTCAGCGCGATCAGCGCGGGGAACGCGAACACCAACGGCCCGACGTTCGCGTACAAATGCAGCGCCGTGAGCGTGGCCACCGAGGTGTGCATGCTGGGGAAGCTGTTCGAGCGCGCGTCGAAACTTTGAACGAAGGCGAGGAATCGTTCCGAACGGTCTTTGCCCGTCACGCAGGTGCGCCATTCCGCCGGCGTCGCGACCGGCAGCAACACAAAGAAAACCATTTGAATTCCGAGGAGGAGCATGAAACTGACCGCCACGTAGAGAAAGTGACGCGGCGAGGTGATGGTCCAGTTGATAGCCACGATGATGGGGTAGTACAGGAAACTGTAAATCCACACCCAGCGCGGGCGATACGGAATGCGGTCGTCAAGCGGCAGGCGGAATTCGCGCGGCGGCGTCACGTGGTTTCGCTGACACCAGAAATAGAACTGGTACACGCCCACGATGAGAAACACGCTGATGACGAGTTGAATGAGGCGGTCAATGGTTTGCATGGTCCTTCTTCCTTTCGCTATCACCGGTTGAATTTGTTTTCATGGCAACCCGATTTTATTCTGCTTGAAGGCGGAGCGTTAATTGATAAAACTGCGGCGAATATCGGCTGGCTCAATGAACATTCATCACCTTGAGCTGTTTTATTACGTCGCCAAGCACGGTGGCATCATGCCGGCGGTGCGGAACATTCCCTACGGCATCCAGCAGCCGGCGGTGAGCGCGCAGGTGGCGCAACTGGAGGAATTTCTTGGCGTGACGCTGTTCCAGCGGCGGCCGTTCGCCCTGACGCCGGCGGGTGAGAAGCTTTACGGATTCATCCAGCCGTTTTTTTCAAATCTCGACAAGGTCGCCAGCGAATTTCAAGGCGGGCAGGCGCGGCACGCCCGCATCGGGGCCTCGACGATTATTTTGCGCGATCACGTGCCGGGCCTGCTCCTGGGAGTGCAGAAAAAATTTCCCGGGCTGAAGGTGACGCTGCGCGAAGGCTATCCGGCGCACCTGGAGGAGTTGCTGCAAAAAGAGGAGATTGATCTGGCCATCACGCTCATCGAGAAAGCGTCCGCGCCGGGCATCCACTCGCAGGCGTTGCTGGAGTTGCCGCTGGTGTTGCTGGTGGAAGCAGGCAGCGCGGTCACCTCCGCGGAGCAGTTGTGGAAGCGCGACAAGATTGACGAGCGGCTGATCTGCCTGCCGCCGGGCGCGCCGCTCTGCAAAATTTTCCAGCAACAACTCGGCGAACTCGGCGTGGACTGGTTCCCGAGCATCGAGGCGAGTTCGGTGGACCTGGTGGAAGCGTATGTCGCGAGCGGGCTGGGAATCGGTGTGTCGGTGGCGATTCCGAAAAAAGCCCTGCCGTCCAACGTGCGGGCCCTGCCCTTGCGGGGATTTCCGCCGGTGGCGATTGGCGCGATGTGGCGCGGGCGCACGACGCCGTTGCTGCAGGCCTTTCTGGAGGAAATGAAATTGCGCGCGAAGCGACTGGCGTGAGCCGCCCGCGGTTGTTTTCAAGACACGCGCGACTTGAGTTGGGACAAAAAGGGTTGGCGATGCAGTCTTTTCGGGATAAAAGGTTTGGCGTGAGGGTTGCTAATTCGTGCCGGGCAGCATGAATTGCTGCTGGCAAACAAGAATCATCCGTATAAAAAAAATCGCATGGCGTGGTCATTTCTAAACGGTTTTTCGGGGAGAAAACGGACCCATATGATGGCCGTTGATTTGGGCAGCCGCACGACCAAGGCTGTTCTGCTCGAACGGCGCGGCGAAGTTTTGGCCCTGACCCGCTACGCGCTGCTGGACGCGCCCATCTACGAGAAAAAAATGTCGGCGGAAATGCTGGCCGATCACTTGCGGCAGGTGTCCGAAGCGCTGGGCAACACGACCAGGTCCCTGACGCTGACCGTGGGGCTGGAAGACGTGATTGTGCGCCAGGTGGAATTGCCGCAGATTCCGATGGATGAAATGCGGCTGGTGTTGAAAAACAACGCGAAGGGTTATCTGCAGCAGGATTTGCCGAATCACGTTTTCGATTGCTACGTTTTCCCGCCCAAGGCACCTGCCGGCAACAAGCCCGCCGAGGGGCCCAAGCCCGCCGGCATGCCCAAATTAAAAGTTCTGGTGGCGGCGGCGAAGCAGCAACTGGTGGCAGATTTTCAGACCGCGGCGAAAAACGCCGGGCTGACGCTGGACTGCCTGGCGCCCGGGTTGATCAGCCCGGTGAACGCGTTTGAACTGGCGATGGCGAAGGAGTTTGCCGACGAAGTTGTGGCGTTGGTGGATGTCGGCTTCAAGCACAGTTCGATTTGTGTTTTGGACCGCGGTGAACTGGCCCTGACCCGCGTGGTAAATATCGGGGGGGACAAGCTGACGGCGGGTCTGGCCGAGACGATGAACATCAGTTATGCCGAGGCCGAGGGCATCAAAGTGGGCATGGCGCCGGAGGTTCAATCCACGCTCGAAACGCAGGTTTCGCCGCTCGGGCGTGAGCTGCGCGCGTCGCTCGACTTTTTTGAGCATCAACAGGACCGTCCGGTAGCGCAGATTTTTGTCACCGGCGGTTCGGCGCGATCGGAAATGATTTTGCAAATGTTGCATACGGAAATGCTGGCGGATTGCAAGGCGTGGAACCCGACCGGCTTTCTGCAACTGGCGTTGCCGGGACAGCAGGCGGTGGAAATTGAACAGGGGGGACCGCAGTTGGCGGTGGCGATAGGCGCCGCACTGACGGCCCTGTGATTGAAACGGGATTGGGATTATGCCGATACGCATCAATTTGCTGGCGGAAGCACAGATGGCCGAGGACCGGCGCCGACGGGATCCGGCCAAGCGGGTCATTTTTGCCGGCGCGCTTCTGGTGGCGGTGGCTTTGGTGTGGAGCAGTTCGCTCCTGCTCAAGGAAATGCTGGCTAAAAAGGACCTGACTCAGGTGCAAAGTGAAATTCAGACCCGCACCAACGAATACGACCGGATCCTGTTGAGCACGAAGAAAATTGCGGACGCCCAAAGGAGACTGGACGACTTGAAAAGATTAAGCGCCGCGCGTTTTCTCCAAGGCAGTCTGTTGAATGCGTTGCAGCACGCCACCGTGCCGGGCGTGGAGTTGACCCGGTTGCACGTGGACCAGGCGTATAGCTACGCGGAAGGCACGAAGTCGCAGACCAATCGTTTCGGTACCGTTGCCGGACGCCCGCCGACGGTCACCGAAAAGGTCGTGGTGACGCTGGACGCCAGGGACTCCAGCGCCAACCCCGGAGATCAGGTGAACAAATTCAACGATGCCGTCGCCCAACAATCTTATCTTCAAACCTTGCTGGACAAAACCAACGGCGTGCGACTGGCCAGCGCACCTTCCGCGCCGCAGACGGGTCCTGACGGCAAGCCGTATGTGTTGTTCACCTTGGAATGCCGTTGTCCCGATCAAAGCCGATGAATATCTTTCCCAAAGACAAAGAAAAGCGCACCCAATTCATCCTCGTGATTTTTTGCACGTTGGCGGTGCTGGGAGTGATCGGCTTTGCCTTGATTCGACCCCAGTATCAGACCCTTTCAATAATTCACAATACCGAAGGCGATGAGCGGGCCAAACTGCAAAAAATCAAGGACATCATCAAACAGGCGGGGGACACAACCACTCAATTGTCGAATGTCACCTCCAACCTTTCACACGCGGAGGAGGACTTGGCGGCCGGTGACATTTACGCCTGGACGTATGATACGATCCGTAAATTCAAGGCGTCGTACCGGGTGGACATTCCCACCATCGGCCAGCCGACCCTGGGCGATGTGGACGTATTGCCGCAGTTTCCTTACAAGCAAATCAGAGTGACCATCAACGGCACGGCTTATTACCACGAACTGGGAAGGTTCATCGCTGATTTTGAAAATACTTTTCCCCATATCCGCGTAGTCAATCTCACCATTGAACCCGCCAATGCAACAGAAGCGGGGAATGAAAAGCTTTCTTTCAGGATAGACATCGTCGCGCTGGTGAAGCCGAACTCATGATCACTGTCACCCATGAACCCGCTTAAACCATTTGAATCCAGGCTCCGGTTCCGAAAATGGACGGCCGTGTTGCTGCCGGCGACAATTTTGTGGGCTTCGCTGCTGATTGCGGCCCCGGCCAATCCTTCTGCAAAGACCAACTCGCTCCGCTCGGTTTTCATTCTTCCGGCAAACCCGGGGGAAGGCCACGACCCGTTTTTTCCCAAATCCAACCGTCCCTATGAAACGGCCATGACCGCCACCACCAACACCGTGCAGGTAACCGCGCTGGTTGTGAGGGGCGTTTCCGGCTCGTCCGCCCACCGCCTGGTCATCATCAACAACCATACCTTTGCCGCCGGTGATATGGCGGATGTCATTACCGACCAGGGCCGGATGCGCGTCCATTGTGTTGAAATCAAACCCCGCTCCGTGATAATTGAGATCGGCGGCCAGTACCACGAACTGCCTCTTTCCGACAACCCATGAAACCTTGCACTCCATCTGCTCAAAAAGAAGACACGCCAAAGACATTGAAGTTGGCTTGGCAGTTGCTAATCATTTCACTCAAGTTCTAACGCAAAGAAAAAATTGGAGCAACTAAAGCTAAAATAAACTAACGTTATGAAAAAACTGATAATCGCCGTTCTATTGGGTGGACTCGTTCTGCGGCAAACGGCCTTGTCCCAGACTAATGAAGCTGGGACCAGCCAAATGCCCCCGACTGAATCCGCCACCAACGCGCCTGCGGCTGCGAACGCCAGCATGCCCAACCCATCGCCGGCTGTGGCGGAAAGCAATGCGCCCGCCATGAACGCCGCCGGCAGCGAAACCGCGGCCCCAGCCGAGACCAATGCGCCGGCCGTCCCGGTGGCGAGCATACCGCTCATCCAATTCCAGGACGTTCCCCTGACCACCGCCATCGAAAATTTGGCGCGGCAGGCCGGAATTAATTATTTGCTCGATCCCAGAATCGGTTTTGGCCAGCCCGACCAAAACGGACAGATCAAGGCCGAACCCACCCTCTCCATTCGCTGGGAGAACGTCACGGCCGAACAGGCCCTTCGGGCATTGCTGGACAATTACGGTCTCCAGTTGATCGAAGACAAGAACACCCACATTGCCCGCATCACCACCAAGGACCCCTCGGCGCCGCCGCCGCTGGCCACCCGCGTCATCCAGCTCAAATACGCGAGTGTCTCCAATATGACCATGTCGGTGCAATCCGTCTTCACTGACAAACGCAGCAGGGTGTTGCCGGATACGCGCACCAGTCAATTGGTGGTGGTCGCCACCGACCCGGAGCAATCCGCGGTGGACACGCTGGTTGCCCAACTCGACAGACCGACTCGCCAGGTCTTGATTGAAACCAAGCTGGTCGAAATCTCGAGTAATCCCACCACCAAGAAGGGGATTGATTGGTCGAGCACGCTGGCAGCCCAGAACATATACGCTGGTAATTATTCAACGTACATAATACCGCCTACAGCACCGTCTACCACGACTACTTCCGGTGGGGCTGTTGTTAACACACCAGGCAATCCGGGGTTGGTGAGTGGTATTGTGAACCAGGCTCCAGCCATCCTTGGATCTTCTTCGGTGAATGGATTCTTTCAAACCCCGTGGTTCCTCAACGCTGACGGATTGCATGCCGTGCTTTCTTTCCTGAACGCGTCTGCCGAAGCGCAGGTCGTATCCACGCCGCGGATTGTGACGCTGGATAATGAACCAGCGACGATTTCTGTCACGCGCGCCTTCCCGGTTATCAATGTCACCGCCGGCACGGCGAACACGACCGGCGGCTCCACGGTTGGCTACACCAACGTCGGCACCGTTCTGACAGTGACTCCCCGCATTTCGGCCAATGACTATATTTGGCTCAGAGTCGTCCCTGACGTGTCCAGCTTTTTCGGAAAGGACACCTCAACCATCAACGGCCAAACCTATTCGGCCGACATATTCGATTATCGCCACATTGAAACCCAGGTGCTCATTCCCAACGCCAATACTTTGGTCATGGGCGGCATGGTCAAGGATAATCCGAACACCGCTTACACCAAGGTGCCTGTCCTCGGCGACATTCCGTATCTGGGATATGCCTTCCGCAGCGAGTCTAAATCAATAGACAAGGACAATCTTTTAATCTTCATCACCCCGACGATCGTCCAGGACACCGACTTTCAGCCGACGACGACCGGCTTTCTCAAGTCGCGTCCGACGACCATCAAACCGCCGCTGAACCCGAACTCGATGTGGGACGGTGCGGCGCCTTATGATTGGAGCAATCCCCAAAACACGGACCCAGCCGAGAAAATTCTCGACGAACAGTCGGTGCAATAAGATTATTTACAAACCTGACTCGACGGCGCGTTCTCTGAACGCGCCGTTTTTCTTTTTCAGCCGTTGAGATCTTGTGATTTGACGTAGCCGCGACATTCATGTCGCGCTCGGGCGACCGTTGGCATTCGGGAAACGCAACCTGAAGGTTGCGGCTACAATGCGAGTCGCAGCAAGTAATCAAAGGAATAAATCCCCGTCGTGTGCCCATCCGCCCAGACCGGCTGGACCGCATAACCGCCCACGGCGGTGAGACGAACCAGTTCAAACGCCGCCGCCGGCAGTGGTTGCTCCGGATTTTTATAAACGTTCCCCAAAACGTCCGTCTCGCCCTTGCAGCCTGCGCAGGGACAGCGCCGCCGCAATTTCTCCAGCGGAATGAAACTTTCGCCGCCGTCATCCCATTTGATGGCCAGTTCGCCGCCGATGCATTGAATGTCCACCGGGCGCATCAGCTCTTTTTCAGCCGCCGTTCAAACACGGCCAGCGTCTCCGGGCTGACGTGATGTTCGATGCCTTCGGCGTCCAGTTCCGCGGCTTTCCGGGAGATGCCGAGTGATTGCAGGAAGGCCACCACCGTTTCGTGCCGTTGCTTGCTTTCAGTGGCCAGTTGGCTGCCGATTTCAGTCAGAAAGATCGCCCGATACGGCCGGGTGTTCACGTAGCCCGCCCGTTGCAGGCGGGCCAGTGTGCGGTTGACCGTCACATGGGTCACGCCCAGCCGCCGCGCCAGGTCCACCACGCGCGCCTCGCCGACGGAAGCCGTCAGGTCGGCAATGGCTTCGACGTAATCCTGGGCGGTTTCCGCCGCGCGATCGCGGCGCGAACGGCGGAAGTTTTCCGCCTGCGGCCCCGGCGCGGACACGGGCGTCTTTGGTCTGGAACGCGGCATAATTTTTCCAATTAAAACAGACGAAATATTTTAGTCTAGGTTTTATTTTGTAACTAAAGCTAAATGTTTGTTGACAGTTTGGATTCGTAATGTATTCTCTGCTACTTAATTGTGCTTAGGATAAAAAGGGTTGTCACTGCATCAATGATTTGCACGGCGGCGTTCGACGCTGGCGCACAGGAAACAAACGGCGTTCCGCCGGATAAAAGCGGTTACAACCTGTTCAGTCCGACGCCGGATAAATATATGCGGGAAATAAGTCCAGACCGGCCCGACAAGACGGACAGTCCGTTCACCGTGGACGCCGGACATTTCCAACTGGAAATGGACTTTGCAAACCTCACCTACGACGCGCCAAATTCGGAACGCGGCAACGTCACCTCCGAGGATTATCAGATTGCTCCGATGAATCTTAAAGTCGGCGTGCTTAACAACATGGATGTCCAACTGGTGTTGGCACCCTGGCAATGGGAGCGCACCCAGGACAAAACCACCGGCACGGTTGAATACCAGTCCGGCTTCGGTGACATCACCCCGCGCGTCAAGGTCAACCTGATTGGCAACGACGGCGGCTTTTTTGCGCTGGCGCTCATTCCCTACGTAACCCTGCCCACCGCACAAGATCACCTCGGCGCCGGCGGGGTGGAAGGCGGCGTGGGCATTCCCTACGCCTTTGACGTGCCCAATTGGGACGTGGGCTTTCAAACCACCGTCAGTTGCGACCGCGATGACGTTGGCGATGGTTATCACGCCGAAATTGACAATTCCGTCAGCATCGGCCACGCGGTTATCGGCCCGCTGGAATATCACGTGGAATTTTTCAGCAGCGTGAGCACGGAGCAAAATTCCGATTGGATCGGCACGTTTGACACCTGGTTCACGTATCAGGTTAATAAAAATCTGGTTTTTGACGGCGGCGTTTACATCGGCGTCACGGCGGCGGCGGATGACTGGCATCCGTGGGTGGGAATGACCTGGCGCTATTGATTTCCGTTTTATGAATCTGAATCCCAATGAAACCATGAAACCGCTCCCCGAGGAAACGAATCCGCCTGCGGCTGTCGCCGCAGTTCCGCGCCCCGGTGCCATGTCGCTAGAAGGAATGCATGGCAGCGTAAAAGTGCCCCATCATAAAGCCAGCTTCTGGCGGCAAATGGCCGCCTACTTCGGCCCGGCGGTTTTGGTCAGCGTGGCCTACATGGATCCGGGCAACTGGGGAACCGATCTCCAGGGCGGCGCCCAGTTCAAATACGGACTGCTTTGGGTGGTCGGCCTGGCCAGCCTGATGGCGATCTTCCTGCAAATTATCGCCGCGCGGGTCGGCGTGGCGACCGGGCGCGACCTGGCCCAGTGCTGCTACGATTGGTATCCCAAGTGGACGCGCGTGCCGAACTGGCTCATGGCAGAAATCGCGATCATAGCGTGCGATTTGGCCGAAGTCTTGGGCGGCGCTGTGGCGCTGAACATGTTGTTCCATATCCCCATTCTTTGGGGGGTCATCATCACGGGCGCCGACGTTCTGCTGCTGCTGGCCTTGCAGCGGTTCGGAATGCGGACCATCGAAGCCATAGTTCTGTTGCTGGTCGCGACCATCGGCGTTTGCTACTTCATTGAGATTTTCGTCCTGCCGCAGACGCAGCCCAGCTTTCTGGAAATGGGCCGGGCAATGATCACGCCCACTTTGAGTTCAGCCACCATGGTTTATGTGGCCATCGGCATCATCGGCGCGACGGTCATGCCGCACGTGCTGTATCTGCACCCCGCCCTGGTGCAGAGCCGCAAATTCCAGAAGGACGAAGAATCAATCCGAACGGCGATCCGCTTCAACGCCATTGACGTCACCGCCAACCTGTCGGTTGCTTTCCTGATCAACGCCGCCATCCTGGTGCTGGCCGCAATCGTCTTTTACGGCAAGACCAGCGTCACCGTTGCCGGCGGACAGGTGGTCCAGTTCAACGATTCAACGGACTGGATCCAAGCGGCCAACCTGACTTTGGCGCCGCTGCTGGGCACGGCTGCCGCGAGCCTGCTTTTCGCCGTCGCGCTGCTGGCCAGCGGGCAAAGCGCCACCATTGTCGGCACGCTGGCCGGCCAGGTGGTGATGGAGGGCTTCATGCACTGGAGAATCAAGCCGTGGTTGCGCCGGCTCATCACCCGCTCGCTGGCCATTATCCCCACAGTTATCTTTGTTGCCATCCGCGGGGCCAATAATATCAACGATCTGATCGTCCTGAGCCAGGTGGTGCTGGCGCTACAGCTTCCGTTTGCGATGTTCCCCCTGCTGCACTTCGCCAGTTCGCGCAGGCGGATGGGACAATGGCGGATCGGCTGGATTCTGCTCATAGCCGGGTGGGGTTCGGCGTTGCTGATCACGGCCTTCGACTTTTACGGTCTGCCTGATGCCGTGAAACAGGCTTGGCAGGTTATCAGCGGCGGATAAACTAAGAAAGGCTGACGTATGTATAAGACCATTCTCGTGACGTTGGACGGCACGCCAACCGACCGTGCCATTATCGAACACATCAAACAGCTTGCGAAACTCGCGCAAAGCCGCGTGGTGTTGCTCCACGTGGCTGACGGTTGGGCGGCACGTACCTTTGGACCGGACGCGGTCAGCCCCGAGATCACCGAAGATACCGCGTATTTGAACAGGGTTCGGTCGGAGTTTCAATCCGCCGGCATTCCCGCTGACGCGGAACTGGCTTATGGTGATCCGCCGAAGGAAATCGTCAAGTGGGTGGAGCAAAAGGGCTGCGACCTGGTGGCGATGAGCACGCACGGGCACCGGTTTTTGGCCGACCTGTTTCTAGGTACCACATCCAGGCACGTCCGCCACAGTGTTAGCGTCCCCGTGCTCCTTCTCCGGGCAAAGTGAATCATTTGCATGGCCACCGGTTATTCGGTGACCTCCTCCACGACAGCACCATCACCGAAGTGCGCCATCGGACTTCGATCCCGACCCTTCTCGTGCGCGTGCAGAAAAAAATAACGTAGCGCAGGCGTCTCGCCTGCATCTTGATTTCGGATTTCGCAGGCGGGACGCCTGCGCTACTTTTTCGCAAGCTCCCAGTCTGCCGGCCGTTCAACCAGATGCAGCAAATTCCCCTCGCCGTCCTCGAAGAACAAAATTTTCCCGGCACCGGCCGCCGGACGGATTTCTTCCGTGAACTTCACGCCACGCTTTTCAAGTTCGGCCTTCGCCGCGTCCATCGAATCCACCCGCAACGCCACGTGGCGGAATCCGGCAAGCTGGTTGTCGCCGCGGCCGGCATTGGGCGCGGCGTTGGCCGGGTAAATCTCCAGCCACGCGCCGCCCGCCAGTGCGATGATGAATGTCGGCGGCTTCTGGCCGTTGTCCCAAATCACCCGCGCGCCCAGCACGCGCTCGTACCAGTTTTTCAGGGCGACGCTGTCCGCGGCGGGAACCCCGATGTGTTCGACGGAAATGTTCATTTGAACGCAGATTACGCGGCGTGTCGCGCCGTAGCAAGGCGAAGACGGAATGGCGCGGATTTTCAAAATGAAATCCTCCTCGTCCTCGTGCTCGTCCTCGTAATCGATAATCGAGGACGAGAAGGAGGACGACGACGAGAACGATTTATCGGATTGGCCGTGGATTCAATTTCCAGTTCACTCGCCGCGGTCATCGTGTATCATTGGCGCACGAATTCCGTGAACGCCGAATCCTTTCTCAGACAACGGTTGATTTGCATCACGACGGTTGACCGGGCAGAGGACGCCGTGCCGCTCGCCGAGGCTTTGTTTGCCGGCGGATTGAACGTCATGGAAATCACCTTCCGCACTGCCGCCGCCGCCGAAGCCATCCAACGCATCCGCCAACACCTCCCGCAGATGAGCATCGGCGCCGGCACGCTGCTGTCGCCGGAGCAGGTGCAGGAGGCGATTGATTTTGGCGCGCAATTCGGCGTGTCGCCGGGCCTGAACGAAGCGGTTTTAGACGCTGCTGGAGAACGCGACCTGCCGTTCTTTCCCGGGGTGATGACGCCCACCGAAATTGACCGCGCATTGAGCCTCGGCTGGAAGCATTTAAAATTTTTCCCGGCGGAACCGGCCGGTGGCGCGGCGATGCTCAGGGCATTGGCCGGGCCGTTCGCCCATACCGGCGTGAAATTCGTTCCGACTGGCGGCATCAACGCAGCGTCATTGCCGGATTATCTGGCCGTGCCGCAGGTCGCCGCCGTCGGTGGTTCGTGGATGGCCGAACGCAAACTCGTCGCCGAAAAGGCGTGGCAGAAAATCACCGCGCTGACGGCGGAGGCGATGAAGGTGATAGCGGCGGCGCAGACGAAAAGTTGACCGGAAATTTACGATTTACGATATTCGATTTACGCGCCAATTCGGAGAATGCGCGTCAATCGTAAATCGTATATCGCATATCAGTTTCCAATCGTCACTTGCAGCGGCTGGTCGCGGCGCCCGGCGAAGCGGCGGATGCAATCCGTCCACGATTTCGCGTCGGGAAAATCGCCGCTTTGATCCCAGCCAGCGCCAAGGTAATACACGAACGGCTTGCCGATTTCGGCTTGCGTCACAACCACCAAGTCGCGGACGGCCGGCTGGCCTTCCGTCACTGTATGCGTCGGCGCCGCAAATTTGCTGGCAGGCAGGTTCGGATTGTCGTTGGTGAAATTTTGCACACTGCCTTTCGGCAGCACGATGGCGACGGCAATCGTCCCTTTGTTGAAATCCTGCGGCTGCCAGTAGGCCATCCAGCCTTCGTTTTGGTTTTGCACGACCAATCCTTTATCGGTGCTGCTTTGCCACGAGTCCACTTCGGGCGAACCATCCGGCATGATGACATTTTCGCCCGGACGCTCGGTCAGGCCGATGCCGATGATCAACGGTCCCGCCGTGGCGGGATCATCGCTGCTGAAAGTGCTCTCCACGCGGCTCAAATTGGAACCGGCGTCAATGCTGATCCGTTTGGTTTCGGACACCATCCGGCCTTTGCCCGCGTCCCAGGCATCGTAAGTCAGTTCAAATTCCGAGCGGATTGGGCCGGTGGTGATGAGTTTCCAATTGCGCCAATTGGCGGAGACGTGAAGTTTCTGGCCGTCCCAGATGCCGAGTCCTCCGCAGCCGCGAGTCTTGCCGACACGATAATCGTCCTGCGACACGCCATTCGTGTCAAAATAAACGCTGGTACGATACATCTGGTTAGCGATGAGATTGCGCGTGCGCTTGATCCAGACATCCACACCGCTGCTGGTGAGCGGCTCTTCCTGCCATGTCTCCAGCGCCTTGCCGAACACGCGGTGCGCGATGCGGTCGCTCTCCCACGCGAAATCGTCATGGCGCTCCGGCACGTAGCGCGCGAACGTCTTCACGATGGGCGGCGGCACGGCGGCCAAGGCCGAAGCGTCCAAAATGTAAAACGACCGCGTCTCGCCCGGCGCAAGGTCAACCTGGAACAACAATTTGTTGGGCATCAAATAATTTGTTTCTGTCGGATAAACTTGAGAGTCGAAAATGCGCGAGGAAACGCCGTCCATGACCTTTGCCGTGCCTTTGGGAAAAAGCAGTGCGTCTTCAATATTTCCGGCAATGCCAGCTGGATTGATGTTGAGTTCAACTGTTTCGCAAACACAGCGAAAGTTGACTGGATTTGTAATTCTAATTTTAACTGCATGACGCCGTTGAATTGATGAAATTGGTATATCGCCTAAAATAGGAACATTCATCGTGGATGAGAAAACCGCCATCCGATAAACTTCACTTCCCGCCAGCAGAAATGCGCCGACGCCGTAAGGCTCGGTTGAATCGGCAGCGAAATTCTTCGGGTCAGCGCCGACGGGCTGAACGTGCGCCAGTTTGCCGTCGGCATCCACGCAACCAACGAGCGCCGCCCAGCCTTTGCGGACCGCCGGTTCAAATTTCGCGCGGTCGAGCAGGCCCCGATTCACGCCCCACGCGAGCGCGTAGGTGAAAAAGCCCGAGCCGCTGGCCTCCTTGGCCGGATAACTGTCCGGGTCGAGCAGGCTCGCGCGCCAGAGTCCGTCCGGTTGCTGGCAGGTCAGAATTTTATCGGCCATGTCCTTGAACTGTTGCTCGAAGCGCGGCCGGTCGGGATTGTTCATCGGCAGATATTGCAAAGTGCGGACAAGCCCGGCCATCACCCAGCCGTTGCCGCGGCCCCAGAAAACTTTTTTGCCGTTCGCCTCGGTCTTTTTGAAATAAGTGCTGTCTCGGAAAAAGAGATGCTCGTCCTTGTCGTAAAGATAATCCGTCGTGCGCCACCAGTTCGTCACGGCGAAACCGAGATAGCGCTGGTCGTCCGTCGCGGCATAGAGTCGCACCCACGTCGGCGGCGCCATGAACAACGAGTCGCACCACGACCAGAGTTCTGTCGCTTTGCCATGCGGCTGGCTGAAATCCAGATTCGTCACCGCGGACGGATGCGACAGGATGAACTCAAACCGTTCGCGCAGCGGCGCGATCATTTTGTTCTCGCGATAGAGCAAATAAACTTCCGCGTAAGTCTGCCCGACGCATTGGTCATCGGCGTGATACATCCGTTCCCCGGGTTGCCAGCCGTTCGCCGCGCCCATCGCCAGCATCGCTTCGCGGTATTTCGGGTCGCTGGAAATTCCGGCCAGCGCCATCATGCCCGCGTCACCGGCGGCCTGCGTCCAATCGGTCGGCTTGTGCGCCGACGGATGCCCCAGTTGCCAGTCCGCGACGCGTTGCATGGTGCCAAGAACGGCCGATGGCGTGATGTCCGGCGGAACCAGCTGCGCGCGCAGTTGAAAATTGGCGGCGAGAAAAACAATTGCCGCAACGATACCGGCGGGACGCGGGGAAATGGGCTTCATGCCGGGAAAACTGGGCGGAAGCGGTGTGCGAATCAACGAAAAATGAATCAGGCGGTGTGAGCGGGGTGCATCCGCACACTGCCGCGGCGCGCGGCTGTGTCGAAGACCAGCCGCAGCAGTTTCCCAGACTGGCCCGCTGGAATACGCCTGATGCCGCAGAACTTTTCAACGTGCTGCGGCTGGTGCTTTGCACACAGCCGCGCTCCAATCTGTTGCGTTCGGTGGCAGTGCGTGGATGCACCCGTGAAGCAGTGGTGTCAGGAACCGCCGGGAGTCTCCCATCCTCCGTAGTCCCGCAGTGCAGGACGGAGGACGGGCGCCCCCGCCCAACAAACCTCTCAACGCGCCAGCCAGCCGCCATCCACGCTCAGGATAGTGCCGTTGAGGTAATCGGCGTCCTTCGACGCCAGGAACAAGACCGCGCCGGCGATGTCCTCCGGTGTTCCCCATCGGCCTTCCGGAATGCGGTCGTGAATGGCCTTGCTGCGGACGGGGTCTTCACGCAGCGCCCGCGTGTTTTCCGTGGCGATGTAGCCGGGCGCAATGGCGTTGATGTTGATGCGTTCCTTCGCCCATTCGTTCGCCAGCGCCCGGGTGATGCCGGCGATGCCGTGTTTGCTCGCCGTGTAAGCCGGAACCAGGATGCCGCCCTGAAACGAAAGCACCGACGCAAGGTTGACGATTTTCAGGCGAGATCCGGCGGGCGATTGTTCGCGTCCGCCGGTCAACCACCATTTTGCGACCGCCTGACACAAAAAAAACGGCGCGGACAAATTCGTTCGCAACACCTCGTTCCAATCCGCTTCGGCAAAATCCACGGCGGGGGCGCGGCGGATGATGCCGGCGTTGTTGACCAGCGCGTCAAGGCGTTGCGTCTTCTCCAGAATTTTCCCAATCAAATCTGCCGCCGCTTTCTGCGTGCCTTTGCTCAAATCCGCGTTGACAGCGACGAATTTGCCGCCGGCGGCTTTTACTTGCGCAGCGGTTTCCGTCAAATTGCTCCGCGCGACGCCGGCGATCGTCGCGCCTTCGCGCCCGAACGCGATGCAAATGCCCTGCCCGATTCCCCGGCTCGCGCCGGTGACAATGACGACTTTGTTGGTAAATCGTTTCGTCTCCATAATTCACTTGTTTTGGTGGGGCGAGCGTCCTCGCGAGCCGTCAAAATTCGATCTCCCAGGCGGCTCGCCGGTGGTCTCGCCCCACCATAGAATTTACTACCTCAAATCCACCGGCTTCACGCCGTCCATGTCGTCGATCACCTGGTTTTCGCCGGCCATTCCCCAGATGAATTTATAACTGCCCGTGCCGCAGCCACAGTGAATGGACCAGTTCGGCGACAACGCGACTTCCTCGTTATGAACAAACAAATGCCGTGTCTGTTGCGGTTCGCCCAAAAAATGCGTCAGCACGTTTTCGCCCAGGTCGAAATAAAAATAAATCTCCGTGCGGCGCCAGTGCGTATGCGGCGGGAACGAATTCCAGACGCTGCCCTGCGCCAGCGCGGTGAACCCCATCACGAGCTGGCAGCTTTGGATGCCGCCGGTGTGGATGTATTTGTAAATCGTCCGTTGGTTCGCCGCCGCCGGCGAACCGAGCGGCACGGGCGTGGCCTCCTTGGGCTTCATCATCGCCGCGGGATACGCCGCATGCGCCGGACAACTCAGGAAATAAAACTTCGCCAGTTTCTTCGCGTCTTTGCTCTCAAACGTGACCGATTTGGTGCCCATCGGCAGATAAACGCAGTTCAGCCGGTTGAGCGAAAAGGTCTTGCCGTCCGCATGCACCGCTCCGGCGCCGCCGACGTTGATGGCGCCCAACTCGCGGCGTTCGAGGAAAAACGCCCGCCCGGTTTCCTTGTGATTCGGCAATTCCACCGGCTTGACCGGCATGACGCCGCCCGCCACGAGCCGGTCGAGATCGGTGAAGACGCCATGCAATTCGCCCGGCGCAATAAGATGGTTGATGAGAAACGTGTCGCGCAATTCCTGCGTGTTCATGCGCGTGATGTCCTGCGGACGCGGCATCCGGCGGATGGTGTTCTCGAACATGTCGTCAGCCTTGCAAAAATCCAGGCGGGTGACAAGCCATCGTGCCGCTTTGCGGAAACCGGGGAATGATTTTGGATCGGACGACCGGGGCAAGGGGCGTTTGAATTTAAGAACAAAGAATTGTTAAGAACCAATGGGAGCATCACCCGCCGTTCGGCAGAACCGGGCCTGGCGCGCGTCCAATTCGGCAAGCCCGGCCTTCACTTCCGCCCGCGGCAGATTTCCCGGCGTCAGCGCGGCGTCATCCAATCCCAGCAACCGCTGGTAAAACAACCGGCCAAAAACCAACAGCTCAATGCTATCCGGCTCGGCGTCCACCATGCCAAACAATGCGTTCTCGGCCTTGGCGTATTCGCCTGTTCGCTCGTAATGGCGCATGAGCATCGCGTTTGTCTTTACCGGCAGCGGTGCGTCGCGCAAGCCGGCCAGAAACGCCTCGACGGCGGGCACGAAATCGGGGCGTTCTGAGATTTCATTGCGTCCAAAAGTATCCAGCAGCAGGTGCAACCCTTTCAGATAATACTGACGGCTTTCTTCGGACCGGCCCTCGCCGGCAATGAGGTCGCCGTTCGCCTTAAGCAGCGTCGCCAGCATGAAAGCCTTGGATTCGACAAGGAGGGTTGGTTCGCCCTGAATCAACCGGGCCAGCAACTCCGTCTCGGACATCCGGACCACCTCCCGGGCGTCCATGCCCGTCAACCGTTGAAATTCCCCGGCGGTCACGGCCGAAGCCTCCTGCCACTGCTCGGCTTTTGCAAGCCCGGCAATCTTCGCCAGCATCGCGACAAACTGTTCGATCTGACGCAAAATGTAATCGCGGCGAATCATGGTTTCCCATTGTCATCGAAAATGTCCTCGATGCGCAGCTTGAAAAGTCGCGCGGCCTTGAACGCCAGCGGCAGGCTCGGATCGTATCTTTCCGTCTCGATGGCATTCACGGTCTGGCGCGAGACGCCGAGCTTGTCGGCCAGGTCGGCTTGCGACCATTCCCTGGCCGCGCGCAGTTCGCGCAATTTGTTTTTCATTTGTAGCGGCGGATTAGGATGAAATAGCCCGGAATATAAAAGCCATAGAGCAGGCAAAGAGTCAGAAAGATGCTGGGTGGTTTGTCCAGGAGCAGCCAAAACCCGAGAATAAAGCGGGGTTTGTCCGTGAATTCCCCGTGAAAATGTGTCGTCCAGTAAACCGACGCTGAAATCCCGGCTGCATCCAGCAGCGGCCAGATGGAAAGAAAACCGAGCGTCGCCAGGGCCGCAATAAGCCACGCTTCAATCGTGATGCGGCGATGCAATTCATCCATGCCGCGTATAAACCGGGCCAAGCCCCGCGCCCAAAGCAGACCGGCCAGAAGCGGAACTGACTCGATGATTAGTCTTATCCCGACCGGCCAGGTTAGAAAATTTTCCCGTAGAACTCCGTCAATCGGAGGCACAATGGTATGAAACAAAATTTCGTTGGCTAGACCGGCCACGACGGCAATAAACAACCAGTAGTTCACTTTCGTATCGGTCCGCCACGAGACTTTTTTAAAATTGATACATTCTTCTGGATCGTTTGGTTTTGTAGTCATGTAGCTAGTGTAAAGCATACTTGTCATATGTCAAGCATTCTTTACAACTATTTCCAAACGAAAACGAGGCCGGGATTTCTCCCGGCCCCGCTTGATTTTCGGTTCCTCTTCTTTGGTAGGGTCGCGCTGCTGCGCGATCGGACGACCGGCAGGTCGTCCCTACCAATTCAGCGGCTTAATAATCCATTCCGCCCATGCCGCCTCCGCCGCCGGGCATCGGAGCCGGCTTATCCTTTTCAGGAATGTCGGCAATCAGGCATTCGGTTGTGAGCAGCAGACCGGCGATCGAACCGGCGTTTTGCAGCGCGGTGCGCGTGACCTTTTTCGGGTCCACAATGCCGGCCTTCACGAGGTCTTCGTATTCACCGGTGGCCACGTTGTAACCTTCGTTGCCCTTGCGCTTCTTGACTTCCTCGACGACCACCGAGCCTTCCACGCCGGCGTTGTTCGCCAGTTCGCGGGTCGGTGATTCGACGGCGCGCTTTACGATATCCACGCCAATGCGTTCGTCTTCGTTCGCGGGCTTGACCGATTCAATCGCGGGCAGGCAGCGCAATAAGGCCACACCGCCGCCGGACACAATGCCTTCCTCGACTGCCGCCCGGGTCGCGTGCAACGCGTCCTCGACGCGCGCCTTCTTTTCCTTCATTTCGGTCTCGGTCGCGGCGCCGACGTTGATGACGGCCACACCCCCGGCGAGTTTCGCCAGGCGTTCCTGCAATTTCTCGCGGTCATAATCGCTAGTGGTCTCCTCGATCTGTCGGCGGATTTGATTCACGCGACCCTGGATGTCGGATGACTTGCCGCCCCCTTCGACGATAGTGGTGTTTTCCTTGTCAATGACGATGGATTTCGCACGGCCGAGGTCGGCCAATTCGATGCTCTCGAGCTTGATGCCGAGGTCTTCGCTGATGAACTTGCCGCCGGTGAGGACGGCGATGTCTTCCATCATGGCCTTGCGGCGGTCGCCGAAGCCCGGGGCCTTCACGGCGCAGACGCTGAGCGTGCCACGCAGCTTGTTCACCACGAGCGTGGCGAGCGCTTCGCCTTCGACTTCCTCGGCGATGATGAGCAGCGGTTTGCCCGAGCGCGCAGCCTTTTCGAGCAGCGGCAACATGTCCTTCAAGCTGCTGATTTTCTTTTCGTAATTGAGGATGTAGGCATCCTCGAGTTTCACCTCCATCGTCTCGGCGTTCGTGACGAAATAAGGCGACAAATAGCCCTTGTCGAACTGCATGCCTTCAACGACTTCGAGCGTCGTCTCAATGGATTTCGCTTCTTCGACGGTGATGGTGCCGTCCTTGCCGACCTTGTCCATCGCCTCGGCGATTTTGTCGGCGATTTGGAAATCCCAGTTGGCCGACACTGCGGCGACCTGGCGAATCTCGTCCTTGTCCTTCACCTTCTTGGTGATTTTGTCGAGGTGGCCGACGGCGGCCTCCACGGCCTTTTGAATGCCGCGCTGGATGCCGATGGGGTTCGCGCCGGACGTGACGAACTTCAGGCCCTCGCGGTAAATGGATTCCGCCAGCACGGTCGCCGTGGTCGTGCCGTCACCGGCGGTGTCGCTGGTTTTGCTGGCGACTTCACGGACCATTTGGGCGCCCATGTTTTCATAGGCGTCTTCCAGTTCGATTTCCTTGGCGACGGTCACGCCGTCCTTGGTGACGGTGGGGGAACCGTATTTCTTGTCAATGACCACGTTGCGGCCCTTGGGTCCGAGCGTGGCGACGACCGCCTTGGAGAGCTTCTGGACACCCCGCAGGATGGCCTGCCGCGCCGCTTCATCAAACAGTAATTGTTTTGCTGCCATAATTTTTTTCTAGTTGGTGGTTGATCCGTCTTCGCTTCGCTTCGACGCGATAAAGTGTTGCTTGCCGCGCCGTAGCCCCGCGAGGGCGGGAAAGTTGAATGTTTGTTTAATCAGTCAAGCACGGCCAAGATGTCGTCCGAGGACAAAATCTTGTATTCCTTGTTGTCAATTTTGATTTCCGTGCCGCCGTATTTGCTGACGAGCACCCGGTCTCCCTTTTTGACTTCAAACGGGATTTTCTTCCCGTCGTCGTTGGTTTTGCCGGTGCCGAGGGCGATGATGATGCCCTCCTGCGGCTTTTCCTTGGCGGTATCGGGAATGATGATGCCGCCCTTCTTTACTTCCTTCTCTTCGACCGGCTCGACCAGGATGCGGTCGCCGATCGGTTTAACGTTTAGTGCCATAGTTTGTCTTTGTTGGTTGTTGGTTTGTTAATCGTAATCAAATCCCACCGCATCCGCGATGGAAAAATTGTTCAGCCAAGACGCTTTAGGTTATTTCTTCTCGTCCACAACCTCGGCGTCAATCACGCCTTCGTCCTTCTTTTTGTCGTCGGACTTGGCTTCGCCCTGCGGCTGGCCGGATTGGCCGCCAGCTTGTGATTTCTCCGCCTGCGCTTTCGCGGCAGCGGCCTTGTAAAGTTCGGCGCTTACGGCCTGCCAGGCTTCATTCAGCTTCTCGGCGGCGGATTTGATGGCCGCCGCGTCGCTGCCTTTCAACGCTTCTTTCACGTCCGCCATGGCCTTCTCAATCTTGGCCTTGTCGTCGCCGGAAATCTTGTCGCCGGTTTCCTTGAGCAATTTCTCGGAGCGATAGACCGCGCTGTCGGCCTCGTTGCGGGTCTCGACTTCCTCGCGTTTCGCCTTGTCCTCGTCGGCGTGCGCCTCGGCGTCCTTGCGCATCTTCTCGACGTCGTCCTTCGCGAGGCCGCTGCTGGCGGTGATGGTGATCTTTTGTTCCTTGCCCGTGCCGAGGTCCTTGGCGCTGACGTGCAAAATGCCGTTGGCGTCAATGTCGAACGTCACCTCGATTTGCGGCACGCCGCGCGGTGCGGGCGGAATGTCGGTGAGATGAAACTTGCCGATGGTCCGGTTGTCGCGGGCGAACTGGCGTTCGCCCTGGAGCACGTGGATTTCCACGCCGGGCTGGTTGTCGCTGGCGGTGGAGAAAATTTCCGATTTCCGCGTCGGGATGGTCGTGTTGCGCTCGATAAGCCGCGTGAACACGCCGCCGAGCGTCTCGATGCCGAGCGACAGCGGCGTCACGTCGAGCAACAAAACGTCCTTCACTTCGCCCTTCAGCACGCCGCCCTGGATGCCGGCGCCGATGGCGACGACTTCGTCCGGGTTCACGCCCTGGTGCGGCGGTTTGTTGACGAGTGTTTTCGCCGTTTCCACGACACGCGGCATGCGGGTCATGCCGCCGACGAGCACCAGCTCGTCAATCTTCGCGGCATCAATATCGGCGTCTTTTAAACAAGCCTTCACCGGCGGGATTGTGCGTTCAAAGAGTGAGTCGCAAAGCTGTTCCATCTTCGCACGGGTCAGCGTTTTCTGGATGTGCTTCGGCCCGCTCGCGTCAGCCGTGATGAACGGCAGGTTGATTTCGTATTGTTGCGCGGAGCTGAGGGCGATTTTGGCCTTCTCGGCTTCCTCCTTGATGCGCTGGAGCGCGTCGGGCTGCTTGCGCAAATCCATGCCGTGCTCCTTTTTGAATTCGTCGAGGATCCAATCCATGATGCGGCCGTCCCAATCGTCACCGCCGAGGTGCGTGTCGCCGTTGGTGGCCTTCACCTCGAACACGCCGTCGCCGATTTCGAGAACAGAAATATCGAAGGTGCCGCCGCCGAGATCATAGACGGCAATTTTCTCGTCCTTCTTCTTGTCGAGGCCGTAAGCGAGCGACGCAGCAGTCGGCTCATTGATGATGCGCAGGACTTCGAGGCCAGCGATGCGGCCGGCGTCTTTCGTGGCCTGGCGCTGCGAGTCGTTGAAGTAAGCCGGAACGGTGATGACAGCTTGCGTGATTTTCTCGCCGAGACGCATTTCGGCGTCGGCTTTGAGTTTGGCGAGAATCATGGCAGAAATTTCCGGCGGTGAAAATTGTTTCGGTTTGCCGTCCACTTCCACTTCCACGGCGGCGTCGCCGTTGGACGTTTTCACGACTTTGTAGGGGACGCGTTTGATTTCCTCAGGCACCTCGTCAAATTTGCGGCCCATGAAACGTTTGATGGAATAAACCGTGTTGCGCGAGTTGGTGACGGCCTGGCGTTTGGCGGCCTCGCCAACCAGCCGCTCGCCACTCTTGGTGAACGCGACGACGGACGGCGTGGTGCGCTTGCCCTCGGAATTTTCCAGAACCAACGGCTCGCCGCCTTCCATGACCGCCATGCAGGAGTTCGTCGTTCCCAAATCAATGCCTAAAACTTTTGCCATAAAATCTATGTGGTTACACTACTTCTCAAGTACTCTAAGCAATGGTGATGCCGCGCGGTTGAAAAGATGATAAAACCATTGTAAACAAAGTAATAAATCGTGTTTTCTCCCGTTAATGGAGCGAAGAAAAACTGCGCCAAAAGAGTCATTATGGCGCTGTGTGAGTGCCGTATGGCACAGTTCGGGATGAATTTGGCGCACCGGGAATATGCACTGTACAGAGGTTGGTGCGCCGCGGTTTGGAAAGATGTGTTTGGTGGCTTTATGCAGAAACACGGCCGGAGCAAAATTCTTCGCAAAAAACATGGAGAAAGCAGGACAGGCGTCGTGCCTGTCTCCAATTAGAGACCAAAATATGGAAACAGGCGCGACGCCTGTCCTACTGAATGATTTCCGCGAGCAGCGGAATTTTGCCGGGACGCTTCGCAGAGATTTCAAAGGCGGCCTTCAGCCGGGCGATGGCTGCTCTGGCCTGATTTGAATCAGCAGCGTGAACCCGGCAAAGGGTCGCGGATTTCTCCACCCGCTCGCCGGGTTTGGCCATTGGGTCAATGCCCACATCGTAATTGATTGAAGATTCTTTGGTGAGCCGGCCGCCGCCCAAATCACGGATGACTTCGCCGACAATCCGCGCGTCGCATTTGGAAATGAAACCGGATTTTTCCGCTCTCAATGCAACCACGACCGCCGCGGTGTGATCGAGCGCGAGTTTTTGGTTGAACGCCTTCAAATTTGCACCCTGGGCAACGAGCATTTCGTCCCATTTCTTTCGCGGTTCGCCGGAGTTCAGACAATCTTCCGCCAGCTTGTGGGCGGCGGCAAAGGATTTCGATTTGCCGGTTTGAACGAGCAAATGCGCTGCGCAGCCGAGGACGAGCGTGCACAAATCGTCACAGCGTAGGACAGGCATCCTGCCTGTCTCCATATTTCTGTTTTGTAATTCGGCTTTTAAGCTAGAAACAGGCGCGACGCCTGTCCTACGATCAAGCAGAGCTACACTTTCCTTCACCTCCAGCCAGTTGCCGGCGGCGCGGCCCAGCGGCGTATTCATGTCCGTCAAAATCGCGCGGGTGTTGACGCCGCACTCGTTGCCGAGCGCGACCATGGCCCTGGCGAGTTTGCGGGCATCGGCTTTGGTTTGCATAAACGCGGCGCAGCCGAATTTCACGTCGAGCACCAGCGCGTCCAGGCTTTCGGCGAGTTTTTTGGAAAGGATGGACGCGGTAATGAGCGGGATGCTCGGCACGGTGCCGGTCGCATCGCGCAGCGCGTAGATTTTTTTGTCCGCCGGCACCATGCGGTCGGTCTGGCCGCAGATGACGCAGCCGATTTTCTGGACTTGCGCGATGATTTTTTCGGCGGGCAGCAGCGTTTGGAAGCCGGGGATGGAATCGAGTTTGTCGAGCGTGCCGCCGGTGATGCCGAGGCCGCGCCCGGAAATCATCGGCACGCGGAAGCCGAGGCAGGCGAGCAGCGGTGCCAGCGGCAGCGAGGCCTTGTCGCCGATGCCGCCGGTGGAATGCTTGTCCACGAGCGGACGTTGGTCCTTCGGGAATTTCAGCACGTCGCCGGAATCACGCATGGCGAGCGTGAGCGCGGTGGTCTCGGCGGTGTCGAGTCCGCGAAAGTAAATGGCCATGAGCATCGCGGCCATCTGGTAATCGGGGATTGTCCCGGCGGTGAATTCGCGGGTGAAATTATGAATTTCACTGCCCGCGAGAATTTTGCCTTCGCGCTTGCTTTCGATTAACGAAAGAAAGTTCACGGTTTAACCCGTAAATTTTTTCGCCGCGATGCAGGCGTTGTGGCCGCCGAAGCCGAAGGAATTGTTGATGACGGCGTTCACCTTCAGTTCGCGCGCGGTGTTCGGCACGTAATCCAGATCGCATTCGGGGTCAGGCACCAGGTAATTGATGGTCGGCGGGACGATGCCGTGCTTGATGGCGAACGCGCAAACAGTCATTTCGACGGCGCCCGCCGCGCCGAGCATGTGGCCGGTCGCGCCCTTGGTGGAGCTGACCGCAATATTTTTCGCGTACGGGCCGAAAACGGTTTTGATGGCCAGCGTTTCACAGGCGTCGCCCTGCGGCGTGGAAGTGCCGTGGGCGTTGATGTAGGAAACGTCGGACGGATTCAACCTCCCGTGGCGCAGCGCCATTTGCATACAGCGCGCCGCGCCTTCGCCGCCGGGCGCCGGCGCGGTGACGTGATGCGCGTCGGCGGTGTTGCCGTAACCGACGATTTCGCAATAAATCTTTGCGCCGCGTTTTTTGGCGTGTTCCAATTCTTCGAGCACGACGACGCCCGCGCCTTCGCCCATGACGAAGCCGTCGCGCTCCCGGTCAAACGGGCGCGAGGCGTGCTTTGGATCATCGTTGCGCCGGCTCATGGCTTTCATGGCGCAGAAACCGCCGATGCCAACCGGAACCACCGTCGCTTCCGCGCCGCCGGCGAACATCACCTGCGCGTCGCCCATTTTGAGGGTGCGCCAGGCCTCGCCGATGGCGTGGTTGGCCGTCGCACACGCGGAACAGGTGGCGTAATTCGGCCCGCGCAGGTTTTTATGCATGGAAAACATCCCTGAAGCCATGTTGCCGATGAGCATCGGAATCATAAACGGCGAGAGCCGCTCCGGGCCGCGGTCGAGCAGGATTTTGTGCTGTTTGGTGGTGGTGGCCAGGCCGCCGATGCCGGAGCCGATGATGACGCCGATTTCGTCGCAATTTTCCTTGCCAAGTTCGAGACCGGAATCGAGCAACGCGTGATGCGCGGCAAAAACACCGAATTGGGAGAACCGGTCGGTATGCCGGACGTCCTTCGGCGATGGGAAGGCGGGCGTGGGATCGAAATTTTTCACCTCGCCGGCAATTTGCGTGTCGAACGGCGTCGCGTCGAACGCGCTGATGCGGTCAATGCCGCATTGCCCGGCGACGAGGTTGTTCCAAAAGACGTCGGGTTGGTTTCCCAGCGGCGTGACCACACCAAGGCCGGTGACGACCACGCGGCACTGTGTTGACTGGCTTCCCATAAAATCAAAAGGGGCAGATCAAGCTGAGTCCAGCCGAAACTGCCCCGGGGTTTTCACGTCGCAACTACTTCTGCTGCACGTCTTCGATGTATTTGATGACATCGCCGACGCTTTGAAGCTTCTCGGCCTGCTCGTCGGGCACTTCGATGCCGAATTCCTCCTCCAGCGCCATGACCAGCTCGACCGTGTCCAGCGAGTCCGCGCCGAGGTCTTCAATAAACTTTGCCTCCAGCGTCACTTGATCCGCATTCACACCGAGTTGTTCGACGATGATGTCCTTTACGCGTTGTTCAATAGATTTTTCAGCCATGGGTTGCTCCGGTTAAATTTTGAACTGTGTCTATGCCATGAAAACGCAGGGCGTCAAGCCCCGAATCACATTTTTTTCAATTTAATTGTTTGCCCCCCTCACATCACCATCCCGCCATCCACCGCCAAAACCTGTCCGGTGACATAACGCGCCGCCGGGCTGGCGAAAAACAACACCGCTTCCGCCACGTCCTCCGGCTGGCCCAAACTGGCCAGCGGGATCTGCCTGGTGATGCCCTCCTTCTGTTCCGGCGACAATTTGTCCGTCATCGCCGTCTGGATGAACCCCGGCGCGATGGCGTTGACGGTGACGCCCCGGCTGCCGAATTCGCGCGCGCACGACTTGGTGAAGCCGATGACGCCGGCCTTGCTGGCCGCGTAATTGCACTGGCCGGCGTTGCCAATCAGGCCGATCACGGAGGCGATGTTGACGACGCGGCCGGAACGCTGTTTCAGGAGCGGGCGGCTGAATTCCTTGGTGAACAGGAATGTCCCCTTGAGGTTGATGTCCAGCACGGCGTCCCAATCCGCCTCGCTCATGCGCATGAGCAGGCCGTCCCTGGTGATGCCGGCATTGTTCACCAGAATGTCCACGCGTCCCGGCTCCTTTAAAATCTGGCCGACGGCTGCCTCGACGCTGGCGGCGTCGGCCACATTGGCGGCCACGGCCCAGGCTTTGCGCCCCAGCTTCCGGACTTCGTCAGTCGTTTCCTGCACAAATTCGATTTTCAGGTCCACCGCCACGATGTCGGCCCCGTGGGCGGCCAATTTCAACGCAATGGCGCGACCGATGCCCCGGCCCGCGCCGGTCACGACGGCAATTTGATTCTCAAGTTGTTTCACGGCGGGCCATTGTTTAACCGCGAACGGGCCTGAATGCACACAAAAAATTTGAATTCGCCAAAAAACTATACAAATCTTGCACGTTTCGGTGTCTGTAGGATGAAGCTGTGTGATGACAGACGAGGCGAAATTTTCGATGACGCCGGCTGAACCCTCCCATTTTTTTCAGAGAGTGGACTGGGCAAGTTTTAGCGTCACAGCACTGCTGGCTCTGGGGATTTATTGGTTCACGCTGTCACCGGAAGTTGACCTTGATTTTTCAGGTTTTTTTTCCACGGCGGCGATGTATCCCGGCGTGTCAATCACCCCGGGATATCCGATCTGGGCGATTTACGGATGGGTTTTCATTAAACTTTTGCCAGTTTCGAACGTCGCATGGCGACTGGCGGTTGCTTCCGCACTGGCCGGCGCTCTGGCGTGCGGTTTGATTGCGCTGATGGTATCGCGGGTTGGAGTTTTAGCAGCGGAAAACATTTCCAGCTTTAAAAACCTCCATCCGAGCGAAGTAAAGTCGTTGCGCTTGGTTTGTGGTTGCGTCGGAGGGCTGGCCTTCGGGCTTGACGGTTGTGTCTGGCGCAAGGCGGTCATTCCTGATCCGCAACCTTTGGGTTTGCTGCTATTTACTCTCACACTTTGCTTTTTGACGCGATGGTTTTTTGCGCCGCGCCAAAAACGATATCTTTGCGCGGCGGCATTTGCTTACGGTCTGACTTTGGACAACAGCCCGTCGCTGGTGACGGCAGCTTTTGGCCTGCCGTTTCTGCTGGCGCTGGGTGAACGCAAAATAGGACGGGAAATATTTTTCGGAGTGGGAGTTCTTTTGTGGGGCATTCTGGCAACCAATGGTTATTTGCATTGGAAAGACCTGAATTATTCATCAACGCGGCACATTTCCCTTTTGCTGTGTGCTATTTTCAGTTTCGCGTGGCTTGTCCTGTCGGTGCGAACGCGCAGCTTTTTCAGCGAATGGAAAACGGCCTCAATTTGCGTGGCGTTATTTCTTGCCGGTGTCAGCGCCTATTTTTTATTGCCGATATTTTCCATGACGACTCCTCCAATGAACTGGGGTTACCCGCGCACAGTTGAAGGCTTCTTCCACGTGTTAAGCCGGGGCCAATTTGAATCGCTCAATCCAACCGACCGCTTCAGCCAGTTGATAAAGCAATTGGGAGTTTACGGCAAAATAGCAGACGACGAATTTGGCATTATTTATTTGATAGCTGCTGCGATACCGTTCTGTCTTCTGCACAAGATTCCATCACCGACACGAAAATGGCTGGTTGGGTTACTGTTGGTTTGGATTTTTGTCTCCCTGCTGACGTTGGTTGGATTAAGTCCAGGTTCGGACAAATCCAGCGTGGAGGTGACAAAAACTTACTTCGCTGCTTCGCATCTGTTGCTCGCCGTGTTCGCCGGGTGCGGCTTGATGCTGGTCGGCGCATTTGTCGCGCGGCCGGCAGCGGCGACGGAATCAGGGCGCTAACATTTTTACCGTCGCTTCCAAACTCGCCACATCCGCCACGTTCAACATCTGTGCCGTTTTATCAATGCGCTTCATGAAACCGCCCAGCGCCGTGCCGGGACCGAGTTCGATGAACCGCGTGAAACCCTGCGCCAGCAAATAACGCATGGATTTTTCCCAAAGCACTGGCGACGTGACCTGTTCGACCAGCCGCGCGGAAATAGTGGCACAGGCATCTTGCCTGTTCGCGGTTGACAGGCTGGAAGCCTGTCCCACTACATGCGGTTGGCCCGTGACATTGGAAATCACCGGCATGGTCGGCGACAAGATTTCGATTTTTGCGAGTTCCGCCTGCAGCTTCGGTTGTGCGCTGGCCATGAGCGGCGAGTGATACGCACCGGCCACCGGCAGCGGAATCGCGCGCTTGGCGCCCTTGGCCCTGGCGAGTTCAACAGCCCGGGCGATTTTGTCCGTTTCGCCGGAGATGACGAGCTGGCCGGGGCAATTCAGATTTGCCAGCACCACGCCCGCTTCGGCACAAATCTCGCGCGTCGGCGCTTCGTCCAGGCCGATGACCGCTGCCATGCCGCCGAGCGTCGCGTCGCACGCTTCCTGCATGAATTTTCCGCGCTGGCGCACAACGCGCAGGCCGTCCTCAAAACTCATCGCACCCGCCGCCGCGAGCGCCGTGAATTCGCCGAGCGACAGACCGGCGGTGGCATCAAATTTCAGTTGGAGTTCACGCTTTAGCGTGTCAGTGGCGGAACGAGCTAAAGCTTGAACTCCAACACGCTCCTGGAGCAGTTCAAAGCAAACCCAGCTCACGAGAAAAATTCCCGGCTGGGTGTTTTCGGTCTTGGTCAGCTCGGCATCAGGACCGTTGAAACAAATCGCGGCGAGGTCATAACCGAGCGCGGCATTGGCGCGGTCGAACCAGTCTTTGGCCGGCGGGAATTTTTCGGCGAGGTCCTTGCCCATGCCGACGGCCTGCGCGCCCTGCCCGGCAAACAACAATGCGGTTTTGCTCATGCGGCGGGAAACTAAACACGAATTGTCCGTCGTGGTAAAGTGTTGAACGATTCAAAGGCGTTGGTACGTCCCCATCAACTGTCCCTCGGCGAGGACATGGCCGTTCGTCGCCCTGAGCAACTCTTTTTTGGTGAGGCCGGGTTTGAGGTCGGGCATCGTGTCGAGCGCATAAATTTTGAAACAATAGCGATGCGGCTTGCCCGGCGGCGGACACGGCCCGCCGTAGCCGAGCCGCCGAAAATCGTTCATCCCTTGTTTGGCGTTGCCGGCGATGGTCTGCGTCTTGGCGACATCTTCGGGCAGCGCGCTCGTGCCGGCGGGTAAAGCATAAAGAACCCAATGCACCCACGTGCCGACCGGCGCATCGGGATCGTCGGCGATGAGGGCGAAGCTTTTGGTATTCGAGGGCGCATTCGTCCATTGCAGCGGCGGCGATACGTCGTTGCCGTCACAGGTGTATTTTGCCGGAATGGGCTGGCCGTCGGCAAACGCGGCGCTGGTGATCTGGATGCTCATGATTTTCGGGGGGTTGTTGTTGTCCGCGCAACTGGCTGTCAGCAGGCAGCCGAACAGGGCGATGGCGAACCACAAGTTCATTCGCGCGTTCATGGCTCGATTTTACTCCGCCATTGTTGGAGTTCAAGCTTCAGCTTGTTCGGACTCCGCGGCACGTTGGGTTTGTGGAGAAATGCATCAAGCGGCTGGTAAAGAAGATCGTGGTTTGCGATTTTGAGTATCTGTCTTCGGAGGGGCGAGTTCTACGAGTCCCAATTAAACAGGGCGTCGCAGAGCTCCGCCCTCCGATTTACGCCCGAGGATGAAATTTCCGGTGAATATCCCGCAACCGGTTTCCCGTCACATGCGTATAAATTTCCGTGGTGCTGATGTTCGCGTGGCCGAGCAATTCCTGAATCACTCGCAAATCCGCGCCGTGCTCCAGCAGGTGCGTGGCAAAACTGTGCCGCAGCATGTGCGGCGTGATGTTGCGCGCAACCCCGGCGCGGCGGACACGATTTTTGATTCGCAGCCAGAGTGTCACCGACGCGAACGGCGTGCCGCGCTTCGTCAAAAAAACATTCGCCGGCGAACGCGCTGTGACGAGGTTGGGCCGCCCGGCTTCGAGGTAACGATTCAACGCTTCAACCGCTTTGCGCCCCACCGGCACGACGCGTTCCTTGTTGCCCTTGCCGATAACGTTGATGAAACCGGCTTCAAGATGAAGCTGTTCCAGGCGCAGGTTGCGCAGTTCCGCCAGCCGCAAGCCGGAGGCGTAGGCGAGTTCAAGAACAGCCTGCTCACACAAAGTTTCCGGCAATTCCGGCGTTTGCGGTGTAAGCAGTTTTTTAATTTCCTGATTTGTCAACGCCTTGGGCAGGCGCTTCCACCGCCGCGGCAGCGATAGATTTTCCGCCACGTTCACGGGCAACAACTTTTCATTTTCGGCAAAGCGATAAAACGCCCGCAGCGCGGCGATTTCGAGATAAACGCTTTCGCTGCTCAAGCGGCGCGGCGAATTTGGCCGGGGCGAGGCTCCTGACGAGCCGCCGCCGCTTTGCTTTGTCGCGCCGAGTCCGGCTCGCGAGGATCGGTCTTCGTTTGACTTCGACCCGACAGGCGCTCGCCCCACCGGCAATAAATTCCGTTCGCGTTCATGCTGGAGGAAGGCCATGAGATGCTTCAGCTCGACCTGCTCCCAGTCGTTCAATCGCTGCTTGCCGGCCCAGGCGACAAATTTGCCGAGCAGCGCCGCGTAGGTTTTCTGGGTGTGCTCCGCCTGTCCGCGTTCGTGCCGCAGGTATTGCAGAAAATCTTCGATGAAATTTTGCACGGCTAAAATGGGCTGCCGAAAAATGTACGCCGCCGTTTGGCGAGGATTTTTCCGGTTTCGCGGCTGCCATGCAGAACACCGGGGACTCGCACCTCATCCCTTTTCACCGCGTAAAAAATGCCGAAAGGAAAACGATTGAGATTCACGCGGCGAATGCCGGAAAAGCCGATGGCGTAAAGCAATGGGTGTTGGCCGGGTTTGCGGTGTGCACGGCGGAATTGTTCGCGGACCCCGGCGCCCGGGCAGGGAACTTCGACTTCGTACCAATCGAAGGCGCTTTGCAGATCAGCTCTTGCGAGCGGATGTCTTGTGGGAGCGGGCATCGGCGAATTCCTGGAACATCCGATCGAGATCAGCCTCTTTAAACGATTCGAGCAATTCCGGATGCTCGTCTATTTCCTTCAGGCGCAATTCCAGTTCGGCGCGCACGTCAGGGCTGGTTTCGCCGGCATCGTCAACCAATTCGTCGCGATGCTTTTCATACCACACGGGAAACCGCCTGCGCTCTTCCGGCGGCAGGGCCTTGATGGCGGATTCCAATTGTTCCACGCTCATGCGGTCAATTTACAATTTTTCGCGCCAATTGCGAATCAAAAATTCCCCGCGCTCGCGGCGCGGCGGGGAATTAAATTTTCACCTTGAACTGTTCTCCCGCCTTGAGCGACCGGGCAAAGGCCGCGAGCAGTTCGGGAATTTTTTCCAAATCCTTCAAGCTCACCACCTCCACCGGCGAGTGCATATATCGGTTCGGCAAGCTGACCAGCGCGCTGGCAATGCCGCCGCGCGTCCAGAAAATCACGTCAGTGTCCGTGCCGCTGTTGGACGACATCGCGCCGTGTTGAAGCGAAATTTTCCCGGCCTTGGCCACAGCTTCGATTCGCCCAACGACTTCAGGATGGTTGCAGCCGCCGTGGGTAATCACCGGGCCGTGGCCGATTTTCACATCGCCGTGCTGCGTCTTGCTCACGGTCGGATAATCCGTCGCGTGCGTCACGTCCACCACGAGCGCCACATCGGGTTTGAGTGAGTAGGCAATTTGCCGCGCGCCCAGCAAACCGACTTCTTCCTGCACATTTGAGACGGCGCAAATTTCCGCATGCAATTTACCTTTCGATTCTCGCAGCAGCCGCAACGCTTCCGCCACGGCAAATGTGCCGATGCGATTGTCGAACGCTCGCGCCACCGCCAAATCATTCCGCAACAAATCAAATTCATCGGCCAGCGTAATCGGGTCGCCGATCTGCACGAGTTTCTCGGCTTCCTTGCGGCTGCCCGCGCCGATGTCTATGAACAAATCGTGAATCTTCGGCGGCTTCGGGTCTTTTTCCTCGCGCATCAAATGGGGCGCGACGTTGCCCACCACACCTTTCACCGCGCCATTGCGGGAGTGAATCATGACGCGCTGCGCCTTGGTGATGGCTGCGTCCACGCCGCCCATTTTGCGGACATAAATAAAACCTTCATCGGAGATAAAATTCACCGCCATCGCAATTTCATCTGCGTGGGCAGCGAGCATCAGCCGCGGCGAACCGCCTTTGTTCAAAACGGCGACACAATTGCCGTAGGCGTCGGAAGAAGTTTCTTCGGCGAATTGTCCGGCGTAATCGAGCCAGACCCGCTGGCCACGAACTTCGTGGCCGGTCGGACTTGGCGTGTTGACCAAAGTTCGCAGGAAATTCAGAGATTGTTCACGCACGCACAGAAATTACGCGCTCGCAATGCGCGTGTCGAGTGCGGGTAAATGGCGTAACTTCCTCTGACTTTTGGTTTTTGAACGGCTTCCCGCACCATTTTCACGGTGAAACAACTCAGTGGAACTGGCCGATGGGCTATCAGTAAATGCCACTGCCGTTCCGAACGTGTTGGTCGTGCTTCCCGGCACGGTCGTCCCTAGCGCCGGCGACGATGGATTGTGGTTTCAACATGATCAGCAAAGCCAGCAGTGGTTCCACAAACAACTTGCGGCATCAAAGACTCAAGCAGGAACACTGCGCAAGGCGGTTGGGACGCCGTTTCGAGTCCTGTAATGTGCACCAACCTTCGCCACAGCGAAGCAAGGACGAAGGCTGCCGCGCCGAAGTTCGTAGAGCGTAGGCGGGCCGATCTGACGAAGCGCAAGGGGCTACGGCTCGGCGGGCTAAATTATTTTCCCGTTAAAAATTTCTCCACGTATTTGCCGAGCAGGTCGGCTTCGAGGTTCACGGCGTCTCCGACTTTGCGCTCACGCAATGTCGTGATTTCGTAAGTGTGCGGAATAATCCAGATGCGGAAACTTTTTTTGTCCACGCCCGCGACCGTCAGGCTGATGCCGTCCACGGCCACTGAGCCTTTGAAAACGACGTAGCGCATTACCTCCGGCGGCGCAGTAATGTCGAGCACGTGGTCCTGACCGGTGCGTTCCCAGCGGATGATTTTGCCGACACCGTCAATGTGGCCGGTCACAAAATGTCCGCCGAACTCGCCGTCCGCGCGCAACGGCCGCTCCAGATTCACGAGTGAACCGGCCTTCGCGAATTGCAGATTGGTGCGCCGCCACGTTTCCTGAAGCAAATCAAATTGGACCAGTTTGATTTTGCCGCGTGTGGCAACCTTTACCGCGGTCAGGCAACAGCCGTTCACCGCGAGGCTGCCGCCGGGCTTCAGCCCGCGGCCGGTCACGTTGGCACGCACGGTCAGTTCAATGGATTTCTTCGCCGGTTTGATGCGTTCGACGATGCCAGTTTCTTGAACGATGCCTGTGAACATGATTTTCCCATTGTAGCCGCAGGCTTCCGCCTGCGACAAACTCAAAACCCGATTTCGCGGGTGAACGCAGCCTGACGGCTGCGGCTACAGCACTCGCGCCGTCAGCAACAAATCCGGGCCGAGTTGTTTCCATTCCACATCCTGAAGCGGCAGCGCTTCCGCCAGAGATTTCGCGCCCTCGCCGGCCACGGCCCTCCGCGAATCCCGTCCGCCCAGAACTTTCGGCGCATAAAAAAACGCCACGCGCTGCGCGAGTCCGCCAAGCAGGAACGACGCGTTCACTTCACCGCCGCCCTCGACCAGCAGGCTCGTCACATTTTCCGCGCCCAGTCTTTTCAGAAGCCAACGCAAATTAATCAGTGACCAGTGGCGGGTGACAGGTGACAGGGGTTTGGTGGCGGGTGCAACCATGACATTCACGCGTTTCGCCAGTGCCGCCACCCGCCTCTTTGGCGCGCGTTTGCTCACGACAATCGTCGTCAACGTGGCATATTTGTCGCTGACAACTTTTGCACGCAAGGGCGTCCTTGCCACCGAATCCAGGACAATCCTGCGAATTGATTTCGCCATCTTCCCTCTTCCCTCTTCCATTTTCGTCCGCACCGTGAGGCTCGGATTGTCCGCCAGAATCGTGTTGATGCCCACGAGGACCGCGTCGCTGCCTTGGCGCAAATTCATCGCGCAAGCGCGCGCCTTTTCACCGGTGATCCATTTCGATTCGCCGCTGGCCGTGGCAATTTTGCCATCCAACGTCATCGCGGCTTTGACCGTGACGAACGGGGTGCGATGAACCATCCAGTGGTTGAACGTTTCGTTGAGACGCGTACATTTGTCGGCAATTGTTTGGTGGGGCGAGCGTCCTCGCGAGCCGCCGATTTTGGTAGGGACGGCGCGCCTCGCCGTCCAGTCATCGCGGCGCGATGACCCTGCCCTGGTCACCGCAATTCCTGCTCGTCGCAAAATCTTGAAGCCTCTGCCGGAATGGTTCGGATTCGGGTCAACTGCGCCGACAACCACGCGTTTGATGCCAGCGGCGATGATGGCGTCCGTGCACGGCGGCGTGCGACCGTGCGTGGAACAGGGTTCGAGTGTCACGTAAAGCGACGCACCGCGCGGGTGGTGACCGCGCTTCTGCGCGTCGCGGAGCGCCTCGATTTCCGCGTGTGGCAAGCCCGCGCGCCGATGCCAGCCGCGTCCGATGATTTTTCCGCCCTTCACCAAAACCGCGCCTACCATCGGATTCGGCGAAGTCGTGCCGTAGCCGCGCCGGGCGAGCCGGAGGGCGAGGCGCATGAATCGGGTGTCAGACATCGCCGCGCAGCGTAGCCGTTGACGGGAAGAGGCTCAAACGGAAAGGGCTGCGAGCCGGTATGAAAATCAACCACGGATCCCGCAATACGGGACGGCTGGGCACGGATTTTGAACATCACAAACCTGCATCACCGAAAAAAGCTTCGGGCGAGTGTGTCTTTGAAATTGAGGTTTCCCAACCGGAAGGTATTCGCCTGGATCAAAATTGCCAGGAGAGTCGGGAGAGATCAACGCAGCAGAACTCGCAGCAGAAAATATTCATTGTAGGGCTGGTCGTCGGTGATTTCGACTTCAGGGTCGGGGTTGAGGAGATCGGGGACAGAAACTTCATTCTTAATAACCCGCCCGATATAAGCCGGGGCATCCTGGGAGTCGTTCCATTCCAAAAGGTCCTGCTTGGCGCTTTCGGGCATCCGCGCCGCAAGCTGATTCGCGTCGAGTCGTTCGAGGGGTTCCGAGGAAGCCAGCAAGTGGATTCCCCATCCTTCCACGGAACGAAAACAGCGAACATAGGGAAACGACTCGTGGATGGACCGAACGACGGCTTGTTCGGTGAGGAGCTCCCCGCCGGGAAACCACATCTGAAGAACACCGCCGGGATTCAAGTGTTGCCGGGCGGTGGCATAGAATTCCTTGGAATAAAGGAGGCTGGAACCCGCCGCTTCAATCGGCGGCGGCGGGTCCACCGTGATGACGTCGAATTTTTTTGAAGTCCGTTTCAGGTAACGCCGGCCGTCGTCGATGATGATGTGACCCAGAGGATTGGTGAGGAAACGGTCCGCGTCCGCATGATAAAACCCGAACGCCTTGGTCACACTGGGCACCAACTCCACGGTCGTCGTTTCAATGTTCCAGCTCAAAGCCGAGCGATAAGACGTGCCCATGCCGAAACAAATGACCAGAGCCGATTGGGGCTGGCCCGGGTGAAAAGCCAGTGGCAAATGGGCGATGAACTTGGTGATGGGAGTCAGCGCCGTCATGCCAACGCCATTGACCAGAAGATGTTTGTCCCGGTTTTCGCCGAAGGAAATCACCGAAGCGGCGTAGTCGCGCCGGACCTCGGTGTGTTTCTGGCTGCGGAACAACATGTTTTCAAAGTCTTCCGAGATAAAGAGCGAGCAGGCCAGCACGACGCCAATGGCCAGTCCCCATCCGAGGCGCCGCCGCCGGGGCTGGGAGCCGCCGAGCAGGATGAAAAAAATGACGAATGGCAGGTTGAGCAAAATCAAGGCGTGGCGCTCGCTCAAATGGGGCAGCAGAATATAACAGGCAAAGAGCGGTCCCAGGATGCAGCCAAGGACGTTGATGGCATAGGCCTCACCCGCGCTTGCCGGATTACCGGTGGCGTATCCGTCAATCAAACCCGGCGTCAAATATCCCAGCACGGCACAGAACGGACAAATGCTGGCCAGCAGAATGAACACGCTGCGGGGGTAAGCCCACCCGGCCCAGTGAACCGTTACCAACCGGGGATCGTTGAACAGCACGGGCAAAAACGCCGCCACCGTCAGGCCGGCAATCAATTCCACCGTTGAAAACAGGCGCCGCCGCCGAAGGTTTCGGCGATACATCAACGAACCGAAGAAAGTGGCCCCCAGATAAGTGAAAACGATCAGGGCAAAGGAATAAACCTGCGTTTTCATGACCGGCGTGAAGGCCCGGGTCCAGACCACCTCCGTCGCCATCGCCACAAAACCCGTCGAGAACAGAATCATACGGGTCATCCCGTTCCGGCGGGCCGGGAGAGCGGCCGAACCGGCGGAGGATTCGGGGCGGTCCGTTGCTTCCGCGGGAATGGCGGTGAACCGCTGTTCCCAGGCCAGGCAGAAGCTGATGAACGCGATGGTGAAGTTGCCCGCCGCCGCCAGCCAGAGCGTGTGGTGGAACCCCATGAGCTCGATCCAGGCAATGGCCGTCATGAACGTACCCGTCATCGCCCCGAGTACATTGGCCAGATAAAGAAAACTGAAACTGTCCGCGTTCCGGGAATCCCGCTCCCGGATGAAGGCCATCATCAAAGGAAAGGTCGTCCCCATGCAAACACACCAGGGCAGAATCGAGGCGGCCAGCACCAGCGCCGATAGTGAAAGGTAGGCGAAGGAATTGGTTTCGCCGGTGCTCAGCAACAAGTGCTCGCCCAGGGCAAACAGTTTCTGCACCGCAAAGGCGCCCAGCCCGATCACCAGCTCCACCAGGCCGTAAAAGACGACCGCCGAGAGTCCGGTTTTCCGGGTCAATTGAACGATGAATCGTCCGCCGGCCCAGGCTCCCGCGGACAGGCCCAGCATGAACACCGAGAGGACGATGGAAAGCACCGGGGTGATGATCCCGAACGAAGCGAACGCCATCCGGGTCCAGACCACTTGATACACGAGTCCGCAAAACCCGGACAAAAAGAAAAGAAAAAACAGAACGCGGCGGGTGAATAGATTCATACGCTGGGCATTTTCTATACGTCAGAACTGCCTTGGACAAGCTTCAATCGCGCCTGCCCGCGAGTCCTTCATCCGCAAACAATGCCTCCGCGAACTGTTCGGCATCGAACGGCTGCAAATCGTCCGCCTGTTCGCCGAGGCCGATGAATTTGATGGGCAGGCCGAGTTCCTGCCGGATGGCCACCACCATGCCGCCTTTGCTGGTGCCGTCGAGCTTGGTCACCACCAATCCGGTGAGCGGGACGGCCTTGTTGAATTCGCGCGCCTGGTTCAGCGCGTTCATGCCCGTCGTCGCATCGAGCACCAGCAGGACTTCGTGCGGCGCGCCGGGCAGTTGCTTGCCGATGACCCGATGCAGCTTCTGCAATTCCTGCATCAAATTGTGCTTCGTGTGCAATCGTCCCGCCGTGTCAATGAACAGATAATCGGCCTTGCGCGCCTGTGCGGCAGTAACCGCGTCGTGCGCGACGGACGCCGCGTCGGCACCATATTCGCCGGCGATGACTTCGACTTTCAACCGTTGTCCCCACAACTTGATTTGCTCGATGGCGGCGGCACGAAACGTGTCGCACGCGGCGAGCAAGGCGGTTTGCCCGCGCAATTGAACGGCGTGCGCGAGCTTGGCGGCAGTGGTGGTCTTGCCCGTGCCGTTGACGCCGACGATGGAAACCACCGTGGGGCAATGCGTCGCTTTGACCAAATCAGTTTTATTCGTGCCCCCTGTCTCCGCCAGAGGCTTCGACGCGGCAAGCAGACTCTCCTCCACTTCGGCACGGGCAATGGCAAACACGTCCAACCCCGCGCCGCCCTGTGTTTCGTAGGCTCGCTTCACGGCACCCACGATTTGCGCGGTCACGGTCAGGCCGAGGTCGGCGGCGATGAGCGCGGCTTCCAGTTCTTCCAGCGCCGCAGCATCCAGTCTCGGCGAGCGCGTGACGATGCGTTTGATTTCGTGGGCCAGCTTGTTGTGCGTTTTTTGCAGGCCGGCTTTGAACTTGGCGAAAAGACCCATGAATCAGTGGCGGGTGACGAGTGACGAGCGACGGGGCGCGGCGGCTTCTTTCAATTTTTCGACGCGCTCGTAAGGCAGCTTGACGTTGCCGATGAGCGGTTTGCCTTTGCTGAAGCCGTGGCAGTCGGAACCGCCCGTCACGAGCAAATGAAATTTGTCGGCGATTTCCAAATAGTGCGTGGACATCGCGGTGGAGTGTTTCGTGTGAAAACATTCGATGCCATCCAGGCCGGCGTCCACAAGCACGGGAATGACATCATCGGTGCGATTCAAACCAGGATGCGCCATCACCGCGAGGCCGCCGGCCTGATGAATCAACTCGACGCCTTCGAGCGCGGACATCCTGGCCTTGGGCACCCACGCCGGACGGCCTTTTTTGAGAAATCGCTCGAACGCCTCGTCGAGCGATTTGCAAAGCCCGGCCTTCACGAGGGCGCGCGCGACGTGCGGGCGTCCGGGCGATTTGCAATTGGCCAGCGCAAATACGCTTTCCGCCTCCAGCGGCACATGCAATTCGTTGAGGCGCGCCACCATTTCGCGGATGCGATCCTGCCGGACGGCCTGGAACCGGGCGATGTCCACAAGCAATTTTTCATTTTGCGTGTCCACGAAATAGCCGAGCAGGTGAAGCTCGGTGCCGTTGTGCTCGGCGGTGAGTTCCGTGCCGGTAATAAATTCAATGCCCGCCGCCCCGCAAACCTCCGCCATGCGCGCGCAGCCTTCGACCGAGTCGTGGTCCGTCAACGCCAGCGCCGCGAAGCCGAGCCGCTGGCCGTACCCGGCCAGTTCCTCCGGCGAAAACGTGCCGTCGGAAAAATGCGTGTGAAGATGGAGATCGGCGAATTTCATTTCACAATTCTTGCGGGGCGCAACAATTCGCCCTTCACCTTGTCCAGAATGCCATTGACGAACTTGCCGCTGTCCTGTGTGGAAAATTTTTTGGCGATGTCCACCGCCTCGTTGATGCTGACCACGGGCGGAATGTCCTCGCGGAACAGCATTTCATAAATCGCCAGCCGCATGACATTGCGGTCCACCGTGGCGATGCGATGGAACTCCCAGTTTTTCGCGTGCTGCCGGATGCGCGTGTCAATTGCCTCGCGGTGCTCGACGACGCCGCGGATGAGCGGGTCGGCAAACAATCGCGTCTCGGCCTCGGCGGCGGTCGGCGGCGGCAGTTCGACCGGCTGGCCCCACGTCGCCGGGCCTTTTTCCCCGGCGATGGCCGCCGCGCGCTGCGTGTCCCAGAATTCATCGAGCGCCCGATCCAAATCCTCCGGCGGATTCAAATCGTGCTGAAACAGAAACTGCACGGCGCGTTCGCGCGCTTCGCGGCGTTTGCCCATAAATCAAACCAATGATGCCGCAGAAAATCGTGGCAG
>Ga0181523_10000620_pt1 | contig 40362 bp, 41 predicted proteins | sample PEATcosm2014_Bin_43_FD_119752 | JGI IMG/M metagenome (GOLD analysis project Ga0181523, IMG submission 119752) | Peatland microbial communities from MTU Mesocosm Facility, Houghton, MI, USA - PEATcosm2014_Bin05_30_metaG | ecosystem: Environmental > Terrestrial > Soil > Wetlands > Peat | place... | reverse complement strand
CTAAAGACAACCTACGACTTCAGCGAGGCCGACAGCGGGTTGGTTGTATCACTCACAAATCCCGAGGGGCTTGCGGGGATCAGCGTTGCGGTGCCGAAAGCTCATTACAGCCCGCCTTCGGAAAAAGGATATGCGACCACAGAAGATGGGAGATATTTTTATGTTACTATTACAGGCAATGAAACAAAAAATTCTTTTTTGTGCACTCGCCGCTAGTGCTTTGGTCTGCGCTTTAAGCTTCTGTACAGCCGAAGCAGCCGACAACCCTGCGCTCGCCGTCATGAAGCTTTATTGGAGCGACATCGAGGACCATGAAGTCGTAAATCCCTATACGGTTTCGATACTAGCGATGAACGAAATCGAAGCTGGAAAAAACATAGGCATGGTGAAACAGTTCATCACCTGGTATTTGGATTCACTTAATGAAGAAGACAAAGACGGCCTGAGCGGGACTATATACGATTTCAGGGTTACCAAAGGCGGGGGTCTTGAGCCGACCGGGGACTACGACTCGGTTGACGGATACGCTGGCGCGTTCCTGCACCTGTTGAAAATGTATTACGAGAAGACCGGCGACAAGGCGCTCCTGACCGCAAATTGGGCCAAGATCGAAAATATCGCATACCTGATTTCATATTTGCAGGATACCGACGGTCTCACGCGCGTTACGGCCAAACAACATGTCAAGTACCTGATGGACAATTCGGAGTCTTACGCCGGCGCCTCTGCGTTTATTGCTCTGATCGATGCGGTCGGAAAAGGCGATAAGAAGTACTATGAGGATGTTCGTTCTGCCGTCCGGACAGGTATACAGGAAGTAATGTACGATGCCAGGCGCGGTAATTATATCTGGGCGCTTAACGGAAAAGAGCGTTTTGTGTCGAACCTGAAAGTCTTCTACCCAGATGCTTATGCTAACATTCTTCTTTTTGCATACGACCTTTCTATCTTTGACGGATTTACCGAGAGGAAGGCTGCTATCTGGGAAAAACTCACTTCATCCCATAGCGAGCATCTTAAGAACGCTCCCATTGAACAGCGAATTCTTTTCCGCATGGCAGCACGTCATATGGATGTCAAGAGGTAACGATTGAGGACTCTTTCATACGTTTTTCTGCCGATGCTACAAAAGACACTTACAGGCTTCATTGCGCTTCTTGTTGCCTGTTGCTTGTTAGATGTCGCAGAGGCCGGGAATAAAAAGATATATTCTTCCGATACAGCAGGTGCTTCACGAGCAGGTGACGCGCATGGCACAGGGAATGATGCCCGGCTCTCAGAGGAAGTATACGATTTTACTGAGCAACTGACACGAGCATATAAAAAGGGTGATATCGATGCGTATATCTCGTTCTATTCGCAGTCGGCGATGGAGGACGGGATGTCCTATGCGCAGATAAAGGAACACTATACCGGCCTCTTCAAAAGGGGTGCCTCCGGTTGCTCAATATCAAATGTGACTATACTCCAGGAAAGCGACGGCATAAAGTTCACCGGAATACTCGCTGTTTCGGGACCGGACGGCATTCATAAAGGCAGCGTTTCAATGACGCTCATACGTGAGAATGGCGACCTGAAGATAATAAGCCTGCGAAGATCTGAAGAGGGCAAAACCACGACGCCTTTGATGCGTGCGATGGAGGTTGCAAAGGCTTCCGGCACAATCGAAACCGAACAGGCGTCCGCTGAGATGGCAATACCGGACAAGCCGACGGAAACTAACCAAACACGCCTGGCACAGGCTATGCGAGCTGCGGAACGCTCTGGGGCTGTAGAAATGGAGCAGCCTGCGAACAAGACATTGACGGTGCCGCAATTTCTATCCTCTGAACGAAAAAACCGCCTTGACCTATCGGGCACATATGAATATCTTCACCCCCACGGTGACTACGGAGACTGGAAGAACATAACGGCAACACTTTACCGCAAAGAAAAGCCTGATCTCACATGGTTTGTACAGTTCGGTGCCCATTCACGCAAAGAAGGAGAAGGCATGCTGGCGGCAGCCGGGGCATACAAGGATTGGACGAAATCGTTATTCACTTATACCGCTTTATCGGCTGGAACGAATTCCGATTATCTCCCCCAATTCCGGGCCGACCATGATTTCAACCTGAGGATAGGCCCTGAGAAGAATTTTGTCTGGGTTGTCGGCGGCACCTACATTCAATATTTCGACATACACCGGGATTACATATTGTCTACGGGCTTAAGCGCGTATCTGGGCAAGTGGGTAGCCGAGTACAGGGGTTTCAGGAATATCAGCGAACCGGGTTCGCGAGTATCTTATTCGCAGTCGTTCGGCCTTTCATACGGAGAGGACGGCCGGCAATGGACGAATGGAAAATTTTCATTCGGCAGGCAGGCATATTTGGCGACAGCCATCGAGACGCCGGAGTCTGTAAACAACAACTCCGTTCTTGCCACACTGGGCCACCGTCGGTGGCTGGGAAAAGATTATGGGGTATTCGGGGAACTCAGCTACTTCAAGCTCTCGCATTCTTACCAGAAATACGGAACTACGATCGGTGTGTTCAAGGAATTTTGACGAGTTTTTTCCTGAACCTCGAAAAGCGATAGGCTGAGCTGTATCCGGATGATATTATCTCCAGACTGCCTCGTATCTTCTCTTTATCTTAAACCATTTTCTCCAGCGAAAATGGTTCCATAACTGACACCAACTTCCCTGGATGCAGAAGAGAAATTGCCGCCACTTGCCATATATTCCCTAAGAGCGTTTCTTTTTCCGGATCGACCATGATCCGCGTTTAACCCTTTGCAATCTTGATCTTATTCTCTTTTGCAATTGACCGAATCGAATGAGCATCAAGACCTAAGCTCTGAGAGATGGAGGTCATCGACACCCATTTGCAGTCAGTTGCCTATTCTTACCAGTCTTTTTTGACGTTCCATAACAACCGGGGACGCGACGGTATCGCCGTTAGGCTCAGTGGAAAATGGCTGAATAACACGCTCCAGGCTGAGATTGTCGGAGCGTGGAAGCAAGTTATAGACCGAGGTAACTTATCAATTCCCTGATAAACTTCCTGATGATTTCAGCAAATTGTCTGCTAATTTTGACCTTTAGGAATAGGTCTCCTGAGTCTCCACCATTCTTCCCCGCCTCGCCAAGTGCTTTAAGTTTAATTATTTGACTGTCTCTGATTCCCTGTGGGAGCGTAATAAGCAGGTTCCTCGGATTATCTTGTTTTGTATAAAAATAGTTGATCTTGCCGCCCACAGAGGCCTCTTCCCGCGTGATTCTGACAACATCATGCAAATCTCTTCCTCTTTCCGGCAGCTCGATCCCCAACCTTTTTGCCAACATTTTTTGAAATAAGGCTAATATCTTAAGTCCGATGCTTGAAGTCATACGCTGTCCAATGCCCGTAGTCTGCCGCGTCTGATCAGGCGGCATCTTCAGGCCTTCCTGATAAGCGTCTCTCATCGGCCTGTAGAAGAAGAACCCTTTCCCGGTCCCACCTGGTGACTTGAATTCGTATGTCCTGTAATTCGGCCCGTAAAAACCATTACGGCTGAATATATCCTGTGGGCTGCTGAAGCCGAATATCTTGCTGAACTCTTCGAATACCTGGCTTATATCGGAATCCCGGAAGATGTCCTGATCGGTATAATGCTGCCTGAACTGGTCCCTTGCAGACGGGCCGTACTGCTGTCTCAGCGAATCATATTCATTCTTCTTGACGGGGTTTGAAAGGACGGCATAGGCTTCATTGATTGTCTTCATCATCTCTTCGCTGCCGGCATTTCTGTCAGGATGATAACGGAAGGCGAGGTTACGATAAGCCTTCTTAATCTCATCAGCACCGGCGGTTTCTCCGACTCCCAAAACCTTGTAATAATCCCTCTGTTCCATTCTTTTAGTATAGCGTAGACAAGGTTGTTTAATGGTGCCTTCTTTAATACCGCCGCGCGGGCGATAAACTTGACACTATCGCTGGGAGTGCCACATTGGAAGTATGAACGTCATCGGACACTTAGCGTTCACCAAGGAGCATAGACATGGCCGATCATAAAATATCCAGAACAAAATCTCAGATACTTATACGCGAGCCGGAAAGTATTTATCAGATCCGGGGCGAAATAGTAAACGGCAGCTATCACGGACGCTGGCATTTCTCTTTTGGTGAAAACTACGACCCCGAACACATGCAATTCGGCACATTTCGTGTCTTCAATGACGACACCCTATCTCCCGGTGCTGTCTGGCCGCTTCATCCCCATCATGACATCGAGCTTGTCACCTATTGCGCAGAAGGTGAATTCCGCCACGCCGACCAGCGCGGCAAAGGGGACATCGCGATATTCCTCTCGTAGTCAATTACTGACCTTGGGCATGTCGTCGACAATTCCGAACGAGTTTTAATAAACAATGATGGCACCAAAATTCCTGTAATCAAGACTGTGGTGCCGATCATGCTAAATGGTCAGAGACATATTCTTGAGAGTTTTGTCGACATCACCGAGCAGAAGAAACTCGAGAAGCAGTTACTGCAATCGCAGAAGATGGATGCCATCGGTCAGCTTGCCGGTGGGGTTGCCCACGATTTCAATAATATTCTTTCAACAATCATAGGGTCTACCCACCTCTCCTTAATGAAAATTACAGAAGACAACACTGCGAGACAGGATATTTCGCAGATACTGGAATCGGCACAGAGAGCAACCGTGCTAACGCAAAGCCTGCTGGCTTTCAGTAGAAAACAAGCAGTCGATCTGCGGGTTCATGATATAAATGAAATAGTAAGCGGTTTTGAAAAGTTCCTGTTACGTATTATCAGGGAGGACATTGTTCTCAGAACTGTACTGACTGAGGAAAAACTTCCCATAATGGCGGACGAAGGACAGATAGAGCAGGTGATTATGAACTTGGCGACGAACGCGCGTGATGCTATGCCCCATGGAGGCGAATTGCTCATCGAGACCAGGCGGGTAAAGATTGACGAACGGTTCGTAAAAATGCACGGTTATGGCAAACTCCATAAATATGCCTGTATTACAGTATCGGATAGTGGCATGGGCATGGATGAAGCGACCAAACGCAAGATATTTGAGCCATTCTTTACTACAAAGGAAGTCGGCAAGGGGACAGGACTCGGACTTGCCGTGGCATATGGGATCGTCAAAAAGCATGATGGCTATATCAATGTTGTAAGTGCAGAAGGCACAGGTGCCGCCTTCAATATCTTCTTGCCTATAACAACCACTGCTGCTGAAATTACGGTAGACAAACCGATTGAACATACCTCGGCAAGAGGTGGGTCAGAAACAATCCTTGTCGCAGAAGACGATGCTGCACTGAGAAAATTAATAACTACTGTGCTTTCCCACCATGGGTATACAGTAATCACGGCTGCTGATGGGGAAGAGGCGGTCACAAGTTTTATCAATTGCAGTGACTGTATAGATCTGGTGCTGCTTGATGGAATCATGCCTCGTAAGAACGGTAAAGAAGTATACAAAGAGATATCACGCTTCCACCCCGGCATCAAAGTGATTTTTATCAGCGGATATTCGGAAAACGACTTTGCCAGCGAGTACTCTACAGCTGCCAATATTGCCTTCATCCACAAGCCGGTATCGCCATCGGACCTGCTAAAAAGGGTGAGAAAGTTTCTTGACGGCGGCAAGCCAAATCAATATTAGCCTGAATCAAGGATATCAGGTTTCACGATATGCGGCATGATTTCGGCACTACTGTAGCGATACTCACTGGAAGCAATACGGTGGCTAAGGAAGCCTTGAATGTGGCGGCTCAAACGGTAGCGATCTATGTTAACACAGCATCCGCTGATGCCGTACCGGTATTTGATACCATTGAAACAAATGGAGCCGGAGCGGTTTTATCACAAATCCATCACAATGGCCAAAAAAAAAGGTTACGGATTCCGTAACCCCTTTATTTCATTGGCGTCCCCATGGGGATTTGAACCCCAGTTACCGCCGTGAAAGGGCGATGTCCTGGACCAGGCTAGACGATGGGGACATTCAATTTAAATGAGCCGCGTTGGATTCGAACCAACGACCCACGCCTTAAAAGGGCGTTGCTCTACCAACTGAGCTAGCGGCCCTCACGGCGCTTGCCGCGCCAACGAGATAATAAATTTACTATTTCCGGGCCATTTTTGTCAATAATTTACGGGGGCAACCCTTCTGCCACGAGCAGTCACACAACGTTTCCCCAACAGTTTCGCGACCGCTCTATTTTGAGCCTCTCGTGTGCGACAGGAGCCCGCCCTTGAGGATCAATTCTTTCTCCCTGTGATTGAGGTTGGCCGTCGCGTAAAATAAATATTCCTTCGTCTGGTTCACCACAGTGAAGGGTTGGCTCCCCTTTACCGCGCTCACAGCATCTTTCACCTCAAGCACATCTCCTTGCTCGATCCTGTCATAGTCCTGCCCTGATTTGAAGAGCAGCGGCAGGATGCCGAAATTAATTAAGTTCGCTCTGTGGATCCTCGCAAATGATTTAACTATGACCGTCTGGATGCCGAGATACATTGGGGCGATGGCCGCATGTTCCCTCGACGATCCCTGCCCGTAGTTCTCGCCGCCAACGATAATGGCGCCGCCCTTCTCTCTTGCTTCGTTTGCCCGTCTGCTGAACGTATTGTCGATGTTTTCGAAGACGAACTCCGAGATAGCAGCGATATTGGATCTAAACGGCAGGACCTTTGAGCCGGCAGGCATGATGTCATCAGTAGTGATATTATTCCCGAGTTTAAGAAGCACTTCGGCCTTTATATCTGCGCTAAGTGGCGCCTTTACCGGAACCTCCTTGATATTCGGTCCCTTGACGATGACGACGTTCGATGTATCGGCCTTGGGCGGGATAAGCAGGTTGTCGTTGATAAGGAATAAATCAGGCTCGGAAACCACCGGAACGTCATACCCGGCGTCGCGCGGGTCGACAATTTCCCCCTTCAGCGCCATCACCGTGCAGGCGACGGGATTCGTCAAATATACGGATGCGTCCTTGGTGCCGGAACGGCCCTGGAAGTTGCGATTGAACGAACGAATCGAAACATGGCCGGAACCCGGAGCACCTCCCATCCCGATGCATGGCCCGCAAGACGATTCCAGGATGCGGGCCCCGGCAGCAATCATGTCGGCGATGAGGCCTTCACGAGAGAGCATCTCATAGACTTGCTTAGAGCCGGGATTGATCATAAGATTAACCCATTCCGGAAGAGTCTTGCCCTTGAGCATCAGGGCAACCGTCTTCATTGCAGGGTAAGATGAATTCGTACAACTGCCGATGCAGACCTGATCTACCTTCTTGCCCGCTATTTCACGGATTGCTGCGACATTGTCAGGGCTGTGCGGCTGGGCGGTCATCGATTCGACGGCACTAAGATCGACATTGATAACTTCATCGTAATTAGCATCAGCATCGGCAATGAGCTCTTTCCATTCTTTCTCGCGGCCTTCTGCCTTAAGAAACTTCAAGGTATTAGCATCGCTTGGAAAAAGAGAAGTCGTTGCACCAAGTTCAGCGCCCATGTTTGTAATCGTCGCGCGCTCAGTAACAGTGAGGCTTGCCACACCCGGACCGGCGTATTCGAGAATTTTGCCAACACCACCTTTTACGGTCAGCATCTTGAGAAGCGTCAAAATGATGTCCATTGCGGTGATAAGCGGTTTTCTGAGAGTGCCGGTGAGGTTGATCTTAACGACCTTCGGCATCGCAATTTCCAGAGGCGCGCCGGCCATTACGGTCGCGGCTTCTAGGCCACCAACCCCGATAGCGATCATGCCCATGCCGCCACCGGTCGGTGTATGACTGTCGGTGCCGAGTGCTATCTTGCCAGGGGCCGCGAAACGCTCAAGATGCACCTGATGGCAGATGCCGTTGCCCGGCTTTGAAAACCATGCTCCGAACTTTGCTGCAGCGGTACGGAGGAACTGGTGATCGTCCGCGTTCATGAAGCTGGACTGGAGCATGTTGTGGTCGACGTAAGATACTGCTGTCTCCACCTGTACGCGGCCGATGCCGATGGCTTCGAATTCGAGCCACGTCATGGTTCCGGTAGCATCCTGAGTAAGCACCTGATCGACCTTTAGGCCGATCAGGGTGCCGGGTGTAAGCTCGCCATAAACCTTATGTACTTCAAAAATCTTCTGGACAATGTTTTTTCCCATTTAACCCTCTCTATGTTTATCTTGAATTTTACATGCCAACCGATGGACCGAAGGACACATGCCACGAAGCAGCCCCAATAGCCATAATGCAGGCGCCGGAGGCAGCATATTTTTGACTAAATCCGCACTATTATGTTAAAAAAACATATAAAAAATCAATCAAATGAGGTAGGTCATGCATTTTTTCCAGTATAAGAAAGGTGAACTCTATGCGGAAGAGGTGCCTGTCAGGGAGATCGCCGCTAAATACGGCACCCCGGTTTATATTTACAGCGCCAGTACCCTTGTCAGGCACTTTAAGGCTTATGACGAGGCGTTCGACGGCAAACACCATATCATCTGCTTCGCGCTTAAGGCCAATTCCAATGCCGCCGTCATACGTCTCTTTGCGAAACATGGCGCTGGCGCTGATGTTGTGTCGGGCGGCGAGCTCTTCAGGGCTCTGAAGGCGGGCATTCCCGCAAAGAAGATCGTTTATGCCGGGGTTGGTAAGACAGCTGACGAGATCAGGTTTGCCCTGAAAAGCAAGATCCTGATGTTCAACGTGGAATCCGAAAATGAATTGCGCGAAATCGATCGCATCGCGGCAGATATGAAGGTCAGGGCCTCCATCGCCCTGCGTATTAATCCCGACATAGATCCTCAGACCCATCCATATATCTCGACCGGGCTGAAGAAACACAAATTCGGCATCCCGATCGATGATGCGCTAGAACACTACAAGTTCGCCAAAAGTCTGAAGAATATTGCGGTGGTCGGCATTCACAAACACATCGGTTCTCAGCTGACAAAGATCTCACCTTTCGTCGACGCGCTGAAGAGAATACTTATCCTTATCGATGAGCTTGCGAAGAGCGGCATCAGGATAGATTTCCTCGATATAGGAGGCGGACTGGGCATAACTTACCTCGACGAGCAGCCGCCGCAGCCCCGCGACCTTGCCGGGCAGATTCTTCCGCTGCTCGAAGGCCGCGACGTGACCGTGGTGATGGAGCCGGGAAGATCTCTTGTCGGCAACGCCGGTATCCTTGTGACGAAAACTCTTTATCTGAAAGAAGGAGAAGAGAAGAATTTCGTTATCGTAGACGCCGGGATGAATGATCTGATGAGGCCGTCACTCTATAATGCATACCATCACATCCAGCCTGTCGTTAAGACGAGGCGGGACACGATCATTGCGGATGTTGTCGGACCGATATGCGAATCCGGCGATTTCCTTGCGAAGGACCGCGAGATTCCAAAGGTTAAGCAAGGAGAATATCTGGCGGTTATGAGCGCTGGCGCCTATGGCTTTTCTATGTCATCGACCTACAACAGCCGTCCAAGGGTGGCGGAAGTAATGGTCAATGGAACGAAATTCGCTCTCGTCCGCAAGCGTGAGACGTATGCCGATCTGCTGCGCGGCGAATCGATTCCAGAGTTTATCGGGTGAAGATACCTTTCACAAAGATGCACGGAACCGGAAACGACTTCATCGTCGTAGACTGCAGGGCATTCGAACTGCCGGATCCAGCTGCATTCTCGATCAGGTATTGCCACCGTAGATTCGGTATCGGGGCCGATCAGGTGCTGCTGCTCTATTCATCGAAGAGCGCTGATTTCACGATGAAGATTTTTAATGCAGACGGCAGCGAGGTCGAGATGTGCGGCAATGGCATCCGTTGCTTCGCCAAATACATATGGGACAGGAATCTCTCCAGTAAACAGGTACTCAATGTCGAAACTCTCGCCGGCATCATACGGCCCGAGCGCTCAGGCGCGGATGTGCGCGTCGACATGGGAGAGCCCATACTGGACCCGCAAAATATCCCGGTGAATTTGCAGTCACAGGCAAAGGCGGTAGATTATCCCCTCAGCATCGACGATAGGGAATTCAACGTCACCTTCGTTTCGATGGGCAATCCTCATGCGGTGATCTTTCTCGATGACGACGTGTCGGATTTCCAAGTCGAGAGGTATGGCCGAAAAATCGAAATGCATCCTCTCTTCCCGAAGAGAATAAATGTAGAGTTCGTCAATGTTGTGAATAGGCATGAATTAATCATGAGGGTCTGGGAAAGAGGCTCGGGTGAAACCCTGGCATGCGGTACAGGCGCTTGTGCTACAGGCGTGGCGTCAATGCTCAAGGGACTGATCGAGAGGCGTGTGACCGTCAAACTGCTCGGCGGGAATCTCTCTGTCGACTGGGCCGAAAACAACCATGTCTATATGACCGGTCCTGCAGTAGAGGTATTTGAAGGAATAATACGGGAAGCATAAGAAAAGCGCGATCAATTTGATAATACCCTCAGAATTGATATAAAGTTTATATAATCATCGGCAGTAGGAGGAGACCATGTTCAAAGGTTCATTGGTACCCATAGTAACTCCGTTCAAGAATGGAAAGCTCGATGAAAAAGTTTACGCCGACCTAATCGAATGGCATATCTCACAGGGGACACACGGCATCGTACCGTGCGGGACAACGGGCGAAGCCTCGACTCTGGACTTCGATGAGCATTATCGTGTCATCAAGGTGGCAGTCGAGGCTGCAAATAAAAGGATACCGGTCATCGCCGGCACTGGTGCCAATGCGACTGATGAAGCTGTCTTCATTACGAAAAAGGCAAAGGAGCTTGGCGTGGACGGCGCCCTGATAGTCACGCCCTATTATAATAAACCGACGCAGGAGGGCCTTTACCTGCATTTCAAGGCTATAGCCGAGTCTGTCGACATTCCAATTATACTCTACAATGTTCCGGGAAGGACTGCCGTAAACATGCTGCCGGCCACGGTAGCAAGATTGCTTGAGTTCAGGAATATCATAGGCCTCAAGGAGGCGACCGGCGACATGCGCCAGGCCAGCGACCTTATACGACTGTGCGGCGACCGGCTGGCCCTCTATTCCGGAGACGATTTTACAACCTTCACGATGCTGACGCTCGGGGGCAAAGGAATAATTTCCGTGACCGCAAACATCGTGCCGAAAGACGTTGCCGAAATGTGGAACTCATGGGATAAAGGCAATATAGATAAAGCGAGACAATTGCATTACAAGCTCGAACCCTTGAATGCTGCTATGTTTATAGAGACGAACCCCATCCCAGTAAAGACTGCCCTTGCCATGATGGGAAAGATGGATGAGAATTTCAGGTTGCCCCTCTGCTCCATGTCCGCAGCCGCCAAGGAGAAGCTCAGGGCCGTGCTGAAGGATGCAGGACTTGTCTAAATCAAATTTCAGCTATCAGGGCGTATCGCGATACGCCCCTACTCTTTTTTTATTTCTAATTTGCGTTCTAGTTCCGATTCTCAATCCGGCTGCCGAGATCCCCTCCCCTTATGCCATCGAAAGCCTTACGGGACAAAAGGCCCCTGATTTCACACTTATAGATCTGGCGGGCAAATCAGTTTCTCTCTCATCGCAAAGAGGGAAAGTCGTCGTACTCGTCTTCTGGGCGCCCTGGTGTCCACCCTGCAAAGAAGAACTCCAGTCGCTGAACAAGTTATACCAGACGTATAAAAACAAGGGACTCGTTGTACTTGCGGTATCTTCCGACAAGTCTTTGGCCTCCGTAAAAGATTTCATTGCTGAGAACCCTGTGGCCTTCGATATCCTCTTCGACGACAAGCTTTCCGTGTCGAGAGACCTTTACAAGGCTTTTATGGTGCCCACCACGTTCGTGATCGACCGGCGGGGATTAATATTCAAAAAGCATTTCGGCGAACAGGACTGGACCAAGCCGGAGATTGTCAAAGAGATCGAAGCACTCCTCTAACTTTTACTTTCACGCTTTCAATTCCGAAGTGCATTGAGGGCAGCGCATTGCCTTGAGTGGAATCATGGAAAAACAGAATGAGCATTCCTTGGTCGCCGGGACCGCTGGAGCAGGCGCTTCTTCGCGTTTCAGCCTGTTTATCTGCTTGATCATAAGAAATACCGCAAAAGCAACTATCACAAAGTCAAGAATGGTGTTGAAAAAGAGACCATAATTGAGAGTCGCAGCGCCAGCTGCCTTGGCTTCCTGCAAAGATGAGAAGCTTTTGCCTGAGAGCGAAATGAAAAGGTTAGCGAAATCAACCTTACCTAGCAAGAGCCCTATCGGCGGCATCAGTATGTCGCCGACAAAAGACGACACAATTTTTCCGAAGGCGCCGCCTATGACTATACCGACTGCCAGATCTACTACATTACCCTTCATTGCAAATTCCTTAAATTCCTTTAACATAGCTTCCTCCTTTTATTGAGCATAGATGACACAACCTGATGGTTATCAACCACAAAAACGCAACTTTGTATATGTATATCAAGCAACATCCGAGGTGTCAAGACGATTCCGAATTGAGTATTAAGAGGTCTTATAGAGATGGCAAGCTACAGAGGACTCCCCTGACTTGCCTAGTTCCGGAGATATTTGATCGCATGGACCGAATCTCCTTGGGCAGCGGGGATGAAAAGGGCAACCTGGCGGGACATCAACAGCCCCAGGCATGTCACTGGAATCCACCGGAAGCCTGAATTCTCCGGGCGCATGCTGGAAACTATATTTCAATTTGGGCACCGAAGAAAGAAGCAGTTCCGTATAGGGATGTTTCGGCGCAGCAAACAGGTCATCGGTCTTGCCGGTCTCAACGATCCGCCCAAGGTACATTACCGCAACCTCGTCGCTGAGGTATCTTACAACACGAAGGTCATGGCTGATGAAAACCATAGATATACCCGAAGTTTTTTTGATCTCCTGGAGAAGATTAAGTATCTGTGCCTGGATAGAGACGTCGAGTGCTGAGAGGGGTTCATCGGCGACTATGAGTTCCGGAGAAACAGCCAGCGCCCTTGCTATACATATCCGTTGGCGCTGTCCGCCGCTGAACTCGTGCGGGTATTTCGAAAGCACTTCCGCATTCAATCCTACCTTGTTAAGGAGTTCCACAACCCGGTCCCTTATCTCGCTGCCGGAGGCTATATTGTGGATCTTAAAAGGTTCGGAAAGAGCATCGACGATCCTCATCCGAGGATTCAGGGCAGCAAAGGGGTCCTGGAAAACAATCTGCACCGCTCTTCGGAAGCTCCGCAGAGCGGTGCCCTTGATAACAGAGATATCTTTTTCCTTGAAAATAATCCTGCCGGAAGTAAGATCGAGCAGTTTGAGAACAAGCCGCGCAATGGTCGATTTGCCGCACCCGCTTTCACCGACTAGCGCAAAAACGCTCTCCTTCTTCACATCAAAGCTCACTCCATCAACGGCCTTGAGCCATTTCTTTGTCGCGCCAAAGCCTGTCTTGACCGAAAAGTACTTCTTTATGTCCCGGACCTGCAGCAACTTATCCGGGTTCACGCTTATATTTGTCTCAGATCCATTCAACTCTTAACCCCTCGTGTTCTTTCAAGGACAAACATCCGCCTTGGCAGCGGTTGCCTCTACAACCTGATTTTCAGCCTCTTATACACCTGACAAAATGCCCTTTCGATACTTCCACAAGCTCAGGCTCTGCCGTAGTGCATGCGTCGCCGACTGATGGGCAGCGGTCGGAAAACTTGCACCCTTCAGGATAAAGATCCGGTGAAGGGACAAATCCAGATATCGGTTTTAACGGAACGCCTTTTTTATCCGGCAGGGAGTCCAAAAGACCGATAGTGTAAGGATGAAGCGTATTCCGAAAGAGCTCCTCAACCGGGGCCAGCTCCATAATCCTTCCCGCATACATAACTGCAACCCTCTCTGCCTGCTCGGCGATAATGCTCAGATCATGGGTGATCAGGAGGACCGCCATATCGCGCTCTTTTCGCAATGTCTGGAGAAGATTCAGTATCTGTGCCTGAATAGTTACGTCCAGCGCAGTGGTCGGTTCATCGGCAATAAGCAACGCAGGATTGCATGCAATCGCCATTGCTATCATTACCCTCTGGCGCATGCCACCCGACAGCTGGTGTGGATAATCCCTGATGCGAGTCTCGGGAGAAGGTATCCTTACCGATCTCAGAAGCTCAACTGCTTTACCCATCGCATCCGACTTGGAGATATCGAAATGGGCACGTAAAGCTTCGGCAACCTGGTACCCAACCGTCAGCACAGGATTCAGAGATGTCATCGGCTCTTGGAAGATGATCGAGATGTCCTTCCCTCTTGTCCCTCTCATCTCATCTTCATCAAGAGTGAGCAGGTCTCTGTCTTTAAATATGATATTGCCTTCTGCAAATGCGTTCACCGGAAGGATTCGAAGGATCGAGAGCGCGGTCATACTCTTGCCGCTGCCGCTCTCTCCCACAAGTCCGAAGATCTCGGCCTTCCCTATATCGAATGAAATATCCGAGACTACCCGCAGAGCTCTATGGTCTGATTTGAACGAAATAGAAAGGTTCCTGACATCAAGGAGTTTGTCGGACATATAGAGGCATGATAAGGGTTTAAACGGGCGGTTGTCAACAAGAGAGACGGTCAAAGTCAGACTGATACAGTCTCGGTTATAGAAGGCTCAGCAGAGTAAAGATCGCGAACGTCAACAACAGCGCTATTCCGACAAGTGTGGCTTTTAGCCTCCCCTTGTCGCCCTTGTCGAGGTACGGGATGAAGAGAAGCAGAAGCACATATAAAACCGGGATAATCACTGTGCCGATGATAGCTGTATTACCGGGGAAGTAGCCTATCAATTCGAAGAGCCAGAGGAAATACCACTCCGGCCGCGGCTGAAATGGTTTCAAAAAGTCTATCTGGCGCCCTATTGACGGCGTATAGAGCAGCGCCAGTATAACCAGCAGCTCGAAACAGATAAAGATCGTCGCAAGGATCTCCGAAAGATAATCGGGATAGAAGCGTTTATCATGCTTCATAGATTCCTCGATATCCCCTGTCTCTTAACCATATGAAAGTGCGTCCAGAGAAGGACCGCAATCGAAAGTGGTAGATATAGTATGTGGAGGCTGTAGAATCTCACGAGGGTTGCACCGCTCACCTCGGGTCCGCCCCTGAATACGTTCATTATATTATCACCGATGAAGGGCACGCTCCGTGCCATCGCCGTCCCTACTTCGGTTGCCCAATAGGCCTTCTGGTCCCAAGGCAGCAGGTATCCCGTAAAGCCCGAAAACATCACCAAAACAAAGGTCATGACACCTATCATCCAATTCAGATCACGCGGGGGGCGGTATGCCTTCGACACAAAGACGCGGATTGTGTGGAGTATTATCGATATTATGAAAAGGGAAGCAGACCATTTGTGCAGACCCCTGATTACCCATCCCAGAGTGACTTCGTCGGTTATCATAACGACGCTACGGAAGGCCTCTTTTTCCGACGGTACATAGTAGAGGGACAGCAGGAGGCCTGAACAGGCAAGCATCAGAAAATAGGTGAAGGCCATGCCGCCGAAGCAATAAGTGTAGCCGAGATCAGACGGCACCCGGCGCTGCAGGAACCTGTAGTGGGACCTCTTGAGTCCAAATCGGTAGTCGAGCCAGTCGAGGACCTTTCCCATCAGACCGTGACCCCGAGATAAATCTTGCCCGACTCGATCTTGAAGGGCAGTCGATTCAGCGATTTCGGCGGGGGGCCTGCAATGACCTGCCCGTAAACGTTATATCTGCCACCGTGGCAGGGGCAAAGGAATTCCTTGCGGTTATTGTCCCAGTTGACGTAGCAGCCAAGATGAGTACAAACCGGTGAAAAAACGTTCAGCCCTTTTTCCCCGACGACAAGAAAAGCCCTGTTGAGAATTTCGCTGTCGTCCACGGAATATTTGAACTCGACCTTCCGAACTCCACGCTTGGGAAGCTCATCATCGTCGAGAACGAATACATACTGCAGCCGGCGCTTTTTTGCCGTGGAAGGATAAATATACCATAATGCTGCAAACACCCCTGCAGCGAGGAGAGCGAAGAAAGACTTAATAATATTTATTAAAAAAGCCCTCCGCGTCATAAAGCCGGCCTCTCAGGAATGCACGAAGCGGACTGTGCTCCGCGCCCTATTCTCCGCGATTGAGGGAGTGATGAAATGGTTTTCCGATTTTGAAGTGAAGTGCTTTTTTGGCGGGCACCTGCACCTTTTCTCCGGTCTTGGGGTTTCTGGCAACCTTGCCGTCACGCTGCTTCAGCCTGAAATTTCCGAAGCCCCTGATTTCGATCTTCTCGCCGCGTGCAAGTGCGTCCTTCATTCCATCGAAGACCGTGTTGATTATTGCCTCTACTTGTTTTTTAGTCAGCCCCTCGACCTTTTCCGTAACCTTTTCGATCAGCACAGATTTCGTCATTTCTATTCCTCCCCCGATACTTATAAATATCTTTATCTGTCCTTATTCAATATCAGAAATTATCCTATAAACGCCCAGCGAGGCAACCTCGCCCTTACATCCATTACTACGGCATATACATGTAGTACATATATTTGAGATGCAGATCGGGAAGGACACGAGAAAGTTCCTCGGGCATCTTCCCATCCAGGAGTTTTGATATCACTCCTTTTTCAGACTTCGAGACGACCTCGGGTTCCCCATCGATGCCTGCCAGTTTACCTGCTACCTTGACGGCGTCGTCAAGGTCTCCAATTTCGTCGACCAGCCCGACACCTATAGCCTGACGGCCCGAGAATATCCTCCCGTCGGATATCTTGCGGGTCTTGTCGATCTCCATTTTTCGGCCTTCCGCAACGGCCGCGATGAACTGTTCATGGACATCGTCCATCACGCCCTGAATAATCTGACGCTCCTCTTCCCCTATGCCACGGAAGACCGACGCCAGGTCCTTGTTCTTTCCGCTCTTGACGACCTCTGTCTTTATCCCAACCTTCTCGAGCAGGCCCTTCAGGTTTGGCACCACCATTATGACGCCGATGGATCCGGTAATTGTGCCTGGGTTTGCGACTATACGGTCAGCCGGCGCCGATATATAATAGCCGCCCGATGCGGCCACAGAGCCCATGGACACAACTACTTTCTTGACAGCCTTGGCCTTCTTGACCTCATTATATATCTCCTGGGAAGGCACAACACCGCCGCCCGGACTGTCGACGCGCAGCACAATGGCCCTGACTGAAGAGTCTTTTACATAACCTTTGATCTCTTCCACTACCGTTTTTGCTTCGATTATCGGCCCTTCGACCCTTACGAGCGCCACCTTGTCCCTTGCGCCTTTGCTTATGAGCGTGAATATTACGCTTATGAACACGAGAAAAAAGATAAACAGCGTGACAAACAGGATTGTCTTACCTACTTTCATGCGACCTCACATTTTTCATGCTGAGCCCTATCTTTCGCTCTTCTACATTCATTTTTATTATCCTGACTGCGATTTCATCGCCCTCATTGATCTCTTTCGACGGGTCGATTTCGGACGAATAGATCAGCCCCTCGACGCTGTTTTCGAGCTCAACAAAAACGCCGAAGTCGCTCTTCCTCAGGACCTTTCCGACAAATTCCTCACCGAGCCTGAACTTTGCAGGTATCTCGGCCTCCCAAGGATCGGGGGTAAGCTGCTTAAGACCGAGGGCCATACGCTCACGTTCGGGATCAAGACTGAGAATCACCGCATCGATCTTCTGACCTTTCTTTAAAACCTCTGAAGGGTGCTTGATATGCTTCGTCCATGAGAGGTCCGCTATATGGATCAGGCCGTCCACTCCTTCGGGCAGACGCACAAAGGCCCCGAAATCGGTAATCGTCTTCAGCTTACCTGTGATCTTCTCTCCCACCTTATAGTGCTCCCCGATAAGCTCCCAGGGCTTCTGCCTGAGATGCTTCAAGCTCAGTGAAAGCCTCTTCTCTTCTTTATTGACGTTGATAACCTTTGTCTCGATAGTGTCACCGACCGAAACGTATTTCGAAGGATGTTTCTGACGTGGAGACCAATCGAGTTCCGATATATGGACGAGCCCCTCGAGCCCCTCTTCGACCTCGACAAAGACCCCGTAATCGGTAACGTTGACCACTTTGCCAGCAATAGTCATGCCGGGCTGATATTTCTGTTCAACCGATAACCACGGGTTTGGTCTCTTCTGTTTGTATCCCAGGGTGACCTTCTGCGTTTCTTCGTCGAACTTCAGGACAAGAAATTCCTTTTCATCTCCTACCGTGAAAAATTCAGAAGGATGGTTCACCCTGCCCCAGGAAATGTCTGAGATATGAAGGAGACCGTCGATGCCACCGAGGTCGACGAAGACCCCGTAGTCCGTTATGTTCTTGATAGTTCCCTTGAGGATAGAGCCTTCCTTGAGCTGCTTAAGGGTCTCTTCCCTTAATACCTTGGTCTCTTCCTCGACAATTGAGCGGCGCGAAACTATAAGCGTCATGCCTGCAGTCGCCCCTCCGCCTCCATGTCCTCGTGCAGGTATCATCTTCAATATCTTGAGCGGTATAGTCTGTCCCACATAGGAGTCGAGGTTTTTTACTGGCTTTGTATCGATCTGCGAGCCTGGCAGGAAGGCCTTTATGCCAGTTACATTGACGATAAGGCCTCCCTTCGTTTTTTCAGTGACCGTTCCCTCTATCGTAAGGTTGTTCTGCAATGCGGACGACAATGTTTCCCATGCCTTTATTCTGGATGCCCGCTCGCGCGAAAGATAGACTACACCTTCCTGGTCATTGATCCTCTCGATGAAGACATAGAGTTCATCATCAGCCTTCAGGTTCTTGATTTCATCACTGCTGAATTCCGTTGCCGGAATGGTCCCCTCCGATTTATATCCGATGTCGACGACGACGCCGTCAGATTTGACTGCAATGACCCGTCCCTTTACCACCTCTCCGCTGTGAAAACGCTGCAGGGTGTCGGCATACATCTGTTCAAGTTCTTTAGACTCCTCGTTCGTCTGCATGTTCATACAGTTACCTTCCTCCTATATGTCGGATTCTGTCCGTCACTTCTTCTATTATCCAGTCTGGTGTTGACGCGCCAGCCGTGATACCGACCTTTCGGACATTCACAAACCACTCGTTTCTTATTTCTGAAGCCGTTTCTATATGATACGTCGGCACTGATATGGAAATACAGAAATTAGCAAGCTGCGTCGTGTTGGCGCTGTTTTTCCCCCCCACGACGATCACAGCATCCACCCCCCGAGCTATCTCCTTGGTCTCTTTCAGCCTTAGAGCAGTTGAATTACATATGGTGTTAAAGACCTTCAGTTCCTTCACATGGTCGACTGCATCGCCGACAAATTTCTTGAGCACACTGACCGGCTGGGTCGTCTGAACGACAACTCCTACCCTGCTCTTCAGGTTCAGCAAAGAATCTTCGCTATTGATCACTACAACATCCGGTCCGGCATAACTCATCAATCCCTTAACTTCGGGATGCGTCCGATCTCCGATTATAACGACCTGATAACCCTCATCCTTCAGCAGGCCCGCATATTTCTGCGCCTTCTTGACAAACGGGCAGGTAGTGTCAATTACCTCATACTTCTTCCTGCTCAGTTTCTCCGATATCTCTTTCGGCACGCCATGAGTTCTGACGATCAGTGTCTTGATCTTGGGACTGTCTATCGATTCTATTGGCCTAACACCCTCTGCCTTTAGTTTTGCGATTACCTGGGGATTATGTATGATCGGTCCGAGCGTATAGACGTTCTCGCTCTTTTTCGCAACGTCGAAGGCCATGTCTATCGCCCTTTTCACGCCAAAACAGAACCCCGCCCGTTTCGCCGTTACTACCTTTATTTTACCCGCCAACGCCCCCCCCTTAATGAGACCTGCAGTTTAACGACTAAACATTAAGATACAGAATATTGCACATATATTTCAAGGATATATCATTGCGCCTCTTTTATGATCCTATTAACTACAGCTTCAAGCCCCATATTTGTAGTATCCAGGTAAAGGGCATCTTCCGACCTTATTAACGGCGCTATATCCCGGTTTTTGTCTCTGAAATCCCTTTCTCTGACATCGTCCAACGCCTCCTCCATGGTTATCGGCATCCCCTTTTCATTGAGTTGACGATAACGCCTAGCAGCGCGTCCCGCTTCAGAGGCATCGAGGTATATTTTAACCCTGGCGTCGGGGAATACCACGGTTGTCATGTCCCTGCCCTCGGCTACGATATCGCAACTCTGCCCGGCATCCTTCTGTATCTTGAAGAGATATTCCCTCACGCTCTTTCTCGCAGAAAAGACCGAGGCATGATGCCCGGCCTCGGGAGTCCTTATTGCGTCCGATACATCCTCATCGTTTAAAAAAACCCTCTCGCCATCCAGCCTTATCTCAGCATCTTTCGCAACATTAACAATCTTATCATCAGGGCCCTCCGGATCGACCCCTTTCCTAGTCAGATAGAGCGCCAGAGCACGGTAAAGTGCCCCAGTATCAAGATACTGATATCCCAGTCTTTTCGCAACCAGACGGGAGACAGAACTTTTGCCTGCGCCAGAAGGTCCGTCTATCGCTATAACCCTGGCCACTCTAGATCTCCAGACCCTTCAATTTCTCGTAAAATCCAGGGAATGAGATGTCGGCGCATGAGGCGTTATTCAGCACAGTCGTCCTTTGCGCGATAAGGGCTGCAATCGACAGAGACATCGCGATCCTATGATCACCGTAACTTTCGACAGGACCGCCTTTCAAATTCGCATTACCTTTTATATCAATACCGTCCGGGTATTCCCTGACTTCGACGCCCAGCTTGGCTAGTTCTATCGCCATAGCCTTGATCCTGTCGGACTCCTTGACCCTCAGTTCCTGGGCGCCTCTGATTTCGGTGACTCCATCCGCCTGGCTTGCCAGAATGCAGAGTATAGGGAATTCGTCGATGAGTGAGGGGACAATATCGCCCGCTATGTTAATGGCCTTCAGCCTCTCTGCAGATGAGCAGATAATGTCTGCAATCGGTTCTCCCGAGATTTCCCTCATGTTTTCGATCTTTATTGAAGCTCCCATGTCCGCGAGGACGTTCAGCAGCCCGGTCCTGGTCGGATTTATACCGACAGCTTTGATTAGGATTTCAGAATTGGGAACGAGCAGAGCCCCTGCTATGAAAAAGGCCGCGGAAGAAAAGTCGGCAGGCACGGTTACGTCAATTGCACGGAGCTTCGGATTTCCCTTCACTGAAACCGACAGATCCTGCACTTTGATTCCGGCTCCCATTGCCGAAAGCATCCTTTCAGTGTGGTCGCGAGATCTTTGCGGTTCGGTGATCGTAGTCGTCCCGTCGGCATATAATCCGGCCAGGATCACGCAGGATTTCACCTGGGCCGATGAAATGGGCGTGGTGTAATCTATAGCCTTCAATGTCGAGCCTCTTATAGCAAGAGGTGGATACTTGTCTCCGCCCCTTGCCGAGATCAGCGCGCCCATCTGTTTAAGGGGATTTATTACTCTCGCCATGGGTCTCTGCTTCAATGAATCGTCTCCGGTGAGAATTGAGAGGAATGGATTCCCGGCCAAGAGTCCGGATATCAGCCGTATCGTTGTGCCTGAGTTACCGCAGTCGATCACGTCGAAGGGTTCGGTGAGTCCGTTGAGCCCTTTCCCTTCGATTGTTATTTCGCCTGTTGCAACCTCTGTGATCGGTATTCCGAGCGTCCTGAAAGCCTGGATAGTGCTGAGCGGATCTTCTGCCCTCAGAAAATTCCGCACAACGCTTTTACCTTCCGCCATGGAAGCAAACATGATCGACCTGTGAGATATGGACTTATCGGGAGGAGGCGAGACCTCTCCCCGCAACCCCTTTGATTTAGTCAGTTCAACTGTTTTCATTTTTCCACTCTGCCTTCTATACCCTCGATCTATCGGCCTGCGTTGATCTAAATCTTAATGCTGCATATTGATTCTCGAATCCGTATGGGAGGGATATAAAAAAGGCTTTATAGCGATGCCTTTGAAGATTTTAATATCCCTCAACCGATCACAAACAGGGATGATCCACAAGTCAATCTGACATTCGCGACTGAATGCGGTTTCCCATCGCATTAGAAAAAACTTTCGTATATCCCTCCCATCCGGATTGTAACAATAACCTTTTCTCTATTTATCGATACTCATTCTTAATTTCTGAGCCTTGCTGAACTCTTTTTCGATTCCGGCCCAGTCATTCTCTTTCAGACATTGCTCGATTTTAAGAAGGGTTCCCTTAAAGCTGTATAGCACATTTAGGAGATTGTCCCGGTTCAGCATGCAGATGTCCCTCCAAAGTTCCGGGGAACTCGCCGCTATCCTCGTGGTGTCCCTGAAGCCGCCTCCGCTGTATTCGACGCATCCTGGATCTGTGCGCTCTGCTGCATTCACCAGCGCGTAGGCGACGATATGTGGCAAATGACTGACCAGTGCGAAGATTTCGTCATGTCTGAAAGGGTCCATGCATTCAACAAGACCTCCTGATAATTCCCAGAGCGCGATGATCTTATCGACGGCCGCCTTGCTCGATCGCAGCGTGGGGGTGACGATACAGCGAGCACCTGCAAACAGACTGCCCCGCGAATCTCCTATGCCCGACTTGTCGCTGCCGGCAATCGGATGTGACCCGACAAAGTCGACGCCGTCCGGCATTACAAATTCGAGTTCGGCAACGAGCGCGCCTTTCACGCTTCCCACATCCGTCACGAGCGTGCCTTTCTTAAGTGCCGTCCGAATCGAGACAGCTACATCTTTCAGTATGCCCACGGGAGTGCAAAGAACAACGAGGTCAGCTCCAGCAGCAGCAGTGGCCGCGTCCATATTGTATTCGTCGATGATGCCACGCTCTTTCGCGCGTTTCAGGTTTTCCTCTTTCCTGCCAAAACCAGCTATCGTCCGGCAGAGCCTATTTTCCCTCAATGCAAGCGCCACCGATGCGCCGATAAGCCCTGTGCCGATGATAGTTACTTTGTCGAAATAAATTTGCTCAGTCGAGGCCACTCCTATCTCCTAATCTCTTATATTTCCCTGCCCACAGCCTGGGCCACCAATTTCAGCTCCTTCATCAGCTGCGTAAAGATGTTCGGCTTAAGAGACTGCTCACCGTCGGAGAGCGCCTCTTCGGGATTAGGATGTACTTCAATAATCAATGCGTCCGCACCGGCCGCAACAGCCGCTCTAGACATCGGAGCCACCAGGTCCCACCTGCCGACACCGTGGCTCGGGTCGACCACAACCGGAAGATGTGTCAGCTGTTTGAGTACCGGGATGGCGCTCAGGTCCAGCGTATTTCTCGTAGCTGTCTCGAAGGTCCTTATGCCACGCTCGCAGAGCATCACTTTCTGATTGCCTTTCGACATGATATATTCGGCAGACATGAGCCATTCCTTTATCGTGGCTGACAATCCACGCTTCAGAAGGACAGGTTTGTTAACCCCTCCGACTTCAAGCAGGAGTCTGAAGTTCTGCATGTTCCTCGTCCCGATCTGGATAATGTCCGTATATTTCATAATTACGTCGAGGTCCCGCGGATCCATCAGTTCAGTAATTATCCTAAGTCCGGTTTTTCGCTTCGCCTCGACCAGAAATTGCAGGCCTTCCTCGCCAAGTCCCTGGAAGGAATAAGGAGAGGTCCTGGGCTTAAATGCCCCGCCTCGCAGGAAGGTCGCGCCTGCTTCCTTAACTTTTTCGGCTATGTTGATAAGCCCGGCCCTGTTCTCAACCGAACATGGTCCCGCCATTACCTGTATCTTGTTGCCCCCGATCACAACGCCGTCGACATCTATCTCGGAAGGTGTTTTTTTGAACTCCAGGCTGGCAAGCTTGTATGGCTTCAGGATGCGCAGGACGTTCTCTACTCCGGTCATTGCCCTTATCGCATCTTCTTCATCTTCCGTCACCTTGGAGGTGTCGCCTATAACACCGATGATCGTGCGTTCGGTGCCACGCGAAACGTTTACATGCAACCCCTTGCTTTCGAGTTTCTTCAGTATGTGCCTGATATTCTCTTCAGGTGTATCAGGCTGAATGACAATGATATCCATGAAACCTCCAAATCGATTGCAGGGTTTATCAAATCCTATTCGATTAATCAAACCTGCTGCAAATTGTAAGGGGTTGATAAACCAAACCTGACAACTTTACAAGCTTGCTTTCAGCGCCTCGATAAACCGCCTGTTTTCCTCCGGCAGTCCGACTGTCACCCTGAGTTCCTTCGGCCCTACCGGCCTGACTATAACACCCTTTCTGAGCAAGTTGTCGAACAATGACTTCGAATCCCTGTCCAGAGGTATATATATAAAATTAGCCTCGGTAGGGACATACTTCAACCTCAGCTCATCGAATTCCCGGTACAGAAACCTCTTGCCCTCTTCATTGACCTCTAGCGAATATCGCAGATGGGCCTCGTCTCCCAGTGCAGCAAGGGCCGCTTCCTGCGCCAATGAATTGGTATTGAACGGTTCCCTGATCTTGTTCATCTCTTCGAGTATCTCTCTTTTTGCGACGCCGTAACCGATCCTCAGGGAAGCGAGGCCATAGATCTTCGAAAACGTCCTCAGGATCAGGATGTCCCTGCCCTCAGTAAAGTACTTCAACGTGTCGGGATATTCAGGGTCACGGACATATTCGAAGTATGCCTCGTCCATGACGACCAGAACGCCATCGGGCACACGCTTCATAAAGGCATCGAATTCAGACTTCTTGTTGATCGTCCCTGTCGGATTATTCGGGTTAGCGATAAAGACCACCTTCGTCTTCGGAGTGATCGCATCGGCCATTGCCGAAAGATCATGAGTATAATCTTTGAGCGCCGTCTCGCGGGCGACACCCCCACTGGATTGCACTCCCATCGAATATACAACGAATGAAGGCGAGGCCATAACAGCTTCATCACCCGGGCCGACAAAGGTGCGGGTTGCTATGTCCAGAAGCTCATTGGAGCCATTGCCGAGTATGATCTCTTCACCGCCGACTTTAGCGCCACCGGAAAATGAAGAGAGCTTTTGAGAAAGAGCGTTCTTTAGGTAATACCCGCTTCCGTCGGGATACCGGCAAAGCTCTCCGCCGTTTTCGATATACGCCTTTAGCGCCGCGACTGCCTTCGATGACGGTCCGACAGGATTTTCATTGGAGGCAAGCTTGATGCACTCTGTGATTCCCAGTTCTCTTTCGAGTTCTTTCACAGGTTTTCCGGGGACATAAGGGTTGATTCGTGATACGTATTCAAGAGGTTTGATCATGGTGTACTCCTTAGACTGGGACTTGTTTTGCTGAGTTAGCGGAACGTTCCCTTATCTATCTCTCGTCGACCGGGTAAGAACCCAGATGAGTCAGATATAGGCAGTGTTCTTTCACTTTATCGATGGTTTTTCGCACTTTGTCGTCATCGACATGGCCTTCCATGTCGACAAAGAATATATATTCCCAGGCCCTCCGCTTAGAAGGCCTCGATTCGATCTTCGAGAGATTGATCTTCGCATCCTTGAATGGATAAAGGACATCGTAAAGTGCACCGGGCTTGTTCTTGAGAGAGAACATGATCGATGTCTTATCCGTTCCCGACTTCAAAGGTGATTCCTTTGCAATAACAAGAAAACGGGTAAAGTTGTTCTTCTTGTCTTCAATATGCCGCCTGATGAACTTCAGATCGTAAAGCCTGGCCGCCAGCTCGCTTGCTATTGCCGCAGATTCTTCGTCCCCGGCAACCATCTCTGCCGCCTTCGCCGTGCTGACAGACGCGAGGGCGGGGATACCTGTCATATTCGTCTCCAGCCAACCCCTGCACTGTGCCAGCGCCTGCGGGTGGGAATATATTCTTTTGACCTTGCCCTTTTCGCCGCTCTTTGAGAGAAGATTATGGGAAACCTCAAGCAATACCTCGGCTGATATCTTCAGGTCATAATCCATGAACATGTCGAGCGTATGGCTCACCACACCCTCGCTCGAATTCTCGATGGGGACTAGGCCATAATTGGCCTCTCCGTATTCGACCGCATCGAAGACTGCCTTTATGCTTTCGACCGGGATGTATTTCGCAAATGAGCCGAAATGACGGATAGAAGCGAGATGCGTGAACGTGCCCTCCGGGCCGAAATAGGCTACTTTAAGAGGCTCCTCAAGTGCAAGTGAAGCCGAAATTATCTCCCTGAAAATGACTTTGAGTGCGTCGTTGGGGAATGGCCCCTTGTTCATCGCGGTAAGGCGATCAAGTATCGCCCGCTCACGTTCAGGGACATGGAATTTGAGCTTCGTTTTGCGCTTGATGCCTGCGATCTCGACAGCCAGCGAAGCCCGCTTGTTTAGAAGTTCCAGAAGGGACGTGTCGATACCGTCGATCTCTTTCCTCATCAGCCCCAGATCAGAGGTCTTATCTTTCTTCTGCATAGTGATTTAATATACAGGAATACCCTTATTTTTTCAATATTTACCTTGTCGTTGCACAATCACCGATTTACTTATTATGTGTTGCAAGTTCTTAGTTCCTGCCAGGTTTGAAAAAATACCTTCGCGAAGGTTAATATTAGGAGTTATTATTAAGGCGGGATCTTGCTCCTGATGGAAATGATCCGGGACCCGCGTAATACAATTCGCACGGAAAGGCTACTACACGGATAGCGCTGAATGCAAGACATTCCAACCAGCAATGGAAACAATACAATCGCCACTGTTCTTGTCGTGGACGACGATCCGTATGTACTCGAATATGTCGCATCACTCTTGGGCGAATACGGCTATGCCTATATTGCATGCAGGAATGCCGAAGACGCGTTTCTTAAGTTCCAGGGCGGATTTATAGACGCCGTCCTGACCGACATCAAGATGCCAGTATTCTCCGGAATAGATCTCCTCGAAAAGATATACCTCTCCAGACCGGATGTCCCGGTAATACTCATGACCGCACATGCTGAAGTCGATATCGCTGTCGACGCTATCAAAAAAGGTGCTTTCGACTTCATAATAAAACCGTACCGATCCGAGCAGCTTATCCACTCTGTAGAGAAGGCCGTCACGTACCGCCGTCTCACCGAGAAAGAAAAGGAATATAAAAAGACACTCGAAGAGACCGTCGAAAAGAGGACACGGGAGTTACGGGAGGCCCTTACGATGCTCAAAAACATGAGTGCCGAGCTTATCGACCGTCTGACGGTTGTCGCTGAGTTCAGGGATACCGGCACCGGCTTCCACAATTCCCGCATGGGGCGTTACGCCAAGGTCATGTCACAAGCGCTTTCAATGCCGGAAGCCTTTGTCGAAGCCGTTAACTTCGCTAGTCCCTTGCACGATATCGGTAAAGTCGGAATCGCCGATACCATTCTGCTCAAGCCTGCAGCTCTGACAGAAGCCGAAACCGAAATCATAAAAAAACATACCTCCATTGGGGAACGAGTGCTCTCGGGATCATCTTATCCCTTCATCCAGATGGCAGCATCTATCGCTTTGAACCATCATGAAAGATGGGACGGCACAGGCTATCCTCGAGGCTTGAAAAAAGATGAGACACCCATCGAGGGGAGGATCGTCATGCTCTGCGACCAATATGACGCACTCAGGAGCAGCAGGCCTTATAAGCCACCTTTATCTCACGACGAGACTACAAAGATCATCACTGAAGGCGATGGAAGGACCATGCCCGAGCATTTCGACCCGGACATCCTTAATACCTTCAAAAGGATATCCCCACAGTTCGACAAGATATACAGCAACTTCAAAGAGTAGCTTCTGTGGCAATTACTAATTCTTAGCAGCACAATTACTGAGGATAAGTCATGTCCGCTGGGTCAGTCATTTCCTCGTCATCTTCTGTTCATACATCAATTTATCAGCCATCGACAGCAACATGCTGATATCACAATCAGGACTGGTGTCACATGACACGGCACCGATGCTAATCGACAATTGATAAGCTCGATTTTCTTTTGAGTTGAAATTTGCCATGTCTGTCGATATCCTGGATGTCATACTGTCGGCCCCGGTCTTAGATTCTTCAAATGCTATAACAGCAAACTCATCTCCTCCGATACGGGCTAATATGTCCGACTCGCGAAATGTCTGTTGCAGTATATTTGCCGTATTCCTTAGTGCGTTGTCGCCTTCGTTATGTCCCAGATTATCGTTAATCCATTTCATATTGTCGACATCCATATATAACAGCCACATCGTTTTGTTCATGCGTGCAGCAAGTTCCAGCTGTTTTCTGGCAAGCATTAAGAAACCTCGTCTATTATATAATCCCGTGAGTTCATCTGTAATGGATATTGACTTTAAATGTTGAATAAGGCGATTCCGTTCTATCGAATAGCGTATGGATCGATATAGGATGCTGATATTATTGATTTGTCCTTTTCTCAGATAATCTTGAGCTCCGGACTTTAATGCTCCCACAGCTAATTCTTCGTCATCATCCCCGGTCAGCACTATAATCGGTATTTCGGGCACTTTCTCCGATAGCTTACTAAGAGTTTCCAATCCCCGGCTATCCGGAAGATCAAGATTAGAAATAACAACATCGGACTTCCGGCTTTCCAAACAGACAAATGCGTTTTCCAGGCTACTTGCGCATATCAGATCGACAGTAATATATCTTAATCTGGCTAAGGCATCCTTAATCAGGCGAGTATCTCCCGGGTCATTCTCGACAAGTAATAATGTGATAGCTTTCAGATGATTTTCGCTTTCCATTTATATAAATTATATGAATTTAAGACGATTGGTACTAACACGTAGTTTAGTAACAATAAGCCCTGTCCCACCCTGAGGACAATAAAGATATCGCAAGGTTATTCGAACAGATAAAATAGCCCTATCCCGTCGATCTTAGGATGGCAAAATTATTCCATCCCGTTTCGTTATGTCACCTTGTGCAACCTGATAATATTCGGCTTGCCAAGAAACGGCGAGCTCGCTACAAAGACTATGCTGTTTCCCTTCTTGATCAATCCCTCTTCTACTAGCGACTTTTCTATTTCACTCATGAGGTCGGCCTCCAGGATGATGTCCTTGCTCGATATCAGTCTCGACATAGCGCCCCAATACAGGGGGATCCTATACAGCGTCTCCTTAGATGGAGTGAAGGCGACGACCGGGACCGAAGGTCTCAGTTTCGACAGGAGCATGGCTGCGAACCCTGAATGAGTAAAGACTACGATCAGCTTTGCGCCGATGCTCTGAGCGGCCATGCATGCTCCCACAGCGATCGACTCGGGGAACTTGTTGCTTGTTTTGTAAAGTGACTTGACCCGATCGGGGAAATTGATCTCCGTGTTCCTGATTATCGAATCCATCACCTTGACAGCCTCTACAGGATACTTTCCTGATGCGGTTTCGCCCGACAGCATTACAGCGTCCGTACCGTCCAGTATCGCGTTCGCCACGTCGGATGCCTCAGCCCTCGTCGGTCTTGTATGCTGTGTCATAGATTCAAGCATCTGGGTTGCAGTAATTACAACCTTCCCTTTCATGTTGGCCAGATCAATTAGCATCTTCTGGATGACAGGGACCTGTTCCGTCGCCATCTCGACGCCAAGGTCACCCCTTGCCACCATAATACCGTCGACAACTTCCATGATCTCTTCGATATTGTCGAGGGCTTTAGGTTTCTCTATCTTTGCGATGATCGGCGGAAGATTTACTTTATTTTTCCTGGCCCAGTCGGTAACCCTCAAGATATCATCAGCCTGCCGGACGAATGAGACGGCTATATAGTCGAAACCCAGACCGAGGCCGAACTGGAGGTCTCTCCGGTCTTTTTCGGTAAACGCCTCCAGAGTGGTCTTGGTGCAAGGAAGATTCACGCCCTTCCTCGATTTAAGAACACCACCCTCGACCACTTCCGCCACAAGGGAATCCTTTTTCTTGCCAACTACAGTCAACTTAAGAATGCCGTCGTCGATAACGATGCTTTCGCCATCATTAGCATCCTTGACCAAAGCCGGATAAGAGATATAAATGGCTTTTGCGGTGCTCAACTCTTTGCCGGCATAGAGAGAGATTCGCGATCCGGTTTTCAAATGTACGCTTCCTCCTTCTACCTCGCCGACCCTGATCTTGATACCTTGAAGGTCCTGGAGAATCGATACCGCCTTGTTCAGTCGTGCCGCCTCACTCCTTACAGTCTGGAATATTTTTTCATGAAACGGGTATTCTCCATGAGAAAAGTTCAACCGTGCTACATCCATACCGCTGCCTATCAACGCACCAATCACTTTCCTGGTGTTCGAAGATGGCCCGAGTGTGCAGACGATCTTGGCCTTTCTCATGTCCATTTCACCTCCATGATATGACCTATTTCCCGAATATTAGTGTGGCGCTGCCATTTTCCTTCTTTCTGCGGATAGTCGGAGCGGTAGTGTCCGCCAACACTCCCTTTCCTGAGGACTGCCGCTTCGGTTATTGAGAGTGCAGTCATAAGCATACTCTTTACCTCCAGGCCTGCCCTCGTCGCGAAATCCATCTCGAGAATTTCTCTGAAATCCAGAAGCGTTTCCCTCGCAGTATCTAAAGATTCTGCGCTGCGCACGATCCCTGAGTTTTCCCACATTGTCCTGCGTATGATGGTCCTTATTTCACTCAGTTCTAGAGAATCCCTCATCGCATTGCCGGTTTCGGAGTTCCTTTTCAGGGCACGTGTCGGCTCCAGCTGTGCGCTGTAGACGGCTGCGGCAACTCCAGCCCTGCTTCCGTAAACGAGGCCCTCCAGTAAGCTGTTGCTGGCGAGCCTGTTGGCTCCGTGCACACCTGTACAAGCCACCTCTCCAGCAGCAAAGAGCCCAGGGACGGTCGTCATACCTTCCAGGTCGGTCTTAACTCCGCCCATCATATAATGAGCTGCCGGGGAGACGGGGATCCTGTCTCTCGTAATGTTCAGATCATATTTGAGACAGGTCTCATAAATCCTCGGGAAGCGTTTTTTGACAAATCCGGGATCGAGGTGAGTAAGATCGAGATAAACATGGCTGCTATTCGTCTTGGCAATCTGCGAGATGATCGCCCTCGATACGATGTCCCTGGGGGCCAGTTCCGCATCCGGATGATAATGCTTCATAAAAAGAGTTCCATTAACGTCTTTCAGAAGAGCACCCTCTCCCCTCATCGCCTCGCTCAGGAGAAACTGCGGGGCCTTCGGTACATAAAGCGCGGTAGGATGGAACTGGACAAACTCCATGTCTTCGAGAACAGCACCTGCTCTAAGCGCAATGCCGATGCCGTCGCCTGTTGCAACATCCGGGTTGGTCGTCCTTGAGAAAACCTGGCCGGCCCCGCCGGTTGCGAGCAACGTAGCTCTGGCATTCACAATTAAGACGTCCGATCCCCGCAGAATGGATGCCCCTTTGCAGACGCCGTTCCTGACGACCAGATCCATGGCGGTGCTGAAACGCGATCCATGTATTCCTTTCAGAGATTTCACCTTATTTAGCAGGACACGCTCCATCTCTTTCCCTGTCGAATCGCCCCTGGCATGAAGCACCCTACTTCGGGAGTGAGCTCCTTCACGCGTAAAGGCGAGCTTAGTTCCATCTTTGTCGAATTCGGCCCCCCACTCGATGAGTTCGAGTATCCTCTTCGGCCCCTCTTCCACGAGGACAGCCACCGCCTCTTCATTACACAGCCCGGCACCTGCCTTTATTGTATCCTCAAAGTGGATGCCGACCTCGTCCTCGTCGCTCAGGGCAACGGCGACACCGCCCTGGGCATATTCGGTGGAGCTTTCGGTTGGTACATCCTTTGTCACTATCATGACCCGTCCGTGGCGCGAAAGCTCTATCGCTGCCCTGAGACCAGCAACACCGCTGCCGATAATCAGGAAATCGGAGTATATACTTTGTATCATTTCTCGCCGATCCTTCTTCTTTTTCTGTCAGTTTACCACAGAATAAGGGCGATTTCTTTAGATGATGTAATTGGATCGAGTTCAGTCATGCCGGAAAAGAGGTGCTCAGGGGAAGCCGTTTTGGAAGGAGGGCAGCGTCTCAGTGATATCGCAATAAATGATTCTCAATCTCGTGGCATTATCAAGATTATAAGGGATTTGGCCACAAATGTGATATCCTGAAAGTAGCTGGCGTCGATATCCATGTTGACTCACCGAAACGGTATTGAATAAAATCAAGGCCAAAAGACCTTAAGGGAGAATTTCCAAATGAGTGAAACCGAGAAAGATGAACTGGAGCAATCACTAGGGGGCTATAAAGAGAAGATCGTACCAATTAATAAAGCAACACTGACGTGGGACAAAGAGCTTATTTTCGTCGGAAGGACACAGGAAGGTTACGAAATAGATTTCGATGCGCATGTGCAGTGGGGATGCAAGCCTACTGATGCTCTGCTGCTCGCGCTGGCTGGATGCATGGGCATCGACATTGTCATGTTCCTGCAAAAGATGAGGATAAGGCTGGCAAGTTTCAAGATCGATATCGTAGGAGAGAGAAACCCGACTCCTCCGCAGTTTTATAAGGCAATCGAGATGGTCCTGAACATAGCAGGGAAAGACCTCGACCCAAAAAAGATCGAACGCGCCATTAAGCTGTCGCACGAAAAATACTGCTCGGTCTACAACTCTCTCAGGAAGGACATGGATGTTAAAGTTCGTTACGTACTCGAAAATAAAGAGCCCGAGGTACCGTGCGATAAGTGAGACGATCCGGCATCATCGCCCCTACGTTTATCGAGGCTGAAGAACTGCTCCGTCTGATGTCGTCAAAAGAGGAATTCGTCATACAAGGCAAGCCGTTTTATAAAGGGTTGCTTAGAGGAAAAGATTCGGTCCTATGTATATGCGGGGTCGGGAAGACAAATGCCGCTCACGGGACTACTCTCCTTCTCGAAATATTCGGGCCCGTCATTGTGTATGTCATCGGGGTTGCGGGCGCATATCCATCGGCAGGACTCGGCATCGGCGATATTGTTGTTGCAGAGAAAGAGATATACGGAGACGAAGGACTGCTGCTTGAATCCGGGTTCATGACTATGAATGTGATAGGCATGCCGCTCGCAGCCTCCGGCGGCACACGCTTTTACAACGAGTTCCCGCTCCATGTTCCGGCTGATCTGGCGGATTACGGGCACAAAGGAGTCTTTGTCACCGTATCGTCGTGTACAGGCACATTGCATCGGGGCAGAGAAATCGAGAAGAGCTTCAATGCGCTCTGCGAAAATATGGAGGGCGCTTCTGTCGCCCATATTTGCCTGCTGAACGCCACTCCGGCGGCTGAAATAAGGGGCATAAGCAACATCATTGAAGACCGCGCCGGGAAGCCTCTCGACAAAGCCGCCATCCTGGAAGCCGCTGACAAAGTCCAGCATTTCTTCCTGGATAGAACACTTCAGCAGGCTCCCTAATTCTGCAACTCTTCAACTCCCGGACTCTTTTCCCCTTTCATCTGGGAGACGATCTTCTGCACTCCCTCGACGTAGTTGCGGTAATTCTCTCCGGCATGCTCTATGAAACCCTCATATGCCTTAATTGCTTCAGTGGTGAGACCGCTTTTTGTGTATGCGATTCCCAGATTATAATGGGCCTCGGCGATTTCAGGGTTCAGGACGACGGCCTGGCTCAACTCTTCAATCGCGTCTTTTATAAGTTCCTTGTTCAACAATGCAAGCCCAAGGTTGGCATGGGCGAGCGGGAAATCCGGCTCTATCCGCAGGGCATTCCTGAATTCTGTTACCGCATCGTCAAAGCGGCTCTGGTAAAAAAGCGCAAGCCCTAGGTTATTGTAAGCTTCCGCAAAATCTTCTCTTGATTTTAATGCTTCCCTGAACTCCGCAACCGCTGTCTCGAGCTTGTTATCCGCAAGCGCAGCATTGCCGAGTTCAAAATGGTCGACGACATTTTCCTTGTCGGTCATTGGAGACTCCTTATGGAAGAATGATTTTTTATCTTTGAATTATACCACCAATGGCAATATGTTGCGGAGTTAAGGTAGGTCAGCAGGATACAATCTTTTCCTCCCATCGGACCGGAAAGGCAATCCTGAAAATCGTTCCCTTTCCCTTTTCACTATTTACATCAATCTGGCCGAGATGTTCCAGGACGATCTGCTTTACAAGAGGTAGCCCCATGCCGAAGCCATACTGCTTCGTGCTGAAAAATGGATCGAAGATTTTGTCCAGGTATTCTTTATCGATGCCGCTACCGGTATCTCTTATCAGAAGGATGATGTGCTCGTCCTCTTCATGGGCCGACAATTCAACCCTCCCGCCGGGTGGAGTCGCCTCTATCGCATTGCGAATGATATGGAAAAGTGCAGTCTTGAGGAGATTTTTCTGCATGTTTATCTTGAGAGGCCCTTCAGGCAGATCGACCTTGACGTTAATGCCTTTGTCCATTGCCTCCTTTTCCATTACCGAAACTATGTCCTTAACCACCCCGCTGATGTCCCCGAATTTGAACAGACCTTTCTTGGTTTTGAAGATACTCTCGAAATCACCGACAATGGATTCGAGTTTCTGACATTCGTCGATCATCTCACGGACATACTCTCCCACTTTCGGGGTGACCTGCTCCTTTTCAAGTATGCGCCTGCAGCCGCAAGCTATCACAAAGGCGGGGTTCCTGATCTTATCAGCGACCGTCAGCCCCATAAGTGCCATTGTCCGTTCCGATACAAGTGTTTCGAGTTCCCTGTTCAGAGAAGCCAGGGCGGCATTGATATCCTCAATCTGTTTCCTGTCGTCGGACATCTTAAGGTAAATCTGATACGCCCTTATAAAAAACAGGCTGACGACGCCCACCCCAAGGAGTGCGACGGTATTCAGGCTCCCGCTGTATGGCTGTATAATCTGCCAGATGTCATTGTGCTCCGCTGCTATAAGAAAGTGCTGGATTATATGGCCGAACGACCTAGATATCGAGTAGACAAGATACGATGATGACAGCCATATCATATAACTCCACAGAGCGTTGTCCCTGTCTTTGCGATAGAGTCTGCCACTCTCGACGAGGCTAAGCGCTGCTAGAACGATGAAGAGAACGGTCCCGGCGATATCGGTAACTACGATAGGCAAAAAGGGGATATAGGCGGCTGAAACGGGGGGTTCACCATCATCCAAGCGGTGCTCACGGAGGCCAAGATAAAAGAGGACCATCGCCGCGTCTAGAAGTACCTGGTCCAGTCGTGAGAGATAAAGAAAATAATCCCATCCTTCGACAACTACGGTCCGCTGAAAATAGAGCCATCCCTCGGTCTCACCGATAATCCAGATATCCGACAAACGTCCCAGAAAGACGAGCACGTCCCACAGTATAAAGACCATTACCGAACAGAAGGTGTAACGCCAACCCTTTTGCATATAGAGGCGATTCTTCACCATCAGTGCCAAAACCGCAACAAGGGCAATGAAGAAAAACATGCGGGCCATCTCATGCGTGTACATGGCCGGGAAATCCTGCGGTACGAATCCCCATGCATTCATTGGAAAAAGAAAAATGGCCAGGACTACTAGGATTCTTCTCATAATTCTCTCGCCTTTGGACCCCGCAAGGGCTGCCTCACTTCAAGTTCAATCGTTTCGGACAGCACGGAGGCCGCTGCCGCCTTTACCCGATTACTTGGTCATCCCGACATTCCTGCTTCGATGCAGACCCATCAACTCTTCGCGTGTAACAACAGCTTCCACGACCTTGAAATCGGCTCTTATATCCGTCACTGCTTTCTCGACCTCTTCGTAGCCGCCCTCCTGCCGGTCGACAAGTGCGATAACCTTGACTATCGTCAGCCCCGCCTCTCGTGCCCTATTGATAGCTTCTATAGTGGATTTGCCGGTTGTGATCACGTCGTCAACGATTACGACTTTGTCACCGGGCTTAAGGTTACCTTCGATCCATTGCATCGTACCGTGGCTCTTGGCGTTCTTCCTTACGACAAAGGATTCTAGAGGTTTCCCTTTAAGATAAGAGGTATAGGCTACAGCATCGGCTATCGGGTCTGCGCCAAGGGTAAGTCCGCCGATTCCGATAACCGGAAGATTTCTTATCATCTCGAATATAATATTGCCGATTAGATACATGCCTTCGGGATGGAGGGTCACCGTCTTGCAGTTCACGTAGTAATTGCTCACACGCCCTGAAACCAGCTTGAACACAGGCTCTTCGCTGTATTTAAAGGACTTCTCGTAAATCAATTCCACCAGCCGTTCCTTCATGAATCGTCCCTTCCTGAATAAAGTTTATCAGTATTATACCACTATCTTTCAAGAACCTTGGCCGCACCAGACATTGACATCGGTTATACGACGGTAACCTGCTTCAGCCTTGACAGGACGGTAAACCAATCATTATTGTATTAGATACCATGCAGCTTATACTTTTCGATATTGACGGCACACTCGTCGACTCTGGAAGTGCAGGTGTCCGTGCACTCGATTCTGCCTTCAGGGAAGTCCTCTCAATAGAAAACGCATTTCGTAACATCAGTATGTCGGGCAAAACAGACCTGCAGATCGTGAAGGAAGGTCTTTCAAAACATGGGCTGCCATCGGACAACGGTTTTGTCCCGCAGATAGCCGATTCTTACATGCGCCACCTGTCGGTCGAGATAAACAACAGCGATAAACATCTGAAGCCTGGAATAGTCGAGGCCCTAGAGGCCCTGAAGGTGCGTAATGACCGTTACCAGGTCGGACTTCTCACGGGTAACTTCGAGAAGGGCGCAAGAATAAAACTCGGCGCCTTCGGCCTGAATGAATATTTTGCCACGGGGGCCTTCGGCAGCGATAATGAAGACAGGAACAAGCTGCTGCCGATAGCAGTTGAACGGTTCAGTATAATATCGGGCAGAGAGTTCGACTTCACGGATTGCGTCATCATCGGCGACACTCCTCGCGATGTCATGTGCGCCAGACCTTATAACGCAATCTGCATCGCCGTCGCTACCGGCCCTTATGGGGCAAGCAGCCTTGTGGCCGCCGGGGCAGATGTTGTAGTCGAAGATCTCTCAGACACCGACCACTTTCTCAATATTCTCTATTTCCTCGAAAAGTAATTAGGTCCTCAATTGCTTACCCTCGTGTCTCCGAATATGTCGGGCACGAAAAGGGCGAATCTTCCTCTATTCCAGACACTACTGGTACTGCCAGAAGAGCAGTCTTTCTCAGAGGTTACGAGGACTTGCCGCTACCTGATTCAGGTTTTTCTGTCCTGATGTATACCGTCCTCTGCGGGAACGGAATCTCGATCCCTTCTTCCCTGAACCTCCTCAATATCCTCTTCCTCAGTTCGTGCTGAACCGTTTGCTGATAAGGGTAGTCCTGTATCCGGCATGAGAGAGTAAAGTTGAGAGAACTCTCGCCGAAGCCGACGAGTCTGACCAATGGCTCACTATCCGTCAGCAGTCCGGTGATATCTCCTTTTGCCTTTTCCATTTCTTCCAGAAGAATCTTTTCGACTGTTTCAGGGTCGGACTCATATCCGACGCCGACCGGCATAATAAGCGTCATCATCTTTCCCGGCAGAGAGTAGTTAACGACGACACTTTGAGAAAGATTTTTATTAGGTATGACGACCATATTGTTAGGCATCATTTTTATCCTCGTCGTCCTCCATGTGATGTCTTCGACCATTCCCTCCTGTCCTGATTCGAGCCGAATGTAATCACCAACCCTGATCGATTTTTCGACCAGTATGTGGATGCCGGCAAACAGATTAGCTAGGGTATCCTGAAGCGCGAGGGCAACAGCCAAACCTCCTACGCCCATGGCGGTGATCAACGGTGCAACAGATATTCCGAGCACACCGAGCATTATAAGAATGCCGATGACATAAATCGTCCCTTTGAGCATACCGTAAGCAAGCCCTGTCGTCGGTAGCGGGAGATCGGATCTCTGTATGTAATTCCTGAATATCCTACCCCCAAGATTTGCGACAGCTGCGGTAAAAGAAAGTATAACGACAACATGAATTGCCTTGTCGAGATAGTCGGCATACTTCTCGGCCATTTCTGAAACTACTATACCCATATAAAGTCCGACCGCAATACACCAGTATAAAGAAGGGACCCTTACGGATTTGATGATTATCTCCCCGATCCGCGTCACAACCCTTTTGTCCCATTTACGCAAAAGACCGAACGCGATACCCCTCGCTATAAATGTCGCCGATGCAGCAGCTACGGAGACAAAAACCGGCAGAATCACTTTTTGAATTGTTATATCCACGACGCCTCCTGATTCACTCTATACTCGGTTGGGCGATTAGGACCATTCCTTACTTGTATTTTTTGGCCCTGTAATCTTCGGCGCAGTGTCGTCAGGCGTCTTTCGTGCTGCAAGGGCCCTCTTCACCGACCGTGACGAATATATTATTACGGTTATCAATGCGCCTCCAAGCGCCGCGAGAAATATGATTATTGCAAGCGAAGCGTCGAACCGCCAGAAAAGAAATGAGATCGCCACCGGCGTCGCATTCTGCACCGAAAAGAGTGCCACCAGGACAATTACGATCAGAACTATTATCAAACCGAACATGCGTGCCTCCTTACAATTAGTACCAATATCCGGCTGAGTGGGATACACAAAAAGGCTTTATAGCGATATCTTTGAATATTTTCATATCCCTCAAACAGATCATAAACAGGTAAGGACCTCGAGTCAACTCTAACGATTGGCAAGTAAACGCGGTTTCCTATCGCATTATAGAGACTCTGAGCATCGCACCCAGCCGGATTATGCAAAGTCTTTTTCGAGATTACCGGCCCTCACACCGATGAGCCGGACCTTCTTATTCTTTAGCTCTACCCTGCCGAGACACTCAAAAGCTGCTTTGCGTATTTCTTCGACGGAATCCGCAGCACGGTCAAGAGTCTTTGCCCTTGTCACCGTCTTAAAATCGCTGTATCGGACTTTGACCGTAATCGTCTTTCCCCTGTGACCAGACCGTTTCAGGTCCTTAGAGACTTCGCGGCAAAGGTCGGCCAGGTTTTTCGCGATCTCCTGCCAATTGTAGATATCTGATTGGAACGTCGTCTCCCTGCTTGATGATTTCGGCTCACAGTGGGTGACTACTTGGCTCTCGTCGAACCCGCGTGATGCGCTGTAAAGATAGTTTCCGTATGAATTGTTGAATTCTTCGATAAGCCTTTCAAGCGGCAGCGAGGCAAGTTCGCCGATTGTATTGATGTTCACCGCTTTAAGATGAGCTTCTGTCTTGGGACCAACTCCCCAAAGCTTTCGTACCGAAAGCGGCCATATGCGGGTCTCAATGTCAGCCGGGGTAATGATAGTAAGCCCATCCGGCTTCTGCATGTCGGAGGCGATCTTGGCGAGGAGCTTGTTCGGCGCGATCCCTATCGAGCATGAGAGGCCCGTCGCTTGGCGGATCTTCATCTTGATCTCGTAAGATATCTCTTCAGACGTTGCCTGAAGATCGGAAATATCGAGCAATGCCTCGTCGATGCCTACATCTTCGAGAAGCGGAGTGACTTCACGGAGCACCGCTTTAAATGTCCGCGAGACCCGCACATATTCCTCATAATCGACAGGAAGAAAGATGGCGTCGGGGCATAGCTTGAATGCGGTCCGAAGCGGCATGGCGGAGTGGATGCCGTATTTCCTGGCTTCGTACGAAGCGGTCGAAACGACACCGCGCCTAGTGGGATCTCCCGAACCGCCTATAACCACGGGTTTACCATTCAGCGCGGGATTTCGCTTCTGTACCTCGACGGAGGCGAAAAAAGCATCCATGTCCATGTGCAATATCCGCCTCATACGTCATTTATTGAGCTCTGACTTATCGGATTTGTGACATCTGATCCCGACTCGTCATCGGCTTAACGATGTTCGTCATGTTCGTCATGTCCTTCATGTCTTTCGTGGCCTTCTCTATCCCGGTCATCGTACCCTCCGCGGTCGTGATCCCACCAAATGCAGCCGGAACATGTCAGAAGCAGGATAGTGGCCAATATTGAACCAAGACGTCTTTTCATATTTCCTCCTTTGTACTGTACTCTGATCTTCATTCCTGAATGATTATGATCGACACCGTAACGATTGATAGCTGCATAAACGCGGTGTTACAAATTCTCAGGATGATTGTGGACTCACTTGGTCTTTTTTCTATTTGACTTCGATGCTGCCGTCCTGCACACCACGACTTCGCCCGACGCGGGAGACGTTTTTTCGCGAGTCACCTTTTCAGCCAGGAACCAATCACTTAAACCATCTCCCTCGACTCTTCCCTTTGAACGTATAACTCGCATGTCGCTTCTTCAGTGCTTCTTCCGTACTGATCCGTGTCGTATTGCATACAAATAACCTCCATTGATCATTTTTCTCAAATACATCATGAAGAACCTGAATCCATCTCACAATTTCTAAGCCGGCCCGCTTCTATCTCCTTCTATAGTGCTCACCTTGCCCACCGAGAATATAACCTGTGATTCCACCTATACTAATTGTAAGTAGATAGGTGTT